>WBZL01001033.1_pt1 | contig 30281 bp, 26 predicted proteins | sample 5204291 | NCBI WGS metagenome assembly WBZL01 (sample SAMN12344345, study PRJNA552823) | activated sludge metagenome | biome: Activated sludge suspended growth; feature: Nitrification reactor; material: Wastewater; isolation source: activated sludge from nitrification reactor of wastewater...
ACCAGGTCGTCGTGGGGACGCCGCAGGGCGACGAGCTCGTCGTGGTCGACGTGGAGGGTGCGTTCGGTGACCGGCACCGGCTCAGGGCCGCCCGTCGGAGCGGGCGTCGCCGGGCGGCGGGTCGGTCTGCTGGTCGGTGTGCTGGTCGGTGGGCTGGCTCTGGGCGTGGCGACGGTTGGCGGTGCGCAGGAGCAGCCAGAAGAGGGCGAGCGGGGCGATCACCATCAAGATCTCGTCCCATCCTCCCTGGTGGGCCAGCACCCGGGTGGCCAGCATCCGGGGGAGCCTTCCAGAACCCGGCGCGTGGGGCAACGTCCGGCCGGGCGCCCGGGGAACAGGCGGACGGGAACAGGCGGACCCCCGGCGGCGTTGAGAGCAGTCGAGGCTTTCGCCGCCCCGGGCGGGCACGCGAAGATGGCCCCGCCCTACAAAGGAGAGACGTGGAAGATCAGGTCCGTCGCACGCTCGAGGTGATCCGCCCGGCCATCCAGGCCGACGGTGGCGACATCTTCCTCAAGGGCATCGACCTCGAGACCGGCGTGGTCACGGTGGAGCTCACCGGGGCATGCGTGTCGTGCCCGGCGTCCACCGTCACCCTCAAGGCCGGGGTCGAGCGGATCCTGAAGGACCGCGTTCCCGGCGTCACGGCGGTGGAGCAGTACGGCGTGGCCGAGACGGAGTCCGCGGTCTCGCTCTGATCGGCGTACCGTCGCCGTCCATGGCCGATCACGCCGCGCTCGTGGCTTCCGCCCGCTCCGGCGACCGGACCGCCCTGGCTCGCCTCCTGTCGGTGGTGGAGCGGGGCGGTCGCCCGGCCCACGAGGTGGGGCGGGTCGTCTACCCCCTGGCCGGGGCGGGCTACACGGTCGGGCTCACCGGGGCGCCGGGAGCCGGCAAGTCCACCCTCACCAGCGCCGTGGTGGCCACGGTGCGGGGCCGGGGCGAGCGCATCGCCGTGCTCGCCATCGACCCCTCGTCGCCCTACACCGGTGGCGCCATCCTGGGTGACCGGATCCGCATGGGCGAGCACGCCCTGGACGACGGGGTGTTCATCCGTTCGATGGCCACCCGCGGCCATCTCGGCGGGCTGGCGCTGGCCACCCCCGAGGCCGTCCGGGTGCTCGACGTGGCCGGCTTCCCCTGGGTGCTGATCGAGACGGTGGGCGTGGGCCAGGTGGAGGTGGACGTGGCCGGCGCTGCCGACACCACGGTGGTGGTGGTGAACCCCGGCTGGGGAGATCGGGTGCAGGCCAACAAGGCGGGCCTGATGGAGATCGCCGACGTGTTCGTGATCAACAAGGCCGACCGGCCCGGCGCCGACCTCACCCGGCGCGACCTGGAGTCCATGTTGGACCTCACCGGCTCGGGCCACGGCAGGTGGCGGCCCCCCGTGGTGTCGGCGGTGGGCACCACGGGCGACGGGGCCGGCGACGTGTGGGATGCGATCGTGGCCCACCGGGCCCACCTGGAGGGCACGGGAGAGCTCGAGCGGCGCCGCCACCACCGGGTGCGCGACGAGCTCGCCCTGATCGTGGAGCAGCGCATCCGGGCCCGCGCCGAGCACCTGCTGGGCGAGGCCGGCCGGGCCGACCTGGAACGGGCCGTGGTGGAGGGTCGCCTCGACCCCTGGTCGGCCGCCGATCGGGTGCTGGAGGGACCGAAAAACTAGGGTCGACGGATGACCGAGTCCTCCGAAGCCCTGGTCGCCGTCGAGCGGCGGGCCGATGGCGTGGCCGTCGTCCGGCTCGCCAACCCCAAGGTGAACGCCCTGTCGTCGGAGCTGCTCCGCCAGCTGCGGGCGGTGGCCGACGACCTCACCGAGACGCCGCCGGGCGCCGTGGTGGTCACCGGGGGAGATCGGGTGTTCGCGGCCGGCGCCGACATCTCGGAGTTCGCCGGGCCCGACGAGGCCCGGCAGATCGGCGGGCTGTTCCTCGATGCGCTGAACGCCGTGGCGGCCATTCCCCGGGCCACCATCGCCGCGGTGTCGGGCTTCGCCCTCGGTGGTGGGTGCGAGCTGGCCCTGGCCTGCGACTTCCGCCTGGCTTCCAGCCGGGCCCGGTTCGGTCAGCCCGAGATCCTGCTCGGCATCATCCCGGGGGGTGGCGGCACCCAGCGCCTGCCCCGGCTCGTGGGTCCGGCCCGGGCCAAGGACCTCATCTTGAGCGGTCGCCAGGTGGGTGCCGACGAGGCCCTGGCCATGGGGCTGGTCGACCGGGTGGTGGAGCCCGAGGAGCTGTACGAGGAGGCCCTGGCCTGGGCCCGTACCTTCGCGGAGGGGGCGGTGGCCGCCCAGGCGCTGGCCAAGGTGGCCGTGGACCGTGGGCTGGAGGGCAGCCTCGCCCACGGCCTCGACCTCGAACAGGACCTGTTCGTGGAGGTCTTCCGTACCGACGACGCCCGCATCGGCGTGGACAGCTTCCGCGAGCACGGCCCCGGCCACGCCCGGTTCACGGGGCGGTAGCCGGGGCCCTGCTGCGCTGGTTCAGCCGGCCTGGCGCTCGGCCACGGTCCCGACCAGCGACTCGAAGAGGTCGCCGTCGCCGGCCGTGTCGATGGTGGCCACCGTCAGGGTGGTGACGAGGTCGCCGGTGCGGATGGCCACCACCGCGGCCTTCAGCTCGATGGTGTCGCCGGCCGTGGGATCGGTGATGGTGAACGTGCCGCTGAGGGCGCCGACCTGATCGGCCACGTCGGGCAGTTCGTCGGAGGCGGCGGCGGCGAGGCTGCCTTCCACCTGGGCGGCGCCGAGCTCGTCCCGGAGGGCGTCGGCGACGCACGTGGCGAAGGCTTCGTCGGTGAACTGGTCGACCAGGGCGGTGGCCTCGTCCTCGCCGGTGAGCACGCCCGACGTGCTGGAGATGGTCATCTGGCCGCCGTCGTCGGCCTGGGTCTCGAACTGGTCGGAGCGGGCCTTGGCCACGGTGACCGCTTCGATGTCGACCTCGCCGCAGGTGTCGAACACGTTGTTCGAGTCGTCTCCGGGGGGCGTGGCGGTCCAGCCGTCGGGCAGGTCGTCGATGGTGACGTTGGCGGCCTCGGCCCGGGCCATCGCCTCGGCGTCGTCGCCCGAGTCGTCGCCCTCGGTGGTGGTGCTCTCGTCGCTGTCGGAGCCGCTCGTGGTGGAGGCGGCTTCGGCTTCGGTGGTGGTGGTGGTGTCGCCGTCGTCGGAGTCGTCGCTGCCGCAGGCGCTGAGGCCCACCACCAAGATGGCGGCGGCGAGGGTGGCTCGGGTTCGTCGTGAAGTGATCATCGGGTCAGTCTGACCCAACGGTCAGGCCCAGGAGAGGAGACCGAGCTCCAGGGGGGTGCTGAGGCCGGGGTGGGTGGGGGCCACGCGCACGGTGAAGCCGTAGCGGCCGGGCCGGGTGCACAGGATCGACCCCCCGTACACGGCGTGCCCGTCGGTGCCGGAGCCCTCCACCGGCTCCAGGTCGGTGACCTCGGGGCCGAGCAGTTCGTCGCCCTGGCCCACGGTGCCGTGCACGAGCTGCACCGCCACGTCGGCCGCGGTGAGCGACCCCAGGGTCACGGTGACCTGCACGGTGCGGGTGGTGCCGAGCCCCACGGGCTCCTCGCTCGCCGTGACCTCGCCGACGGCCACGCCGGCCCACCCGTCGAGCACCCGGAGCTTCCAGGCCGCCAGATCACGGGCCAGCGACCCGTCGGTGGCGGTGAGCTGGTCGGCGCCGGCCGCCGTGGGTTCGTAGAGGTCGGTGACGTAGTCGCGCACCATGCGCGACGCCACCACGGCCGGACCCAGCGAGGCGAGGTCGTGCTTGACCCGCCGCAACCAGCCCCGGGGGGCGGCACCGGGGCCACCGGTCCGGTCGAAGAACAGCGGCACCACCTGGCGTTCGAGCAGGTCGAACAGGGCGTCGGCCTCCAGGCGGTCCCGCTCGGCCTCGTCCTCGACGTCCTCGGCCGACGGGATGGCCCAGCCGTTCTCGCCGTCGAACAGTTCGTCCCACCACCCGTCGAGGATCGAGCAGTTGAGGGTGCCGTTGAGGGCGGCCTTCATGCCGCTGGTGCCGCACGCCTCGTGGGGGCGCCGCGGGGTGTTCAGCCAGACGTCGGCGCCCTGGTACAGGGTGCGGGCCACGGCGATGTCGTAGTCGTCGAGGAACACGAACCGGTGGCGGACGCCCAGGTCCCGGGCGAAGGCCACGATCTGGCGGATCATCTCCTTGCCGGCGTCGTCGGCGGGGTGCGCCTTGCCGGCGAACACGAACTGCACGGGCCGCTCGCCGTCGAGCAGCAGGGCCTGGAGGCGCTCGGCCTGGGCGAGCAGCAGGTTGGCCCGCTTGTAGGTGGCGAAGCGGCGGGCGAAGCCGATGGTGAGCGCGTGGGGGTCGAGCAGGTCGTCGGCCCAGGCCGCTTCCGACGACGTGGTGCCGGTGGCCAGCGCCCGGCGACGGACCCGCTCGCGCACCAGGGCCACCAGCCGGGCCCGGGCCTGGTCCCGCACCCGCCACAGCTCGTCGTCGGGGGCGTCGCAGATCCGGGCCCAACTGGCCTCGTCGGCTTCGTCCCAGTCGGGCAGGACCGTGCGGGACAGCAGATCGCTCATGTCGGCCGACACCCACGTGGCCGCGTGCACGCCGTTGGTGACCGACCCGATCGGCACCTCGTCGGTGGGGACCTGGGGCCACAGGTCGCCGAACATGTCTCGGCTGACCGCGCCGTGCAGCTCGGACACCGCGTTGGAGCGCCCGGCGAGGCGCAGGCCCATCACCGCCATGTTGAAAGGATCGTCGGCGTCGTCGATGGCGCGGTGACCGAGGAACATGAGGTCGTCGACGGTGATCCCGCACTCCGCGGCCCAGCCCCCGAAGTACCGCTCCATCAGCTCCCGCGGGAACCGGTCGATGCCGGCCGGCACGGGGGTGTGCGTGGTGAAGATCGACCCGGCCCGGACCGACTCCAGGGCCTCGGCGAAGCTGAGCCCCTGCTCGTGGATGGTCTGGCGGATCCGTTCGAGACCGAGGAACCCGGCGTGGCCCTCGTTGGTGTGGAAGACCTGGGCGTCGATGCCCAGCGCCTCCAGGGCCCGGATGCCGCCGATGCCGAGCAGGATCTCCTGGCGGAGCCGGTGCTCGGTGTCACCGCCGTAGAGGCGGTCGGTGATGCCCCGCAGCTCGAGCGGGTTCTCCTCCACGTCGGTGTCGAGCAGGTACAGCGGCACCCGACCCACGTCGGCGCGCCACACCCGAGCTTCCAGGGGCGTGCCGGCCAGCTCCACCCGCACCCGGATGTCGTCGCAGAGGGTGAGGGCCATGGCCCAGGGGTCCTGGTCGGGGAAGCGCTCCTCCTGCCAACCGGCCGCGGACAGGGCCTGGCGGAAGTAGCCGTGCCGGTAGAAGAGCCCGACGCCCACCAGGGGCACGCCGAGGTCGCTCGCCGACTTGAGGTGGTCGCCGGCGAGGATGCCGAGCCCCCCGGAGTACTGGGGGAGGGCCTCGGCGATGCCGAACTCGGGGGAGAAGTACGCCACCGACCGCAGCGGCGAGTGCTCGCGGGCCTGGAACCAGCGCGGGGCGTCGAGGTAGCGGGTGAAGTCGTTGTGGACGTCGTGGAGGAACCGGAGGAACGCCTGGTCCTGCGCCAGGTCCCGGAGCCGTTCGGGGCTCACGGTGCCGAGGAGGCCCACCGGGTCGTGGCGGGTGGCGTCCCAGGCCTCGGGGTCGACCCAGCGGAACAGGTCGCGGGTGCGGTCGTCCCACGCCCAGCGCAGGTTCAGGGCCAGCGGTTCCAGCAGGGCCAGCGCCTCGGGCAGCTCGGGACGGACCGTGAAGCTCTTCAGCGCGCGCATGGGGCGACCGTAGCCACGACCGGCCCGACCCGCCCAGGCTGCACCAGGTGTTCACATGCTGGTCACAGGGGCCAGACTGACCCGATGGCCGATGTCCCGGTTCCGCACGATGCCGTGGAGGGCCGTCCGAGCCCGGTGGAGGAGGCCATCCGGAGCCGGCGCACGTCGCTGCTGGTCGACACCGGGCGTGCCGTCGAACCGGCCCTGGTGGCCCGGGTGATCGACGCCGCCACGTGGGCCCCCAACCACAAGCGCACCTGGCCGTGGCGGTTCACGGTCCTCAGCGGCGACGCCCGGGCCCGGCTGGGTTCGGCGTTCGCCGCGGTGGGCGAGGTGCTGGCGATGGACCCCCAGAAGGTGGCCAGCCAGCGCACGAAGTACCTCCGCAGCCCTGTGGTGGTGCTGGTGTGGGTCACCGGCGATCCCGATCCGGTGCGCCGGCGGGAGGACCGCGACGCCACCGCGGCCGCCGTGCAGAACCTGCTGCTGGCCGCAACCGCCAACGGCCTGGCCAGCTACTGGGCGTCGATCTCGGACCACTTCCACGCCCCGGCCCGGGCCGTGGCCGGTGTCGACGACAGCCACGACTTCGTGGCCCTCGTCTACCTGGGCCACCCCACCGGCGCGGTGGCCGCCCCCACCCGCCCCGCGCCCGAGATCACCTGGCTCACCTGAGCGACGCCTGCTTACAGCGACCGGGTGGGGCGACCATAGGATCGGCGGTCGTGAACGTCGACGATCCGCAGTGGTACCGCCGGGCCATCTTCTACGAGGTGCTGGTCCGGGGGTTCAACGACTCCAGCGGCGACGGCACCGGTGACCTGCGCGGGGTCACCGAGAAGCTCGACTACCTGGAGTGGCTGGGCATCGACTGCCTCTGGCTGCTGCCGTTCTACGAGTCGCCCCTGGCCGACGGCGGGTACGACATCTCCGACTTCTTCAGCGTGCACCCCGACTACGGCACGGTGGGCGACGCCGCCGAACTGATCGACGAGGCCCACCGCCGGGGCATGCGGGTCATCGCCGACATGGTGATGAACCACACGTCGGACCAGCACCCCTGGTTCCAGGAGTCGCGCCAGTCCCGTACCAACCCCCGGGCCGACTGGTACGTGTGGAACGACGACAACGACCGGTGGGCCGAAGCCCGGGTGATCTTCGTGGACACCGAGCCGTCGAACTGGTCGTGGGACACCCAGCGGGAGCAGTACTACTGGCACCGGTTCTTCCACCACCAGCCCGACCTCAACTTCCGGAACCCCGACGTGGCCGACGCCATGATCGACGTGGTGCGGTACTGGCTGGGGCTGGGCCTCGACGGGTTCCGCCTCGACGCCGTGCCGTACCTGTTCGAGGCCGACGGCACCAACGGCGAGAACCTGCCCGAGACCCACGACTACCTGAAGCGGGTGCGCGAGGTCGTGGACCGGGAGTTCCCGGGTCGGGTGCTGCTGGCCGAGGCCAACCAGTGGCCGGCCGACGTCGTCGACTACTTCGGCGATGCCGACGAGTGCCACATGTGCTTCAACTTCCCGCTCATGCCCCGCATGTTCATGGCCGCCCGCCAGGAGAAGGCCAAGCCCATCAAGGAGATCCTGTCGCAGACGCCGGCGATCCCCGACGGGGCGCAGTGGGGCATCTTCCTGCGCAACCACGACGAGCTCACGCTGGAGATGGTCTCCGACGAGGAGCGCGACTACATGTACGCGGAGTACGCCAAGGACCCGCGGATGAAGCGCAACGTGGGGATCGCCCGCCGCCTGGCGCCGCTGATCGACAACGACCGGCGCATCGCCGAGCTGTTCCACGGGTTGCTGTTCTCCATGCCCGGCAGCCCGGTCATGTACTACGGCGACGAGATCGCCATGGGAGACAACATCTACCTGGGCGACCGCGACGGCGTGCGCACGCCGATGCAGTGGACGCCCGATCGCAACGGCGGCTTCTCCAAGGCCGACTTCGCCCAGCTCTACCTGCCGCCGCTCATGGACCCGGTGTACGGGTTCTCGGCCACCAACGTGGAGTCCCAGCTCCGCAACCCGGGGTCGTTCCTGCACTGGGTGCAGCGCATGATCCAGGCCCGCAAGGCCCACCCGGTGTTCGGCATGGGCGAGTTCGAGGCCCTCGACGTGGCCAACGAGGCGGTGTTCGCGTTCCTGCGCACCCAGCACCGCCAGGACAGCGCCGACGACATCGTGCTGTGCGTGAACAACCTGTCGAAGGTGGCCCAGCCGGTGGAGCTCGACCTCCGACGGCTCGCCGGCAAGCAGCCGGTGGAGCTGTTCGGCCGGGTCTTGTTCCCGGCCATCGGCGAGCTGCCGTACTTCGTCACCCTGCCGCCGTACGGCTTCTACTGGTTCTCGCTCGTCGACGAGTTGGGCGACGACCTCCTCTGAAGGTGGGCCTGGCATGGCCGTCTGGGTGCTGATGTTCGACATGCGGGCGCCGGACTTCGGTGCCCCGCGGGGTGAGCTGTACCGGGCCGCCCTCGACATGGCGGCCTGGGCCGACGAGCGGGGGTGCGCGGCCATCGTGGTGCCCGAACACCACTTCTCCGAGGACCACTACCTGCCCTCGCCGTTGGTCATGGCCGGGGCGCTGGCGGCCCGCACCACCCGCTGCGTCATCACGGTGCGCGCCCTGGTGCTGCCGTTGCACGACCCGGTGCGCGCCGCCGAGGACACCCTGGTGGTCGACAACCTGTCCGGTGGGCGGCTCATGGTGGCGCTGGTGCCCGGGTACGCCCCGGCCGAGTTCGCCGGCTTCGACGTGGAGCTCGACGACCGGTTCCGCCTGCTGGAGGAGAAGACCGAGCGCTACGTCGCCGCGCTCTCGGGCGAGCCCCTCGACGAGCACGGCACGGTGGTCACGCCCCGCCCGCTCGGGCGCCGGCCCGCCGTGCTCATCGGTGGTGCCAGCGCCGCCGCAGCCCGTCGGGCCGCCCGGCTCGCCGACGGCTTCTCGCCCGCGGTGGCCGACCCGGAGCTGGTTCGGATCTACGAGGAGGAGTGCGCCCGGCTCGGACGCCCGGCCTCGCCCACGCCGGTGGCCGAGGGGCCCATGAGCGTGTTCGTGTCGACCGACCCCGAACGCGACCGGGCGCGACTGGCCCCCCACGTCCGCCACGAGATCGAGTCCTACGCCGCCATCGGGGCCGTGAACGAGGCCTACCGGGAGCTCGACGTGGAGGCGGCCATGGCCCCCGACGGCCAGTTCCCGGTGCTCACCCCCGAGGAGTGCCGTGCGCTCGTCGACGCCCTCGGACCGATCGAGCCCGTGGTGATGAAGCCCCTGCTGGCCGGGTGCGATCCGGCGCTCGGCTGGTCCAGCCTGGAGCTGTTCGCCACCGAGGTGCTGCCCCGCCTGCACGGCTGACAGGGCGCGCCGCTACCGTGCGGGGTCGTGTACGACCAGATGCAGACCTGCTATCGGCACCCCGACCAACCGGCGGGTGTGATCTGCCAGCGATGCGACCGGCCGATCTGTCCGCGGTGCATGAACCAGGCGTCGGTGGGCTTCCACTGCCCGGAGTGCGCCAAGGTCGGCGCCCAGAAGGTGTACCGCGGGACGGCGGCCCTGCAGACCCGGCCGTTGCTCACCCAGGTGTTGATCGCCGCCAACGTGGCGGTGTTCGTGCTGGCCGCCGTGATCGACGGCGGCGGCGCCCTTCAGGGATCCATCGGCAGCGTGCACATCGACTTCGGGCTGATCGCCCGCGCCTTCTACCGGGGCGAGCTCATCGGGGTGGCCGAGGGCGAGTGGTACCGCATGGTCACCTCGGGCTTCCTGCACTTCGGTGTGATCCACCTGCTGTTCAACATGTACGCCCTGTGGATCCTGGGCGGGGCGGTGGAGCACCTCGCGGGCCGGGCCCGGTTGGCGGCGGGCTACGGGGTCTCCGTGCTGGCGGGGTCGCTCGGCGCGCTGATCCTCAGCCCCGACAGCCTCACCGCCGGCGCGTCGGGCGGGGTGTTCGGCCTGATGGGCTTCATCCTGGTGGCGCAACGGCTCCAGGGTCTGCCGTTCCGGGACTCTCCGCTGATCGGCGTGCTCGTGTTGAACCTGTTCATCACCTTCGGCATCTCGAACATCTCGGTGGGCGGCCACGTGGGCGGTCTGGTGGGTGGGGCGGCGGCCGGGTTCGCCTTGTCCGCGCCGGCGCTGCGCCGGCAGAGCCCGGCGTTGGGCTTCGCCCTGTGCATCGGCCTGGCCATCGGCTGCCTGGTGGGCGGGATCGGCGTGGCCTCGGCCGCCTGACCGGGCTGGCGACCCGAAGGGGTGCGGGTGACCCGACGGCCGCTGGTCAGTCGAAGCGGCCGTGGTACTCGGGCTTGTCCATGAAGTAGCGGGCCACCCCGGACGGGTCGGTGACGCCGGTGCGCAACCGCGGCTCGAGGTAGTCGTAGGTGCCCTGGGGGATGTTGCTGCGGATCATGCCGTCGAAGAGGGCCACGACGGTCACGCCGGCTGACGTCTTGGCCTTGTACTCGGCGGACTCCGAGAAACCGGTCATGAGCTGGCCGCGGGCCATGCCGCCCCGGAGCCGTCCCTCCCAGTAGGAGCGCCCGGCGTCGTCCGGCAGCCGACCGAGGACGTTGCGGTACACCAGGTCCACGAACTGGGCCGCCGAGAGCGAGCCGTAGCGGTTCTTGAACTCGGTCGAGGCCGCGAACTCGTTGGAGATGCGGTTGAGCGACCAGCCCGCCCGTCGCTTCTGGACCCAGAACTCGAGCCCCGGGTGGTCGGGGTTGCGCAGGAAGTAGGCGCGGTAGAGGCGGATCGTCTGGCGCACGTTGGCGTCCATCTCCGTCCCGGTCACCAGGTTGGCCAGGAAGACCTCGGCCTTCTGCCCCCCGGAGATGGCGGCGGTGGCCAGGTTGAGCTCGTTGGTGGTGGGCCGCCGACGGAGCAGGTCCTGGTAGGACTGCGTGACCAGCTGGCTCGGGGTGGCGAACGGTCCCAGGGCCTTGCTGGGACCCGTGGGCGTGGTGCTGCCGCTCGTGGTGCTGGTGGTGGTGCTGGGCGGGACGGTGGGGGTGGTGTTGGCCGCCACCGGCGTCGCCGTGGTGCGGATGGTGGCGAGCTGGCTGTGGAGCAGGTCTCCCGGGCAGCTGGTGGAGCCGACGTCTCGGTGGCCCACGATCCGTTGGACGGTGGAGCCGTCGGGTGCCTTCACCGTGCCGGTGGCGGGCGCCTTGTTCTGCCCGAGCTTCCAGCCGATCACCTTGCCCGCGGCGTCGAGCTGGGCGGCGGTGGGGGCGACCGCGGCGGGGGTGCCGCCGGGGTGGTGCTGGCCCAGGAAGGACACGCCGACGCTGTTGGTGTTGAACCCGGCGGCGTGACCGCCGATGACCGCGCCGTCGATGCTCCCCGTGCGGCCCTCCCAGGTGCGGCCGAAGCGGTCGATCACGAAGTTGTAGGCGATGTCGCACCAGCCCCGGGTGACGGTGTGGAACCGGTAGATCGCGGCGAGCATCCCGGGGACCTCGGCCTGGGTGTAGGTGTTGGCGTTCACGGTGTGGTGGACCACGGCGAAGTTGATGCCGCCGGCGGCGACCTTGGGGCCGCTGGCGCAGTCGGTGTTGCTGGTGGCCCAGCCGGCGGTGGCCCAGTCGGACCGGGGGCGGATGGTCGGCCTGGTGTCGGCGGCGCCGGCGGCCGGGGTCTGGAGCGCGGTCTGGAGCCCGGAGCCGCGGCTCGGCTCCTCGTAGCGCATGGCCTCCACGGTGAGGTCTGCCAGCTCGCCTTCGTGGACCCGGACCTCCACGCGGTCCACCCCGTCGCCACCGAACCACAGGAGGTCGCCGCTGACGTCGGCGTGCGCACCCTCGGCGGACGAACCGGCCGGATCCGGGCCCTCATCGGGGTTGGCGTGGATCTCGGACCACCCCGTCCAGCCGTCGGCGGTACGGCCGCGCAGATCCACGGCGCCGTGTGGTTCGCCGGTCCACGAGACCGCCACGGCCTGGCTGCCACCGTCGACGTCGACCGCCGCGCTCCAGCCCTCGGTGGCGGTGGTCGGGGCCGCGGCCCGGACCCGGCTGCGCGCCGCGCCCGATGCCGGCGCGGTGTCGGTGGCTCCCGACCCGGTGAGCACGACCGTGTCGGTGTGCAGGGAGCCGGGCCCGGGGGCCGGGGAACCGACCGGCAGACCGCCCACCACCGCCCACGAGGCGAGCACCACCGGGACGGCGCCCATGATGCGGCGGCGGCGACGGAGCTGGCGGCTGATCGGTGCGGGTTGGGATCGCACGGGGGCCTCCGGGGGTGGTGGGTCCCGCTCCGGAGGACCGGGCGGGACGGTGCCCGGAACGGACACATGGCGTCACGACCCTACCCTTGGGTCCCGTGGCCGTTCCGTCACCCCCCTCCGCGTTCCCGGGTCGTCGATGCCGTGTCGGCTTCGACGCCACCTCCCTGCTGGATCCGCCCACCGGCGTGGGCACCTTCTCCCGCGAGGTCCTGGCCGGCCTGGCGGGTCGCCCCGATCTCGATGTCACCGCGTTCGCCGTGAGCCTGCGGGGGCGGGGCCGCCTGCCCGACCTGGTGCCGGCGGGGGTGCGGCCCAGCCGCCGGGCGATCCCGGCCCGGCTGGCCCGGGCGGCCTGGCTCCGCGGCGACCACCCCACGGTTCGGGTGCTGGCCGGGCCGATTGACGTGGTGCACGGGCCCAACTTCGTGGTGCCCCCCGGGGGGGCGGCCGCAGAGGTGGTGACGGTCCACGACCTGACCGCCCTCCACCACCCGGGCCTGTGCACCCCCGACGTCCTGCAGTGGCCGCCCCTTTTGAGGCGGGCCCTGCGGCGGGGAGCCTGGGTCCACACCGTGAGCGGCTTCGTGGCCGATGAGGTCCGCACCGCGTTCCCCGAGGCCGTCGACCGGGTGGTGGCGATCCCCAACGGTCACACCGTGCCGGACCCGCCCACGCCCCGCTCCGACGCCGCCCGGGGCCGGCACCTGGCGGGGGCCGGGCGGTACGTCCTGGCCGTGGGCACGGTGGAGCCGCGCAAGGACCTGCCGCTCCTGGTGGCCGCCTTCGACCGGCTGGCCGCCGCCGATCCCGACCTGGGCCTGGTGATCGCCGGGCCCGACGGCTGGGGTGCGGCCGCCCTCACCGAGGCCATCGATCGGGCGAGGCACCGCCGGCGGGTGCGTCGTCTCGGCTGGGTGGACGACGACACCCGTTGGGCGCTGGTGCGGGGCGCGTCGGTGGTGGCCTACCCGAGCCGCTACGAGGGGTTCGGGCTGGTCCCGCTCGACGCCATGGCGGTACGCACGCCGGTGGTGGCCACGTCGGCGGGCGCCGTACCCGAGGTGGTCGACGATGCCGCCCGCCTGGTGCCGGTGGGCGACGTCGACGCGTTCACCGACGCCCTGGGGGCGGTGCTGGGTGATGACGCGGTGGCCGCCGCGCTGGTGGCGGCCGGTACGGCGCGGGTGGCGCGGTTCCGTTGGGACCACACCGTCGACGGCCTGGCCGAGCTCTACGGTCGGGCGGTGGCGGCCCGGGTCAGGTGAAGCGCCCGGGTCAGGTGAAGCGCCCGGGTCAGGTGAAGCGCGAGGTGTACTTGGCGCTGCCCATGAGCGTCTCGGCCAGCTCCTCGGGGGTGGTGCGGCCGCTCAGCAGCGACGGGCCGTAGGAGTCGGACAGGCCCCGCGGGATGCTCTGCTGGAAGAGGCTGTCGTAGATGTGGACGGCCGTGACGATGCCGGACGACTTGCGCACGAACTCGCCGGACTCGGAGAACTTGGTCATCAGCTGGCCCCGGTAGAGCCCCTTGCCGAGGAGGCCGATCCAGTACGCCCGGCCCCCGGCGTCGGGTCCCCGGTCGAGCACGTTCCCGTACACGAGGTCGACGAACTCGGCGTCGTCGACGTAGCCGTACCGGAGGGCGAACTCGGGGGCGGCGGCGAACTGGTTGGAGATCTGCGACAGCGAGGTGCCCAGCTGACGCTGGCGGATCCAGTGCTTGAGCCCGCCGTGGTCCGGGTTGCGCAGGTAGTACGCGCGGTACAGGCGGACCACGGCGCGCACGTTGGTGTTCGACTCGGCCGTGGCGGCCACCGCCGCCACCAACGCCGCTGGGGTCTGGCCTCCCTGCAGTGCGGTGCTGGCCACCTGGAGCTCGGACGACGTGGGCTCGCGCAGCAGGAAGTCGAGGTAGGTCTGGCGCACCAGCTCCGATGCGGTGTCGAAGGGTCCGTATGGAGCGGCGGCCTGGGCCGTGGCGGGGGCTGCCGGGGTGGCGGTGGCACCCGGGACGGCGACCGCCGTGGCGGCGGTGACCGCCACGAGGACGGCGCCGACCACCCGCCGGACGCGTCGGCGGGGGTGGTGGGCGGGTCGGGGGTGCTGGTGCACGGTGCAGGCTCCGGGTCTCTGGGGTGCCACGATGGATCGTTCGCGAGGCCGTTCGGGCTCCTCGCCTGGTCCCGACCCTACTGGGGGTTCCGTGCCCACCGGGCTCAGCTGATGACGCGGTACCTGTGATGGCGCGGTACGTGCGGGCGATGGTGGTGCTGGTCACGGGGTTCGTGGCCGTGTCCATGGCCGGGCTCACCCTCGCCATCGCCGGCGTGGCCGGTCCGCTCCAGGTCGGGGTGGTCGGGCTGGCGCTCTGGGCCGCGTTGCTGGTGCTGTGGGGTCGGGCTCCGGTCTCGGGACCGGCCCGCCCCGACCCCCGCACCTGGGTGCTGGTGGCCGGGCTGCTGGTCATCGCGGTGTCGGGTGCAGCGAACGTGCGTCACCAGGGCCTGTACGTGCTCACCAACCGCGACCCCGGGATCTACGTGGCCGGCGGCCGGTGGATGGCCGAACACGGCAACCTGGTGGTCGACGGTGGCGTGGAGGCGGTGCCGGGTCTGGACTCGCTCGATGGCCTGGTCGCGGCCGGGGCCGGTCAGACCGAGACCGACGGGGACCCCAACCGAATCCAGATCCAGGGCGCCCACCTGTTCCCCACCGTCTTGGCCGTGGGGGAGTGGGTGGCCGGCGACGTCGGGTTCGGAGCCGCGCCTGCGGTCGTGGGAGCGCTCGCCCTGGCGGCGTTCTTCTGGCTGGCGCTGAAGCTGCTCCCGGACTGGGCGGCCCTGGCGGCCACCGTGGCCCTGGCGGTCGACTTCGCCTGGATCTACACGGTGCGCAGCTACCTGAGCGAGCCCACCCTGTTGCTGGTGAGCTTCGCGGCCGCCGCGCTGCTCCTCGACGCGGTGGCATCGTGGCCCACCCGTCCGACCCGGCTCGCGGTGGCCGGGTTCGTGGCGGCCACCGCCCTCACCGCCCGGGTCGATGCCGGGGTGGTGATCCTCACGTTCCCGGTGCTGGTGGCGGTGCTCGTGCGGCGACAGGGCGCGGGGGCCCGCACCGGGCGAGCCCTGGGCTGGTGGTGCCTGGGGGCTGCGGGGCCGGCCGTGGTGGCCGCGGTGGACCTGTCGCTGCGCAGCCCCCGCTACCTGAGCGACCTGGGTTCGGAAGCCACCCTCGTCGTGGTCGGACTCGCCGCCTCGCTGGTGGTGGCCGTCGGGGTGGCCGCCACCACCCAGGGGCGGGGCCGGGTGGCGGTCGACGGGCTGGCCGAACGGCTGCGCCCGCACCTGCCGCGCCTGGCGGCGGCGGCCGCCGCCCTGGTGGTGGTGGTGGCGGCGTTCGCGTGGTTCGTGCGGCCACTGCTCGGGCCGGACCGCGTGGTGCGCGACGGTCGGCCCACCATGGAGTCGATCCAGGTGCACGAAGGCCTGTCGCCCGACGGGAACCGCACCTACGCGGAACGCTCGCTCGACCGGATCCGCTGGTACACCGGTCCGGTCGCGGTGGCGGCCGGGGCGGTGGGGCTGGCGGTGCTGGGCCGGCGCCTGGTGGGGGGACGGCTCAGCCCGGCCGAGTGGGTGGTGGCCGGGCTCGTCACGCCGGGACTGGTGCTCTACGCCTACGCCCCGTCGATCTACAGCGACCACCCGTGGATGATCCGCCGGTACGTGCCCACCGCCATCCCCGGGCTGCTGCTCTTCTCGGGCGTGACGGCAGCCGCGCTGGCGGGCTGGCGCGGTCCGACGCGGCGCGCCCGTCGGGTCGGGCCGGTGCTGGCCGCCCTGGTGGTTGCCGGTCTGGTGGTGGGCCCGCTTCGCATGTCGTGGCCGCTGCGGGCCGCCACCTGGTACGCCGACGGTCGCACGGGCATCGAACGGGTCTGCGGGGAGATCGGCCCCGACGATGTGGCGCTCCTCACCAACCAGGGCGACGTGGGCGGCCAGCTCCTGCCTGCGATCCACGCCTTCTGTGGTGTCGACGCCGTGGGTCTCGACCCGGCGCGGCCCGACCCCGGTGATGGCGCCGTCACCGCCGCCGAGGTGGCCGGCCTGGTGGGGGCGGAGGGTCGGCGCCTCCAGGTGATCGGGCCCTCCCGGGAGGCGGTGCTCCTCGTGTCACCCGGCGCCGAGGACCTCCGCCCGGTGAAGGTGCTGCAGACCTCCGCGGTGGGCACCACCATCGGCCGGCCCCCGAGCGCGGTCGGGGATCTGTCGTTCACCGTCTGGGTCGGCACGGTCGAGCCTCCGGTAGCGTGACCGCGGTCATGGCTGAGCACCCGGTCGTCCCGTCGGTGCGGCGCCTGGCCGCCGAGTCGTCCGGGGTGGCGGCGGTGGCCTGGGCGTTCACCGCGCTGGTGCTGCGGATCTGGGAGGCCCCGCTCCGGCTGCCGTGGGACACGCGGCGCGACGCCACGCTCATCTCCACCATGGTGAAGAACACGCTGGAGACGGGGTGGTTCACCGACCAGCCCCGGCTGGGGGCCCCCTTCGGCCAGCACCTCGACGACTTTCCCCACGGCGGCGAGACGTTCCAGCTCGCGGCCATGAAGGCGGTCACCTCGGTGGCGGGCGACTGGGGCCTGGCCATGAACGTGTACTTCGTCGTGGGTGCCGGGGTGCTGGCTGCGGTCACCCACCTCGTGTTGCGGCACCTGCGCTTCGGCCCGGTGCTGTCCGCCGTGGCAGCGCTGTTGTTCATGGCGCTGCCCTACCGGTTCGGTCACGGGCAGATGCACCTGTGGCGGTCCACCTACCTGAGCGCCCCGCTCGCCGCCCTGTTGCTGGTGTGGGTGGCGTGCTGGCGCGAGCGGTTCCTGGTGGACCCGACGGACCGGGCGGCGAAGGTGTGGCACCGCGGGGTGCTTCGGTGGCGGCGGGTGGCGGTGGCCGCCGCGATCGCCGTGGTGGTGGCCGGTACCGAGACGATGACCACGGCCTTCACCATGACGCTGCTGGCGGTGGGCGCGGTGGTGGGGGCGGTGCGCCATCGTGATCCCCAGCGCCTGCTGGCGGCCGCAGCGGTGGTGGCGGTGATGGTGGGCACCTTCGCCGTGCTCAGCGTGCCCACGCTGCTCTACTACCGCGAGCACGGGTCCAACGAGGTGGCGGCGCGCCGGTTCACCACCGAGAGCGAGTGGTACGGCCTCAAGCTCACGCGCCTGGTGCTACCCGAGCCCGGCCACCGGGTCGGGTTCCTGTCCGACCTGGGAGAGGCGGCACAGGAGGACACGCTGTTGCGCAGCGAACGGGGCCAGGCGCTCGGGATCCTGGGCACGATCGGCTTCGCCGGGCTCGCCTACGCCGCGCTCACCCGTCGGCGGGGCGGCGAACCCACACCCGAGTCGGCCCCGTGGGACCGATCCGCCCTGCGAGACAGCGGCGTGGTGAACTCGCTGGTGGCGGTGGCGTTCGGCACCATCGGCGGGTTCTCGGTGATCCTGGCCCTGGCGGGGTTCGGCCAGGTCCGGGTGTGGAACCGCATCGTGTTGTTCGTGGCCTTCTTCGCCATGGTCGAGGTGCTGTCGCGAAGCGAGCAGCTGCTGGCCCGGCTGGAACGTCGCCGCCCCGCGCTGCCCCGGGTCGCCCTCGCTGCGGTGGCGGTGGCCGTGCTGGCGTTCGGCCTGGTCGACGGCATCCCGCCGCCTCGCCTCTCCTACGCCGAGATCGAGGCCCGCCACGCCAGCGACCGGGCGTTCGTGGCCGCCATCGACGACGTGCTGCCGGACGGGGCCGCGGTGTTCCAGGTCCCGGTGCTCGACTTCCCCGAGACGATCCCACCCGGTCGCATGGAGGACTACGACCCGCTCCGGGCCTACCTGGCCGACACCGGCACGCTGCGCTGGAGCTACGGCGCGGTCAAGGGCCGGCCCGAGGCGGACTGGCAGGCCCGGGTGCGCGACGACGTGGGCCTCCTGGGCGCCCTCCCCGGTCTGCTGGGCCTGGGCTTCGAGGGCTTGTGGGTGGACACCTGGGGCTATGGCGACGGATCCGCCGATGGGGCGCAGGTGGCCCGCCTGCCCGCGGAGCTCGGTGTGTCGCCGCTGCGTTCACCCGACGGCCGCTTCCTCTTCTTCGACCTGCGGCCCTACCGAGAGCGGCTGGGGCGCACCGACGCCCAGTTGCGGGGTGACGCCGAGCGCCTGCTCGGCGTCACCCCGCCGGTGGGAGGATGAGGCGGTGAACGCCGTACGCACCGGTCGCCGCATCGTGGTCACCAGCAACTGCCAGCTCGGCGGGCTGCACGCCGCCCTGTCGGCCATGCTGCCGGGAGACGACGTGGTGGCGGTGCCGTACCTGGGCGTGGAGCCCCCGGAGCTGGAACACCTGCTGCCCGACGCCCACGTGTGGGTGTCGTCGCTGCACCCCGACGAGGCCGGGCCGATCCTGCAGCGGCTGGGGTCGTCGGCCGAGCTGGTGTCGATCCCGCTCCTGTTGTTCACCGGGTTCCACCCCGACATCGTCCACGTGGTCACGGCCGCGGGCACCGAGGTGGAGTCGGCCGCCGGGGGCTACAGCTCGGCCATCGTGGCGTGGGGGTGGCTCCACGGCTGGTCCGTCGACGAGATCGTGGCCCGCTTCGACCCCGCCACCTTCGCCGAGCTGGGCTACCTGTCGGCGTGGGAGGGCGGGGTGCGCCTGGCCCGCTACGTGTTCGACGAGGCCGACTGCGACTTCGACGGCTGGTTCCTGCCGCTGGCGGCACGAGGCCGGGTGTTCATGCTCACCGACAACCACCCCACGGTGGAGGCCCTGGTCCAGCTCGCCCGCGTGGTGGCCCGGCGGGTGGGCGCCGATCCCGGGCTGGTGGCCTACCCGTGGGAGCTGGTGATCCCCGACGGCCTGCTGGCCACGTCCACCGTGTGGCCGGTGTACCCCCACCTGGCCGATGCCCTGGACCTGCCGGGTGCCTTCGTGTGGCGCTGCCCCAACGGTGAGCTGATCGACCTGGAGACGTTCGTGACCCGCTCGATCGGGCGCTACACCGCGGTCGACCCGGCCACGGTCACCGTCACCCGCTTCGCCAACGACGAGCGCATCGCCCGGGCCCTGGGCCGCCGTCCCGAGGGGGCGAACCATGGCTGACCGCGGGTCCCGCCCCGACCGTCCGGCGCACCCCTACCGAGACGTGGGCGACCACCAGCGCTGGCACCGGGCCGTCACCTGGGCGCCACCCGGCGGGCTCGACCCGGTGGTGGCCACCCGGTTCCGCATCGGCCCCGACGACCGCATCGGCACCATGGGCTCCTGCTTCGCGCAGCACCTCTCCCGCCACCTCGCCCGGTCGGGCCTCGGGTACTACGTGGCCGAGACGGCACCCCCCGGGACCGACGACCTCGAGGCGGCCCGTCGCCAGTACGGCACGTTCTCGGCGCGCTACGGCAACGTGTACACGGTCACCCAGGCCGTGCAGCTGTTCCGCCGGGCCTACGGCGACCTGGTGCCGGCCGAGGAGCCGTGGGTGCGGGGGTCGGTGCTGGTGGACCCGTTCCGGCCGCTGGTGGAGCCCGACGGCTTCGCCGACCGGGACGCGCTGGAGGCCGATCGGGCTCGGCACCTGGCCGCGGTGCGCCACGTGTTCGAGCGGTCCAGCGTGCTGGTGTTCACCCTGGGGTTGACCGAGGCGTGGCGCAGCCGCGACGACGGGTCGGTGTTCGCCACCGCCCCGGGCGTGGACGGGGGCGCCTACGACCCGGCCCGGTACGAGTTCGTGAACTACGGCGTCGACGAGGTGCGCGCCGGGCTGTTCGAGCTGTGCGACCTGGTGCGGTCGGTGAACCCGGCGGGGCGGATCCTGCTCACCGTGTCGCCGGTTCCGCTGATCGCCACCTATGAGCCCCGGCACGTGCTGGTGTCCACCACGGTCAGCAAGGCCGTGCTGCGGGTGGCGGCCGACGAAGCGCTGGCCCGCTTCGACTTCGTCGACTACTTCCCGAGCTACGAGCTCATCGCATCGGCCACCGGCACCGCCGACCACTACGAGGCGGACCGACGCTCGGTCACCGAGGTCGGGGTGGCCCACGTCATGCGGGTGTTCACCCACCACTACGTGGAGGGCCGACCCTGGTCGGCGCCGTCGAGCGGCACGCTCGGCGCGGCCGCAGCGCGGGCCCTGTCCACGGCGGCCGCCGACTACCCGGTGATCTGCGACGAGGAGGCCGTGGCGGCCGCCATGGACGCCAGCGCCGGCGAGCACGGCGAGTAGCGTCCGGGCCACTGATGACGACAGAGGCGGCGGTCATGCGGACGGGTCGGTCGGATCGCGGTATGGCCGATCGCGGTGTGGCGGTACGGGTGGCGGTGCTGGTGCTGGTGGCCCTGGTCGGGGTGCTGGCGCCGGTGGGTCCGTCCGGCCCGCTCGTGGCGGGTGCCGACCCGGTGCTGGTGGTCACGCCCGACACCGGTCTGGTCGACGGTCAGGAGGTGCAGGTGTCGGGCACCGGGTTCGGGGCCTACGTGATGCTGGCCGTGTGCCCCACCGGTCTCACCGACGAACGCGCCGAGTCCTGTGCGTACGACCAGGACTCCGGCTACGCCGAACCCGACGGGTCGGGTTCGTTCACGGTGCCGGCGCGGCTGCCGGCCGTCGTGTCCGACGGCGCGGCATCGGTCGACTGCCGCCTGGTGTCCTGCGAGCTGGTCGCCCTGCAGTGGATCGACGAGGAGGAGGGTTCCTCGGTGGCGGCTCGCGTACCGGTGGCCTTCGATCCCGGTGGCCCGCTGGTGCCCGCCCCGGTCGTCGCGGTCACCCCATCGAGTGGTCTGGTCGACGGCCAGACCGTGCAGTTGACCGGCTCGGGCTTCGAGCCCGATGAGTGGGTGTGGCTGGAGCAGTGCGGCTTCGACGGGGCCGAGCAGGGGTGCCGGTACCTGGGCGAAGCGGAGGTGGACCTGGCCGGCGTGCTGGACACCACGGCCCGGATCCGGGCCACGGTGGCCAGCGAGGGCACGCCGGGGAGCCGCGTCGACTGCCGCTCGGTCACGGCGGTCTGTCGCGTGGAGGCTCGCGCCGACAGCTGGCGGGACCCCGACCCGGTGCCGTTGCACTTCGACCCGGTCGGCGTGCTGCTCCCGGCGCCGGTCCTGACGGCGGCCCCCACCAACGACCTGGTCGACGGACAGGTGGTGCAGGTCACTGGCTCCGGGCTCGACCCGTGGTCCTATCTCAACGCCCGGCAGTGCGGTCCGACCGGTGTCGACGGCTGGACCCGCTGTCGCTGGCTCGGCTTCGACGGCCTGGAGGCCGACGGCACCGGGGCACTGCACGACGAGGTCAGCGTGCGGGCGGTGTTCACATCGATGTTCGGCGGCGACGACGCCGTCGTCGACTGTCGGGTCGAGGCCTGTTGGTTGCAGCTCAGCGGAAGCGACGTCAACGTGTCCGTCCCGTTGACGTTCGACCCCGCCGCCCCGCTCCTGCCGCCGCCATCGGTCACGGCGACGCCCGCCACCGGGATCGTCGACGGACAGACCGTCGCCGTCACCCTCACCGGCTTCGACCCCAACGGGTGGCCCCGCGTGGAGGTGTGCCAGGTGGGCACCGACCGCTGCGACCCGGCGGCGTCGGCATCGCCCGAGATCTCCACCACCGGCCCCACGGTGGTGGAGCTGCGGGTCTTCGGCACGTTTCCCACCTACGAGGAGCCGGTCGACTGCCGCCGGGCCCCCGGCTGTGAGATCCGGGTGCGCGACGGGCTGTTCGACGGCGACTACGCGGTGCCGATCTCGTTCGGGCCTCCGCCGCCGTCGCGTGGCCGGTTCCTCGACCCGGTGTTCGACGACGTCGACGTGCAGCACGACGTCGTGTACCGGAACACCACCGACCACCTGGGGCGGCCGGTCGAGCTGAAGATGGACATCTACCAACCGGTCGGCGATCCCCTCACCGTCCGGCCGGTGGTGATGTGGATGCACGGCGGCTGGTTCATCTTCGGTGACAAGTCGTCCATGGAGCCCTACGCCCGGGCCTCGGCCCAGCGCGGCTACGTGAGCATCTCGCTCCAGTACCGGCTGCGCTCCGACCTGTCCACCTCAGACCTGGCCGGCGTGGTGGCGGCCGCCCACGACGCCCGGGTCGACGCCGCGGCAGCCGTGGACTGGATCCAGGCCAACGCCGGCGACCTGGGCATCGACCCGCGGGCGATCTTCGTGGGCGGCTACTCCGCCGGTGGGGTCCTGGCCTGGAACCTGGCCTACCCCGACGCCACGCTGGGTCACGGGCCACCCGAGGTGGCGGCTGCCGCCCCCATCGCAGGCATCCCCTTCACCGGCCCCGAGCCGGGCGATCCGCCCGTCATCGGCTTCCACGCCGTCGACGACTCCACCGTGCCGTACGGGGAGGGCCGCAACCGTTGCGCCGAGGCGGTGCTGCTGGCGCTGGTGTGCCAGTGGGAGGAGTACCCCGACGGCGGTCACGGCATCGTGAGCTCGCGCTTCCGCGACATCGTCGACAAGTCGCACACCTTCTTCTACGAGCAGGTGCTCCTCGGGCTCGGCTACCACAACGACACGCCGGTCCCGCCCCCCGGTCCCACCCCGGTGACCCGGCCCGAGCTGGTGCTGCCGCCCGTGGTGGCCGGGCCCACCACCACGACCACCGCAACCACGACGACCACCCCGTCCGCCACGAGCACGCCCACGTCCAGCACGCCGTCCGCCACGAGCACCCCCGGTTCCAGCGCGCCCGTCGGTACGAGCATCCCGTCGGCCACGAGCACCCCCACGGTGGGGCACCAACCCGGTCCACGCGGATCGGGCCCGGCCCGACCGGCCACGGCCGTACCGGGTCGGCCCGGCTACACCGGCTGACGACGGGCGACGGCTAGAAGCCGGTGCCGTGGAAGAAGTGCACGATGGTGGGCTCCAGGGCCAGGTAGCCCCGATGGGGTTCGCTCTGCACCACCTCGAAGCCGGCGCCATCGTCGAGGCGGTCGAACACCTGGCCGCCGGCGCGGTTGGTGACGGTCACCGACACCGAGAACTGGCCGTCGAGCAGCGGGACGCGGGGTAGGTCGAAGCACACCGCGCCCACGCCGTTCACGGTGACGATCGGCTGCTGGAGCATCTCGGTGTCGGTGGCGTACACGATGTTCTCGCCGCGGTCGCGGACCTCCAGCGTGAAGGCCACGTCGGGGATCCGGTTCGGCGCCACGTAGTCCACCCGGATGCGCAGTGGCTCGTTGGGCTCCAGGTAGCGGGCGCTGGTGGTGGGGTACTCGCAGGCGACCTTGGTGATCTCCACCACCTTGTCGCCACTGGTGCGCACCGGCTCGCCGGCCTCGGGTGGCGGCCCCGACCATTCGGTGCCCTCCACCGCGGCCAGCACCGGACCGGGTTCGGCCGGGGTGGGGGGCTCGGCCTCCAGGTCGGGGGCGGCGATGCCCCGGCGCTCCAGGGTCTCACGCAGCACCCGGATGGCCTCACCCGGCTCCGCCACCTCCACCAGCCGACCATGGTCCAGCACCGCGGCGCGGTCGGCGAGCTGGCGCACCAGGTCGGCGGCGTGGGACACGAGCAGGATGGTGCGCCCGTCGGCCTGGAGCTTCTTGACCCGCTCGATGCACTTGCGTTGGAAGGCCTCGTCGCCCACGGCCAGCACCTCGTCGACCAGCAGCACCTCGGGTTCCACGTTGATGGCCACCGCGAACCCCAGGCGGGCGTACATGCCCGACGAGTAGTGCTTGACCTGGTTGTCGATGAACTCCTCGAGCTCGGCGAAGGCCACGATGTCGTCGAAGATGCGGTCTATCTGGATGCGGGAGAACCCCAGGATCGAGCCGTTGAGGTAGATGTTCTCCCGGCCGGTGAGGTCGGGGTGGAAGCCCGCCCCCAGCTCCAGCAGGGCGGCCAGGCGGCCCCGGGCCACGATGCGTCCGCTGCTGGGCCGCAGGGTGCCGGCCACGCACTTGAGCAGGGTGGACTTGCCCGAGCCGTTGTGGCCGAGGAGGGCGAAGGTCTCCCCCTGCTGCACGTCGAACGACACGTCGTCGAGGGCCTTGAACACCTCGTGGGGGTTGCGGCCGGCCCGGATCAGCCGCTCCTTGGCCGACTGGGACTTCTCCTTGTAGATCTTGAAGCTCTTGGTGACGTGCTCCACCGTGATGGCGATGTCACCCATCAGATCTCCCTGCCCATCAGATCTCGCACCGCTCAGATCTCCTCGGCGAAGTTGTCTTCGAGCCGGCTGAACAGGGCGAGGGCGCCGTAGAGGAGCACCAGCGAAACCAGGCCGGTGACGGCGAGGTGGCTCACGTACCAGCCCATGCCGTGCGGGGGGATGGCCGGGATGAAGTTGGGGTCGGCCAGTTCGGCGGCGGTGGGGTCGGCCGGGTTGTACAGGGTGCGCTGGAAGGTGACCACCACGGTGAGCACCGGGTTGAGGGCGGCGATCAGCTCGCCGTTCTCGCCGAAGCGGGTCACCAGCTTCTTGGCCACCATGCCGTAGCTGTAGGCCACCGCCGACAGCCAGAACCAGGCCAGCAGGGCCACCTCGAGCAGGTGCTGGGTGTCTCGCAGGTACACGTTGATGGCGCTGAGGGCGATGGCCAGTGCCGTGCAGAAGAGCACCAGCACGACCAGACCCAGCACGAACACCGGCAGGAACTCCACGGCGGGCATGCGCTGGAACGCCAGCAGCGCCCCGATCAGCACCAGGCTCTGGAGCAGGAAGTGGACCATGGCGGCCAGGATCGAGGCGATCACCAACGACTCGCGCGGGAACCACACCTTGGTCACCAGTTGGGCGTTGGCCACGATCGACGAGGTACCGGCCGACAGCCCGGTGCTGAACAGGTTCCAGGCGAGCAGGCCCGACAGGAAGAACAGCCCGTAGTACGGGATGTTCACGTCGAGCACCTCGCCGAACACCAGCGAGAACACCACCAGGTACATGAGCGGGTTGAGCAGCGACCAGGCGAAGCCCAAGACGCTGTTCTTGTACTTGACCTTGAGCTCCTTGCGGGTGAGGTTGCCCACCAGCTCCCGGTACTGCCACAGGTGCCGGACCCGTTGGTGGGGTCGGGGCCGCTTCGACACCTCCAACGCGGGAGACAGGTCTGCGTTGGCTGGCTTGGCGATGGTGTCGACCACGGACGGGCTCGGCAGGTGGGGAACGGGAGCCCGGCAAGGTTACCGACCCGGCACCCTCAGACCGTTGCCACCCGGACGTCACGCGCGTGTTCGGCGAGCGCGCCGATGTCGGTGGGATCGCCGGTGAGCACGTTGCCACCCGGTTCGGCGAGGGCCACCACCACCGCATCGACCGCTGAGCCGTGCTTCGCCCGGTGCCGCAGGCTGGCGGCTCGGCGGGCGGTCTCCTCGGACAGGTCGGTGAGGATGTCGCACGTCTTGAGCAGACGGTTGGTGTTGGCGTCGGGGCCGGGACGACCGGTCACCGACTCGACCACGACCACGGACGGGACCAACGGCGGCCAGAGCCCCTCACGCCGGAGCACCCCGATCAGGGCAGCGGTCTCCCGGTCACGACGGGCGAGCCGGGTGACCGCACCGCTGTCGAGGACCAGCACTGCTATCGAGGACCAGCACGGTGCAGCTCACGGACGATGGCCTCGGCTCGGGCGATCTCGTCGGCCGTGGGCTCGCCCACGTCGTCGATGAGCTCGACCAGGTAGGCGTCGGTCTCGTCGAGCAGGGCCTGTCGTCGCAGCTCGGCCCGCACCGCGGCTTGGAGCAACTCCGACGCCGGGAGGCCCCGGGCCTTGAGCTCCGCGTGGAGGTCGGCAGGAAGGTACACCTGCATCCGTGGCATACGTCCAACTCTACGCATAGTCGGATCCGATCGGCTCAGGCGGCGCGTCGCGGTGGGAGGTCGCGGAGACGCTGGTGGATGCGGGCGTCGACCTCGGCCTCGTACACCGGGTCGAACGGCTCGGGCTCGCCGTCGGTCAGTTCCACCGGGGCGGCCACCAGGAGCGCGAGCACGCCAGTGGGCTCCGGCTGCCCTGGCTCCCGAGTGCGATCCGCCGCATCCATGCGACCAGGACAGCGAACAGGTGTTCGATCTCGCAACACCCTTTCCAGCCTATTCAGCGTTCTCCAGGTCGTCATGGTGCTCGCATCTGTCTCACCAGTGATACAGTCGGGGCATGGCCGACGTGTCCATCCGGGATCTACGCAATCACGGCGGTGACGTGATCGATCGCGTCGAGCGGGGTGAGCGACTGACGATCACCCGCTCCGGCAAGCCGGTTGCCGAGCTCGTGGCCATCCGCCGTCCAGCGGTGTCGCTCGAGGAACTCCGTCGCCGTCGGGCGCGCCTGCCGCGCGTCGACCCCGAGGCACTGCGGCGCGACCTCGACGCAGTCCTCGACCCCGGACTCTGACGTGGCTCCGGGGATCCTCGACACCAGCACGCTCATCCTGCTCGACCGGATCGACGACCCTTCGTCGCTCCCGGCCGAGCCGCTCATCACCACGATCACGCTCGCGGAGCTGTCGGTCGGGCCGCTGGTGGCCACGACCGAGGCGGAGCGAGCGGCGCGCCAGGCTCACCTCCAGCAGGCCGAGTCCGACTTCGATCCGCTCCCGTTCGACGCCGCGGCGGCACGCTCCTTCGGTCAGGTGGCGGCGGCACTTCGCCGGTCCGGACGTAAGCCGGCGGCGCGTGCGTACGACGCCATGATCGCGGCCGTGGGGATCGCCAACGATCTGCCGATCCACACCTGCAACCCCGCCGACTTCACCGGCATCCCCGGCCTCGTCCTGGTGTCGGTGCCTCACCCTGACGGTCCCTGAGGGGCCAGTCGGGCGATCGCGACGCCGCCGATACGTCGCTTCGTGGACGGGAGGTCTACCCGGCGGCGTTCAACGGGCTCGAGTAGCCGGCGTGACCTGGGTGGCCCCCGCCAGGGTGGCGGCGGTGCGGACGACCTGGGTGAGCTGGTCGGCCAGGGCGGGCCAGCCGAAGGCGGCGGCCACCAGGTCGCGGCCGGCGGCGGCCAGGCGGTCGGCCGACGCGGGGTCGGCCAGCACCTGCTCGACGGCGTCGGCGAAGTCCTCGGGTTCGGCCAGCAGCAGGTGCCGGCCGCTCTCCACCGGCAGCCCCCGCGCCCCGAACGGGGTGGACACGGTGGGCACGTGGTTGGCCAGGTACTCCACCAGCTTGAGGTTGGTGCCGCTGCCGATGCGCATGGGGTTGAGGGCCACGGTGGCGCTGCGCAGGAGCGAGCGACGGGCGGCGTCGCTGATGACCCCGGTCATGACCAGGTTGGGGGGCACGACCCGGTCGTAGAAGGCGTCGCCGATGCTGCCGGCGCACACGATCAACAGGTGGGGGAGCGAGTCGGCGATCTCGGTGAGCAGCCACACGGCGTCGACGTTGGGTGGGTGCCAGGACCCCACGAACAGGCCGAGGTGCTCGTAGCTCTGACCGAGCGGACCGGTGCGGTGGTAACGGCGGAGCCACTCGTGGGTGTGGTGGCGGCGTTCGCGGAGGCCGGCCGGGTGCTCGGGTAACTCGGCGCCGTTGGGGATCACGGTGAAGGCGGCGGGGTCCTTGTGGTAGCGCCGGGCCATCTCGGCGGCATCGATGTCGCCGCAGGCCACCACGGCGGTGGCGGCGGTGACGGCCTCGGCCTCCAGCGCCTCGGCCTGGCGCAGCAGGCGTTGGCCCAGTTCGGTGGCGGGAAGCACGCCCTCCTTGAGCACGGCCTCCACGTTGTAGGCGTCGAGCACCACCGGCACGGCGTCGAGGTCGGCCAGGTTCCGGGCCTGGGTCACGGCCCGCACCAGGTAGGGCTCCGCCAGGACCACCGCGGCCGCCCCGGTGAGGGCCTGGGCCAGGGTGGCGATGTAGCCGGGGGTGAGGCCCGGTTGGTGGCCCGACACGATGTCGGCCACCGGCACCCCCACCTCCAGGCTGGTCTGCAGGCAGGCGTCGCGGGCGGTGGCGGTGCGGGGGACCAGGGTCTCCACCAGGCCGGGGGCGATCTCCACCGACGACGGGGGCGTGTTCCAGTCGACCAGGGCCACGATCTCCACGTCGACGTGGCGGGCCAGACCGCCGTAGAGGTGGCGGGCCCGGAGCTGGCCGCCGCCCACCGGCTGGTGGACCGGGAAGGTGGTGGTGACGACCACGCGGGGCCGGCCCGACGCGCCCCGCTCGGGGGCGGGGGCGCCGACGGGGCCCGTGGTGGCGTGGCGCTTGCGGTTGGCCCGGGACCCGGCGCCCACCAGGCGTTGGACGGCACCCTCCCAGGTGACCTGGGCCGCCCGTTCGGCGGCGGCCCGGCCTAGGCCGGCGGCCTCGCCCCGGTCGGCCACCAACCGGGCCAGGGCCGCTCCGAGGGCGACCGCATCGGGCTCGACCACCAGGCCGTTCACCTCGTGGTCCACGAACTCGGTGGGCCCGCCGGCGTCGGTGGTGGTCACCACCGGCACGCCGCGGGCCATGGCCTCCAGGGTGATGAGGCCCAGGTCCTCGTCGAGCGGCACGAACGGAACGGCCAGCGCCCGGGCGTAGTGGTCGCGCAGCTCGTCGTCGGTGAGGCGGCCCACGAAGCGGATGCGGTCGTCTCCCGCGGCCAGATCGCGCAGGCGGCCCTCCTCGGGGCCCTCGCCGGCGATGAGCAGGGGGACGTCGTGGGGCACGTGGGCCATGGCCTCCACGATCAGGTGGATGCGCTTGGGGCCGTCGAGGCGTGATGCGGTGAACAGGTGCTGTTGACCTTCGCCCGGTTCCAGCTCGGGGCCGGGCGGCAGCGAGCTGGGCAGGTACACCACCCGCGGGGTGACCCGGGGTGGGAAGTAGCCGGGGCGGGCGGCGACGGTGTGCGAGAGGGCGCAGTGGTCGGCGATCTCGCCGGGGGCCAGGGCCACGCCGTCGAGCCACCGGACCAGGCGCCGGGCGAGCGGGCCGGGGAAGGCCAGGTCGGGGTGGTCGGCGCCCAGGGTGTCGACCACCAGGCCGAACCAGCCGAACACGTCGGGCAGTGCCTCGCGCCCGGCGCCGGGGCTGAGCCGGCGCAACAGGTCCTCGGTGACCGGTGCGGGGTCGACCACGTCGAGGGGCAGGTGGGCTGGGTAGGTGTCGTACAGGCCGCGCAGCGGGTGGAACATGAGCACGGTGTGGGCGGGGTGGTGCACCATCCACGCCGGGTACTTCACGCTGATCACCCGGTCGAAGTGGTCCAGGTCGAGCAGGGAGAAGTGCTGGTAGCCGGCCACCACGCCGGGCAGGGTGCGCTCGTCGACCGGCAGCTTGAACACCTCGGCCCGGTGGCCGGCGTGGCCCAGGGCCTCGGCCAGTCCGGCCACGGCCCGCTCGGCCCCACCGGTGGCGTAGGGCACGGCCGACGGCGCCACCACGGCCACCGACAACGAGGGCGCGCTCACCGGTCCACCCGTTCCAGGCCGGAGCGGAACTCGTCGACGGCGTGGGCCCAGGAGAACTCGGCGGCCCGCTCGCGCCCGTTGCGGCCCAGTTCCGCGGCCAGGTCGCGGTCGGTCACCAGGCGCTCGATGGCGGCGGCCATCGCCTGCGGGGTGGGGTCGACGATCAGGCCGGTCTGTTCGTGCACCACCAGCTCGGTGAGACCGCCGCCGTCGGTGCACACGATCACCGGCCGGCCGTGGCGCATGGCCTCGATGGCGGTGAGGCCGTAGTCCTCGTCGTGGGCCACGGCCAGCACGCAGGGGGCGTCGCGGAAGCGCCGCTCCAGGTCGTCGTCGGACACCCGGCCGGCGAACTCCACGTGCGAGCGGAAGTCGTCGGGCACCAGCTGGGCCTCCCGGCCGGTGTTGCACCAGATCTGGGCGGGCGACAGGTGGTGGGCGTCGGCCGCGCCGGTGCCCAGCACGTGGTCGAGGTGGCGGACCCAACGTTCGCGGCTGCCGGTGCCCACCAGGGCCATGGGCTGGTGGGGCAGCAGGTGGGCGGCGGCCACGGCCAGCTCGGCGCGCTTGGGGAACTCCATGCGGCTGATGCTCAGCACCGGACCGGTGCCGGGCGGGGTGGCGGGCACCGCCTCGGCGTCGTCGCCCACGCCCACGCCGGCGTGGAACAGGCTCACGTTGGTCTGGCCGCCGAAGTGGGCCAGGCGGTCGGCCACCGTCTGGGAGCCGGCCAGGAACCAGCCCACGGCGTCGAGGCGGGGCTGGTCGATCTCGCGGATGATCTCGCCGGCGCGACGGTGCAGGTCGGGGTCGT
>WBZL01001034.1_pt1 | contig 30257 bp, 28 predicted proteins | sample 5204291 | NCBI WGS metagenome assembly WBZL01 (sample SAMN12344345, study PRJNA552823) | activated sludge metagenome | biome: Activated sludge suspended growth; feature: Nitrification reactor; material: Wastewater; isolation source: activated sludge from nitrification reactor of wastewater...
CGTAAAGGCCGCGAGGGGGTGCCGACACCCTGCCCGTGGGACCTCACGGAAGCCCGTGGCCCTGGCTCTCTCGGGTGCGGTGACCTACGTCCGACTACCCACGACCGTAGCTGCCCGAACACACGTTCGCAAGAGGATTCCACGACAATTCGCTCAGAAGCGACTCTCGACGTCCCGAAATGGGTCGTTCGGTACCATCCGGCCGAGCGCCCGGTGGCGGGCGCCGCAGAGGAGGGGTGGCGGGACGTGCTCACCGGTGAGCTGCGCAGTCAGATCGACCGCATCTGGAACGACTTCTGGTCGGGGGCAACTTCCAACCCGCTGAAGGTGATCGAACAGATCAGGGCCCGGACGCCCTCTTCGACGCCGCCCAAAATGGGCCAGATCCTCGGCGTCGTGGCCGACGTCCGCCGCCGCGCCGACGCCGCCTGAACCCGCTGCGTCAGAGGACGTTGTTGGCGGCCAGGACGCCGGCGATGGCCACGAAGCCCCCGATCATCGACCAGGTCAGGCGGAGCATGTCGCGGTGCAGGCGGGACTCGAGCTCGGCCATCGCCTTCTCAGTGGCGAGGCGGGCGATCTCGATCTGCGCTGCCGTCGACTCCCGCAAGGCGGCGATCAGCGCCGTCGTCGACTCCCGCAGGGCTGCCATCTCCTGCTGGACGCCGTCGATCCGGGCCTCGATCGCGAGCACGACGCCGTCGATGCGGGCGTCGAGACGGTCGCCCAGGGCGTCGACATCCTGTCTCGTGGCCACGTCGGCCCAGCCGACCGGTGGGAGCAGGCTCATCAGCGTGTCGCCTCGTGCCTCACCGAGCGCCTCCCGAAGCCCTTCGTGCAACTCGAATCTCGCGGTCTCGTCGTACATCTTCGGCCGTCCCGTCCCGTTGATCGTCCTGGAGGGGAGCGGCAACTCCCGAGTGCTGCTGGGACCGACGGTACCCACCAGTCGAGGCGCCGACAAGGGTGGTGGCTCGCCCTGTTCAGCGTCGCTGCCCGTCGGTACGCTCGCCGCCATGGCCCTGAGCACCGCGCACCGGCTCACGGTCGACGAGTTCTTCGCCCTCCCTGGCGAACTGGTGCACACCGAGCTGGTGGCCGGGGAGATCGTCGTGGATTCGCCGAGCGTGCGACATCAGGACCTCGGGGGCTGGATCTACTTCCAGTTCATGAAGCACCTCGAGGCCCACCCGGGCGCCGGCCGCGCCGGCATCGAGCTGATCACCCGTCTCGACGAGCACAACGCCTTCGTGCCCGACACCTGGTTCAACGTGCCGGGCCACGAGCTCGCCGAGGACGGCAAGGGCCACCTCGGGCCGCCCGACCTCGCCGTCGAGGTCCGTTCACCGAGCACCTGGCGCCGGGACCGTACGGTGAAGAAGGACCACTACGAGGCCCACGGCCTCCCCGAGCTCTGGCTGGTGGACACCGTCGCCGACGAGATCGTCGTCCACCGACGCTCGTCGCCCGACTCCCCCACGTTCGACGTGGTGTTCACCGTGCGCGAGGGCGACGTCCTCACCACGCCGATCATCCCGGGGTTCGCACTGGACGTGACCGACCTGTTCGACCGCTGAGCCCCGGCAGCCCGCCTACCCGAGCACGACGCCGGCGACGTCCACGGCGATCCTCGTTCCGGCCCGGCCCGACACCAGCGCCTCGATGTCGGCGAGGGCACCGATGACCGCAGGGCGGCCGGTCGCCGAGGCGAACGCCGCCGCGGCGGCGACCTTGGGGCCCATCGAGCCCGCCGGGAGCGAGGAACCGAGCTCGGCCAGCAGCGCGTCCGGGTGGGCCGCCACCACCGCCCGCTCCCCCGGCCTCCCGAACCCGGCGCACACGGCCGACACGTCGGTCGCCAGCACGAGCAGGTCGGCGCCGAGGTCCCGGGCGAGCAGGGACGAGGCGTGGTCCTTGTCCACCACCGCCTCCACGCCGACCGGGCGGCCGGACGCGTCGGCCACCACCGGCACGCCCCCGCCCCCGGCGCAGACCACCACGCTCCCCCGCTCGAGCAGGGCCCGGACCGCGTCCTCCTCAACGATCCGGTGCGGCGCCGGCGAGGCCACCACCCGGCGCCACGACGAGCCGTCCGGCGCGAACGTCCACCCCCGATCGTCGGCCAGGCGCCGGGCCTCGGCCTCCGGGTAGCCCGGGCCGATCGGCTTGGTCGGCGTGGCGAAGGCGGGGTCGTCGGCGGCCACCTCGACGGTCGTGAGCACCGTGACCACGGGCACCGAGGCGGGCAGGCACCGGCGCAGCCCCTGCTCGACCAGGTAGCCGACCATCCCCTGGCTCTCGGCGCCCAGCACGTCCAGCGGGTAGTCGGGCACGTCCGCGTAGGCCGCCGCCTCCAGCGCCAGCAGCCCCACCTGGGGGCCGTTGCCGTGGGTGACGACGACCTCGTTCCCCGCCACGACCGCGGCCAGCCGACCAGCCGCCTCGGCCACGTGGGCCCGCTGGTGCTCGATCGTCGGCGCCTCACCCCGCCGCAACAGGGCGTTCCCGCCGAGGGCCACCACGAGCCGCATGGGCCCAGTCGACCACGCCGACGGCCCTGGCGGCGACCACCCGAACCGCGGCCGACGGCCGACCCCTCTCACCCCCGCCGAGAATTTGAGTAGGGCCTACTCATCACCCGGGCAGGGCGGTCGTGGTCTCCTGCGGACATGGACACCACCACCGACCCCATCCCGACCCCCTCACCCCCGCCGACCGCCATGGTGCTGCCGGCCCCACCGCCGGCGGCCTGGTACAACCGCCCGGTCCCCGCCATCACGGCCGGCGTGGTGCTGCTCGCCCTCTGCGCCGTGTTCGCGGCGCTGTGGATCACCACGCCGTTCTTCTTGGCCCGCGCCCTCGGCTACCTCAGCGGCGGCGCCGGGATCATGCTCGTCTGGGGCGGCGTCAACGGCCTGCGCCAGGAGCGCGCCGAGCGGGAGTGGAGCGACCGATGAGCCGGACCACCGACAAGTACGAGGCCTACCGCGAGCGTTGGCTCATGGAGGTCGCCCCCCACGTCGAGGGCGAGCCCCTCGCCGTCGGCGTGTTCTCCCGGGCCGGCACCATGGGCTCGTTCGGGCTCGGCAAGGTCAGCCCGCTCGCCGGCCTGATCAAGCGGGGCATGGAGAAGGGCCAGACCGACAACCTGCCCATGAACTTCGTCGTCGCGGTGACCGCCTCCAAGGTCTACGTCTTCGACTACAAGCCCCGGGGCACGTCCATCAAGGTCAAGAACCCGCTGCGCATCTGGGACCGCGACCAGGTCCACGTCCACCGCACCCCGGTGAAGGTCGGCGCCATGAGCAGCACCTACCAGGTGGAGCTCGCCGGCCGGGGCACCATCCACATCGAGTCGGGGAAGATGCCCGGCTCCACCACCGAGTACAACGCCCCCGTCCTGGATCTGCTCGGCATCTGAACATCGATGCCGGGCCTCGGTGGGCCGGCCCCGAGGGGGTGCCGGCCCACCTGAGATCCTTCCTGAGATCCCGGTGAGAATCGGCCTGCCACCGATGACGCCGGCGGGCACCTGTCGTACCCTCGCCTCGACCCGGACGGCGGACCCCCGAGGAGCGGACGACGATGCGACGGCGCTGGACCCTGGTGCTGGCGGTGGCGGCGGCCACGGCCCTGCTGACCGCGGGCTGCGGCTCGGACGGCGACGAGACCACGGCGACCACCTCCACCACGGCGGGCGCGGCGGCCACCACCACGACGACCGCGGCGGCGACCGAGCGCACCACGAACCTCCCGGCCACCGGCCTGACCGAGTGCTTCGACGCCAGCACCACCATCGAGTGCCCGGCCGAGGGCGAGGCCTTCTCCCTCCAGGACGGCCAGGTCCAGGCCGGCGGCGCCCTCACGTACACCGACAACGGTGACGGCACCGTGACCGACGAGGTCACCGGTCTCATGTGGCAGCAGGACTTCAGCCAGGTGGCCTGGGCGGACGCCGACACGTCGGCCGAGGCGGCCGACACCGGCGGCTACGACGACTGGCGGGTGCCGACCATCGACGAGCTCTGGTCGCTGATCGACCTGAGCGGCAACCAGGGCACCGCCGACCCGTCCGCCGACGAGGCCCCGGACGACGCGGTGCCGTTCCTCGACACCGACGCCTTCGCCTTCGAGTACCCCGACACCAGCCAGGGCGGCCGGTACATCGACGCCCAGTACCTGAGCAGCACCGAGTACGTGGCCACCACCATGGACGGCGACGACTCGTTCTTCGGGGTCAACTTCGCCGACGGCCGCATCAAGTCGTACCCGAAGACCGGCAACGCCACGAGCTCGCTCTACTACGCCCGCTTCGTGCGGGGCGGGGACGGGTACGGCGACCAGGACCTCACCGGCAACGGCGACGGCACGGTCACCGACGAGGCGACCGGCCTGACCTGGCTCCAGGCCGACAGCGCCGACCCCGCCTTCGCCGACGCGGTGGCCGGCACCACCAACGCCGATGGCACCCTCGACTGGGAGGAGGCCCTCGCCTTCTGCGCCGACCTCGACGTGGCCGGCATCGACGCGTGGCGCCTGCCGAACGCCAAGGAGCTCCAGAGCCTGGTCGACTACACCCGGGCGCCCGAGGCCACCGAGTCGGCGGCCCTCGACCCCCTGCTCACCGCGTCCACCATCACCGACGAGGCCGGCGAGGACGACTTCGGCGCCTACTGGACCTCGACCACCGCGGAGCCCGGCGCCGACGCCTACATCGTCAACTTCGGCCGGGCCCTCGGCCTCGTCGATGGCGAGTACTACGACGTCCACGGGGCCGGCTCGATCCGCACCGACCCCAAGTCGGGCGAGCCGAGCGAGGGCGCCGGGCCCCAGGGCGACATCCGCCGGGTGTTCGACCTGGTGCGCTGCGTGAGTGGCGGCGAGGTCACCGGCGGCGCCGGCGTCAGCCCGCTGTAGCGTCTCGGCCGTGGCCGGCCGCCCCCGCATCGGGATCACCTCGTGGCCCCGTGACGTCGAGTACGAGGGCGTCCCCGAGCGCTGCGACACCTACTCCCACGACTACGTGCGCTCGGTGATCGACGCCGGCGGCCTCCCCCTCCTCCTGCCGCTCAACGACGAGTCGGAGGCCGGCCAGGAGGTCTTCCACCAGCTGCTCGACCTGTGCGACGGCGTGGTCCTCACCGGCGGCGGCGACATCGAGCCCACCGCCTACGGCGCCGCGGCGGACGGCACGAGCAAGTACACCGACGCGGAGCGCGACGCCTGGGACAGCCGGCTGATGCGCATGGTGGTCGACCGCGAGATCCCCACCCTCGGCGTGTGCCGGGGCCTGCAGGTCGCCAACGTGGCCTTCGGCGGCACCCTCCACCAGCACCTCGACGGCCACGAGGCCGACGACCTCGCCTACGACACCGCCCACACCGTCGTGGTCGAGCCCGGCACCCGCCTCGCCGAGCTCCTCGGCCACGGCGAGGCCGAGGTCAACTCGCTGCACCACCAGGCCATCGCCACCCTCGGCCCGGGCATCCGGGCCGTGGCGACCAGCGCCGACGGCGTGGTGGAGGCCATCGAGCTCGAGGGCAGCGACCACTTCCTCGCCGTGCAGTGGCACCCCGAGCTGCTGCGCCACCGGCCCGAGCAGCTCGGGCTGTTCCGGGACCTCGTCGAGCGCTCCCGCCGGCGCTGAGCCCCCTCAGGACACCTCGCCGGCGAGCTCCTCGGCGTCGACCTGGTCCTGGGCCTCGCTGCGGCCCGCCCGCTCGCGGCCGCCACGGGGGGCGAGCTGGGCGGTGGCGAACGGGCAGGTGCCGAGCACGGTCCCGTAGGCCAGGTACGGGCCCCACACGGTGACGCCGGCGGGGCCGACGTCCTCCCAGTGGCCCTGGTCCTCGGTGTAGCGGCCGAAGGCCTTCCACCGCCCGGCCGACTTCACGCCGGCCAGCGTCGGCTCGAAGCCGCCGCCGAGGGGCAGCGCGAACACGAGGCCCAGCGCGATCGACAGGACCGGCACCAGCCAGATCGTGCTCTGGGTGGCCCAGAGCGGCCACGTGGCGCAGACGATCCCAGCCGCGAACGGCCCCACGTAGAGGACCCGGAAGCGGCGGCGCACGAGGCCCTCGTCCTTGGCCCGCTTGAACACCGCGGCCCGGTAGGCGCGCCACCAACCCGGGTCCTTGGCCTCCCACAGGGGCGGGCCGGTGATCTCCCCGCCGGGCGCCTGGGCCTTCAGGGCATCGACCACCGCTTGCTCGTGGGCCACCGTGCCCCTCGCCGCCGAGGGGACGCGCAGCACCCAGCGGTCGGGCCCGTAGCCGTCGATGGCCAGGATCCGGCGATGGGCGAGGTCGAGCACGGTGCCGGCCACCGCGTCCTGGTCGAGCCTGCGGGCGTCGGCCAGGAGCAGGGCCACCACCGCGGGGTCGTGGGTGTCGGGCGGGTCGGCGAGGTGCTCGGGGAAGCTCGCCTGGTAGCGCTCCCGGGCCCGCCGGTCCGACGTCTGGAGCCGGTACCACTGCACCACCATGAGCAGGCAGACGCCGGCACCGACCCCCACCAGGATCCACGTGACGAGGCGCTCCTGGAGCGCCTGGCTGTCGAGGGTCGACTCGAGCGAGTCGCTGTTGGCGTCCGCGACCTGCACCTCCCGCTCGAACGACGACGTGGTGGTGAGCGCGGCGAAGGACCCGGCCAGCCCCGGGGCCAGCCCGGCCGGCAGGCCGACGAGCAGGTCGGACGACGTCCAGAGGGGGGACCGCCCCTCGAAGCGCACCTTGGCGGGCCGGACGTCGACCTCCTGGTGCAGGCCGTTGACCCAGTGGAACTCGATGTCGTCGGCGGCGGTGCCCTCGGGCAGCAGGAGCACGCCGGTGACGTCGACGTCGGGATCCTGGCGGGAGGCGTCGCGGGGGTCGGCGACCAGCGGTGTGTCGATGACCGTGATGTCGTCCCCGGCCTTCACCCCACCGGTCACCGTGAAGGTGGCGAGCACCTCCTCGCCGGTGACGGGCACGTTCACCGTCTCGAAGCTCGAGGTGCCCCGGGTGGGCCGGCCGTCGACGACGAGGTCCTCGACCCCGCCGGTGAGCGGCTTGGGCACCGGGAGGGTGCCGCCCTCCTCGTCGAGGAAGCGGGCGACCATCCGGAACCGCAGGTCACCGCTCGGCAGCAGGCGGATCCGGTAGTCGAGGGCCTCGAGGTGGCTGCCCCGGGGCGGCGCCATGAACGCCAACCGCCCGTCCGAGAGGCCACAGCCCGCCAAGGCGACGGCCGCCACCAGCGCGAGCGCGATCGTGCCGAGGAGTCGCTTCACCCCGCCACCCCACCACGGCGGCCGCCCCCGGTCGTGAGTAGCACCTACTCATCTTCGCCTAGCGTCGGCGGCCATGACGACAGCCGCGGTGTCCTACGAGCTCGACGGGTCGGTGGCGGTGATCCGCATCGACGACGGCAAGGCCAACGCCATCTCCCACGACGTGCTCGACGGCCTCCACGAGGCACTGGACCGGGCCGAGGCCGAGGCCCGGGCGGTCGTCATCCTGGGGCGGGAGGGCCGCTTCTCCGCCGGCTTCCACCTGCCGACCATGACCGCCGGCACGGACGAGATGCGGGGTCTGGTGGGCGCGGGGGCCGAGCTCCTGCTGCGCGTCTACCTCTTCCCCCGCCCCGTGGTGGTGGCCTGCACCGGCCACGCGCTCGCGGCCGGCGCCCTCGTTCTGCTCGTCGGGGACGTCCGGGTCGGCGCCACCGGCGACCACAAGATCGGCCTCAACGAGGTCGCCATCGGGATGCAGCTGCCGATCTTCGCGGTCGAGCTCGCCCGGGACCGCCTGCTGCCCACCGCCTTCACCGCGGCGACCATGGGTGCCGAGATCTACGACCCCGAGGGCGCCCGGGCGGTCGGCTACCTCGACCGGGTCGTCCCCGCCGAGGACCTCCTCGCCACCGCGACCGCCGAGGCCGCCCGCCTGGCCGAGCTGCGCACGGGCGCGTTCGCGGAGACCAAGGTGCGGGCCCGCACCACCACGGCGGACTTCGCCCGCAGCACCCTCACCGAGGACCTCACCAGCATCGAGGTGCCCCAGCCCTAGCCGCGCGCGGCGGGGCTCGGCCCGCTCAGGAGGGCGGCGCCACCTCGAAGGTGAGGTCCCACTGGTAGTCGCCGCGGATCACCTTCTTCACGTCGAGGCCGATGGTGTGCTCGCCGTTCTCGAGGCCCTGGCCGGGCGGCGAGGTCCACACGAACCCGTTGTCCGTGGTCTCGACGTTGAAGTCGTCGGTGACGTCCTCGCCGTCGAAGGTCAGCACGGCCGAGCCCAGGCGGGTGGTCGGTGACACCGCCACCTCGATCCGCAGGCCGACCGCCTGCTGCGGCGTGATGGTGGCGCCCTGCTCGACACCGGTGGCGGTGACGCTCACCTGGTTGAGGTTCCACAGCCAGTACCCGCCGAACAGGGCGAGGCCGGCGAAACACAGGCCGATGATCAGGTTCACCCGGTCGACGGAGCGCTTGCTGGCGAAGCTGCGACGGCGGCGGGGGTCCGCCTTGGCGGGGCGCGCCCCGGACGGCCCCCGGACGGGGACGTGGGGGGTGCGCACCGGGCCGGCGCCCTTGCGGTCGGCGCCGCGACGGCGGCCCGACCCGGCACCGGGGATGTCTCGCAGGGAGGAGCCCATGGTCGGGGGCCATCCTGACAGGTGGCACGGTGGCCGCCCAAGCGCCCTCCCGGGTGATCTCCGGTGGGTGGGGCAGGCGGGTGGGTCAGGCGGGCCGGCGCCCCGGCGGGCGGCGGCGGGCCGCCTCGAGGGCGGCGGCGATGGACTGCACCTCGGCGGCGGCGAGGGAGTGGCCCTGGGCCACGAGGAGGGCGGCGAGGCGGCGGCGCAGGCGCTCGGGATCGGTGCGCCACGGCCGGGCGGTGGGGTGGCGCCGGCGCGCCGTTCGCTCGGCGGCCGGGTCGGCCGGCGTGGTGCGTGGGGCCGCGGACCGGGCCGCGGCGGCGCCGGTCACGCGACGAGGGGGAGATCGGCGAGCGGGGCGTAGCGCTCGTCGGACCGGGCCAGGTGCCGCAGGCGGCGGCGCATGCGGCTGCTCACCTGGCGCACGGCGTCGGGGCTGGCGCCCAGGCCCGCCGCCACCGTGTGCGACGGCGAGGGATCGCCGAGCTCGGCCTGGAGGCGGAGCTCGAGCAGGATGGCCTGGTCGCGGGGCGTGCCCACCCGGGCGAGCCCGTCGAGCAGCAGCGCCGCCAGCGGGTGGTGGCCCGCCACCTCGGCGAGCACCTCGGGGGCCGAGCCCTCGTCGCCGCACCACGCCACCGCCGATCCGGCACCGGCGACGTCGGGCTCGCCGGCCGCCTCGTCGAGCTCGTCGGCGTGGAGGCCGACGTGGCGGGCGGCGATGCCCCGCAGCCGGGCGGCCGCCCAGGTCCACGGCATCGCGCCGCCGTCGGCCCGCCACGCGCCGCTGCAGGTGAGCAGCTCGAGGCAGGCGTCGATGACGAGGCCGTCGACCTCCTCCCGGGTGGCGCCGGTGACGCCCACCGAGGCGAGGTGGCGGCGCATCACCGCCGCGAGGCGCGCCCCGAACTCGTCGTAGAGCTCGAAGGCGGCGGTGGTGTCCCCCGCCGCCATGCGCCCCATCAGGGCGGCGACCCGCTCCCGCTCGCCGGGCCCGTCGGGGTCGACGGGCCGACCGTCGTCTCGTGCTGCCATGACCGCTCCTCCCCGGCTCCGACCACCGGAACCGCTCGGGAACCATCATCTGCGGGGGGTCTGACAGTTACACCGCTGTCGTTTGCCCCGCGGGGTCGGTCCCCGCCCCCTCCGCACCCCCGGGGCGTCCGGCCGGCCGCCCAACGCGCAGACCCCCACGCGCCGGAGGCCTACGCCCGGCCGGGCACCGCGCCGCCCGGGCGGGCCGAGGCCACGCCCCCATGGTCCGCGCGGGGCGGTCCCGCTCCTAGGGCCGAAGGTCCCCGGCCACCGAGCGCAGGTGGGCCACGTCGGCGGCGATGGCCCGGGCGAGCACGTCGACGTCGGGCGCCGTGTCCCGGTCACCGGTGATCCCGAACGAGAGCCGGCCGTTGTAGGAGAGGATCGCGGTGCCCACCCGCACGCCGTGGGAGATGGGCACGAAGGGCCGGTACTCGAGCATCTCCCGGCCCATGCAGTAGAGCGGGAACTGGGGGCCCGGGACGTTGGTGGTCACCGTGTTCACCGATCGCTGGGGCAAGCGGTGCATCAGGCGGGTCGCCCAGCGGCTGACCGTGCCGAGGACCATCGGCGGCGCCAGGGCGCCGAGGGTCTCGACCGCCTCGCCGGCGTCGGCCATGTGCGACCGCTTGAGGGCGGCCATCTCGGCGCACACGTGGTGCACCCGCTCGACCGGGTCGGCGATGCTCACCGGCAGCTCGAACAGGAGCGCGGAGACCCGGTTGTCGGGCACCCCGTCCGCCTCGGGGCCACGGACCGACACGGGGACCAGGGTCGTCAGCACCGCGGCGTCGGGGTCCTCGCCCCGTTCGGCCAGCAGCGTGCGGTACCCGGCGCTCACCGACGCGAGCACGACGTCGTTCACGGTGCCCCCGACGGCCCGGCCGACGGCCTTCACCTCGGCCAGGGACGCGCTCGAGTGGGCCCAGGCCCGGTCGGGGCCGATGGGTCCCTCGATCGACAGCGGCGGCGTGGTGCCCAGGTGGCGGCCCATGCCGAGGAGGCCCTCGCCCTTCTCGGTCACCGAGCGCAGGGCGCCGAGGGGGTCGCGGGCGACCGCACCCGGGACCTGGCCCACGAGGTGGAGGACGTCGCCCGCCAGCCCGGCCCACGCGTCGACCACCCGGGCGACGCCCGACGGCGCCGGCTCGGGGGTCCACGGCTGCGGCTCGGGCAGCTCGGCGTCGCGTTCGAGGTCGAGCAGCACGGTCAGCAGGCCGACTCCCGAGATGCCGTCGACCATGGCGTGGTGGACCTTGAAGATGAGCGCCCAACGGCCATCGGGCAGCCCCCGGACGAGGTGGGTCTCCCACAGCGGCTTGCTGCGGTCCAGCGGGTGCGACATCTGGTCGGCCATCAGCCCGCACAGCGCGACGTCGTCGCCGGGCGCGGGCAGGGCGACCTCGCCGACGTGGTCGGCCAGGTCGAAGTCGGCGGCGTCGACCCACACGGGACGGCCCAGCTCCAAGGGCACCGTGGCGACGCGCTGGCGGTACCTCGGGATCAGGTGGAGCTTGGCCTCGAGGAGCGCGGTCAGATCCTCGGGCTCGGGCGCCGGCCCCTCGAAGATCGAGAGCCCGGCGATGTGCAGGTGGCTGACGTCGTCCTCGAGGTGGAGGAACTCGGCGTCGAGGGGGCTCAGGCGGTCCATGGCGGTCTCCTATCCGCCACCCTCGCCCACGGCGATGACCTCGGCGAACGACGCCCGCACGCACGCTGCGAGCACGTCGGGGTCCGGCACGGAGGCGGTGTCGATGGTCAGGCCGATGCAGCCGGTGCCCACGTGGGTCAGCAGGGCCACGCTGAGGGCGGCGCCGCTGGGCGGGGCGAAGGCCCACTCCCGCTCGACCTCGGCCCCGGCCAGGTAGTGCCGGATGGGGACGCCGGGCACGTTGGTGACGACGGCGTCGACGCCCTTCAGCATCCCGCCGAACAGGGCGGTGGTGACCGACACGGGCAGGCGGTCGAGCACGGTGGCGAGGGGCTCCGTGAGCGCCAACGAGGGCTCGTCGCGCCACTCGCGGGCGACCCGGCCCACGACCGCCATCCGTGCGAGCGGGTCGCTCACGTAGGCGGGCACGGCGAACCGGGCGGGCACGAAGCGGTTGCCGCCCATGGGGTCGCCCTCGTGGCGGACGTTGATGGGCATGGTGAGCCGCAGCTCCCGCAGGGGCGCCTCGTGGTGGCGGTGGTAGTCGGCCACCCCGCCGACCACCCCGGCGAGGAACGCGTCGTTGAGGTGGCCGCCGGCAGCGTGGCCCGCGGCCCGCAGCGACTCGACCGGCACCTCGAAGGCTTCGAGCCGCCGGGCCAGGCTGCGCTCGCGCATGAGGGGCGAGCACGGCTCGGTGACAGGGCGCACCAGCTTCACCACCGAGCCCCCCAGCCGGGCGGCGTCGCGCACGGCGGGGAACGGGCGCCGCGCCAGGCCGCGCACGCCGCCGGCGGCCGCGCCCGGCACCCGGGCCAGGTTCCGGCCGGCGTCGAGCACGGTCTCGCCGAGGGCCGTGGCCAGCAGCGCCAGCCCGCTCGGCGCGTACCGGGGGGCGGCGCGCTCCCGCTCGTCGGGCTCGGGGGCGTCGCGGTGCTCGTCCACGAGCATGAGGGCCAGGCGGACGCCGCCCACGCCGTCGGTCACGGTGTGGTGCACCTTCTGCACGAAGGCGGCCCGCCCGCCGGGGAGCCCCTCGACCAGGGTGAACTCCCACAGGGGCCGGGCCCGGTCGAACGGCGCCATGGCGATGGGCTGGGCCACGTCGAGGGCCGCCCGCAGCGGGTCGTCGCCGACGCCCTCCGGCGCCCGCACCCGGCGCAGGTGGTAGTCGAGGTCGAAGCGGGTGTCGTCGACCCACCGGGGCGCGCCCGCCCGCAGCGGCGGGACCGCCACCCGCTGGCGAAGCCGCGGCACCTCGTGCGAGCCGTGCTCGAGGCGCCGGCGCAGGCGGTCCCAGTCGGGAGAGCGGTCGAGCAGAGCCACCGCGGTGATCGTGGAGCGCAGCACCGGGTCCTTCTCGATGTCCCAGAGCACGGCGTCGGACGCGCCGAGCCGCTCGTCGAAGGCCGCCCCGGCCGACTCGTCGCTCGTCCCCACGAAACGATCATGGTCGACGCGGGTCGGCCGTGGTCAGGGTCCAACGTCACGTTCGGGCCGTGCGCCGACCACCTCGGGACGTTCGGCCCTGCTGCCGCGGGGCGGCGCTGGTCGATCCTGAAGGAGATGACGACCGCCCCGCCCCACACGCCGCCCACCCGGGTGTGCATCGACGGCAACGAAGCCGCCGCCCTCGTCGCCTACGCCCTCAGCGAGGTCATGGCGATCTATCCGATCACCCCCGCCACCAAGATGGGCGAGCTGGCCGACGACTGGGCGGCGGCCGGTCGGCCGAACGCCTGGGGCGTGGTGCCCGAGGTGGTCGAGCTCCAGTCCGAGGCGGGCGCCGCCGGCGCGATGCACGGCGCACTGCAGCGGGGGGCGCTGGCCACGACCTTCACGGCGTCCCAGGGCCTGCTGCTCATGGTGCCCAACATGTTCAAGATCGCCGGCGAGCTGACGCCGGCGGTCATCCACGTCGCCGCCCGTACCGTCGCCACCCACGCACTGTCGATCTTCGGCGACCACAGCGACGTCATGCACGCCCGCACGACGGGCTGGGCGATGCTCTCGTCGGCCTCGCCGCAGGAGGCCCACGACCTCGCCGCGGTCGCCCACGTCGCGACCCTCCGCACCCGGGTCCCGTTCCTGCACTTCTTCGACGGCTTCCGCACCTCGCACGAGATCGACCCCGTGGCCCTGCTCACCGACGAGGACCTGCGCGCCCTCGTCGCGGACGACGACCTCGTCGCCTTCCGGAACCGGGCGCTCACGCCGGACGCGCCCGTGCTGCGCGGCTCGGCCCAGAACCCCGACGTCTTCTTCCAGGGGCGGGAGGCGTCGAACCCCTTCCACGCCTCGGTCCCCGACGCGGTCCAGGCCGCCATGGACGCGCTGGCCGAGCGCACGGGTCGGCGCTACGGGCTGGTCGAGTACCACGGCGCCGCCGACGCCGAGCGGGTCGTCGTCGTCATGGGCTCGGCGGTGTCGACCGCCCGGGAGACCGCCGAGGCACTGAACGCGGCCGGCGACCGGGTGGGCGTCCTCGCCGTCCGCCTGTACCGCCCCTTCCCGACCGAGGCGCTGCTCGCCGCGCTGCCCCCGACCACGCGGGCGATCGCGGTGCTGGACCGGACCAAGGAGCCCGGGTCGGTGGGCGAGCCGCTCTACCTCGACGTGGTCACCGCCCTCGCCGAGGACCGCCAGCGCGCCGAGCCCCGCTTCGGCGGCGCCGCCCCGACCGTCGTGGGCGGCCGGTACGGGCTCGCCTCGAAGGAGCTGCGACCCGCCCACGTGAAGGCGGTGTTCGACGAGCTCGCCGCCGCCACCCCCAAGCCGCACTTCACCGTCGGGATCGTGGACGACGTCACCCACCTGAGCCTGCCCGTCGACGAGGCCTTCCGGGTCCCCCGCCCCGCCGGCGAGGTGCAGGCCCTCTTCTTCGGCCTCGGCGCCGACGGCACCGTCGGGTCCACCAAGTCGTCGGTGAAGATCATCGGTGAGCACACCGACCTCTGGTCGCAGGGCTACTTCGTCTTCGACTCGAAGAAGTCGGGCTCGGCCACGGTGTCGCACCTGCGCTTCGGGCCCGAGCCCATCGGCGCCACCTACCTGATCGAGGACGCCGACTTCGTGGCCTGCCACCAGTTCGGCCTCCTCGAGCAGATGCGGGTGCTCGACCACGCCCGCCCCGGCGCCACCCTCCTGCTCAACAGCCCGTACCCCGCCGACGAGGTGTGGGGCCACCTGCCGCGGTCGATCCAGGAGCAGCTCGTGGCCAAGGGCATCGACCTGTGGGTGATCGACGCCTACCGCGTGGCGCGCGAGGAGGGCATGGGCACCCGGATCAACACGGTCATGCAGCCGTGCTTCTTCCAGCTCGCCGGCGTGCTGCCCGCCGAGGAGGCGATCCACCACATCAAGGTGGCCATCGAAGCGACCTACGGGAAGCGGGGACGCACCCTGGTGGACCAGAACAACGCGGCCGTCGACCGCTCGCTGGCCGAGCTGAGCCGGGTCGAGGTGCCCGCCGAGGTCGGTCCGGACTCGGCGCCGCCCCCCGCGGTGACCATCGGCGCCGACGCCCCCGACTTCGTGCGCCAGGTGACCGCCCGCCTCCTCGCCGGCGAGGGCGACCTGCTCCCGGTGAGCGCCCTGCCCGCCGACGGCACCTTCCCCACCGGCACCGCGAAGTACGAGAAGCGGGCCATCGCCACCGAGCTCCCGATCTGGGACCCGGAGATCTGCATCGACTGCGCCAAGTGCGCCGTGGTCTGCCCGCACGCCGCCATCCGGGTCAAGGTGTTCGAGCCCGCCGCGCTCGAGGGGGCGCCCGAGGGCTTCAAGTCCAAGGACTTCCGCTCGCACGACCTGCCCGGCCACCGGCTCACGGTCCAGGTGGCACCCGACGACTGCACGGGCTGCGGCGTCTGCGTCGACGTCTGCCCGGCGAAGGACAAGCGCGAGGTCCGCCACAAGGCCATCGACATGGCCCCCGCCCTCGACCACCGCGACGCCGAGCGGTCCCGCTGGGACTTCTTCTCGACGATCACGCCGCTCGACCGCTCGCTCCTCGCCCACGACACCGCCAAGGGCTCGCAGGTGCTCGAGCCGCTGTTCGAGTTCTCCGGCGCCTGCGCCGGGTGCGGCGAGACGCCCTACCTGAAGCTGCTGAGCCAGCTCTTCGGCGACCGCATCGTCGTGGCCAACGCCACCGGCTGCTCGTCGATCTACGGCGGCAACCTGCCGACCACGCCGTGGACGACCGACGCCGCGGGGCGGGGGCCGGCGTGGGCCAACTCGCTGTTCGAGGACAACGCCGAGTTCGGCCTCGGCCTGCGCCTCGGTCTCGAGGCCCAGGTGGCCCAGGCCCGCACCCTCGTCGGCCGGCTCGCCGGCGTGCTCGGCGACGACCTCGCCGGCGCGCTGGTCGAGGCCAGCACCGCCGACAGCACCGACGAGGTCGTCCTCGCGGCGCAACGGGGGCGGATCGCCGAGGCGAAGGCGCGGCTGGCACCGGCCGCCGACGCGGGCGGCACCGAGGCCGACGACGCCCACCACCTGCTCTCGGTGATCGATGCACTGGCCAGCCAGGCGATCTGGATCGTGGGCGGCGACGGCTGGGCGTACGACATCGGCTTCGGCGGCCTCGACCACGTCCTGGCGTCGGGGCGCGACGTGAACGTGCTCGTGCTCGACACCGAGGTGTACTCGAACACCGGGGGGCAGGCGTCGAAGTCGACGCCGCTCGCCGCGGTCGCCAAGTTCGCCGCCTCCGGCAAGGCCACCGGCAAGAAGGACCTCGGCGCCATCGCCCGGGCCTACGGCAACGTCTACGTGGCCCAGATCTCGCTCGGCGCCAACGACCGCCAGGCCACCAAGGCGCTGCTCGAGGCGGCGGCCTGGCCAGGCCCGTCGCTGGTGATCGCCTACAGCACCTGCATCGCCCACGGCATCGACATGTCCAAGTCGATGTCGCACCAGCACGACGCGGTGAAGAGCGGGTACTGGCCGCTCTACCGGTTCCAGCCCAGCCGTGAGGACGGCGCCCACCCGTTCCGCCTCGACGCCAAGGCCCCCACCATCCCGGTCAAGGCGTTCATCGGCACCGAGACCCGCTTCGCCGTGCTCGAGCGCACGCACCCCGACCACGCCGAGCACCTCCAGGCACTGGCCCAGGCCGAGGTGGACGAGCGCCGCCACCTCTACGAGCAGCTCGCCGCCATCGAGCGCACCATCCCCCACGAGCCCGACCCCGAGGTCCGGCCCGAGCACGAGACCGACGCCGGCTACCCCCACCACGCCCACCCCCCGCACCAGGAGGAGCCGTCATGACCGTGTCGCTGCGCACCTCGTACCTCGGCTTCGATCTGCGGTCGCCGATCGTGGCGTCGGCCAGCCCGCTCACCGGCGACCCGGTGACCCTGCGCCAGATCGACGAGGCCGGCGCCGGCGCCATCGTGCTGCCGTCGCTGTTCGAGGAGGAGGTGCTCGAGGAGGAGCTCGAGCTCGACCGTGCCCTCGAGCAGGGCACGGGCCAGTTCGCCGAGGCCTTCGAGTACTTCCCCGCCATCCCCCGCCTCGACACCGCCTTCGACCGCTACATCGACCACCTGGCCGAGGCCAAGGACCTCACCGATGCGCCGGTGATCGCCAGCCTCAACGCGGTGACCGGCGGCGGCTGGGTCCGCTACGCGGAGCTCCTGGAGGACGCCGGCGCCGACGCGCTGGAGCTCAACCTCTACCGGGTGGCGGGTGACCCTACCCTCGACGCCGCCGCCGTGGAGGCCCGTGACCTCGAGCTGATCCGGCAGGTGCGCGCCGCCATCACCCTGCCGCTGGCTGTGAAGCTGAGCCCCTTCTACTCCTCGTTCGGCCACTTCGCCGCCGCCGCGGTGGAGGCGGGCGCCGACGGCCTGGTCCTGTTCAACCGCTTCTACCAGCCCGATCTCGACCTCGAGACCCTCGACGTCGTGCCCCGCCTGGACCTGTCGTCCGCCGGGGAGCTGCGCCTGCCGTTGCGGTGGATCGCCATGCTGCGCCCGCAGCTCGGCGACGCGGTGAGCCTGGCGGCCACCTCGGGCGTCCACTCCGGCCGGGACGCGGCCAAAGCGCTGCTCGTCGGCGCCGACGTGGCCATGACGACCTCCGCGCTGCTGCGCCAGGGACCGCGGCGGCTCGAGGCGATGCTGAAGGAGCTCATGGGCTGGCTGGAGGCCCACGGCTACGAGTCGGTCGGCGAACTCCAGGGCTCGGTCAGCCACGCCCACGCCGAGGACCCCTCGGCGTTCGAGCGGGCGAACTACCGCAAGGTCCTGCGCTCCTGGAACCACCCGGTGAGCATCGGCAACGGCGTCCACCGGGCGCCGTGAGCGACGGGACCGTGAGCGAGGGGACCGTGGCCACGACCCCGGGTGCAGCCCCGAACGCGCCCCGCCGCCGTCGGCGCCGCTGGATCGTGCTCGGGGCGGTCGTCGGCGCGCTGATCGCCACGGGGATCGCGTTCGCCTTCGTCCTCGACCGCCAGCCGGGCCCGGCGTCGGTCGACGAGGCGGTCGACGAGTTCGCGGGCGGCGGCGACCACGACGACGGCGCGGGCGGTGCCCGGAACCCACCCCCGGACGGGGTCTACGTCTACGAGGGCGCCGGCTCGGAGTCGCTCTCCATCCTGCCGGGCAGCCACGACCAGGGGCCCCGTCTGCCCGGCACCGTCACCCACCGAGACGGCGGCTGCTGGGACTTCCGCATCGAGTACCACGAGGACCACTGGCAGGAGTGGCACTACTGCCCGGGTGGCGACGCCACGACGGGGACCAGAGCCGGGGACCTCGTCGAGCAGGGCGGCGTGACCTACCAGGCCTGGGACCTCGGCGTCGCCGCCATCGGCAACACCTCCACCTTCCGCTGCGCCGACTCGGTCGTCATCCGCGCCGGGGCCGAGCCGGGCGACCGCTGGCACCAGGAGTGCACCGGCACGAGCGACACCGTCGACGGCACCACCGTGTCGGCCGGCGCCACCCGGTTCGTGGGCGAGGAGACGGTCACCGTCGCCGGCGAGGACGTGCCCGCCCTGCACTACCACCAGGTGCGCGACATGTCCGACGCCCAGCGCGGCCGCCAGGTCGAGGACTTCTGGTTCCGGGCCTCCGACGGCCTCCCACTGCGCAACACCCGCTCGGCGTCCATCGACTCGGACTCCCCCGTCGGCGCCATCACCTACGCCGAGGAGGGCGAGTGGCACCTCACCTCCCTCACCCCCCGCACCTGACGGGCGGCGGTGGTCAGCGCCCGTCGTCGGGGAAGGGGAACCAGCGGAGGTGCTCGAAGTCGGGGGTGACCTCGGGTCGGGGCAGTGGCTCCGGGCGGTCCGCCGCGGCCCGGGCGAGCAGGCGCCGGGCCTCGGCCAGCAGGTCGTCGAAGTCGACCTCGGCGCCGGCGTGGGGGTGGCGGGGGTAGGCCATCGCCCCCGAGGCGTACGACACGTCGTGGAGGCTCAGCGGCGGCGCGCCCTGGCCGAGGCGGTGGCGCCACAGGCCGCTGTCGGGCTCGAAGCGGTACCACGGGAGCAGGTGGTGGCCCTCGTCGGCCACGAGGTGCACGGCGTCGAGCAGGTACCGGAAGGTGTCGTCGTCGATGAAGTAGTTGAAGTTCACCCGGGTCCAGCCCGGCTTGATGCCCTCGCAGCCCCGGTCGATCTCGCGCTCGAACTCGTGGGAGCGGTCGAGGTCGATGCCGAGCAGGCGGTGGCCGTAGGGGCCGGCGCACGAGCAGCCGCCGCGGGCCTGGATGCCGAACAGGTCGTTGAGCACCGCCACCACGAAGTTGTGGTGCAAATACGTGGCGGGGCCGTCGGCAGGATCGTCGTGGCGGACCACGAAGCTCACGATGGAGAGGCGCTCGGCCTTGTGGTTGCCGAGCACCTCGATGCGGTCGTTCGCCGACCACGACTCGATGGCGAGCCGCACGAAGCGCTCCTCGCGCGCCCGGATCTCGTCGATGCCGACCGCCTCTTTCAGCTGGAACACGAGCCCGGCCCGGATGGAGTCGACGATCGCCGGCGTCCCGCCCTCCTCCCGGTGCTCGACGTCGGCGAGGTAGTCGTGCTCGCTGGGGTTCACGAAGCGCACGGTCCCGCCGCCGGGCACGTCGGGGACCCGGTTGGTGAACAGCTCCTTGCGGGCCACGAGCAGGCCGGGCGTGCCCGGGCCGCCGATGAGCTTGTGCGGCGACACGAAGATCGCGTCCAGGTAGGCGGGCCCGTCGGCCGGCGAGCCCATGGCGATGTCGACGTAGGGCGCCGCCGCGGCGTAGTCCCAGAACGACAGGGCGCCGTGGTGGTGCAGCAGGCTCGACACCGCCTCGGTGTCGGTGATGATGCCGGTCACGTTGGATGCGGCCGAGAACGACCCGATCTTCAGGGGCCGGTCGGCGTGGCGGACGAGCTCGGCCTCGAGGTGGGCGAGGTCGACGTGGCCGTCGGCGTCCTCGCCGATGGTGACCACGTCGGCGATGCTCTCCCGCCACGGCAGCTCGTTGGAGTGGTGCTCGAACGGGCCCACGAACACCACGGGGCGCTCGTCGGCGGGGATCCGCTCGGACAGGTGGTAGCGGTCCTCGAGCTGGCAGGGCAGGCGCAGGCCCAACACGCCGATCAGGCGGTCGATGGCGTAGGTCGAGCCGCTGCCGCAGAACAGCACCGCGTGCTCGTCGGTGGCGCCGACGCAGCGCCGGATGATGTCGCGCGCCTCCTCGCGGAACCGGGTGGTCTGCAGGCCGGTGCCCGAGGACTCGGTGTGGGTGTTGGCGTAGAGGGGCAGGACGACCGAGCGGAGGTGGTCCTCGATGAACGACAGGGAGCGCCCGGACGCCGTGTAGTCGGCGTAGATCACCGGGCGGGGGCCGAAGGGCCCGTCGACCACCTCGTCGAGGCCGATCACCGAGTCCCGGATGTACGCGATGAGGTCGGCGGCGCCCACGCACCCAGGCTACGGCGTGGCGTGCGCGACCCTGGTGGGGTGCCCCGCCTCCTGCTCGTGCACCACACCCCGTCACCGGCCATGCAGTCCCTGCTGGAGCAGGTGCGCGAGGGCGCGTCCCACCCCGACCTCGGTGAGGTCGAGCTCGTGGTCCGGCCGGCGCTGGCGGCGACGGCGATCGACGTGCTCGAGGCCGACGGCTACCTGCTCGGCACCCCCGCCAACTTCGGGTACATGAGCGGCGCCCTCAAGCACTTCTTCGACCTCGTCTACTACCCGTGCCTCGACGCCACCGTCCGCCGGCCCTACGGGTGCTACGTCCACGGCAACGACGACACCGCCGGCGCCGTGCGGGCGGTGGCGACCATCACCACCGGGCTGCGGTGGGAGCTGGCGCAGCCGGTGCTGGAGGTCACGGGGACGCCCGACGGCGCGGACCGGGACGCCGCGTGGGAGCTGGGCGCCGCGCTCGGCGCCACCGTGGCGACCGCCCTCGGCTGAGGGCGCCTCGGTACCATCGGGCCGTGCCCCGGGGAACGCGCCGACTTCGACGCCGCCACCGGGTGCTCGCGGCCGTCCTGCTGGCCGCTGCCCTCGCCGTCTCGGCCGCGGCCTGCGGGCACGCCGACCGCCCCGATCTCGGGGAGGAGGCCGCCCCGACCACGACGGCCGCGCCGACCACCACCACGGCCGCGCCGGACCACACCGCCACCGTGGTGACAACCCCGGCGACCTCTGTCGACGTCTACGCCAACCCGGGCGACCCCCAGCCCACGCTCACCGTGGACAAGCCGGGCCCCGGCCTGCAGGCGCCCGACGACCCGCTCGCCTTCGTGGTGCAGGACGAGCGCGACGGCTGGGTGCAGGTGCAGCTCCCCGTCCGGCCCAACGGCAGCACCGGGTGGATCCCGGCCGAGGGCCTCCAGGAGTCGACCACCGACCTGCACATCGAGGTCAGCCTGTCCTGGTACCGGCTGAAGCTCTTCGACGGGGACGAGCTCGTGCTCGACGCCCCGGTGGCCATCGGCGCCGAGGACAGCCCCACCCCGACCGGCACGTTCTTCACCACCACGCTCATGCAGGGCTACCCCCAGCCGAGCGCGTACGGCGTGGCCGCCATCGGCCTGTCCGGGTTCTCCGAGGTGCTGGAGAGCTTCAGCGGCGGCCCGCCGCAGATCGCCATCCACGGCACCTACGACGAGGCGGCCATCGGGTCGCAGGTGAGCAACGGCTGCATCCGGCTGAGCAACGCCGACATCACCACGCTGGTGGCCGCCCTCCCGCAGCACCTCGGCGTCCCCGTCACCATCGCCCCCTGAGCCGGGGACCTCCGGGTCAGCCGGTGAAGGCGGGCGCCGCGGGCGTCGGCGTGGGCGGCGCCGCCGGCAAGGGGCACACGCCGCCGACGGCGTCGGGCACGGCCGACAGCCCCGTGGAGGTGAACGGGGAGGGGATCGTGCGGCTCGGGTCCGGGGCGGACAGGCACGGGATCGGCGCGAACTCGGTGTCCATGCGGGTGGCCCCGTGCACCACCCGGAAGGTGGCGAGGGTCTGGGCCTGCGAGTCGGTGTCGTAGACGTTCACCGTTCGGAACTGGACGGTCACCGCGCACTCGTCCACCTGCACGACCGAGTAGCCGAAGTTCACCAGGTTCACGTAGGTCTGGTGCGGGTTGAGCACGGTCGAGCCGAACCCGATGTTCACGAACCCCTGGGTGGCGGCGTACGGGTCGCCGCCGGCGTCGCGGACGAGGTCGGGGTCCGCCGACTGGGAGCCCGACGTGAAGGCGAAGGCCACCGCCGGGCCGTCGGGGTCGTCGGACGGCATCAGGTGGGCGGCGATCCAGACGTGGGTCTCGCCGCAGAGGAACACCACGTCCTCGATGCCCTCGTCGGCGATGAAGCGCAGGAGCTCGTCGCGCTCGGCGGCGTAGTCGTCCCAGCCACCGAAGCCGCGCTTGTTCGGGTCGAGGTTGCGCCAGGCCGCGAAGTCGGTGGGGTTGCCGATCAGCTTCCAGCGGGCGGTCGACGACGCGAGGCCGTCGAGCAGCCACGCCTTCTGCTCGGCGCCGAGGCAGGTGCGCCCCGCCGTGGAGGCGCCGGGGTCGTCCTCGTCGAGCTCGGGGTCACGCCGGCTGCGGGTCTCGATCAGGAACAGGTCGGCGAGGTCGCCCCACGCCACCTTCCGGTACGGGCGGCTCACGTCCCCGCCGGGCGCCTCGACGGGCATGTTCTCGAACCAGGCCGTCTGCGCCGCCAGGCGACGGGCCGGGTCCTCGGTTCGGTCGATGCCGTTGCGGAACTCGCCGTCGTCCCACATCGCCACCAGGGGCACCGTGGCCTGGAGCTGCTGCAGCCGGGCGTCGCCCTTGAACTGGTGGTACACGCCCCGGTAGTCGTCCAGCGAGATCGTGCTCCCGTCGTTGACGTAGACGTAGTCGCCGAGGTGGAGGAAGAAGTCGAGGCCGGCCTCCTCCGACGCGGCCCGCTGGGCGACCCGCTCGGTGCCCTGCTGCTGGCAGGCGGCGAACCCGAAGCGGAGCGAGGACGTCGCCGCACCCTCGGGCGGGGCGGTGCGGAGCCGCCCGATCGGGCTGGCATCCGCGCCGACGAGGAAGCGGTACCGGTACCAGCCGTCGGGGTCGAGGCCCGTCACCGGCACCTTGACGGTCCAGTTGGCGGACGCCTCGGCCACGGCCACGCCCCCGGCGATGATCGCGGTGAAGGCGTCGTCGGCGGCGACCTCCCAGGTCACCGGCACAGGTTCCCCGCCGGTCGGCGCGTCGACCCGGGTCCAGAGCACCGTGCCGGCCGGGACGGGGTCGCCGGCGATGACGCCGTCGGGCCAGGCCACGACGTAGCCGTTGGGGATCGGCGGCACCTGGGCCGCGGCGGGGCGCAGCCGCCCGCCCACCGCGACGACGGCGCCGGCCGCCCCGAGCAGCGTGAGGAACCGGCGGCGGGTGATCGGGCCCGTGCCGGCGACCACGTCGCCGGTGCCGGTGGTCGGCGGCGTCCCCCTCATGCGGCAGGCACCTCCGGGGTCGCTCCCGTCGCGGCCGTCGGCCGCCACGCCGCCCACGCCAGGACCGCGGCCAGCAGCACCTGGGCCACCAGCACGACGTTGTTGTAGAGGTCCTCGCCCGACGACAGGCCCGGCGCCTCGTGGGTCAGGTGGTGCAGCGTGTGGGGCACCGCGAACGCGAGGTAGGTGGCCAGCGCCATCAGCACCAGCTCACGCCGGGGCACGACGACGGCGATCAGCAGCGCCGCCCCGGTGGCGAGGAACGCACCGGCGGCGTCGGCGGCGAGGTGCTCGTTGAAGGGTGGGATGGCGGCGACGAGGTCTGGGCCGACGCCCGGGAAGTTCTCGTACCAGTTCCGCGTGGCCACGAGCCCCCACACCCCGATCGTGAGCTGCGGGACCGCCAGCGCGACCAGCAGCGTCCACCGGACCCAGGCCCGCACCGGTTCCCCCATCGGCGGACACCCTAGGCGCGCCGGGTCAGTAGGCCCGGGTGTCGACGATGTTGCCGTCGGGGTCGAGCAGGAAGGCGGTGTCGCCGTCGTTGTTCCAGATGGCCGAGCCCTCGTTGCACCAGAAGAGGTCGGTCGCCGACGGCGTGCCGCAGCCCGTGTGGACGGTCACGGAACCGCCCGCGGGAAGGGTGAACCCCACAGGAAACGAGAAGCGGTGGGACGCGGTCTCGTCCTTGACGCCCCACCCCGTCAGGTCGACCTCGTCCGGGCCGGCGTTGCGGATCACGACGTACTCGGCGTTGGCGTCGAGGGTGTCGTCGCCGGGCGGATCGGCGACGAGCTCGCCGATCACCACCGAGCCGGCGTCGGAGTCGACCCGGCCGCAGGCGTCGGGCGCCCAGAGGCCGCGGCCCGCGGCCTCGGCGGAGGCTTGGGCGGCGTCGAGCTCGTCGGCCCGGGCCACGTCGGGCTCATAGCGGTAGGCCAGCGCGAACCCGTCCTCGACGAGCCGCCGGTTGACGAACGTGTCGCCCACGAAGACGTAGCGCAGGAGCCGGTCGAACTGGTCGCGGTCGCTCTCGTCCCTGACCAGGCGCACCTCGCGGCCCGCCACCAGGTCGGTGAGAGCCGCGGTGGCCTCCGCGGCGAAGCACTCGCCGGACTCGGGGGTGTTGATGCCGATCAGGCGCACGTCCTCCTCGCGCCCGGCGAGCTCGACCGTGAGGGTGTCGCCGTCGGTCACCCCCACCACGGGGGCCCGATCCCCCCGACCTCCGTTCGTCGGCGAGGCCGGCGGGCGGGTCGACGAGGGCGGTGCCGGGGCCGCCGCGGTGGTGGGCGTCGGCCCACCGGGCGCCGCACCGCCACCGTCGCCGGTCGAGGCGCAGGCCGCGACGAGCGCCACCACCAGGAGACCGAGCCCGACGCGCCGCACGACCCCGTCCTATCACCGGCCCGTGACACGCGGCCGGTACCCGGCCGAACCGGGTAAGGGACCAACGGCCCTGGCCCGTCCCCGCCGACGGGCGTTGGCTGGTCCTTGAGATGACCTTTCACCGCGCTCCCGATGCCACCACGCAGCGCTCGCAGATGGTCGAGCACGACCTCGCGGCGCGGGGCATCACCGATCCGAGGGTGCTGGCGGTCATGGGCGAGCTCCCCCGGGAGCGGTTCGTCGCCGCCGACCTGGCCCACCTGGCCTACGACGACTGCCCACTGCCCATCGGCGACGACCAGACCATCTCGCAGCCGTACATCGTGGCACTGATGACCGAGGCCCTCGAGCTCGGTCCGGGCGACCGGGTGCTCGAGATCGGGACGGGCTCCGGCTACGCCGCCGCCGTGCTCGGCCGACTCGCCGGCACCGTCTGGACCGTCGAGCGCCACCGGAGCCTGGCCGAGCAGGCCGCCGCGCACCTCCACGCCCTGGACTTCGCCAACGTCCATGTGGTCGTCGGCGACGGCACCCTCGGCTGGCCGGACGAGGCGCCGTACGACGCCATCGTCGTCACCGCGGGTGGGCCCTCGGTGCCGAAGGCGCTGCTCTACCAGCTGGGCGAGGGTGGCCGCCTCGTCATGCCCGTCGGCGAGTGGGGCGGCCAGGAGCTCACCCGGGTGCGCCGCTCGGGCGCCGACCTCACCTACGAGGACCTCGGGCCGGTCCGGTTCGTGCCCCTCGTCGGCGCCCAGGGGTGGGGTGACGCCGAAGCGGCGGCGACCTACCCCATCGCTCGCTGAGCGACCGCCTCCAGGCGCTCGAGCAACGCCCCCGGCGGGTCGGGGTCGAGCCACGCCATGATGCGCTCGTGGGCGCAGCGACCCAGGTCGGGCCAGCGCGCCCTCGCCGTCCACGCCCGCTCCAGCGCGTCGGCGACCTCGTGGCGCTCGACCCCCCGGGCGAGGAAGCCGGTCACGTCGTCGACCACCCACTCGCGGAGGCCGCCGACGGCGGTCGCGACCACGGGTCGACCGCAGGCCATGGCCTCGGCCACCGACAGGGGCGCGCCCTCCGACCGGGACGGGAGCACGAGCAGCTCGTGCCTCGCCCACACCTCGGCCACGTCGGCGGTGGGGCCCTCGACGGTCACCCGGCCCGTGAGGTCGAGGTGACCGATCAGGTCGCGCAGGTAGTCCTCCTGGCGCACCTCCCCGTAGAGGTGCAGGTGGACGTCCCGGTCCGGCCAGGGCGGACGGGACAGGACGTCGAGGAGCAGGTCGACGCCCTTGGCGATGGACACCCGGCCCACGAACGCCAGCGAGGCGGCACCCGACCCCTGCTCGGGCCACGGGAGGGGGACGGGCGGCAGCTCGGGCAGCGGGTTCGTGAACAGGAAGCGGGGCGAGACGCTCATGGCGAGCTGGCGCTCGACGGCCTCGGCCACCGCGTCGGTGCTGAAGCCGCGCGCGCCGGCACCCGAGTAGGCCGACCGCAGGCGAGCGCGTGCACCCGGCCGCGGGTCGTGGCGCTCGTCGACCGCGTGGGTGATCACCACGTAGGGACAGGCCAGGTCGGCCAGCAGGGCGGTGACCCCCCGGTCGCCGATGTCGTAGTGGGCCCCCTGGTTGACGACCAGCAGGTCGGGACGGAACTCCAGGAGGCGGTCGTCGACCAGGGCGACGCCCGGTCGTCCCCGTCGGCGGGCGGCCACCGTGGCCGCCACCCGCCGGTGCAGGCGCCGCGGTGCGAGCGGGGGCGGCGGCGAGCTCGGGTGGGGCCCGGGTTCGGGATCGTCGTCGTCGCCGGCGTACACGCGCTGGAAGACCTCGGCGCCCAGGCCCGCCAGCGGCGCCAGGCGCTCGTCCGTGCCCGGCCAACCCCGCACCGACGCCGCCACCGCGTGGCCCTTGCTCGCCGCCCGGCAGGCGGTGGCCAGCCACAGGGGCTCGGACCCGCCCCACGGCTCGGTCTCGAGCAGCGACAGGAAGGCCAGCCGCAGGGGGCGGGCCGGGCGCGACGGCACCGGCCGGCCGCCCTCCTCGCGCTCCTCGCGCCGCTCGCCCCCCGCTGGCACGCCGGAACGGTAGCGCCGGCGGTCGGCCGGGATCGCGCCGAACGCCGCTGGTAGCGTCCGCGGCCACCTCCCATGGTCCGCATCCCCCTGTCACGGCTGCGCCGCCGGTTCGGCGCCGCGAGCGCCGACGCCGCGCCGCCCGCGCCGCTGGTGGCCACGGCCTGCTACGCGCCCCACACCAACCTCTTCCTGGGCACGACCGGCGACGTCTACCCGTGCTGCGACAGCATCGGGTACCCCCTCGGCAACGTCGCCCGGGAACGGCTCCCCGAGATCTGGGCCGGGGCGCGGCTCCATGCCCTCCGGGCGGCCCTCGCCGCGGACGACTACTCCCTCGGCTGCGGTTACTGCGAGCGCCGCCTCGCGGGCGGGGTCCGGCCCCAGTCCCGCTTCTACGACGAGGTGCCCCCGCTCGAGGTCGAGCCCGCGTACCCCCGTCGGATCGAGTTCAACATCAGCAACGCCTGCAACCTCCAGTGCGTGATGTGCGACGGTGACCTCTCGTCGTCCATCCGGATCCACCGGGAGAAGCGGCCACCGCTCCCCCAGGTCTACGGCGAGGAGTTCTTCGCCGACGTGGTGCCGTTCGTCGACGCGCTCGACGACGCCAGCTTCACGGGTGGCGAGCCCTTCCTCGGGGCCGAGAACCACCGGATCTGGGACCTACTGATCACCCGGAACCCGGAGGTCCGCCACACGGTCACGACCAACGGCACGCGCTGGGACCGTCGGGTGGAACAGGTCCTCGACGGCCTGCGCACCTACGTCAACGTGTCGGTGGACGGCTTCAGCGCCGCCACCTACGAGCAGGTGCGCGTCGGCGCCGACCGCGAGGCCGTGTTCGCCAACATCGAGCGCTTCGCCGCCTACGCCGAGCGGGCGGGCACCGAGGTGCGGATCTTCCACTGCCTCATGCCCCAGAACCACCACGAGCTCGGCGACCTGCTCCTGTGGGCCGAGGACCGTGGGCTCCCGGTGACCATCCACGTGGTGGAGGACCCCGACGAGTGCTGCCTCGAGCGCCTGCCGGACGACGAGTGGGCGGCGGTGCGGGCGTCGCTGCTCGAGCAGGGCGAGCGGGTGCTGCCCCGGCTCGACCGCAACGCCGCGGCGCTCCGCGAACAGCTCGACCGCGTCGAGCACGCCACCCTCCGGCCGGCCCTCGGCGCGGCCGGCGACCTCAGCACCGCCGAGCGGCGACGCTGAGGCCGGCGTCCACACCGGTCACGGGCCGGCGGGGACGGCCTCGCACTTGGTGAGCGTGTTCGTGCCCGGCCCGCCGATGCAGGTGTCGGTCTGGTCGCCGCCGTTGAGGGTGTCGTTGCCCCCGGCGCCGTTGAGGGTGTCGTTGCCTCCCTGACCCCGGAGCGTGTCGTTGCCGCCCCGACCACAGATGCGGTCGTTGCCGAGATCGCCGTTGATGACATCACGGCCCGCCGTCCCGACGATCACGTCGCCGGCACCCGAGGGGAGGCCGTACGCACCGACGAGCACCGTGGCGACCTGGCCGTCGCACTTCGGCGTGGTGAGCCGGCCGACCCGGCCGTTGCCCTGGCTGGCGAACCAGATGTTCTTGTCCGGGCCGACGGCGATCCCCTGGGGGAACTCGAGGTTGGCGTTGGCGAAGGTGGCGACCGCCCCGGCAGTGGTCACCCGCGCGATGCGGTGCTGGTTGCCCTCCGACACCCACAGGTTGCCGTCCGGGCCGGCCACGACGTCGGTCGCCCCGGAGACCCCGAGGAAGCTGCTGAACGCGCCGGCCGTGCTGATGCGCCCGAGGCTGCTGTTGGCGCTGTTGGCGTACCAGAGGGCGCCATCGGGGCCGCTGGTGATGCCCAACGGGAGGCGGACGTGGGTGGCGTTGGCGAAGGTCGTGATGACGCCGGTGGTGGTGATCCGGCCGATGCGGTTGTTGCTCGAGGACGTGAACCAGAGGTTGCCGTCACCGCCGGCGGTGATCCCGTAGGGGCCGTCCACGTTGGCGTTGACCGGGAAGACCGTGATCGCCCCGGCCGTCGTGATCTTGCCGATGCGGTCGTTGTCGTGGCTGGTGAACCAGAGGTTGCCGTCGGGGCCGGCGGTGATCGCCTGGGGTCGGTTGATGTTGGCGTTCGTGTACAGGGTGACCGTGCCCGACGGGGTGATCTTGCCGATGGCGCTGGCCTGGCGGGCCGTGAACCAGAGGTTGCCGTCGGGGCCGGCCACGATGTCGTTCGGCCCGTAGCTCGGGTCCTGCGGGAAGACCGTGACGGTGCCGGATGGCGTCACCTTGCCGATCTTGTCGCCGTTCGAGCTGGCGAACCAGATGTTGCCGTCGGGGCCCGCGGTCACGCTGTCGGGCGAGCCCATGCCGGCGGCCGTGAACGTGGTGATCTGGTTCAGGGCGCCGGCGGGCGGGGCGCCGGCGAGGTCGAGGGCGGCCAGGCCGGCGAGCAGCACGGCGGTGGCGAGGAGGGACAGGGGTCGTCGCATAGGAGCGATGATCCTCCCATGTGACCGGGTGGTCCTGAGTAGCACCTGCTCAGATTCGGGCCCCCTCACCACCCGGCACCTACTCAGGTGCCCCTGCGGGAGGCGCGGGCCCCCGGCGAGCCGCGAGAATCACGGCATGGACTTGACGGTCGGCGCCATCCCCTTCTACTTCTCGAGCATGGGCGCGGAGGCGTGGTACCTGAAGCGCCGCGCCGAGCGCGAGGGCCCGTCGAGCTCGGACTACGAGCGCGACGACACCCTGGCCAACCTGGCCATGGGCACGCTCAGCCTCGTCGTCCCCCTCGCCACCCGGGCCCTCGCCGAGAAGATCGCCCCGCAGCGCTCGAAGGTGGGCAAGGGGCTCGTCGCCCTCGCTGCCGGCGCCGCGGCGGTCACCACCGTCGCCGACTGGCGGTCCCGTCGGGCCGAGCGCCGCCAGGACCGCGACCAGGCGCGCGCCGTCGCCCGCGTGGCCGGCCCGACCGCGATCCTCGCCGGCGGGGTCGCCGCCGCCACCGCCTTCGCCACCGCCACCAGCCCCAAGGCGATGTGGGGCAGCAAGGCCCGCGGCCGCCGGGACCTCGGCGCCGGCGCGGTGGGTCTCGCCGTCGCCATCGCCGGCTGGGACTTCATCTACTACTGGAACCACCGCTTCGACCACGAGACCCGCTACCTCTGGGCGTACCACGTGGCCCATCACTCGTCGGAGCGCTACAACCTCTCGACCGCGCTGCGCCAGCCCGTCGCCGACTTCCTGAACGTGGCCGTGCCCTACGGCGCCCTCAGCCTCGTCGGCGTCCGACCCGCGCTGATCGAGACCGCCCGGCAGGTCAACCTGATCTACCAGTACTGGATCCACACCGACGTCATCAAGCGCCTCGGCCCCGCCGAGGAGGTGCTCAACACCCCCTCGCACCACCGGGTCCACCACGGCTCGAACCGCCGCTACATCGACCGCAACCACGGCTCGATCCTCATCCTCTGGGACCGGCTCTTCGGCACCTTCGAGCGCGAGGACGACGACGACCCGGTGATCTACGGCCTGACCAAGAACATC
>WBZL01000898.1_pt1 | contig 30231 bp, 25 predicted proteins | sample 5204291 | NCBI WGS metagenome assembly WBZL01 (sample SAMN12344345, study PRJNA552823) | activated sludge metagenome | biome: Activated sludge suspended growth; feature: Nitrification reactor; material: Wastewater; isolation source: activated sludge from nitrification reactor of wastewater...
CCTTGTAGGCTTCGGTGGAATGGTGCAGGGTGAGGTCGAACCCGAATTCGTCCTTGAGCCGCAGGATCGTCATCACGTCGGTGGCGTTGTGGACATGGGTGCGGACGCGGACCTTGCGCGTGAGCACCTCGCTCATGGCCTCGTAGCCGAGGTCACGCGCCGGCGCGGCCCCCTGCCGCCCTCCGTCTTCCCATCGCTTCCAGCCCGCCATGTACTCCTGCGTCCGGACGAGGTACTGGCGCAGGTTGGCCGCCACACCCATCGCGGTCGCCGGGTACGCGTCGGTTCGTTTGGGGCCCATCGCGAACTTCATCCCCCCCTTCTCGAGGACGATGCGCTTCGAGAGGTCGCGACCGAAGGTCTTGATGATGACCGCCATCCCGCTGACGTTCTCGCCGCTCCCGGGACCCGTGGTGAGGGTCGTGACGCCCCCCTTGACCGCCTCCTTCCACTCCGGATCGTCCAGGTCGAGCGCATCGAGGATGCGATGCTGGGGCCCGATGATCATCGGGCGGTCGTTCAGGTCCGTCGGTCGCGCGCCGATGTGCGAGTGCTCATCGAGCATGCCGGGAATGATCACCTTCCCCGCCGCCTCGATCACCCGGGCTCCCGCCGGCACCGGAAGATTGGCGCCGACCGCGACAAACTTGCCGTCGCGCACGACGATCGTGGCGTTCGGGATCACGGGCCCGACGGCAGGGTGCACCGTCGCACCGCGCACGACCAGCACCTCCTGGGCGTGGATCGCGGTGGCGACTCCGAGGACGAGCGGGAACAGCAACGGTCGCTTCATGCATGGGCGGGCAAGGGACGCGCTAACCAACCCGCGGGGCCCGCCCCCCGCAAGACACACGATTGCTCCGGCGTCCGCGTGGCGGAATATTGGCCCAGCCCTGCCCACTCCCATGCGCAACCTCGCCCTCGCGTTCGCCGCCGGCTCCCTGCCACTCGCACTCCACGCACAACCGGTCGCCACACATCCGCGCGTGCGTGAGGCGGTGACCCTCCTCGAAGCCTGGCTCGACGGACAGCGCGGCTACGAACAGATCCCCGGCGTCTCGGGCGCAGTGGTCCACAACCAGGAGGTCGTCTGGAAGGGGGGCTTCGGACACGCCGACCTCAGCCGTCGTGCGCCGGCCTCTGCCGGTACCATCTACTCCATCTGCTCGATCTCGAAGCTCTTCACCTCCATCAGCGTCATGCAGCAGCGGGATGCCACGCGGTTGCGCCTCGACGATCCGGTCGCGAAGCACCTGCCGTGGTTCCGCGTGAAGGCATCGAATCCCGAGAGTGGCGACGTCACGATCGAGGGGATCCTCACCCATGCCTCGGGGCTCCCGCGGGAGTCCGATCACGCCTACTGGACGGCACCGGAGTACCAGTTCCCTACGCGCCAGCAGGTCATCGACGGCCTCGCCAACCAGGAGACACTCTATCCTGCGGAGACCTGGTTCCAGTACAGCAACCTCGGCCTCACCCTCGCGGGCGAGATCGTCGCGGCCACCGCGGGCATGCCCTACGCGGACTATGTCCGCCAGCGCATCCTCGGCCCACTGGACATGAACAGCACCACGCCGGAGATGCCCGCCGACGAACGGGGCAAGCGACTGGCGGTTGGCTACAGTGCGATCCCGCGTGACGGTGGACGCACGCCACTTCCTTTCTTTGAAGTCCGGGGCATTGCCCCCGCCGCCGGCTTCGCGTCCACCGCGGAAGACCTCGCCACCTTCGCGCGCTGGCAGTTCCGCGCCCTCAGGAACCCGCGAGATCCCATTCTAGGCGCCAACACGCTGCGTGAAATGCAGCGCGTGCACTGGACGGATCCGGATTTCTCCACGACCTACGGACTGGGCTTCTCTGTCTGGCGGAGCGACAACAAGACCTTCACCGGGCACGGCGGGTCGTGCCCCGGCTACCAGACGCAACTCCTCCTGCGTCCGGACGAACAACTCGCGACCGTCTTCCTGTCGAATGCAAATGGCGTGAACGCGAGCCAGTTCGCCCAGCGCATGTTCGACATCATGTCACCGGCCGTGCGCGCCGCGACGCGCGACAGCGCCAGCGCACGCCCCGTGGACACGACGATCGACCCATTGTTCGGCCGCTACGAGTCGTCCTTCGGTGGCGAGTCGGTCGCGCTGCGCTGGGAAGGGGGACTGGCCCTGCTGCGACTCCCGACGACCGACCCGATGCGCGCGATCACGCGGTTGCGGAAGACTGGACCCAACACCTTCCGGCGAGTGCGGGCCGACGAGGCCCTGGGTGAGACCTACACGTTCGTGATGGGCTCCGATGGTCGTCCGACGCACTACGTGGTGCACAACAATCGCTACCGGCGCGTCCCCTGATCGCTCAGGGCGCCACGCGCTTCGCCGCGAACGCCTTGCGAAACTTCGTCAACTTCGGTGAGATGACAAAGGCGCAGTAGGGCTGCGCACTGTGCTGACGGAAGTAGTTCTGGTGATACCCTTCGGCCGCGTAGAACGTCGGCGCCGGCAGGACCTCGGTCACGATTGGCGCCGGAAATGCCTGTTCGGCGTGCAATTCGTCGATGAGCGCACGCGCGGTGGACGCCTGCCCTTCACTCGTGGTGAAGATCACCGATCGGTACTGCGGCCCCACATCGTTGCCCTGCCGGTCATGGGTCGTGGGGTCGTGGATCGCGAAGAAGACCTCGAGGACCTCGCGATAGCTGAGCACCGCTGGGTCGAAGGTGACCCGAACCACCTCGGCGTGGCCTGTCCCCTTGCCGCACACCTCCTCATAGGTCGGGTTGGGCACATGGCCACCGGCATACCCCGACACCACCGAGGACACCCCCCGCAATTCCTGGTATACGGCCTCCAGGCACCAGAAACACCCCCCTCCCAGGATCGCCGCCTCCTCCCCGGACATTGTCAACTCGCTCATGATCGTGGCCTCCAGACCGGACACCTGGTGAACGCCATCGCGCCCCGAAAGATTCCCCTGGGGCTTCATCCGCAATGCCGCGAGGGCGAACTTTAGGCCCTCCACCCGGGTTTCACCCGGGTCGCCCCCCACCAGACCGCATGCGCTCCGTCCCGCTCCTCCTCTCCGCCATCCTGCTCGCTGCCCCAGCCGCTGGGGCGCAGATGCGCGTGCAGCTCGCAGAGAAGGTCGTGTCCCTGGACGGCTACGGCGTGCCCAAGGGAAAGGCCGGGGCCCCGGTGTGGATCGTCGAGCTGGCGGACTTCGGGTGCGGCTATTGCGCCAGGTTCGCCGCCGAAACCATGCCAGCGCTCGACTCCCTCTATACCAGGGGTGGCAAGGTATACTGGCGGTTCGTCCCATTCGTGCTGGGGATGTTCCCCAATGCCAAGGAAGCCGCCGAGGGAAGTCTGTGCGCGGCTGAGCAGGGGAAGTTCTGGCCGATGCACGACCAGCTGTACGCCAACCGGAAAGCGTGGATGGCCTCCAAGGCCCCCGTCACCCTGATCGCTCGATATGCCGCGGCCGCCGGGGTCGAGCCGGCCGCCTACGGTCGCTGCGTGCGAGGCCCGGCGGTGACACAAACCCTGGAACGGAACAATGCCCTCGCACGCTCCCTGTTTGTCCGAGGGACCCCAACCTTCGTGATCAACGGGGAGATCATCCCGGGCGCACTTCCGCGCGACGTCTTCGTGAAGGGACTCGACGCCGTCTACAAGGCCGCGACGACTCAACGCTAGTCAGCGTTCGGCGTGGCGGGGGCGTAAGGTTGGCGCACACGGCCGCAACCCGCCACGAGCACACGTTACATCTGACCTTCAGGCACGAGAGGAACGCCATGCGAGTGCTGATCGTTGAGGACGACCTCAACCTCTCCAACATCCTCGAGCGCACCTTGCGCTCGCGTGGTCACGCCGTGGACACCGTGGACACTCGTCAGGGCGCGCTGACGGCCGCTCTCGAGTCCGACTACAACGTCGTCGTCCTCGACCGCCAACTTCCTGACGGCGATGGGGCCGATGTGTGCCGGGTTCTTCGGGAGGCGGGGCGCGGCGTGCCGATCCTGATGCTGACCGTGCGCGATTCGCTGGCTGACCGTATCGAAGGGCTCGACGCCGGAGCCGATGACTACCTCGGCAAGCCGTTTGACCTCGAGGAACTCAACGCGCGTGTGCGCGCGCTTGGCCGTCGGATGCCGGCCATCCATCAACCCGTCCTGACCTATCAGGACCTCGTGGTGGACACACGGGCGCACGCGGCGGCACGCGGCGGGCGTCCCCTGGAATTGACCCGGAAGGAGTACATGACGCTGGAGATCCTGGCGCGCAATATCGGGCGAGTCGTCTCGCGCGCGGAGATCACCGAGTACGTGTGGGACGACCGACATGATCCGGTGAGCAATGCCCTCGAAGTCACCGTGAATCGGCTGCGTGCGAAGGTGGACGCCACGGGGCCAACCCTGATCCAGACGCGCCGCGGCGCGGGGTACTACCTGGGTATCGAGTGACCCTGCGGTCGACGGCCCGCCTGGCGCTCCTGTTGGGCGCCTTCGCGTCCGCGGTCATCCTCGGAATCGTCCTCACCTGGAACTTCGTCGATAATGCGTCGCTCCGGCGGATCGATGAACGCCTGACCGACGTCGAGGCCGTCGCGATCGCCGCGTTCGAGCGCGAGTACGCGCAGGACGGTGACGTGCGCACGGCGGTGCGCCGCGTCCTCTCGAGCACGCTCCCACGGGTTGCCAACGTCGTCGTGCGCTTCGAGGACTCCGGGGAACTCCTCGACCCGCGCGACGATATGACGGAGCCGGACCCCTCGCCGATCTTCTTCGAACGCCCGTCCCGTTCTGTCGTGGACTCACTGCTCCGCGAGGCGCCCGCCGAGAACAATGCCTTCACCTCCGTGCGAACGCGCCGAGGACAGGCGAGGGTCCTCACGCGGCGACTCCAGCTGGGGGCCTCGGAGATGGCCCTCGGGCTCTTCACGTCGGAGCGGCCGCGTCTGCAGACCATGGCCGAGTTGCGCGATGGGTGGCCGTGGGCCCTCCTGTTGCTGCTCATCTCCGTGGGGGTCCCGTACGCATACATCCGCCGCGGGACCGGCATACTGGGGTCGTTCGCTGATCGTGCGGAGGAGATTACCAAAGGCCATCCCGACCTCCGCTTCCCCGCCTCCCTTGGACACGGCGCGGACCTGGCCCGCCTCGTCGCGTCCCTCAATGCGCTGCTCGACCGCTCCCGGGATTCCGGACAGGAACAGAGCACCTTCATGGCCACGGCTGCGCACGAGTTGCGCACCCCGGTGGCCGTCATCAGTGGCGAGGCACAGGTCGCCCTGGACAACGACGACGCGGACGCGCGGACACTTCGCGGGTCGCTGCGGCTCATTCGGCAGGAGTCCCGCGCGCTCACGAGGATCGTCGAGGAGTTGTTCCTCCTCGCTCGCATGCGCTCACGAGAGGCGACGGTCCAGGTGACGCCACTCTACCTCGACGAGGTACTCGGCGAAACCGCGGCCGCCTTGCGACGGGTCGGAGGTGCCGACGACCGCATCATCGTGGACGTGGTCCCGGGCGACTATCCCTATAAGGGGGATGAGGCACTTCTGGCCCGCGCGATCACCAACCTCGCGGTGAATGCCCTGCGACACTCGCCAGCGACCGCCCCGGTGCAGTTGTCGCTGGGACGCGATCCCGGCCTGTACTGGATCACCGTGACGGATCGCGGCGAGGGGATTCCCGTCGAGCATCAGCCGCGCGTCTTCGATCGGTTCTTTCGCGGTGGACGCAACCGGCTGGGCGACGACGGGGCGGGGCTGGGCCTCGCCATCACGCGTGGAGTCGTGGAGGCCCATGGGGGTCGTGTGTATCTCGTGCGATCGGGCACGGAGGGCAGCCAGTTCCGGATCGACTTGCCGCTCAGGGACGGTGACGGGGATCGGCCCCACGGATAGCTTGCGCGCTTCCTCGTCCCACCGCCCGACTGATGCGCGCCACGCCCCGGTTCCTGTTCCTGATTCCATTCGTTTCCTCCGTCGCCACGGCCCAGGGGGGCGGCCCACCGCCCGGAAGCCCTGGCATGGGACGCGCCGCGAAAGCTTCACATACCCGCACGTCGCCCATCGTCGACGGCCGGCTGGACGACGACGCCTGGAAGAGCGCGACGCTCCTGACCGACTTCGTGCAGCGTGAACCGCTCGAGGGCACCCCGGTCACCGAAAAGACCGAGGTACGGTTCGTGGCCGATGGCGACGCCCTGTATGTGGGCGCGTGGCTGTACGACCGGGATGCGGCGTTGATCGTGCCAAGCGAGAAGATTCGCGATGTCACGCTCACCAACAGCGACTACTTCGCCTTCATCCTCGACACCTTCCACGATCGGCAGAACGGTTTCCTCTTCGGGACGACGCCCAGCGGCATCGAACACGATGCACAGGTCGTTCGCGAGGGCGAGGGGGGCGGTGTGTTCCAGGCGGGGCAGACCCGCGCGCAGGCGGGATCGATGGGGGGGATGAACCTCAACTGGGACGCCAGCTGGACCGTCGCGACGTCGCAGGACGCGCAAGGCTGGTACGCCGAGTTCCGCATTCCCTTCCGGACCATCCGGTACGGTGGCGGCCGCACGCAGACCTGGGGCTTCAACGTCATGCGCGGGATCCGGCGCAAGAACGAGGAGGCCCTGTGGTCGCGGGTGAACCGTCAGTTCTCGATCGCCCGGCTGTCGCAGGCCGGTACGCTGGAAGGCCTCGAGGTTCCGGAGAATCGCATCGCGGCGGTGACGCCGTATGTCCTCGGGCAAACGACCCGCACGTGGGCGACCGAGTCGAAGTTCCGCACGCCCATGGAATTCGGGGCAGACGCGAAGATCGGCGTCACACCATCCCTGACCCTCGACCTGACGGTCAACACGGACTTCGCCCAGGTAGAGGTGGACGAGCAGCGCACCAACCTGACGCGATTCCCGATCTTCTTCCCGGAGAAGCGCCCGTTCTTCCTGGAGAATGCCGGTGTCTTTGCCGCCGGCACACCGCAGGCGGTGGATCTCTTCTTCACCCGGCGCATCGGCATCGATTCGGTCGGACAGCCCGTCCCGATCCTTGGCGGCGGACGGCTCACGGGGCGCGTTGGCGGCCTGACCATCGGTGCATTGCAGATGTTCACGGACGACAACGGTGCGATCAAGGGAAACAGTTACACCGTCGCGCGCGCCGTGCGTGAGATCTCTGCGCGGTCCCGACTGGGCGTGATCGGGGTGCAGCGCATGCGCAATGGCAACAGCGACGACTACAATCGCGTCTATGGCTTCGACGGCCGCGTCGGCGTGGGCCAGGCGTGGACCTTCGACTGGTGGGGCGCGAAGTCCGAGACCCCGAACCGCACGGGTGATGACCTCGCGTGGACGGCACGCGCCGAGTACAAGACGCGGGACTGGAACAACTCGGTGCGGACGCTGCAGGTCGGCGAAGACTTCAATCCCGAGGTCGGCTTCCTCAATCGCCCGGCAGGGTTCCGCTTCTACGAAGTGGCCGCGATGCGGCTGGTTCGCAACTCCAACTGGAAGCGCCTGCGCCAGTGGAATCCCCACACCAACTTCCGAGGGTACTTCGGGATGGATGGGTTCTACCAGAATGGCCAGGTCCACGTGGACGTGACCGAGGTCGAGTTCAACAGCGGTGCGCGTTTCGGCCCGGAGTTGAACATCTTCCACGAAGGATTGCAGGTGCCCTTCGCGATCGCCCCGGGTGTCGACATCCCGGTGGGGTCCTACGACTGGGCGCAACTCGGCTTCGACTTCAACACGGATCCCAGCCGGACCTTCTCGTTCGTCGGGCGCGCGGACTTCGGTCCGTTCTACGAGGGGACCCGGAATGGGGGGAACGCCACCTTCACCCTTCGGCGCGGGTCGACCATTTCGTCCTCGCTCCTGCTGGACTACCAGGACGTCAAGCTGGACCAGGGCGAATTCACGCGAAAGCTCGTCGGGCTCAAGTTCGCCTACTTCTTCACCCCGCGGGTCTTCTTCCAGAGCCTGACGCAGTACAACAACCAGCAGCAGGTCTTCACCACGAACCTCAGGTTCGCCTGGCTCAACACGGCGGGGACGGGGCTGTTCGTCGTCTTCAACGACGGGCGGAACGCCGACGGGTTCTCGAGCTGGCAATCTCCGATCGCCAGGTCATTCACGGTGAAGTACACGCGCCAGCTCGGCCGCGCCGGCTAGGGGCGGCGCGTTCGTCTGGACCGGGGGTCCGGGGACAGGCACATTCACGCCGCCCCGGCCCCCACCCATGCGCTGTTTACGCATCTTCGCCCTGCTCGTCGCGGTTTCCGCCCTCCAGCGCCCCATCGGCGCGCAATCCGCGGCGGTGGAGGCCATCGCTTCCTGGATCCGCGTGGAAGCGCCCCCGGGGCACGAGGCACAGGCCGCCACGTCGTTAGGTGCGGCCCTCCCGGGCTGGACGGCCGATCGCTGGGGCAACCTCATGCGCCGGGTCGGCAGCGGTCGCCCACGCCGCGTGGTGGCCTGCGCACTCGACTACTCCGCGTGGGTCGTGTCGCAGGTGACCGCCGATGGCTACCTGCGACTGCGCCGCACCGGAACGCCGTCACACCCGCTCTGGGACCAGTTCATCGAGGCGCAGCGCGTCACGGTGCTTACCGCGTCGGGGCGCGTGCCGGGCGTCGTCGCGGTGTACAACGGGCACTTCGCCCGGCAACACCGGGGCGACAGTGCGGTCGTGACGGTCGACGACCTCTGGGTGGACGTGGGTGCGGGCTCCGCGTCCGAGGTCGCGCGGCTGGGGATCACCCTGCTCGACCCGGTGATGCCGGACCGACCCTGGTCCTGGTGCGGGGGCGCGGGCCGGGTGCGCCGCCGTCGCCGCAGCGGCCATGGCGGCGCCCGATCAGGGGGAGACGAACTTCATCCTCTCCACCCAGCGCATCTTCGGCTGGGTGGGGCTGTCGGCGTGGCTCGCCGCGGCCGGCCCGGTCGACCAGATCGCAGTGGTGGACGCCGGGCGCGGCAGCCGCGGGACACAGGGGTTCCCGTCCGGCCGGCTCCCACAGCCACTGCGCGCGTTAGGCGGTCGCGTCACGGCGGACTCGCTCCACCTGTTCGCACCGGCGGTGCGCTGGCCCGGGAGCATGGTGGAATCGATCGACTCGACCGAAGCCGAGGCGCTGCGCGCCTGGGTCGCCCGCGCCGCGGGCCTGCGCGCGCCGGCCGCGTGGCGGGTGATCCCGGCGGACACGTCCCGCACGCTGCCACCACGGCATGACGCGCTGGGCGCCCTCGAGTCGCGGTTCATGGAGCTGGCCGACCTTCCCGGCGTCCCCGGTCACGAATCGCGCGTTCGCAACGCCATCCTTGCGGCGCTCCCGACCTGGGCCCGGCCGCTCGCCACGGTCGATACGGCCGGGAACCTTGTTGTGACGGCGGGCCCCGATCGCGACCCGATCGCCTTCGTCGCACACATGGACGAAGTCGGCTTCGAGGTCGACCGTATCCTCCCCGACGGTCGCGTTACGCTCCGCCGCATGGGCGGGGCCGTGCTCCAAAGCTGGGAAGGGGTCCCTGCCCTCCTGCATCTCGAGCCGGCCGGTGGCCGCGCGCCGGCCCCCCTCCGCGGGGTGTTCGTCCCCCGCGACAGCGCCCGGACCCGCATCCCCGCCAGCCTCACGGCATGGTTCGGCGTCGACTCGGCGCGGCTGGTGGCTGACGGCGTCCGCCCCGGGCTCGGCGTCACGGCCTACAAGCGCGCAGCGCGCCTGGCCGGCACCCGCATCACCGGGCGCGCAAGCGACGATCGCACCGGCTCCGCCGCCCTCCTGGCCGCCATCGCGGCGATCGACCCGGCGCGACTCCCCCGCAAGGTCACCTTCGTCTGGAGCGTCCGTGAGGAAGGGGGATTGAACGGGGCCCGCGCCTTTGGCAACACCGTGGGATCCGCCCTGCAGCGCGTGTACGCCATCGACACCTTCGTGTCGTCGGACACGCCACTCGAGTCCCCGCATTTCGCCCACGCACCGTTAGGCAGCGGGGCCGTGCTGCGCGGGCTCGACGATGGCTCGATGGTCCCCCGCGCCGAGCGCGACCGGGTCCTCGCGCTGGCCCGGCAGCACGCGATCCCGATCCAGGTGGGCACGACCCAGGGAAGCACGGACGGCTCCGCCATCGCTCCCTGGGGTGCGCCGAACATCGGCCTCTCGTGGCCGGGCCGCTACTCCCACGGCCCGGCCGAGATGCTCGACCTCCGCGATGTGGACGCCCTGGCGCGCCTCATCGCGGCGATCGCGCGCGACCCGCGTCAATAACGCCAGCTGCGCAGGTCGGCGCCGGCGGGCGCAGCCGTCAACATGCGCTCGACGAACCACGGCATCGCCATCTGCGGGTACCGCAACCGCGAGTACGCGTTGGAGCGGGTGTGGTCCCCGTTCCAGCAGTGCTCGTCGCGATCGCCGTAGTCGACCACGGCGTGGGCGGGCGGATCGGCGTCCTTGAGGAACTTCTCCACCTCATAAACCGCATTGTTGAGGTAGTAGTTGTCCATGTCGCCGACGTAGATCCGCAACTTCCCCTGGAGCTTGGGGCCCAGCGCCTTCCAGTCGCGCCGGAGGATCCACGAGAGGTCGTAGTGCTCCTTCCAGTACGCGGCCGTCACCGGATCGATCCGCCCCGTCTCCTTGTCCCACAAGCGCCGCGGGTAGCCGTCGTCGCCCACCGGCGAATACACCGACTCCCATACGTCCCACTGGTCGCCGGAGCGTCCCTTCGTGCCAAGCAGCAGCTCGAAGTGGTTCATCTCCATCAGCGAGGCGTCCACGTGGCCGAGCCAGTTGCGATGCCCGGGGCGCAGCGTGCGCTTGAACCGCGACGGCATGTAGTACGCGTTCGTGTCGCTGTAGATGTCGACCACCGTGTAGTGCCGGAAGTCGATGGGATCGGGACAGGCGACCCACGCGCCGTTGTATTCCTCGGGGTAGAACATCTGCACCGCCATCGATTCCCACCCCCCCGTCGACCCGCCAAACGTGAAGCGGGCCCACCCCTGCCCCAGGCCGCGATACCGCTTCTCGATCTCCGGCAGCAGCTCGTACTGGATCGCGTCGCCATAGGGACCGTTGTTGGCCGAATTGACGGCGTAGGAATCGTCGTAGAACGGCGTCGGGTGCTGGATCTGCACCATCAGCATCCGCGGAAAGCCGGGGCCGGTCCAGTCCTTGAAGAACTGGTACGACAACTCCTGCTGGATCCGGTTGTAGCCGGCCAGCGAGAAACGCGCCGAGTAATCCGGCGTGAGGTTCGGGTCGGGTGGCACCTCGCGCCAGTTGTCGGGTTGCGTCGAGAAGTGCCCGTGGTTGATGGCCAGCGGATAGCGGGCATCTGGATGTTCGTCGAACCCCCAGGGCAGCGTCACGAAGGCGGCGAGGTACATGTCCCTCCCCCAGAAGCGCGAGAGACGCTCGCTGCGGATCCGGACATGTTTCACGTACTTTGTTTCCTGGAAGGCGGCGATCGGCGGGATGACCTGGTCCAGTGCGACCGGGATCACATCGGCGCGCGCGGGATCCACCGCGACCCAGCGCGGCGTGGAGAAGAGGTTGCCCGGCTTGATGTTCCAGTGCTGCCCCTCGCCCTGGTCCGGAGGCAGCTTGACGACCTTCCCGTCGCTCCGCGCAAACGTCTCGTAGCGGTTCAGGACGGCCTGGACGCGATAACTCCCACGCGGAAAATCGCGAAGCCACCGGACCGGGAAACCGAAGGCCGTTCCATCCACGATCCGCGTCTCCCCCGGCTTCCACCCCTCCACGTCGATGGCGAACGCGGCGCTGGTATTCAGCCCGTAGGCAAACTGGTGTCGCGGCTCGCCGGCAGAATCCGCGGTGAGCAGGACGATGAGTCGACCATCGAGGGCCGCGGTGCTCCGCGACGCGGGAAAGGTGAGCGCGAACCGGAGGCGCGTCGCGGGTTGCTGGGCAGCGAGCGGGAGGGCGACGGCGGCAAGCAGGAAGAGAAGGCGCATGGGCTCATGACGGGTGCTGACGGACTTCGTGATCTCGCAACGGTGGCGCCCGCAGAGGGCATCTGTCAAACCTCCGGACCGGGCGACACCTTTCTGCCGACTCGATCGGAGCGACGCGGATGTCCCTTTCACGGCGCGACTTCTCCCGGCTCCTCGCCGTTGGAGGCACTGCCTCACTGTTCCCCGAAGGCCTGGAGGCTCGCACCACGCCCCGCCCGCGCGAGCCCGGGGCGCGGCCCGCTCCACCCTCGCCGACGGAAGCGTACTGGGACGACCTGCGCACAAAGTTCTCCCTCGTCGAGGGCCTCGCCTTCGTGAACGCGTCCAACCTCTGCCCGGTGCCGTTCGTCGTGCGAGACGCACTGGAACGCGGCACGCGACAACTCGACGGCGATCCGTCCTCGGCCACCAAGGGAGTCATGGCGCCGCAGCGGGAGGCGACACGGCGCGCCCTGGCCACCATGCTCGGCGCCACGCCCGAGGAGATCGTCATCGTCCGGAACACGTCCGAGGCGAACAACCTGGTGTCCTCGGGGCTCCAGCTCGGCACCGGCGACGACGTGATCACCTTCGCCGACAACCACCCGAGCAACCTCGCCGCCTGGCGAGAAAAGGCGAAGCGCTTCGGCTTCACGGTGACGACGCTGCCGACCCCCGCGCCCCATCCCGGGCCGGAGTACTACGTGGACGCCCTCACGAGGGCGATCACCGCGCGGACGAAGGTCGTCGCCTTCACCCACGTCACCAACTCCGTCGGCGACCTCTTTCCGGCGGCCGAGATGTGCCGGGTCGCGCGCGAACGCGGGGTGCTCTCGCTGCTCGACGGTGCCCAGACCTTCGGCGTCCTCGCCGTCGACCTCGCACAGATCAAGCCGGATTTCTATACCGGATCGGCGCACAAGTTTCCCTGCGGCCCGAAGGAAACGGGCGTCCTGTACATCAACGCCGCCGTGCACGACCGCGTCTACCCCAGCGTGATCGGGGTCTATCCGGGCGCGGTCGGCATCTCGCGCACGATGGAAGCCACGGGCCAGCGGGACGAGGCGGCCATGGCGGCGTTAGGCGACGCGATCGCCTTCCAGCGGACGGTCGGCCACGCCGCGATCGAGGCCCGGAGCCGCGAGCTGGCCCAGTTCCTCATGCGCGACCTCGGACGCCTCCCGGGTGTTCACCTGTACACCGATCCGCGCCCCTCGCACTCGTCCACCGTGGTGACACTGCGCCCGGGCTCGCTCGACCCGCGTCGCCTCGCGACCGCCCTGTACGACAGGGACCGCATCGCAGTGACGGCCCGCGGCGGCACCGACCGCCCCGGGATCCGGCTCTCACCACACCTGTTCAACACCATGGGCGAGATGGAGCGGGTGGTGTCGGCCCTCCGCGGCTACCTCGCCCGCGGGCTGGCCTAGCGAACTGCAGCGGTCCCTCGTCGTGCCGGCGGAAGCCGGCACCCATGCGCGACCATGACACCTGGGCCCCGGCCTTCGCCGGGGCGACGGGCATCAGCGGAACCCGGCTCCTCCGGTGCGGTCATCGCGCACGAACTTGTCGCGGGACGGCATGACCACGGCCGGGAGCGACGTTGCGTCCATCGCCTGGTCGCGCGGAATGACCTCGTTCTCCGCGAGCAGCCATGCAATCACCGCGTAGGTCTCGTTCGCGGTGAGCGTTCCGGGTGCCGTCTGCGGCATCGCGCGCCGGATGTAGTCATACAGCGTCGTCGCGTAGGGCCAGTAGTTGCCGATGGTCTTGGCCACCGGCGTCGTGGACGTCGCGAACGAGAAGTCCGGGAGCTCCCGGCCGACCAGTTTCGGGTTGGGAGCAATGGGGTCCCGGCCCGTGGGGCCGTGACACGACGCGCACTTCGCGGCATAGACGACGGCGCCCTCAGCCGCGGTGCCCTGTCCCGCAGGGAGACCGATGCCCTTCGGGTTCACGTCCAGGTCCCAGGCGGCGACCTCTTCAGGGGTGGCCGCCCGCCCTGCCCCGAACGTTGCCGGCAGCGCATCCGGCTGGCGCACGTCCCCTCGCCCCGACGTTCCTGTGTCGCGGGTCGTGCACGCTCCCACGGCGACGAGGGCAACGACCAGCAGTCGACGCGACATGACTCAGACCTCCACCGCGAAGGTCACTACGCCATCGGCCGCCACCTTCCACCCCCGGATGTTGTTGTAGTGATAGTCCGTCCCCGGACCGCGTCCGGCCTTGAACGCCGCGAAACTGGGCTGGACATAGCCGGTCTCGTCGACCGCACGGCTCATCAGCGTTGCCGGAGTGCCATCCCACTTCCACATGTGGTTGAACCGGATGGCGGCTTTCGGCTGCGGTTCACCCATGAGCCTTGCGGCGATCCATGTTGCGCCACCGTCGACCGACACGTCGACCGCGGTGACGCGCCCGCGCCCGCTCCACGCGAGCCCCGAGACCTGCACCCACCCCGGCTTCTTCAGGGTGTTCGGGAAGGTCGGGTAGGTGAGCGTCGACTTGGCGTCGAGTTCGAAGCTGAAGATGCGTGCCGTGTTGTTCGGGAGCGGATCGGTGTACTTGGAGGTCTCGTCCTTGGACATGTTGGGTTCGCTGACGAGCTCCAGGCGGCGCAGCCACTTCACGTTGGTGTTCCCCTCCCAACCGGGGAGGAAGAGGCGGACCGGGTAGCCACCGGCCGGTCGAAGAGGCTCGCCGTTCTGCGCGTACACGAACATCGCGTCGTCCATGAGCTTGCTCATGGGGACGCTGCGGGACATCAGGGCCGCATCACCCCCTTCGGCGAGCGCCCATTCCGCCCCGCTCTTCACGCCGACTTCCGCCAGGAGCGTCTTCACCGGAACACCCGTCCACTCGGCATTGCAGAGCAGGCCGTCGATGTTCTGCGGCGAGAGCTCGGGACGCGCCCCCTTGTAGCCGAGGCGACCGTTGCCCGAGCACTCGAGGAAGTGCACCCGGGTTTCCGAGGGAAGCGACATCAGGTCGTCGAGCGTGAAGATCATCTCACGATCGACGAGCCCGTGCACCATCAGCTTCCAGGTCGCCGGGTCGATCGTGGGCACCCCGGCGTGGTGTCGCTCGAACTGCAAGTCCGTCGGCGTGATGTTGCCGCTGAACTGGTGCAAGGGGGTAAGCGAGCTCCCCGCCACCGCCCCGGTGGGATTCCGTCCGGTGACGACAAAGGGCGAGCGCGCGCTGACGGCGGAGGTCGGGGCGCCGAGCACCTTGGTCGGGTCCGGGGGCGCGACAGGCGGCACAGCGGATCCTGCGCCCGGGATTTGCCCTTCCGCGCCATCCGGCAGGGTCCCGAAGAGGAGGGCTCCCGCAGCGGCGGCCGTCCCACCGACCATGGCACGACGTGTCAGGGTACTCCCTTCGGCGGCTGAGGTCAGAGCTTTGTCAGGCATATATGAGACGAGGGGATTCTGGCGCACTATTGTGCAGGGTGGTCTGGTTCAGCACTAGGGCCCAATGTGCGCTGGACCACGGTGAAGATGTGGCTCCGATGCGATCTTCCGCATAGCCGCCGGCCGATTCCAACCGGGGCCCTTTCTGCAACCTCGAAATGCTCAGGCACCAATGAAACGTCCTGTTCTCATCCTCATCGCCTTCATCGCCTGTAGCGACAGCAGCGTAACCTCGCGCCCGGTCGTTCCGGACGCAGCCGTGGCCGAGCGCCGCGCGGAGCCAGGTGATGTTGGCGTCCGGGCGATCGTGTCTATCGTCGTGACCCCGAATCCGGCGACTGTCGGCGTGGGAGTATCGCTTCAACTCGGTGTCGCCGCCACGAACCATCTGGGGAACGTCATGACCAATCCGGCGGCGGCGACCTGGTCGACGAGCGACCCGTCCGTGGTGACGGTCGGCCCAAGCGGCGTGGTAACCGGTGTCGCAGCCGGTACCGCGAGTGTCCGGGCGGCAGCAGCCAACGGGGTCTTTGGGGAGACAACAGTGATCGTGACGTCCCCGCCCCCACCACCAGCGGCTTCGGTCCTCCTTGCGGCCGGAGACATCGCCGTGTGTTCGACCAGCTACGACGAGGCGACGGCCGCGCTGCTGGATGCTGAACCTGGAACGATAGCGGCGCTCGGCGACCTCGCCTATGACAATGGCACTACCGCGGAGTTCGCGAACTGCTACAACCCTTCCTGGGGTCGTCACAAGTCGCGCACGAAGCCAGTGCCCGGGAACCATGAATACAATTCGGCCAATGCCGCGCCGTATTATGCCTACTTCGGCAGCGCGGCGGCCGACCCGGCCAAGGGGTATTACAGCTACGACCTGGGCGACTGGCACATCGTGGCCCTCAACAGCAATTGCACGTACGTCTCGTGTGCCGTCGGTTCGCTGCAGGAGCAATGGCTGATCGCCGACCTGGCCGCGACCACCAAGGCCTGCATCCTCGCGTATTGGCACCATCCCCGCTGGAGCTCGGACTCGAAACACGGCAACAACACCCGGGTGCAGCCGCTCGTGCGCGCGCTGGTGAACGCGCGCGCCGATGTGCTTCTCTCGGGCCATGCCCACGACTACGAGCGCTTCAACATGCAGGACGCCGCGAACAACTACTCTGCTGTTGGCCTCCGCCAGTTCGTCGTGGGCACCGGGGGGAGGACGCCATTCTACGCCTTCGGAACGCCCAAGCCTAACAGCCAGGTGCGAAACAACACCACCCACGGCGTCCTCAAGCTCACCCTCTCCGCCACGTCGTACAGCTGGCAGTTCCTTCCGGTGGCCGGTTCGAGCTTCACGGACACGGGCACGCAGGGCTGCCACTGACCGGCCGGCCGGGCACCGGAACGGGTTGACGAACGCGGGACCGTGGTGGACACTCACCCGGTCCCGCGTCCCTTTTTGCCATGCCTTCCCTCCGCTGTGCCGGCGCCCTCCTCGCCGGCTCCGTCCTCCTCATGTCAGACTCCGCGTCGTCGCAGGGTGCGCCACGGCCCACCGTCGGGCGATCGATGGTCACGACCCGCCTCGGGATCGTGGCCTCGAGTTCGCCCCTGGCCGCGAAGGCCGGCACCACGATCCTCGAGATGGGTGGGAATGCCGTCGACGCCGCCATCGCGGCCAATGCTGTCATCGCCCTCACCGAGCCATCGGGCGACGGGATCGGGGGGGACCTCTTCGCAATCATCTACGATGCGAAGAGCGGCCAGCTCCACGGCCTCAACGCCGCCGGCTGGGCACCGAAGGCCCTCTCCGCCGACGTCCTGCGCGCGAAGGGGCAAACAGCGGTCCGGGGCATCCACAGCGTCACCGTCCCGGGGACAGTCGCCGGCTGGGACGCGATGCGTCGGAAGTTCGGCTCGTTAGGATTCGCCGACCTCCTCGCCCCGGCCGTCTACTACGCCCAGGAGGGGTTCCCCGTGACCGAGCAGGTCGCCCGCATGTGGGGGCGCGCGGTGGACCGGCTCGACAACAACGCGTACACGAAGGCCACCTTCCTCCTCGACGGCACGCGCGCGCCGAAGGAAGGGGAGATCTTCCGCAACCCGGACCTGGCCCGGACCTTCCAGCGCATCGCCGAACACGGGCGTGACGGCTTCTACACGGGGCCGGTGGCCGAGGCGATCGTGCGGCTGTCGAAGGAGGAGGGGGGGCTGATGGCCCTCGACGACCTGCGGGACCTGGAGGCGGAGTGGGTCACGCCGATCTCCACGACCTACCGCGGCTGGACGGTCTACGAACTGCCGGCGCCGACGCAGGGGATCGCCGCGCTGATGATGCTCAACCTCATGGAGCAGGCGCCGCTCGGCGAGTGGGGATTCCACAGCCCGCGCGCCCTGCACTACATGATCGAGGCCAAGAAGCTGGCCTACGCGGACATGCTGAAGTACACCGCGGATCCGCACTTCACCAGGGTCCCCACCGCGGCCATGCTGGACAAGAAGGCCGCGGCGGAACGTGCCCGGCTGATCGACCCGGCGAAGGCATCGTGCCAGGTGACCCCCGCTACCTACCAGTCGGTTGCTGGCCTGCAGGGGAGCGAGACGATCTACCTCACCGTCGTGGACAGGGACGGCAACATGGTCTCCCTGATCCAGAGCATCTACTCCGAGTTCGGCTCGGCCCTCACCGCCCAGGGGACCGGGGTGCTGCTCCACAATCGTGGCAGCCTCTTCTCCATGGACCCGGCATCCGTGAACGTGGTGGCCGGGCGAAAGCGCCCGCTGCACACGATCATCCCCGCGTTCATGGAGAAGGACGGGACACGCATCAGCTTCGGGATCATGGGGGGCTGGAACCAGTCGCAGGCCCACGCCCAGTTCGTCTCCAACATCGCGGATTACGGGATGACCATCCAGCAGGCGCTGGAGGCGGGGCGTTTCTCGAAGAACTCCTTCGATGGCTGCGACGTGAACATCGAGTCCCTCGTCCCCTCGGCGGTCATCGACCAGCTCAAGGCGCAGGGGCATGCGGTCACCACGGTGGGCCCGCGCTCCGGGACCTTTGGCTGGGGACAGGCGGTGCTCCGCGGCTCCGCCGGCGTGAACTTCGGCGCCAGCGAGCCGCGCCACGACGGCGCCGCCATCCCGCAGGGCGCACCAGCCAGGAAGCGTTAGGCGCGTGCGCACCCGATGGCTCGTCGCGGCGGCCCTCGCCGCTGCCCCTGTCCTGGCCCAGGGCAACAAGGTCTCGCGCCCGGGGGAATACCGCGGGTACTCCACCGCACGCTACGACGGCTATCGGCGGACCTCGTTCTACGTCCCCATGCGCGATGGCACACGGCTGGCCGTGGACCTCCTGCGACCGACCCGGGGCGGTGCCCTGCCCACCGAGCGACTCCCTGTCGTCTGGACCCACCACCGCTATAACCGCGCCTTCTTCTCCGGCGATACCCTCGTCGACTACGCTGCCGGATTCGGGCGCGGGATCGACCAGCTCCTGTACCACGGGTATGTGATCGCCGCGGTCGACACCCGCGGCGGGGGCGCATCGTTCGGCACGCAGCAGGGGTTCTTCATGCCCGCCGAGGCGAGGGATGCCTGGGAGATCACCGAGTGGCTCGCCGTGCAACCCTGGTCGAGCGGCAAGGTCGGGATGACGGGGCGCTCCTACCTGGGGATCACCCAGCTCTTCGCCGCATCACAGGCACCACCGCACCTCGTCGCGATCTTTCCCGAGATGTACGTCTTCGAGTGGTGGCCCTTCATCCACCCGGGTGGGGTGTTCCGCGACGACTTCTTCACCAAGTGGCAGTTCCTGACCCGGTCGCTCGACACGGCCACCGATTTCACCTGGGGCCCCCTGCACTTCAGCGGGGTCGCACCGGTCGACGGGCCGGCGGGACGCGCGCAGCGCGATTCCGCCATTCGCGGTCACTCGGTCAATCGCGACATGCTCTCGATGTGGCGCGACGTCCCCTTCCGTGACAGCCGCGACCGGGTGTCCGGTGAGCAGATCCTGGTCGAGCGCTCCCCTTCGACGTACCTCAGCGGCATCAACAAGTCCGGTGTGGCGATCTACGGGCTCGCCGGGTGGTTCGACGCCTTCCCGCGCGACGCCTTCCTCTGGTACGCCAACCTCACGGTGCCGCAGAAGCTGGTGATCGGTCCCTGGTTTCACGGCCAGACCACCGGCTTCGACCTGGGCACCGAGCGGTTGCGCTGGTTCGACTACTGGCTCAAGGGGATCGACAACGGGATCATGCGCGAGCCCCCGATCCGGTACCAGGTGATCGGTGCCCCGGCCGGCCGCGAATGGCGCACGTCGCGGACCTGGCCGGTCCCCGGCGTTCGCACGACGTCCTGGCACTTCACGGGTGCCACCGGCCACGACGCCTCACTGGGCACGGCGCGCCCGCGCGCCGGCACACCGGCCGACCGCCTGGTCGTGGACACCACCGCGTCGTTAGGTGCCGGCAACCGCTGGGCCAACACCTACGGGCGCGACATCGGCTACCCCGACCTCGCGGCGAACGATCGCAAGGGCTTTCACTACACCACGGCACCCTTCCGCCGCGCCACGGAGATCATCGGGCACCCCGTCGTCCACCTGTGGATCACGTCATCCGCGGCTGACGCCGACCTGATGGTCACCTTGAGCGACGTCGATCCGGCGGGGCGCTCCACCTACATCTCCGAGGGAGTCATTCGGGCGTCGCGCCGCGCCCAGGGACGCCCGCCGTACCGCAACCTCGGCCTCCCCTGGCCCAGTGGCCGCGAGGCCGACAGCAAACCGTTAGGCTCGGCACCGGAGGAGGTCGTGCTCGACCTCTTGCCGACCGCCTGGCACCTGAAGGCCGGACATCGCCTCCGGGTGACCGTGAACGGTGCCGACCGTGACACCCATGTCGCGGTCCCGCATGGCGCTCCCACCCTCGCCATCTATCGCGACCCCCGCCACCCCTCGCGCGTGGACGTACCGATGCTCACCGTCCCGCGATGACCCTGGCACGAGGATCGGTCGCCGTCATCGGGGCCGGCCCCGCAGGACTCGTCGCCGCCAGGTACCTCGCGTCCGAGGGGTTCGGACCGGTGTTATTCGAGGCTGCGGATCGGGTGGGGGGCCAGTGGCGCCCCGGCGACGAGGACAGCAGCGTCTGGCCGGGCATGCGCACCAACACGAGCCGCATCACCACGGCGTTCAGCGACCTGGAGCATCCGTCCTCACTGCCGACCTACCCCACCGGTGACGACCTCGGGGCCTACCTGCACCACTTCGCGGATGGTGCTGGGCTGCTGCGCAACGCGCGTTTCGGGTGCCGCGTGGACTCCCTCGACCCAACGACAGGCAGCGGGTGGCGGGTTTCCTGGCGTGAGCCCGACGGCACCCGGCGGCAGGAACGATTCGATCGGGTGGTCGTGGCGAGCGGGCGCTACCGCCGACCTGCCGTGCCCGAGGTCACCGGCCTGTCGAGCTTTCGTGGCCCGGGTGGCGTGCAGCACGTGGCTCGGTATCGAGGCCCGGTCCCCTTTCAGGGCATGCGAGTGCTCGTGGCCGGACACTCCGTCAGCGCGGTCGAGATCGCGAGCGAGCTCGCGCTCAAGGGGGCAGCGCGCGTCCTGGTCGGCTCGCGACGCCACCGCTACGTCCTGCAGAAGTTGATCGCCGGCATTCCCATCGAGCACCGCGTCTACACGCGCGCAGCCGGCCTGGCGGCCCGGGTCCTCGCGCCTGTCGAAGCAGCGGAGGCCTTCCGCGACTTCATCGTGCGAACCAGCGGGCATCCGTCGCGGTTCGGTGCCCCGTGTCACGCCGACGATCCCTTCGTGGCCGGGTTCACCCAGAACCAATACTACCTCCCGCTGGTGGCCGAGGGTCGGATTCATCCACGGCCGTGGGTGGCACGGGTGGAAGCCTCGACGGTCACCTTCGCCGACGGGACGCGGGAAGAGGTGGACGCGATCCTGTGCGGCACCGGGTACGACCTGGACCTCCCGTTCGCGGGCCGTGCGATCCGCGAAGCGCTGGACGTCGATCGCGTGCACGCTGACCTCCATGAGTTCACCTTCCATCCCGACCTCCCGGGGCTCGCCTTCGTCGGGCTCTTCGAGCAGGCGGGTCCCTACTTCACGCCATTGGAGTTGCAGGCGCGGTGGATCGCGTACGCCTGGAGCGGTCGATGCCAGCCGCCGTCTGAGGCCGGGATGCGCGAGGGAGTGGCCGCCGCGCGCGCGACGCGCGGCCGGTCGCAGCTCCAGCGCATGCACCTCATGTGTCATCGCTTCGCCACCCGCGCCGGGGTGGAACCGCGGGTGTGGGAGTGGCCGGGGCTCGAGCGGGCGTTGCTCTTCGGGGTGCAGTCACCCGCATCGTTCCGTTTGGAGGGACCGGATGCGTTGCCGGAAGCGCGAGAGCGTGTGCTGCGGGACGCAGCCGCCTTCGGTGCCCTTGCCGGCGAAGGGCTGACGCCGGACGAACGTGCGCAGCTCCAGGCCCTCGCACCTTCGCTCCCCGACGCGGACCTCCGGGCTCTCTGCCTGCGCCTCGCCTGATCGGCCGGCGCCGAGCCCGAACCGGCATCTGTCCTGCCCCTTCGTGACGGTCCGTCGGTCAGAGGCTACGCAGGCGGAGGCGTGAGCCCCCGCACCTGATGCCGGGCGATCAACTCGTCCACGCGTCCGCTCATGATGGCGGCATCGACAAACCGGGCCACAAGGCTCGCCGCGTCCTGCCGTGCACGTGGAACCCCCATCGCCTGCCGCACCGTCATGAATGCGCCCTCCAGCAAGACACTGCCTGGCATGGTCGCCGCTACCGACAGCAGGTGCGGACGCAGACCGGCCAGCGCCTCGAGCCCTCCACTGGCAAACAGGGCCGCCGACTCCGGCAACCCAGGCGCTGGCACGAGCGTCGCGTGCCTGATGATCCGCTGCAGCTCCAGGTGGTAGGCGCTCCGGTCGGCGACGGCGATGCGCATGCCGGCGCGATCCACATCCGACACCTCCCGCACCTCCGAGCCCGCGGGAACCAGGTAGGTCGCCTCGATCCCGACGTAGGCGCGGGAGAACCAGACGTCGCCGGCCCGTGCGGCGTCGGCGCCGATGAACGCCACGTCCCACTCATCCCTCGACGCGGCGTCGGCCACGTGGCCCGCATGGGCATACCCGACGAACCGCACGGGGACTCCCAGCTGCGCCGCGAGATCGCGCCCGAGGTCGGGCGCAACGCCCACGGCCTCGGGCGCCGGCGCGGTCACGAGCAGGAAGTTCGCGTGATTGAGCGCGACGCGGAGGACGCCTCCGGGCGAGAGTCGACGATCACCTGCGTCGCTCAGGTCGCCCTCGTTCGTCGCGAGTTCGCGGCGCCACGCACCGCCCGCTGGCGCAAGACCTCGAACACCGCGATACCGACGCTCGTCGAGACGTTGAGGGACCGCACCAAGGACGAGACCATCGGCATCTTCACAACCTGCGCGGCGTACCGGGACAACAGCTCGGGAGGCAATCCGCCGGTCTCGCGGCCAAACACCAGGACAGCCCCCTCGTCACGCCCCATCGGCGCATCCCAGTACGTCGTCGTTCCCTTCGTGGAGAAGAACCACGGCGTACCGAGACGCGGCAACTCGCCCTCGAAGGCCTCCCACGACGGCCACACGCGCAGCGACACATGCGGCCAGTAGTCGAGCCCCGCGCGCTTCACCTCGCGTTCGTCGAGCGAGAATCCCAGGGGCTCGATGAGGTGCAACGTCGCGCCCACCGCGAGGCAGGTGCGCCCGGCATTCCCGGTGTTCCAGTGGATCTCTGGATGGACAAGGACGACGTGCAGACTCATGCGGCCGACCAGAAGATGGGCCCCGGCTTTCGCCGGGGCGACAACAACGGGAGAGATGCCCTCGAGTCCCGGTCAGGCCTCCAGCGACCGATCAGCTGCGGACCAGCTTCTTGTACTTGATGCGGTGGGGCTGGTCCGCATCGGGCCCCTTCCGCTTCTTGAGGTCCTCGATGTAGGCACCGTAGTTCCCCTCGAACCACACCACCTCGGAATCCCCCTCGAACGCGAGGATGTGCGTCGCAATACGATCGAGGAACCAGCGATCGTGGGAGATGACCACCGCGCACCCGGCGAAGTCGAGCAGCGCCTCCTCCAGCGCCCGCAACGTATCGACGTCGAGGTCGTTGGTCGGCTCGTCGAGCAGCAGCAGGTTGCCGCCGGCCAGCATCGTCTTGGCCATGTGCAGCCGGTTGCGCTCCCCGCCCGAGAGGTTGGCCACAAGCTTCTGCTGGTCCGCCCCACGGAAGCCGAACGAGCCGACATACGCGCGCGAGTTCATCTCCCGCTTCCCCACCATGATGCTCTCGGAGCCACCGGCGATCTCGTCCCACACCGTGCGCGCGCCGTCGAGGGTGCGCGTCTGGTCCGAGTACGCGATCTGCACGGTGTCGCCGAGTTTGAGCGTCCCGCTGTCCGGTGTCTCGCTCCCGGTGATCATCCGGAAGAGCGTCGTCTTGCCGGCACCGTTGGGCCCGATGATCCCGACGATGCCTCCGCGCGGCAGCGAGAAACTCACGTTCTCGAACAGCAGCTTCTCGCCGAACGACTTCCTGAGCTTGTCGGCGATCACGACGTCATTGCCCAGGCGCGGCGCAGGCGGGATCACGATTTCATTCTGCGCCACCCGTTCCTGCTGTGCTTCACTGGCCAGCTCCTCGTACTTCTGGATACGGGCCTTGTTCTTGGCCTGTCGGGCCCGCGGCGCCATCCGCACCCACTCCAGCTCGCGCTCCAGGGTTTTCTGCCGCGCGCTCGCCGACTTCTCCTCCTGCGCAAGCCGGGCCCGCTTCTGTTCCAGCCACCCCGAGTAGTTCCCCTCGTAGGGGTGCCCCGCCCCACGATCCAGCTCGAGGATCCACTTGGCCACGTTGTCGAGGAAGTACCGGTCGTGCGTGATCGCCACCACCGTTCCCGGGTACGCCTCCAGGTGGTGCTCCAGCCACGCCACCGACTCGGCGTCCAGGTGGTTCGTCGGTTCATCGAGCAGGAGCAGGTCCGGCTGCTCCAGCAGGATGCGACAGAGCGCCACGCGCCGCTTCTCGCCCCCGGAGAGCACCGTGACATCCGCATCACCCGGCGGGAGTCGCAAGGCATCCATCGCGACCTCGATCTTGTTGTCGAGGTTCCAGAGGTCGAGCGCGTCGATCCGGTCCTGCACCTTCGCCTGGTCGTCCATGAGCTTCTGCATCGCGTCGTCGTCCATCGGCTCCGCGAACTTCATGGAGATCTCGTTGAAGCGGTCGAGCAGCGCGCGCTGCTCCTTCACCGCCAGCTCAACGTTCCCGCGGACGTCCAGTCCCGGGTCGAGCTGCGGTTCCTGGGCGAGGTATCCCACCCGCGTGCCGCTCGCCGCCCACGCCTCACCGTTCCAGTCCGTGTCGATCCCCGCCATGATCTTGAGCAGGGAGGACTTGCCCGCCCCGTTCGCGCCGAGGACGCCGATCTTCGCGCCGGGGTAGAACGAGAGCCAGATGTCGTTGAGGATCACTCGCGAAGGCGGAACCACCTTCGTGAGGGCCTTCATGTGGTAGATGAACTGCGGTGCCATCGAGTAGGGAGGCGGGAGAGACGGAAGCCGCGAAATCTATCGACTCCCCCGGGTCCCCCTGCACCGCCTCACCCCCCGGGACCCCTGGCCTCGAACGCGGCCCGTGCCGCGGCGATCCGTTCGATGTACTCCAGAGTCTCCCGGTGCCTCCACCGCGGCACCTTCGGCGCCACCTTCCGGATACTCGGCCATTGCCGGGGGTCCAGCTTCGCCCTGCGCGCGTGCCCCTGCGCCCGCAGGATCGTCCGTCGCCCCGCGTTGTACGCGCCGAACATGAACTCCGTGCGGTGCTCATTCACCGAGTCCGCCTCCCACAGCAGCCACAGCTGCCGGTCGTACTCGATGCCGGCGGCGATGTTCATCTCCGGGTCGTCCACCCAGGAGAGATCCTCGTTCTCCGACCGGATCGCCCGCGCCGTCGATGGCATCAACTGCATCACCCCGCGTGCCCCCACCCGGCTTCGCGCCACGGGGTCCAGGTTGCTCTCGGTTACGCCCTGCGCCTTGAAAAGCTTCCAGTCGAACGTCGGGCCGAAGTACCGCTTGCTGTACTTCCGGAACGTGTCGTCGAAATCCGGCGCCTTCCGCCGTGAGCGCTCCTGCGCGAGCAGCGGCGCCCCGGCCACGAGGCACCAGAGGAGGAGGGCTGTGCGCGTCAATTGAGCGACTGGCCGATGATCAGGGCGATGGCGATGAACAACGCCGCGATGAAGATCGCCACCGCGATGTTCCCCCGGCGCAATTCATCATTGAAGTTCACCTGTGGCGTCATCCAGTCGATCATGCGATAGGCCAGGAACATCAGGATCACGCCGAGGGCGGCGTAGAGGAAGTTCGAGCCGACGATGCGCCATTCCATCGTAATTGTTCTGTAAGGAAGAGGTGCTACGTTCCCATTATGTCACAAGATCGTCTCAGGAATGCCATGGATCCCTCCCTTCGCGCATCCCTCCCGTCCCTTCCCACCAGGGAGCTGCGGCGCGTCTTCGTGGTTCTGGTCGCTGGAACCACCCTGGGGATGATCCTCGCCGTGGTCGCCCGGTTCGGCGGTCGTGACCACCTGGCTGGATTCGTGCCCCGGTTCGACCCCCGGTTTGAAGGAACGGTCCACGCCTGGCTCGGATCGCTGATGCTCGGCGGTAGTGCTGCCCTCCTCTGGCTCATTGCCCGGGTCCCGGGCCGTCCCATGCGCCGCCAGTGGCTCGGCCTCACTCTCGGCTTCCTTTTTCTCTCCGCGGACGAAGCCCTGCAGCTGCACGAGAAACTGTACCAGCTCGCCAAGGCCGCGATAGGGGCAGAGTTGCACTCGCACCTCTGGACCGTGCCTGCCCTCGTGGCCAGCGCCATCGTTGGCCTGATGTATCTCCCCTTCCTCAAGCACCTCCCGGCACGGACTCGACGGGACTTCCTTGTTGCGGCAGCCCTATTCCTTGGCGGGGCCATCGGCATGGAGGCCGTCTCCGGCCTCTACGCGGCGAGCCAGGGGGAGGGCCCGGTTTACTTCGCCCTCTGCGTCACCGAGGAGACGATGGAGCTTTCCGGCGCAGCGTTTTTCGTGGTGGCGCTCGTCGACTACGCCCAGACCCTGGCGACGAACGAGCGGTCCGCGTAGCGGACAGGGGACGGGAACGGGCATAACTTTCCGCCCGTGGACTTCACCAACATCACCAGTCAGCTCTCCGGGAGCCCGCTCGCGGCACTCGGCGCCGTCTTCCTGGCGGGGGTCCTGACGAGCCTGACCCCGTGCATCTACCCGATGATCCCGATCACCGCGGCGATCGTCGGTGGCGGCGAGGCACGCGAGGGTGCCGCCCCCTCCCGGCTGCGCCCCCTCCTGCTCTCCCTGACCTATGTCCTGGGACTCGCGGCGGTCTACGCGACCCTCGGGTTGATCGCCGGGCTGACCGGCACGATGTTCGGGCGCATCAGCACCAATCCGTGGCTGTACTTTGCCATGGCGAACCTCCTGCTCTTCGCCGCGCTCGCGATGTTCGACGTGGTACGGGTCCCGATCCCGTCCGGGCTCCTCACACGGGCGAGTAACGTGGGCCAGGGGGGGCGCTTCGGCGGGGCGTTGGCGATGGGGGCGATGTCGGGCCTGGTGGCCGCGCCCTGCTCCGCCCCGGTCATGATTGCCGTCCTCACGTGGGTCACGGAAACCCGGAGCGCCCTCCTGGGGTTCCTCTACCTGTTCACCTTTTCGCTGGGGATGTGCACCCTCCTGGTGGTCGTGGGGGTATCCTCGGGGACACTCTCCCGGCTCCCCCGGGCCGGCGTGTGGATGCTCCGGGTGAAGAAGTTCTTCGGGTTCGTGATGGTCGGCGTGGCGCAGTACTACCTCATCAAGATGGGACAGCTGCTGATATGATCCGACAGATGGTCCTTGCGGCCGCGCTGGTCGTCGCGCCCACCGCGGCGCAGTCGCAGCGGGCGATCGACCTCGACGTCGGGGCCAGGGCCCCCGACATGGCCCTCCTCACGCTCGACGGGCAGCCCGCCTCGCTCGCACCCTACCTTGGGAAAACCCCGCTTCTCATGGAGGTGTGGGCGACGTGGTGCGAGAACTGCGAGGCCCTGGCCCCACGCATCCTGGCCGCGAAGAAGAAGTACGGCGACCAGATGAAGTTCCTGGGAGTGGCCGTCTCCTTCAACCAGTCGCCGGCCCGCGTCAAGGCGCACATGGAGAAACACGGCTTCGACCTCGAGACCCTCTACGACAAGAAGGGCGAAGCCGACGTGACCTACGGTGTGAAGGCCACGTCCACCGTGATCGTGATCGACAAGGCCGGCAAGATCGTCTACGCCGGAGCAGGCGCCAATCAGGACATCGAAGCCGCCGTGAAGAAGGGCCTCGGGATGTAACCCACCCAAGCGACGTCGCTACTTGCGACTTGCGACTTGCGACTTGCGACTTGCGACCTCTGACCTCCGCCCCCCTACTCCCCCTCCGCCGGCGCCCCACCCGACCGCGCCACCTGGTCCGCCCGGATCTTCGACGCGTCAAACCGCCTGGCGCCGGCGAGCATCTTCCCGATCGTCTCATCGAAATCGTGTGCCGTGCGCCCCTTGGAGAAGCGCAGGGGATTGAGGCGAGCCACCACGAAGGCCTTGAGGTAGGGACTCTCGAGTCCGCGTGCCTTGAGGGCCGCGACGGCCGCATTCACCGCTTCGTTCAACTCGAGCAGCTGCGCCGCATGCGCCCGGCGCATCGCCACGGCGTTGGGCAGCTTCGCCGACGAGAACCGTTCACACTTCTTGAGCACCGGGTGATAGACGCCCCCTGAGAAGCGCCCGTTCTCCAGGTAGCAGAACCCCAGCGTCACCAGGGACGGCTCCTCGAACTCGAGTTCGAACTCCTTCTCCGGACGGTCGTCCAGCGCGGCGAGTCCCTCGGCCAGGCGGGCGACTTCCATCGCACGCTCGCGCAGGTTGTGCGCCTTCTCGGTGTTGAGCGCGAGGATCCGATGCGCCACCTCGGGCTCCGGGACCACGAGCGCCACGATCGCCTTCGCCCCCAGCTGCCGCAGCGCACTCAGGCGGTGGTACCCGTTCGGGGACCAGTAGCAGCCCTCCGCCGCCGGCACGGCGACGATCGGATCGAGAAAACGGCCGACCTTTTCGATCGCCTTCACCAGCTTCTCGACGTGCGTCTCCGAGAGATTCCGCTGGTAGGGCGTGGGTTCCACACGGTCGAGCGGGAGCGCTGCCAGCAGTTGCCAGTTGGAGTTGAGGGGATCGCGATACGTGGCAAGCACGCTGCCGCCGTCCCCCTCCACCCGTTCGGACAGGGCCTGCACCGACGCGGGGGGCGTCGCCGTCGCCAGGCGACGCGCATCGAGCCCTCGTGAACCCGCCTCCGCCTTGACCTTCTTCTTTCGTGCAGCCATCGCTCGTCGTCCGGCGTGGATGGTGGATCAGGAGCCTCGGCACTCTGTCCCGCGCGCCAGCGCAGGTCAAGGCGTGGACAACACCCCCGCGACGCGGTCGAGCCCGGCCACCAGGCGCTGCAGGTGCTCCACGGTCGTGCGTGGATTCTGGATCGTCACCCGCAACACCGTGCGCCCGTTGAGAAGGGTGGACGTGATCCACCCCTCCCCCGATCGGTTGTAGGCCTCTCGCACCGCCGCATTGATCCGGTCGAGTGCCGAGGGCTCGTGCGACCCGTCACCCACCCACCGGAAGCAGAGGATGTTGCACCACGGATCGTGCAACAAGACGAATCGCGGGTGGGTGACCAGGTGGTCATGCAGCGTGCGCGTCAGGTCGCAGAGCAGGTCGTACATCGCAGCCAGGCCCTGCGTCCCATAACGCTGCCACGCGACCCACACCTTGAGCACGTCGGCGCGACGCGAACACTGGAACGAACGCGGACCGATGTTCCAGTTCGTCCCCTCTGCCTGGAAGAGGTACGGCGCCTTCTGCGCATACGCGGCATCCAGCCACCGCACGTCCCGGACGAGCACCGCCCCCGCCGAGATCGGCAGCAACATCATCTTGTGCGGATCCCAGGCGACGGAGTGTGCCCGCTCGATCCCCGCGAGGTGATGGCGATGACGCTCGGACAGGAGCGCCGACGCCCCATGGGCCCCGTCAACGTGCAGCCACACCCCGGCACGATCGCAGGCATCGGCCACCCGCTCCAGGTCGTCGAACGCGCCCGTCGCGGTCTGGCCCGCCGTCGCCACCACGGCCATCACCCGCTGCCCATGGTCACGGCACCGCGCGAGCGCCGCCTCGAGCCCCCGCACGGACATCGCATAGCCGTCGCTGGGGACCGTCACCACGCGCCGGACCCCCAGGCCCAGTTGCCCCGCGGTGCGCGACACCGCGTAGTGCGTGTGCTCCCCGCAAACGATGACCGGGGGATCATTTCCCACGCCGTCCACCCAGGCCTCGGGCATCAGCCACGCGCGCGCGGCCATCATCGCCGTGAAGGACGCCTCGGTCCCCCCGCTGGTGAAGGTGCCACCGGCGTCGTCCCCCCAGCCGATCGCATCACACATCCAGCGGACCACCCGCCGCTCCACATGCGAGAGCGTCGGCGACATCTCGTTGACGGCCAGCGAGTTGTTGAGGCTCGCGGCGATGGCATCCACCCACGCGCCTAACGGGAGCGGTGCGGAGACCTGGTGGCCGAGGTACATCGGGTGCGAGAGGCGATTGGCATCGGCCAGGATATCGCGCCGGACACGTTCCAGCACCATCGCGAGGGGGTGCCCCACCATCGGTGCCGGCTCCGCGAATCGCTCGCGAATGAGGTCGGGCGCGAGCGGGGTCGAGAC
>WBZL01001037.1_pt1 | contig 30204 bp, 28 predicted proteins | sample 5204291 | NCBI WGS metagenome assembly WBZL01 (sample SAMN12344345, study PRJNA552823) | activated sludge metagenome | biome: Activated sludge suspended growth; feature: Nitrification reactor; material: Wastewater; isolation source: activated sludge from nitrification reactor of wastewater...
AGAGAAAAATGTGTTGTTTTTCTTGCTTCCTCTATGAAACTCTCTCTTTTCTCTGTGTAACTCTGTGTCAGTGCTTGTTTTGCTTACAAGAACTCCATCGTTAAAGTACTAATCTCCAATATTATGTTAAGCCACCACACTCTTTGTGAACGATTACGAATGGCCGAGATCAATGAAGCGGTAGCCAATGCCGGGTTCGGTGATGATGTAGCGTTCGTTGGTGGCGGGGTTTTCACCCAGCTTTTTACGGATCTGGTTGACATAAATCCGGGTATAGTGGGTCATATCGCGGTAGTCGGCTCCCCATACCTGGGAGAGGAGGGTTTGGTGGGTGATGATTTGGCCGGGGTGTGTGACTAGCAGGCGCAGAATGTCGTATTCGATGGGGGTGAAATGGATTTCCTGGTTGTGGCGGGTGACGCAGCGGTTGGCAAGGTCAATGGTGAGGGAACCAACATGGACAACGGCCGTTCCTTTCCCCCCCTGCTCAACGGCCGTTCGTCGCAACACCGCCTGAATCCGCGCCCGCAGTTCCTCCATGCCAAACGGCTTCGTCAAATAATCATCCGCCCCAGCATCAAGAGCCGCCACCTTGGTACTTTCACTGTCGCGCACCGAAAGCATAATGATCGGAATTTGGCTCCATTCACGCAGCCGCTGGCACACCGCCAGCCCGTCCGGCTCAGAACCAAGGGCAATGTCCAGAATGATCACGTTGGGTTGGCGTTGAGCAACGGCCGTTAATGCCTCCTGCCCATTCGCCGCCGTCATCACCTGATACCCATACCCCGTCAACCCCGTTTGCAGCAGCTTGCGAATCTGCGGTTCATCATCCACAACCAAAACCAACATCGTCAAACCCTCATGCCACCAAAGGCGGCCGTTCATACGGCAGCGACAGCACAAACGTGACACCACCGCCCGGCGTATCTTCCACCCGCAAAACCCCATGATGCAGCTCAATAATCCCCTTGCTAATGGCTAAACCCAGCCCCACGCGCCCATCCTGCCCGTGAAAAAACGGCTCCACAATTTGCCCCTTTTGCTCATCAGGAATAGAAGGGCCGTGGTTAATCACGGCCAAACGGAGTTTATCCTCCGCCACTGTCCCGCAAATCTCAATTTGCGAATGGATCGGCTCATAGCGCAGCGAATTTTCCACCAGATTGCTCACCGCTTGTTGCATCAGCCCATAGTCAAACCGCGTCAGGGGAAAATCATCGGAAAAATTGAGCCGCACACGCGCTTGATGTTCCCGCTGCCACACCAATGCCACCACATCACCCGCCACCTCTTCCAGCGAGTTCCACTCGCGGTTCATTTGCATGGCTCCAGCCTGCAGCCGGGACAGGTCAAGCAGGTTGCCAACCAGCAGGTTGAGGTGATTCGCCTCCTGGTCAATCGTCTGGATCAACTCTAGCTGCTCACCCTTGGGCAGTTGCTCAAACAAATTTGCCAAATTATCGGCCGAGGTTTTGATGATGGTAATCGGGGTGCGTAGATCGTGGGAAACGGAGCGCAAAAGGGCAGTTTTGAGCCGGTCAGCCTCTTCCAACGCATGGCTACGCTGCGCCGTGGCAACAAGCTGGATGCGCTGGAGAGCCATGGCCGTTTGCACGGTGCAAGCCCTTAGCAGCCGCATTTGTGACTCTGTGGGCGGCGTGGTGAAGATGACGTGGAGCGTGCCGTAAATGTCGCTGCCCGCTTGCAGCAGCAGGTAGGCTTCGGTTTTGTGGGGGGAAAACGGCCGTTTTTTCGCCCCTGGCATTTGCTCCACCCGTTGAACCGGCAGTTGCAGCGGCAGTTGCTCCTGCAAAACCGCCAGCACCGCCGCTTCATCCGTCAACTGATTAAACGCACTGCTCAACCGGTACAAAAACTGCTGTTCTTCCGCGTGGTCGCTTGCCGCCTCCGCCTGCTGCCGCGCATAAGCGGCAAGCTGCCCCGCCACCACCGCCACCAGCAGGTAAACAAACAGGTCAATCAACTCATACGAATCCTCAACCGCCAGCGTGTAGTACGGTTTGATAAGGAAGAAATTGAACCCAAAAAAAGTTAAAAACGCGGCCAGGAGCGATGGCCCCGTGCCTAACCAGACCGCCACACCAAACGTACCCAAAATGTAGAGCAACGAAAAGTTAGCCAACGTCAGGTTGTTACGCTGCCACCACAACCCCAAGGTGATGACACCAACAGTGGCCGCCGCCACAACATACGCAAACAGGGGTGTTTTGCGGCTTATCATGCGTAGATGATTTGGAAAAGTGTGGGGTCGAGCGAAGAAGACCAACGGCCGTTTATCACCAAATCCGCCGCCAGCTTGCCAATCGCATCCGACGGGTGGGCGCTGCCGCCGTTGCCGCCTGTTGCCAAAAAGATGCGCTCGTCCACCGCCCCAATAAACGGCTTGCCGTGCGGCGTGTAGCAAACCACACACGGCTTAAACTGCCAGCTTAAAAAGTCGGTGTTGGGCATCAGCTCACGCAGGGCGGCTTGCAGCACCGCCTCATACGGGTGGCTGCGGCTGGCAAACCAGCGGCGCAGGTCGGCCAGGGTGGGCAGAAAATGGTCGGCGGGGGTGTTGCCACCGAGCTTGAGATAAAAACGGCCGTTTGGGTAGCGAATCGGCGGCAGCAAATACAAATCCCCCAGCGTGTCCGAGCCGATTTTGTAGTTCACCGGCGGCATGTGGGCTAATTGAACGGCCGTTTCCGGCGACACCTCAGCCAAAATCGTGGTTTCGGTTTTATTCACAATGTTGAGCGGGCGAGGCAGCAGATGGAAGCAGTTGGCGAACGCCCCCGCCGCCAGCAGCACCTTGTGGGCGGTGTAGATGGTGCCGTCGTCGGTGGTGACGGCAACGTGGCTGCCCTGGTTTTGGACATGGGTGACGAGGTGGGGAATAACGGCCGTTTTCTGCCCCACCGCCATCGCCAACTGCGCCCGCAGCATCTCACGCGGGTTGATATAGCCCGTGGGCGGCCCCTCCCAAAAAAGATTAAACCCGGCAGGAAAGCGCAGCGGCAGCGGCAAATCAGCCTGCGTAAACTGGCGCACGTTGTCGCTGGCCGCTACGTGATATGGATACACATACGCTGCCGCCGGAGGCGACACCGTGAGCAGACCTACCGGCTCATAAAAACCAATGCCACTGGCCGCTTCCAACGCCCGATATTGGTCAATGGAGGCGCGGTCAAGCTGCGCCCACACCCCATCGGGCCCATTGTAGGTGGCAATGCGCCCCTGGTCATAATGGCTGCCAAACACACCGGGATGCGTCGCCCAATCTGCTGGCTCATCGGGGCCAATAATCGCCACCTTGCCCCCCTCCTGGCTCAAATACCGCGCCGCCGCCGCCCCAAACAACCCTTTGCCAACAATCACATAGTCAAACATTGTCTTTGCATTCCTTAGGAATGGGGGTTAAATCACTTGTCCATTTAGAAGTTCAACTTCTTCTGAGAAGTTGAACTTCTTGCGCCACTTATTTAATCCTCGTTCCTTATGCTGGAGTTTACACAACCTGTGGGAAATTCCATGCCCTTTCACATTTTAGCCTCTGACCCATGAATCGGGTAGAATCCTGATTGAGGTTCGAGCATGGTGATAGATTATTTGACGATTGGACATATTTGCCACGACATCACGCCCAATGGCTTGGTAACAGGCGGCACGGTGGCGTATTCGGGGCGGACGGCGCAGGTGTTGGGGTGCAAAACGGCCGTTCTTACCAGTGCCAACCCCGAAGATGATTGGTCAGCCGCTCTGGGCGATATTACCCTGTGCCGCATTCCCGCTGCCGCCACCACCACCTTTGAAAATGTCTATACGCCAAACGGCCGTATTCAAACCCTCCACAGCGTCGCCGATCCCCTGCTCACCAGCCACATTCCCGGCGACTGGCTGAACCCCGCCATTCTCCACCTTGGGCCGCTGACCAACGAAGTGGAAGCCGAAATCGTCTACCAATTTCCCCACAGCCTCATTGGGCTAACACCCCAGGGGTGGATGCGACGCTGGGGGAGCGACGGGCGCGTGTTTGCCCGCCAATGGCCGCTGGCACAAACAATTTTGCCGTTGGTAACGGCCGTTATTCTCAGCGAAGAAGATTTACTTTCGCCAGAAATGCTCGACCAATACCGCACTTGGTCACGACTGCTGGTGCTAACACGCGGCTGGGCTGGCTGCACCGTTTTTGCAGGCGACGAAACACGCCATTTTCCTGCCCCAAAAGTAGACGAGTGCGAATTTACTGGCGCAGGCGACATTTTTGCCGCCGCTTACTTTGTGCGGCTACACCAAACGGGCGGCGACCCGTGGGCTGCAGCCGAGTTTGCCAACGAAATCGCCTCGCAGTCGGTGACACGCGCTGGCATTGATGCCAAAATGGCGCAAATTCAGCATTATTTACAAGAAAACATGTTTTGACAAAAGGAGCAGGACATCCTCAGATGCCCGTCAGGACGCATCTAAGGGTTCAATCAAAAATAACTTTGCAGTTCCAGAAGTTCAACTTCTGAGAGAAGTTGAACTTCTAAAGCCCAAGTTATTAGCGAACGAACCTTAAGGATGCGCCCTCCTCGCTATTTTCAAGACAGGACAGTAAAAATCGCAAAAGCATATGACCAAAATTTATGCGGTCGTGAATCAAAAAGGTGGCGTAGGCAAAACCACCAGTGTCATCAACCTGGGGGCTTATTTAGCCAGCCTGGGGCAGCAGGTACTGGTAGTAGATATGGATCCGCAGGCCAACGCCACCTCTGGTTTTGGCATCAACAAGTATGATCTACGCTATTCAACGTATGACCTGCTGCTGCAAGAGATTGACACCGGGGAAATCATTCACGCCCTGTCTGAGTTTAAGGTGGATGTGCTGCCGGCGCACCCACAGTTGGCAGGGGCAGAGGTAGAACTGGTGAATGTAATTGGGCGGGAGTATCGGCTGCAACAGGCACTGTCACGATTAAACGGCCGTTACGACTACATCCTCATTGATTGCCCCCCCAGCCTCGGCCTGCTCACCGTTAACGCCCTCACTGCCGCCCGCAGTGGCGTTCTTATCCCCGTCCAATGCGAATATCTGGCCCTTGAGGGGCTAACCCAGCTTACCCAAACCGTCGAACTGGTCAACAAATACCTCAACCCCCAGCTACACATTCGCGGGTTGATAATGACCATGTACGACAGCCGCACCAACCTAAGCCGTCAGGTGGTGGAAGAAGTGCGCGAACATTTTCCCAAGCGGGTCTTTCGCACCATCATCCCACGCAACGTTCGCCTTAGCGAAGCCCCCAGCTACGGACAGCCCATTAGTGCCTACGCCCCCAACTCGCCGGGAGCCATTGCCTACAAGGTGCTGGCAACGGAACTGTTGAAAGGTGACAAGACGAAGGAAACGGCAGTATGAGCAAACGACGAGGACTTGGTCGCGGGCTGGGTGCCCTGATCCCCAACGAAACTTTGCAGGCTGAATCACCAGCACAAAGCAGCGTGCAAACCGTGCCGGTGGCATCCATCCAACCCAACCCCCACCAGCCGCGCATGATGATGGACGAGGACAAGCTGGCGGAGTTGGCAGCTTCCATCCAGGAACACGGCCTGATTCAGCCGCTCATTGTAACGACAGCAGACGAGGGCGGTTACTACCTCATCGCCGGGGAAAGGCGCTGGCGGGCTTCGCAAAAGGCGGGGCTAACCGAGGTGCCGGTGGTGGTGAAAGAAGCGACACCGCAGGCGATGCTGGAGCTGGCGATCATTGAAAATATTCAGCGGGCCGATTTGAACCCGCTGGAAGAGGCGTTTGCCTACCAGCAGTTGATGGATGAGTTTGGGCTAACGCAGGAACAGGTGGCGCAGCGTGTGGGCAAAGGCCGTTCGACGGTGGCGAATCTGGTGCGGCTGCTGGGGCTGCCGGAAGTAATTCAGGAGGGGGTATCAAACGGCCGTTTGTCTGGCGCCCACGCCCGCGCCCTGCTGCCCCTCCCCACCCCCGAAATGCAAACCCAGGGCATGGAGCTAGTGGTGAGCCTGTCGCTCAACGTTCGTCAAACCGAAACCCTTGCCAAACTGCTGCCGCTTGGCCTCCCTGAAACCGTCATGGAAGCCGTCCTGCTCGGCAACATCAGCCTCGGCCACGCCCAGGCTCTGGCCGTGCTGCCCACCCCCGAAATGCAAAGCAACGTCACCAGCCAAATCATCGCCCGCCAGCTCACCGTCACGGAAACAGAGGCATTGGTGAAACGGTTGCAGGCCAGAAAAAAGCCCGTCGCCAAAATCAAAACCCGGATGCCGGCCGAACTCGTCTCCCTGCGCGACCAGTTTGAACATGCCCTTGGCACCCGCGTCAGCATTGAAAAAAGTGGCAAAGGTGGCAAAATCGTCCTCCACTACTACTCAAATGAAGAGCTACAAGCCATCTACGACGCGATTATTGGCGAACAAGAATAAAGGACGAACGCAGACAAATCCGGGGAAGCTGCAACAAGTATACTGCCTTTCCTCACACCACCAGCGATAGCCCAATCGTAAGTTTGTCCCCCTACCATGCAGGGCTGTGACAAAACGGCCGTTTTCCCCACCCCTCCATCCCCTCCTCCACGCCTATCTGGCCGAACAAGCCCGGTGGCAACGCTTAACGGCCGTTCTCCCCACCCATCCACACCCACACCCCGCTGCAACAACAATCACACCCCACACCCCACTCCCCACTCCCTATCGCCCCCTCACCCCCTTCACCTGCCACGACACCCCCCTCTTCTTCGGGCGCGATGCCGTCACCCAGCGGCTCATCGCCACCGTCAGCAGCCAGCCGTTGGTGGCATTGATCGGGGAATCGGGCAGCGGCAAAAGCTCGCTCATCCACGCCGGGCTGCTGCCCCGGCTTGACCCGGCGACATGGCAAACAATGGTGGTTACGCTGGCAGAACGGCCGTTTCTCACCCTCGCCCACACCATCCTCAGCCAGCTTCCCCAGCCCCACACCCCCCACGAAGCCAGCCAGCTTGCCGCCGCCCTCGCCAGCCAAACCATCACCCTGGCCGACCTGCTGGCTCATTTCAACCACCGCGGCCTCCACCCCAAACGGTGGTTGATCATCGTAGACCAGTTGGAAGCCGTGCTACCGTCCAGCACCCTGCCCCCCGCCACCCTGACCCTGTTCGACCACCTGTTAGGAACCCTCACCGCCGACAGCGGCAGCCTGGTCACGCTGCTGCTCGCCTTTCGCAGCGATGCCCTGGGGGCGGCACTGCGTTATCCGCCGCTGGCCGTCGCCCTCTACGCCCACGACATTCAGCTAACGCCACTGTCACAGGCCGCCTTGGCTCGCGCCAGCGAGCAGCCGGCCGCCCGCTACGGCATCTTTCTGGAAAATGGGCTAACCGAACGGCTGCGCGACGACATTGGCACCGATTTATCACTGCTGCAATTGACGCTGGCCGCCTTGTGGGAGGGGCGGGTTAACGGCCGTTTAACCCACCAAAGCTACGACAGCCACGGCACCGCCAGCGGTATTGTAGCTCGCCACGCCACCGCCACCCTGGCGCAACTGCCCGCCAGCAGCCAGCCTGCCGCCCTCAGCTTGCTGCGCCAGCTTGCTACTGACCTCACCCCCATCCCGCTTACCATGCTGCCCCCCGACAGTCTGCCCTGGGTACAGACGCTCATTGCCGCCCGACTGCTGGTCAGCGGTGAAGATGCCGCCGCCCAACCCGTCATTCGGTTGGCCGCCCCCCACCTGCTGGCCGCATGGCCGCCGCTCCAGCCCTCGCCTCCACCGCCCAAACCCGCGCCAGCCGCCACGCCGCCTGCGCCAGATGACGCGCCCATTCTGCCCCCCCGAAGACGACGATTAGCACCGCTGCTGGCACTACTGTTGTTGCTGCTGCTGGCACTCGGCTGGCTCGGTGCCAGCATCCTGCAATCTAGTGACGACAAGGAAGCACAGGCCACGGCTGAGGCCGCCCAGGCAACTGTGGAGGTCGAAGTGGCGCGAGCCGTCATTGCCGACATCGAGCCAACGCCCACTGCACCCACCACTGCAACACTAGCAGAAACGGTACTCAATTTTACGCCCGACGAAACGCTGCTGCTGGCCTATGAAGCGGTGACACAGGCGCGGGCAGCCGGCAGCGAACCGACAGCAGCGGCAGTAGAGCGACTCTATCAAGCATTGCTGATGCCAGCCAACCGGGGGATGCTGCTGGGACACACCGGCTGGGTGACGCGGGTGGCCTACAGCCCCGACGGGGAGATGCTGCTGACGGTGGGAGCCGACAACACGGCGCGGTTGTGGGACATTAACGGCCGTTTGTTAACCACGCTCGACGGCCACCACGACTGGGTGACAAACGCCCTCTTTGCGCCCGACGGCCAAACCATTCTCACCACCAGCGACGATGGCACGGCACGGCTGTGGGACAGAGCCGGGCAGCAGCTTCAGCTTTTTGACGGACACAAAGGGGGGATTGAAACGGCCGTTTTTTCCCCCGATAGCCAGCAAATTGTCACCGTTGGCAGCGATGGCTATGCCCGCATTTGGCAGCGCGATGGCCGTTTGCTGGTTGAACTGGAGCATTTGGCCGGGGTTAGTGCCGTCGCCTTTAGCCCCGACGGGCAGCAGTTTGCCACCGGCAGCAGCGATGGGCAACTTTGGCTATGGGAAATAAACGGCCGTCCGCAAGATGTTGTCGCCGGGCACAATGGCCGCATCCACGCCATTGCCTATGCCCCCAACGGCAACAGTTTGGCGACCGTTGGCAGCGACGGCACGCTGCGGCTGTGGGACAGAGACGGCAACTCGCTGGGGATTGTGGCCGGCCACACCGATGCCGTCTGGACGGTAGATTTTGCCCCTGACGGCAACACCCTGCTTACCGCCAGCAGCGACGGCACGGCGCGGCTGTGGAATTGGGACGGCGATGTGCTGGCGATTATGCGCCACGGCGGCTGGGTTGCCAATGCCCTGTTTGACCACAGCGGCGAGCGCATTATTACCGCTGGCGGCGATGGGCTGGTGCGGCTGTGGAACCGCAGCGGCGAACTGCTGGGTGAATTTGTCGGCCACACCGATGGCGTGACCGATATTGCCCTGTCGCCCAACGGCGTGGGGTTGGCAAGCAGCAGCCGCGATGGCACGGCACGTCTGTGGCGGCTAGACGAGGCAGCGACGACGGTGCTGGCGCGACTGGATGATTGGGTGACACAAACGGCCGTTAGCCCCGATGGGCAGCGGCTGGCGGTGGCAGGTCGGGATGGCATTATCACCCTGTGGGGGCGGGATGGGCAGCAGGTGGCGCGGCTGCCCGGCCACGCGGCGGCGGTGACGGCACTGGCCTTTGCCCCAAACGGCCGTTTGCTGGTCAGCAGCAGCCGTGATGGCAGCGCCAGGGTTTGGACAAGCGAGGGCGAACTGGTGGCAACGCTGGCCGGGCATGGCGATGCCGTCGAAAGTGTGGTTTTCTCCCCCGATGGCACGCAGTTGCTCACCGGCAGCACCGATGGGACAGCGCGGCTGTGGGATACCGACGGTAATCTGCTGGCAACATTGGCCGAAAATGACGGCCCCGTCCATGCCGTTGCCTTTGTCGGCTCACGGCTGGCAACGGCAGGGGAAGATGGGCAATTGCGGCTGTGGGAAAAAGACGGCCGTTTGTTTGCCACAGGCAGCGGCCACACCGCCCCCGTGCTGGCACTCGCCAGCAGCCCCGACGGCAGCCAGCTTGCCAGCAGCAGCCAGGACAGCACGGCGCGGCTGTGGGATGCTAACGGCAATGTGCTGGCAGTATTTACGGGCCATAGCGATTGGGTTAACAACGTGGCCTTTAGCCCCGATGGCCGTCAACTGTTAACCGCCAGCAGCGATGGCACGGCGCGGCTGTGGCAGGTGGATGGAATATCGCGGGCAACGCTTGGCGGCCACACGGGGCTGCTTTATTCGGCGCAGTTTAGCCAGGATGGCAACCTGATTGTGACGGCCAGCCGGGACGGGACGGCGCGATTATGGAACCGTTTTGGTGAGCCGGTGCTGCGGTTGGATGGGCATCAGGGGGTGGTGGAAACGGCCGTTTTTGACCCGCAAGGCCAATTTGTGCTAACCGGTAGTCGGGATGGAACGGCACGCCGCTGGCCTGTTTATACCAATCTGACCCAGGTTTTAACGGAAATAGAGGCTCATTTACGGCCGTTGCTCAACACCGCCACCTGCTCCCCCACGCTCCCCTGCCCCACGCCTTCAGAATGAGTAATTGGAGATTTGAGATTGGAGGTTGTGAACCCGCATCAATCTCCAAGCTTAAATCACGACGTACCGCCTACGGAACAGCGAAATGCCCCACTTTATGCGCCACAAACAGGCCTGTGGATTTGGTGATGTGGATAATTCCCTCTTCGTCCAACCGCTGTGACAAATAACGGCGCAGTTTTTCCACACTTTGCGCCTGATCTACGGCCTGGGAGGCAATGGTGGAAAACATATAGGCCACCAGCGGCTCCACTTCGTTGACCAGCAGGCTGTCGTCGTAAACGTATTGTTCAATTGGGTTAAACCAGGGGGCGAGGAGGAAACGGCCGTTTTCCAACCCAAACGCCAGCCCCGCCCAACTTTGCCGCCCCTCGCCTAGCAGTTCCGGGAACACCTTGCGTCCAATCTCATTTAGCTCTTGCAAGTGAGTATTGCCATTGGTTGCCGCCACCAGCCGCCCTCCCGGACGCAGCACCCGCCGAATTTCCTGCAGCCCTTTGTTGAGATCTGGCACGTGGTACAGCATATGGTTTGCCACCACCACGTCAAACTGCTCATCAGAAAACGGCAATTCCTCCACATTTGCCACGCGGAACTGGAATTGCCCGTTAGTGCCTAACAGTGCCGCCTCTGCCTCTGAAACCATACCGGGAGAAAAATCAGTCAGGGTAATCTGGCAGCCAACTGGAATGCGGTGCAAATGCCGCCGCCACAGCCAGCCCGGCCCAGCTCCCACTTCCAACACCTGCATGTTGGCTGTCAGTGCCAGCTTATCCAGCACCCAGGTAAACCAGTCAACCGACGCCGTGCTAAAGCGACGATGCAGTTCTGCCCGTGCGTTCAAATTGCTTGAATCTTTATATTGGCTGCAGCGCAGATGGTCTTTGTCTTGGTAGAGAGAGGGCAAGTTATCCATATGTATCTCTTAAATAGTAGTTGATGAAACGACTGTAGCTTAACCGATCTTAAGTGTTCCTGCTTCTAGTTGCACAAAAAGTAGTACTATGGTACTATTATCAGCGGTTGTGTTGGTAGTTTGTATAGTCACCCTCACTCCAAAACCAGCTTCAGAAACAAAAACCCCTTCGCTACAGCGAAGGGGTTTTTGTTTACGGGTTATGAAATTTTTCTACCGGTTTAAAATCGCTCAATCTTGCGTATACTGACTTCGGGGTCAATGGTTAACAGATGAAAATGGGGATTGGGTGCTTTGAGGTTGAAGGTACGAATACGGCCGTTAATTCCCGCAATGGTCTCCCGATAGCTTTGCTTCGCCTCCCGCCAGCCATAGGCGGCTTCGCGGCTGCCGTTATAACGAACCCACATTCGTTTTAGCTGCTGGGTTGCCTTACTGATCTGGCTTTCAATGTCCCGTTTTTCTTCAACCCAGGGCAAGGTATAGCCATTGCTTTGCAAGATATCATGAGCAAGTTGCTCTTGTTGGGCAAAGGGGTTGCGTGTGAGCATAAGGGGTTGGCCTTTACCAGGCAGGTTATCGAAATAACCAGCGTTTTGGGCATCACGAATATGTTCTTCAACATCAAAGCTCATTTGGGATTCTCCACTTTCACTACAAGTAGACACAGGCTTGTGAATTTAGTCACAAATATATTGTGAATATTATCACGATCACATCCAGAATTGTCAAGTAATTAATACTATTGGGCTATGGTGCAACAAAACGGCCGTTTCTGCGTAAAGTGGTACAAATAAACCAAACAACAGAACCATGTTCTGAGGAGACTGAATGATCACAATGAGAGACAAACGATTGGTACGACAAAACGGCATCATTGCTGGCGTGTGTGGTGGCCTGGCCGCCTACCTGGGCTGGAGTCCCTTCCTAGTGCGGCTTATCTTCTTCCTGCTGCTGCTGCCCGGCGGTCTGCCGGGGCTGCTCCCCTACCTCATCCTATGGATAGTCATGCCCCGCCGTTAATAAAAAAAGCCTGGAAATACCAGGCTTTTTCATTTTAAGGAACGAAGATTAAATAAGTGGCGCAAGAAGTTCAACTTCTCAGAAGAAGTTGAACTTCTAAATGGACAGTTATTTAATTCCCATTCCTAAGGACAAATAATCACGCCCTTTTAGCCGATGTTCGATAGTGTGCCAGATTTGATCCAGATGATCCTCGTATTGCACATAGTTTAGATTGTTCGTTTCAATGGTGAGGACGGGACATTGGCGGAAACTAGCGGCCCAACTGTCATACAGCCCGTTAAGCTGTAGCAGGTAGCTATCGGCAATCGCCTGCTCATAATCGCGGCCACGCTGGATGATGCGTTGGCGCAGGGTAGGCACCGAAGCCCGCAGGTAAATCATCAGGTGCGGGGGTCTGAGCAGCGTTGTCATTGTTTGGTACAGATCAAAATAACAGCGCCAATCTCGTTCGCTCATGTGGCTTTGCTGGTACAGGTTGCGGGCAAAGATTTCGGCATCTTCATAGACGCTGCGGTCTTGAATGATGGATTGGTTTTGTTGCAGCAGGGCATAATGCTGCTGTAGCCGCCGCGAGAGAAAGAACACTTGCGAATGGAAGCTCCAGCGCTCCATATCCTGGTAAAAGTCAGCCAGATACGGGTTTTCGGCTACGGCTTCAAAGACGGGTTCCCACCCCAGCTTTTGTGAGAGCAGTTCGACCAAGGTGGATTTGCCCACGCCGATGTTCCCCGCAATGGTGATGAAGTAGTGGGTCACAGGCCGACTACCTTGCTGCGCCGCTCCAAAATGACGGTATCGCGCCAAATGCCATGGTGCCGGGCAATACGGTCACGCCGGCCGAGCAGGCGAAAGCCACACTGCTGATGGATGGCAACACTAGCTTCGTTTTCGGGGAAAATGCTCGCCATCAGCGTCCACACCCCTGCTTCTTCAGACACCTGCACCAGAGCTTGCAGCAGTGCCTTGCCCACACCACGCCCTCTAGCCTCGTCCCCCACATAAACACTGACTTCGGCCACTCCGGCATAGGCGGCGCGTTTGGAAACGGGGCTGAGGGCGGCCCAGCCAAGCACATCGTCGCCAGATTTGGCGACCAGGCGGCAGTCGGGGCGTTTGCCGGCGTCCCAGGTTTTCCAGTCGGCCGTAACGGCCGTTTCAAACGTCGCATTCCCCGTCGCAATCCCCTCGGCATAAATTCGCTGTACGGCCGGCCAATCGCTGGCCTGCATCGGCACAATCTCGAACTCACTCATGGCAGTTAATCTCCAAAACTAATGCCCAAATCACGAGCCGTCAACATCGTATCACAATCCAGCGGCACCGTTTTCATCCGCTTGGTTGCCAGTGCCAGCGGCACATAGCGCACCGTCGGCGGGTCAAGTGCCACCATAATTCCCGACTGGTCATTTGCCAATGCCCGCACCGCCGCCGCCCCAAAGCGCAGTGCCAGCAGCCGATCATAGGAAGTGGGCTTGCCGCCGCGCAGCAAATGCCCCAGCACCACTACCCGCGTTTCCTTCCCTGTCAGTTCTTCCAGGGCAGCCCCTACTTTGTGTCCCACGCCCCCCAATCGCTCGGCCTGCCCCACGGCCTTGCCAATGATCGTCAGCTCGCCCCCAACAGGCTTCGCACCTTCGGCCACGACGACAATGGAAAAAGAGCGGCCGCGCCGCTCGCGTTCCAGCACTTTCTCGGCCACTTTGTTAATGTCGTAGGGAATTTCGGGAATGAGGATGGCATCGGCGGTGCTGGCTAACCCGGCGTGCAGGGCGATCCAGCCGGCGTAGCGCCCCATGACTTCCACGACCATGATGCGTTGGTGGGCATCGGCGGTGGAGTGGAGGCGGTCTATACATTCGGTGGCAAAATAAACGGCCGTATTAAAGCCAAACGTCACCACGGTGTGGTCTAAATCATTGTCAATGGTTTTGGGTACGCCGACAACCCGCAGCCCATGTTCAGAAAGCGTATTAGCAATGCTTAACGACCCGTCGCCGCCGATGGCAATAAGAGCGTCAAGCTGGTGGTGGGCAAAGGCGGCCAGCAGTTCACCGGTGCGGTCTATTTCATGAAAACGGCCGTTTTCATCCTTCACCGGGTACTTCAATGGATTGCCCCGATTGGTCGTACCCAAAATCGTCCCGCCCAAATGGGTAATTCCCCGCACCCTGTCCGCATCGAGCGGTACAAGCCCGCCATCTGGATACCGCTGCGGCTCCAGCAGCCCATTGTAACCTTCGCGGATACCGTAGCATTCCCAGCCGCGATTAACAGCCGCCAGCACCGCCGACCGAATAACAGCATTTAAACCAGGGGCATCGCCGCCCCCGGTATTGATTACAATCCGTTTGATTTCTGCCATGGGTCAAGTATACAAAGGTTGTCTGCTGCTGACGATACACGTCTGCTTGCGAATGCTTGACAACGGTTTTACAATGGACACATGCGGAGGTCTAAAGCAACGCTTTTTCAACTGCGACAGCGTGACCCGGTGGCCTGGACGGCGCTGTTGAATAGTCAGCCGGATGTGGATGGTGTGGAAGTAACGGCCGTTACTGAACAACCCCTCCCCAGCTTCATCCTGCTTTCCAATGGCAGCGAAAGCAAGCGCACCCGCTACACCCTCACCCTGGCCGACCACACCGACCCCATCGCCTTTGTCAGCAAACAAACCAATGCCGTCGAGGTCAACTTCTATCAAACCTTTGCCCAGCAGTTCCCCTCTTTGATGCCCAGACCGCTGCTGGCTGAAACCAGCGGTCTCAACGGCTGGATCATCACCGATGATGTTCCCAACCATTTCCCACCCCACACCTGGCGGCATAACGACGTTGAAGACATCATCGGCGACCTGGCCGCCTTTCATGCCACCTATTGGGACGCCACGGAGCCGCTGGCGAGCTTTGGTTGGTTAAACCACTTTATCAACCGGGCGCAGAAGCAGTACACGTGGGAAACGCTCAAAAAACAAAAAGCCGTTTTTTTTGATGAAGGCCCCGGCGCCATTTTGTCAGAACACGCCATCAACCATGTCGGCCGGCTGGCACCGATGCTGCTGGAAGCGGCCAACGGGCTGGTTGTCATGCGGGCGCTGGACGGCTGGCCCGGTGTGCTGGGGGCAAGCCACCTGCAAGCCGCCGCCGATCTGCTGGATGACCCGGTACCGATGCTGGAACCACTGCTCGACCTGCCCGTAACCCTGCTCCACGGCCACCCCCATCCCTACCAATGGTACGTCACGCTCTTTGAACAGCGGCGTCTGTTTAACTGGAATCAACCAATCCTTGGCCCCGGCATCCTTGACCTGGTTTTCTTCCTGGAGCAGTTTGATTTGCTATATCATCCTGAAAGCCAGGCACTGTTTGTGCGGCAGGAACGGCCGTCTAGCGAAGAAACCATCGTAGACAGCTATCTCCTGGCCCTGTCCGCCGAGCTAGGCAGCCAAAGCCAAACCCGCGATATGCGCCGCGCCCTGGCCGCCGCCCGCTGCCTCTATGTCCTCACCACCAGCTTCCCCCATTTCGCCAGTTGGTTCAACGACATGCCCAACCGCTACGTCTGGCAGCGCATCAACCGCATGAGCGACGACGAGCTGCAAAACAGCCAATTTAGCCTCCTCGCCGCCTATCGCCCCTATCTAAGCGGCCTCTTCCAGCGTTTTCTCCAATCCTACTACGCACTCTAACCAACCTCTGATAAACTTTCCCCGCATCACCCCGTATAGAGTACGAACGTGACTTTGGCCGCAATTGCTTGTCCAAAGAGCGAAGGAGAACAGCTTTGTCCCTCTTGTTGGATTCACTCACTTTTGGGTTGGTTATCGCCTTTATGATTGTGGGGCTGGTGGGCATTGTCATCCCGGTGCTGCCGGGGATGCTGCTCATTTGGCTTTCCACCCTGTTTTTTGTCATCGTCTCCGGCTTTGACACGCTTTCGGTGTGGGCATTCGCCATCATCACCCTCATCGCCTTTATCACGGGAACGGCCGATTTTTGGCTCTCATCCTGGGGGGCACAGCGCAGCGGAGCCTCCAAACGCTCCCTGCTGCTCGGCTTTGTCGGCAGCATCATCGGCACTCTCCTCTTGCCCCTCATCGGCACCATCATCGGCTATGGTGTGGGCATTTTGCTCAGCGAATACCAGCAGCACCGCGATTGGCACGGCGCGTGGCAGGCAAGTTTGGGTGGAGTAGCAGGTTGGGGGTTAGCAACGGCCGTTCAGCTCGGCGGTGCCATTCTCATCATCATTATTTTTGCCTGGCAAATATTAACCTAAGGATCTGTCCAGAAATAAATTCAGCAAGAAGTTGAACTTCTTCTGAGAAGTTGAACTTCTTCTGAGAAGTTCAACTTCTAAATCGTTAGCGATTACTAATCAATTAAAAGACCTTACCAATGACCATAGACACCATTCAAACCTACGCCCTCTACCTCATCGGCACCATGATGGTAGCCCTCATCCTGGCAATCATCCTCTTCCTCGTCGCCATCTGGCGCATGAAGCGCGTCGAAATCCCCCAACATGCTGGCTTTATGGAAACCCTACGCTACACGCCCTTCGTCGTCGTCCTCTTTATTGATCTGCTCGATCTTTCGCTGGATTTTCTCGCCGCCCCCTTCGCCTGGGTCATCCTCGACCGGCTCGGCCTCAAAGCCTTGCGCGGCTTCTCCACCATTGAAGCCCTCATCCCCTTCACCGGCCCCATCCCCACCCTAACCCTAAGCTGGATTTTTGCCCGCCTGTTTCGGGATTAGCGATTGGAGATTGGAGATTGATGAAGGTTCACAATCTCTAATCCCCAATCGCCAATCTCTATAGATCAATCGGCTTCGCCAAAATCTCGCCCAAAAGCTGGATACACGCCTCCACGTCGTTGGCGTCCACCGTTTCGCTTTGGGTGTGGACATAGCGGCAGGGAATCGAAATACAGCCGGCCGCACAGCCAGCATTGGCAATTTGCATCGGGCGAGCATCAGTGGTGCCGCCGGTCAGTACCTCCATTTGGTGGGCAATACCCGCTTCCTGCGCCCGCTGCCGCATCAACCGCACCAGCCCGGCGTGGGAAATCATACCGCTGTCCTTCACCTTAATCGCCGCCCCCTTGCCCAAACTGACCGCCATGTTGGTTTCGTCGGGCAAATCACCCGTCAGCGTCACATCCAGGGCAATGCCTACATCGGGGTTGAGGTGCTGCGCCGCCGTTTGCGCCCCACGTGTTCCCACTTCCTCCTGCACGCTAAAGACAAAATACACGTCATGAGGTGAATTGCTCAACCGTTTGAGCGTCTCAATGGCAACTACGCAGCCAATGCGGTCATCCATGCTTTTGGCAGTGAGCCGGGATCCCTGAACCAAAAACGGCCGTAAAAATCCCGCCGCATCCCCCACCTGCACCGGGCAATCGTCACGGCTGGTCGCCCCCACGTCAATAAAATGTTTGTCCAGCCCCGCCACCTTACCGCTTTCCCGTTTCTCGCTGTAAATGGTGCCAATCATCCCATCGGCAAACTGCACCCGCCCCCCCATCAGCGTGTGAGGCGACACCCCGCCAATGTTGGTAAAGCGCAAAAAGCCATTGTCCATGATATGGCTTACCATCACCCCAATTTCATCCATGTGGGCGGCAATCATCACCCGCAGGCCGCTGCCATCTCCCTTTTTGAAGGCGGTCAAGTTGCCCAGCGCATCCACAGACAGTTCATCGGCAAATGGCTCAACTTCGGGGCGAATCAACTCCCGCACCTGGTCTTCAAAGCCAGAGGGGCCATATGCTTCTACCAGTTTTTTTATGAGTTCGTTCATAGGAATCCTTAATCAAGTAACAAGTAACAAGTGGCAAGTGCAGCGTTTACTGATCAGAGTCGGCGTTGTTGGTCTGATGTTTTAACAAGGCCAGCTATAATTTCGTCGGCTAAAGCCATACGGTGGGCAACAACTTTTGCATCAAGCGCGTGTCGTCCACGCCAATACCGCTGAACCCAGAGCAATGCGTAAAAAACGAGCATAATCTTTGCCAAATCCACGTCCAAAACCTTCTTCAATGTTAGCAGCAATGGAACCTGCACTAGTGACAAGCTGCCAAGCCATTCCTTTGCCAAGAGCATGGTCAACAAGTTTCTCACAATCGTACCAAGCCAAATCAGCAAAAAAGAGTGCTTTGCGATAGGTTTCAAATGCCCATAAAGGATCAGGGGATAGATTTTGGGGAATTTGTTGCAACCATTCTTCGTAATTATTCCACATGTCATTTATCACAACATAAATATATTGCCGACAATCATAAACCAGCAGTTTGTTTGTCGGCTACAAGTAGCAAGTCCTGTTTGCCGACCAGACTTGCCACTTGCCACTTGTTACCTGCTTCTTTTCACAATTTCTGTTTTTAATTCGCGCAAGGTGGCATCGGCCAGTTTGACAACGTTGGCGTAATCTTCGAGGTTGATCATGAGGGTGGGGGTATGGGCGTAGCGGCCGGGTACGGCAATGGTGGCGGCGGGAACGCCGCTGTGGGCTTTCTGGATGTTGCCGGTGTTGGTACCACCGCCGCCGGGTCGCCGGATTTGGTAGGGGATGTTATGGGAAACGGCCGTTTTCACAATATGCTGCACCAGTCGCGGATCCTGTATCGTCTGCGAATCCATCACATACAAAGACGGCCCCTTGCCCAAAGCCACGTTGGGGCTGGCATCCTCCTTGGTGGGCAGGTCATAGGCCGGGGTACTTTCCAGCACCAGCGCCGCGTCCGGTTTGACGCCAAAAGCGGCCGTTTTGGCTCCCACCAGCCCCACCTCCTCCTGCACCGTAAACGCCGCATACAGGTCAAACGGATACCGCTCCTTTTGCAGCAGTTCCACCAGCGCCGCACACCCCGCCCGGTTGTCAAACGCCTTGCCAATGGCACACTGCCCCACTTCCTCATACTCAGTCACAAAGGCCGCATAGTCGCCAATATTGACCAGCCCCGCAGCCGCATCCTTGTTTTTGGCACCAATGTCAATCCGCATGGCACTGACAGGCACCACCTTGCCCCCTTCCCCCGCCTTCAGCAAATGGACAGGCGTCGCACCAATCACGCCAATGTGTTTTTGGGCACCCACTTGCACAACCTTGCCCAGCAAGGCTCGCGGGTCAAAGCCGCCAATTGTTTCAAACTGGCAGGTACCGTCGCTGTCAATGTTGGTCACGATTAGCCCCACTTCATCCATGTGGGCATCCACCATCACGCGCAAGTCGAAGCTGCCGTCCCCTTTTTTGAGGGCAATCAAGTTACCCAGCGCATCCACCCGCCATTCATCCACATGGTCGGCAATAAGATCGCGCAGCAGCAGCCGCACCTCTTTTTCGTCGCTGGCTACACCGATGGCTTCGGTTAATTGTTTTAGTAGTTGGTTCATTTTGGGTTGTGGAAGGCGATTAGAGATTGGAGATTGGAGATTGATGCAGGATCAAACTCTTCAATCCCTAATCCCAAATCTCTAGATTTCCATCATCTCCGCCGTCAGCTTGGCAATAAAATCCGGCTCTAGCCGCACAATAAATTCGGCCAGCAGCCGGCCACACCGTTCAATGTCCGTCAGGTCGGCCGATTCAACCATGGTGTGCATGTAGCGCAGCGGCATGGAAACCAGGCCGGTGGGAATACCGGCGCGGGTAATGTGAGTTGCCATGGCATCGGTGCCGCTGTAGCGGCTGTGGGGTTCGGTATGCACCGTCATTTCCAGGGCAGCGGCCGCATCTTTCAGCCCCTTGAACATGCCGGGATGGACGTTAGGGCCAAAGCCAATCATGGGACCGCCGCCGAGTTCAAACGTTTCGTAACCGTTGGCACCGGGGCCCTTGCCAAAGCCCACATCAATGGCAATAGCCGCATCGGGGTTTTGGGCAAAGGTGGCGGTGTAGGCACCCACAAGCCCTACTTCTTCCTGCACCGTCGCCACCGCCACCACATCCCACGGATGCGTGCGCCCTTGCAACGCTTCCAGGCAGATGGTAACGGCCGTTACCGACGCCCGATTGTCCAACGCTTTTCCCGTTACCCGCTTGCCCTGCAATTTCCGCAGCGGCTGATGAAACGTGATCACGTCCCCCACCGACACCAACGCTTCCAGTTCGGTCATGGGTAGCCCCACGTCCACCATCAGGTCATCGTAGCCATAGGCCCCTTCGCGGCGATCTTCGGGCAACATGCTGCCGGGCAGAGCGCCGATGATGCCTTTTAACGGCCGTTTGCCATGCACCACCGCCAACTGCCCATAAAGCTGCCGCCGATCCACCCCGCCCAATGGCAGCGTGCGTAAAAAGCCGTAGCCGCCATGTTCCACAAGCTGCGTCACCATCAGCCCCAGTTCATCCATATGCGCCGCCAGCAGCAAGCGCGGGCGCGGCTCTGCGCCACTTCCCTTTTTCAAGGCCAGCAAGCTGCCCAGCCGATCCACAAAGACCTCATCCGCCAGCGGCTGCCACAAGGCACGAATGGCCTCGGCAATTGGCTGCTCATAGCCCGACGGGCCAGGTGTTTCCGTAAGTTGTTTTAAAATATCAAATGTATCCATACGAGAGCGTGGGGATTGGTGCGGCAATTCGCACCAACCCGGCTATTAGCCGCCCGGAACAGGCGTATCGGTTGCCGTAGGTTCAACCACCCCGGTAGTAGCGGTCGGTTCTGGCGTAAAGGTCGCCGTCGGTTGGGGTGTAAAGGTCGCCGTGGCGGGTGGCACCGTCGCCGTTGCCGTGGGCGTTTGGGTCGCCGTAGCAGCAACGGTTGGGGTAAAGGTTTGGGTAGGTGTCGCCGTAGCTGTGACCGTGGCCGTTCCTGTGGCCGTGGGCGTTGCCGTAAACGTAGCCGTGGCGGTAAACGTAGGCGGCAGCGTGGCCGTGGGAATGGGGGTGCTAAACTGCTCTGGCGTGGGCGGCAGCGTGGCCGTCGGCGGCCCATCGGTAGCGGTGGGCGGCGGCGTGGGGGTGGAGATAACGGCCGTTGGTAAATCGGGGGTGTCGGTGGGTAAAACGGCCGTTTCTGTCACCTCAACCGTTGGCGACGGGGTAGCCGTTGCTTGCCCCCGCCCCGGCGCCAACGACAGGGCAATAAACCCAGCGCAGTAGCAAGGTAAGGTCAACAAAATAATGCCAAGCAAAATAACGTATGTACGACGACGTGAATCCATTGCCTCGGATCATAGTTGACAATAATGTAAATGACAAGCGAATTCTACGGTTGGACACATAAACCCTTCTACCGGTGCGCCTCGCGGGGGGAACGGCCGGTTATACGGGTAAACATGTGGTACCCCATCCAGCGGAATGGCTCCAGCGGAATGGGGGAAAAGTCGGCCTGAATAAAGGGCAGCCCGCGCCACGTTTCATCGGCCCCACTGTAGAGGTCGGTCAGGACACGGCCGGCCAGATTGGCCGCCACCACGCCGTGGCCGCTGTAGCCGAGGGCGTAGTAGACATTGCGGTGTTCGCCGCGCACCCCCATCGAGCAGTTACGCCGCAGGCTAATCGCCAGCGTCCCCGTCCAGCGGTGGGCAATAGGGAACTGGCTGCTGCCGGGCAGGTAGGCGGAGAGGGTTTTGTGCATGTCGTTAACGGCCGTTTCTATCCCCCCATGATACGCCGTTTTGTTGTTAAACAGATAGTCATAGGACCGATTGCTGCCGCCGCCAAAAATCATATGCCCTTCGCGGGTGCGCGTGGCGTAGGAAATACGGTTAAGGTCGTCGGAAAAACCGGCCGTACTGTGCCAGCCGGCCTGTTGCCACATCGCCTCGCTCTGCGGCGTGGTGGCAAAGACGTGGGAATGGAGCGGAAAAAACGCCTTGCGAAAATACCCCAGCTTGCCAGTATAGCCGTTGGTCGCCAGCACAATGGCCTTGGCACGCACGGTGCCATTGGGGGTGGCCAGGGTAATGGTGGAGCCTTCTTCTACTTTTAGCACCGGGGTGTTTTCGTAAATCGCCACTCCCTGCGCTTGCAACACGGGGCGCAGCCCGCGCACAAACTGCACGCCGTTGAGCTGCCCTTCGCTGGGGTCAAACAGGCCGCCGTGGATGTTTTGCAGGTTGATGTGGCGAGAAACGGCCGTTTTATCCCAAAACTGCACCCCAATCCCCAGCCCCTGCAAATAGCCCACTTCTTCCTCCGCCGCCTCTGCCCTTTGGGCATCGGTAAACACCTCAAAACAGCCATCCCGCCGATAGCTCACATCCAGCTTGTGTTCCCGAATCACCCCCTCAATCCACTCAATCGTCTCATGGGTCGCCCCATACACCCGCTGCGTCACCTCCGGCGACATCGGCCCCAGGCCATAAATCCAGTTCAGCATCATGCCGCCGTTGCGCCCACTGGCCCCGTTTGCCAGACTCTTTGCCTCCAGCAGCACCACCCGCTTCTCCGGGAAGCGGCGGCTAAAATGATACGCCGTGGACGTGCCAGTGTAGCCGCCACCGATGATGGCAAGATCGGCCGTTGTCTCCCCCTGTAGCCCCGCCCCCGGTGCATAATCAGGCGTATACGAAGCCCACACCGACCGGTTCTCATCAATTTCCAGCTTCTCCCAGCTCACAGGATAATTCACAAACCGCGCCGCCACCCCCGCCGCCCGCAGCAATCCCTGCTCAACCCTATCAACTAGCCTTCCTGCCCCGCTCATAAAAAACCTCCTCAAGTCATCGGGAGATTAGAGATTGGAGATTGGAGGTTGGTCAACTTTTAATCTCCAATCTCCAATCTCCTAATCCCCTAATCTCGAAAACATCAAGCTCAAAACGACAAAGCCTTATTGACTTCTCCCAACAGGTGAATACAATGCGGGAAATAAAATTGTATGTGCGGCTTCTCTGTCGTGTGTACCCACAATCCCAAGATATTTATGGAAACCATAACCTATACCACAATTACCAAAGAGCTTGCCCAGCCCGTTGTAGACCTGCTTCGCATCTGCTTCCCGCAAATGCGCCCGCGAGATCAATACAATTCCCAAGAAATGGCCGACATGGCCAACATTTTTCCAGAGGGTACGATTGTAGCCTTGGATGGCGAAAAAGTCGTCGGAATGGGAACCGGCATTTTTGTTGACCTGGATTTAGATAATCTCCCCCCTACCGAAGACGATTTGCTCTATCAAGACGGCATCAGCCACCACACCCCCACCGGAACCTATTATTTTGGCAGTGACCTGGCCGTTCATCCCGACTACCGGGGGCGGCAAATTGGGCGCAACATCTACATTCGGCGCAAGGCCATTGTTACCAAATACCACAAAAAAGGATTTGTCGCAGCGGCCGTTCTCCCCGGCTATGAGCAGCTCAAAACCCAAATCAGTGCCCCCGATTACGTGGGCAAAGTCGTCGCTGGTGAACTGTTTGACCCCACCCTCTCCATGCAAATGCGAAACGGCTTCCGCGTCCTGGACGTGCTGCACAACTTCATCGTCTACCCCCGCTCCGACCATTGGTGCGCCTTGATTTTCTGGCCGAACCCGGAATGCGGTTCTCTGTAAAATAGGATGCAGATTTACCTGATTTTCCTGATTATCAGGTGGATCAGATAAATCTGCGTCCTATTCCTCTTTATGGATTTGCCCCTAGCAGTAGCGGCAGCAGCACGCCAACCAGCAGGGTGACGGCCCACAAAGCCGGGGCGGGGGTGCCGGCCGTTTGGTGAACGTGCGGCTCGTTGGGCGGCGTGGTGTGGGTATCATAACGGCGCACAAGGTATTGGAAAGTTAGCCCTAGCCCCATGCCAAAAAGTAAATGGCCGACCAACGCCGGGTAGCGGCTCACCACCCCCGTCAGTGACCAATCTACTGGCTGGCGCAGCAGGGCAAAAAAGAGGGTATTTGGCCCCAGCAGCCACCACAACAGCCCATAGAGCAGCCCCCAGCCCAGCCCGGAGCCGTAGCTGTAGGCGGCGTTTTGGAACAGCACGCCAAAGCTGCTGCCAACCAAAAAGGCGATGGTTAAATGCACCAGAAAGCCGACGATGGGGGAGCTGCCGCCTACCAAACTGGCAACGCGGGGCAGGGCGTTGATGCTGACCATGACGATGGTAAACAGCAGCCCGCCGACAAGCCCGGCCGCTTCGCCCATGAGCAAGCCGCGCACGCCTCGCGCCCCCGCGCCTTCGCGGCTGCGGTTGAGCGGGTCGGAATCTACAAAGAGGACGTTCCACAGTTTGGTGGCGCTGGCGTAGATGAGGCCAACCAGGGCGCCGTAGAGCATGTGGGAGATGAGGGGGGTGAAGGTGGCCTGGGCGGTGGCGAGTGACCAGCTGGGGGTGGTTCCTGACAGAAACGGCCGTAAAGTCATCGGCCCCAGCATCCACCACGACACCCCATAGGTCATCCCCCAGACAACGGCCGGCCCCGTCGCCCGAATATCCCGGTGGAACAGCAGCCCAAACCCCACCCCAATGACAATGGCGATGAGATAATGGAGCAGCTTGCCCACTTCTGGCGAATCGGAACGCACCAGCCCCGCCACCAGCGGGAAAAACGCCGCCCGCTGCATTCCTAGCAAAAAGAGCCAGCCGCCAAACAGCCCACCAACGCCGCCAAAGATCATGCTTTGCAGACGGGGGGCAAGTAGTTCTTGTCCGCGTGGCCCGGTGAGTTCGGGGATTAACGGCCGTTCTGCCACCCCCACCCCCTGCAACAGCTTAATCAGCAAATAATACCCCAGCCCCAGCGCCGCCCCGTAAGCAATAATTTGCCCCAGCAAAAACGGGAACAACGCCTGAATCTGCTCCGGCTGCCAATACAGCCCGTTGCCCGTCAGCAGCGGAATAAGCGTCAGATAGCCAAACAGCCACCACAGCAGCCCATACGCCTCCCCCCACACCAGGCTGGCTCCACCCGTGTGCAGGCGGCCGCCAAACGCCCAGCCAAACAGCCCGCCCAGCACCCCGCTAATGAGCAAATGGACAACAAAATTAAAAAAGGCACCCACCGTTAGGGCAAATAAAAAGCCCCCCAGCAGCCCGGCCACAAACCCCGCCGCCACTCGAATTGGTGTTGCTACTACGTGGTCGCTCATGATTGCACCTCCGCCTGCCGCAGTTCGGCATCCAATTTTTCCCGTTCATGCAGCCGCTGCGCCGCGCTGGGGCGGCTAAAATTGACCGTTTGCACAATGTCGGGCGGGAAAAAGATGTCCAGCACCCAGTCTAGCAGCACCCGCACCTGCTTTTGCAGCGTCGGCAATTTGGAGAGGTAGATGCCGCGCCACATCAGCCAGGCCAAAAAGCCGGAAAAGCGACGGCCAAAAACCTCGGCCACCGCCAATTGATGCCCCAGCGCGGCCAAACTGCCCAACTGCTTGAAGTAAAACGGCTTGAGCGGCTTGCCCAAAATGGTGGCGGCCACGTTGTAGCCCAGCACCTTGCCCTCGCGCAGGGCGTGCTGGGCGGTGGGTGGGGCATAGCCGCCGGTGGTGGCATCGGGAACCTGGGCGCAGTCGCCCGCAGCCCACAATCCGGCCACATTTGGCACGGCCAACTCGGCGTTGACCTCCAGTTGCCCCCGGCTGGTGAGCGGCACGCCCACCGTTTTGAGAACGGGGCTGGGCTGATTTCCGGCCGTCCAAACAAAGGTATCGCTGGGCAGTTCGTCGCTGCCCATCAGCACCGCCCCCGGTTTGGCCCCGGTGACGCGCACCCCCAGCAAAAACTCCACACCGCGCTCGGTCAGCTTTTCGCGGGCAAATTCGCCCAATTCCTGGCTGAGTTCCGGCAAAATGGTGTCGCGGGAATGCACCAGCACGCAGCGCACTTCTGCAGGGTCAACGTTGGGATAATAAAAGCAGATGCCCCGCGCAAAGTCGTTGATGCCGCCCAGCAGTTCTACCCCGGCAAACCCGCCGCCAGCGACAACAAAGGTCAACATGCGGCGACGTTTGGCGGGGTCGGTTTCCACGTCGGCGCGTTCAAACATGTCAATAATCTGGTTCCGCAGCAGAATGGCATCGTCGAGCGATTTGAAGGTAAACGCTTCGCGGGCGACCCCCTGATTGCCAAAAAAGTTGGGGATACTGCCCATCGTCAGCACCAAATGGTCAAACGGCAGCTCTTTTTGCGGCGAACGGGCATCGGGCGAGAGGATGACGCGCCGCTGCGCCATGTCTACGCGGTCTATGTCTCCCTGCACCACCTGCACCCGCTGGAAAAAGCTGCGGAGGGTGGGGCTGATGTTTTGGGCGTTGACGGCACTGGCGGAGACTTCGGAGAGCATGGGGGTGTGGATGAGGTAGTTGTTTTGGCTGACGAGCCAGACGGCGACGTGGGGGGCTTTGGCAAGCTCTTTTTCCAGGGCTTGGGCGGCGGCCACCCCGGCATAGCCGCCGCCGAGAACGACGACGCGGGTGGTGATGGTGGGGATGGTAACGGGGGGCGGGGCGAGGGTTAACGGCCGTTCCAGCCACCGATACGCCACCCCATACAGCAGCCCAATCAGCCCCCCTTGTAATAGGTAGGTAATGAGCTTTGGCACCGCCGCCACCGCATCGGCCGCCGCCCAGGCGTGGCCGCGCCCCAGCAGCAGCGGCTGTAGGCTGATGGCCCAGACAAACCAGAGCAAAATCCCCAGCACCATGCCGGTGACGGCGTGTTCGGCTGGTCCACCAGCGCGGGGGTCAAACAGCAGGGCATAGCTGCCGCCAATGAGCATCCCGGCCACGCTGACCCACACCGGCCCACCCAGCGCGGCCAGCGTAATCTGGTCATCGGCCGCGCCGGTGATGAGAAGCATGATGATGAGGGCGGTAAGCAATCCTGTGAGGCCACCAACGGCCGTTCGTCGCGCTAAATACATCGTAAGCTCCTTTTGATTGTAGGCTCCCCGTGTCAAGGTTGCGGGAGTATAGCGAGAAACGGCCGTTTTGCGAAGAAACGGACGGTTATCGGTAATCAGTTATCAGTACCTGATTTGACTGATTACCGTACACGAAGTGGTCGTGAAACGACATTACCGATTACCGAGACAATGGTATACTGTGGCTATGCAAAGAGTAGCCGATGAGTTGGAAGCCGTGAAAGCGGCGATTGTGCAAACGGTGCTGCGCCATTATCCCGATGTGCAGGGAATTTATCTGTTTGGTTCCTATGGCCGCGACGACGAATGGCCGGACAGCGATATTGACATTGCCCTGCTGCTGCCACCCCAACAGGCCAAACGCCCCAGACAGTTGACTCTAACCCCCTGCCATCTTGAGCTGCTCGACCGCTTGCCCCGTTCCGTGGATTTGCTCAATGCCCGGCAGGTTTCCACGGTGATGCAAATTGAGATTATCCAAGGGCGGCTGCTCTACTGCGCCGACCGCTATGCGGTGGATGAGTTTGAGATGCTGACGATTTCGTATTATCAGAAGCTGAATGAGGAGCGGCGGGAGATTCTGGAGGCGTTTTGGGAAACGGGGAGGGCGTATGATGTATGAGTGATATTGTCATCAACAAAGTGCAAAGCATCCAGCGCTGCGTGCAGCGGACACGTGATGAATTCACATCTGCTGCTGAAGGGTTTGCAACAAAATTCGGCAACCACAATCCACACCCCAGACGGCAACGGCCGATGACGATGATTGCTGTTCACCATTCACCATTCACCGATTACCGACTACCATTCACCTTCCCCAATCTCCACCAACACCTGCCCCGCTTCCACCAGCTCCCCAACGGCCGTTAATACCCCCAACACCACCCCCGCCTCCCCCGCCCGCACCATATGCTCCATCTTCATAGACTCCAGCACCAGCAGCGCGTCGCCGGGCTGAACGGCCGTTCCCACCCCCACCAGCACCCGCACCACCCGCCCCGGCATCGTCGCTCGGTAGCCCCCCGCCGCTGCTGCCGCCACCACCCGGCTTTGGAAGCGCGAACGCGGCTCAATGATGTGGCCGCCCAGCGACGGCGCGTGGATAAACAGCCGATTGCCCTCAGCCACCAGCCAAAACCACTGCTGATGCCCATTCAGCCGCAGCAGCAATTCGTTGGAAGAGGAATTTTGGGACGCAGACTTTCCCTGTACGCGAAGCGGTCGTTCACGACATGTAGCCTGATTTTGGAACCTCTCACGGCTGAAATCCGCACCAAATCTGCGTTCGTCCGCGTTCGTCCGCGTCCCATTCCCACTCCGCCAATCCACCAGCTCCACCTCAAACCGCGCCCCGTCCACCCCCACCAGCAGCGCATTGGGCTGCGGCACGGTGTAGCGGGTCGTCGTTTCCGTGTCGCCAACGGCAAAAACGGCCGTTTTCTCCCCTGCAAATGGATCCACCGCCCCACCCGCCTGCTGCCACTGCCACACCGTCCCCACCGCCGCCAGCATATGGCGCGTGGCCGGGGTTAACGGCCGTTTCCACCCCCCAAACGCCTCGGCCAAAAATGTCGTCGTCGTCCGGCCGGCCACAAAATCGGGGTGGCGCACCACGTCTTGCAAAAAGGGAATGTTGGTAATGGGGCCAAAAACGGCCGTTTGCCCCAGCCCATACCCCAGCTTCCGCACCGCCTCCCCCCGCGTCGCCCCGTGTGCCACCACCTTTGCCAGCAGCGGGTCGTAATAAACCGAAACCTCACTCCCCTGCCCAATGCCGCTATCGCAGCGAAGCGCCGTTGGCGGCTGCCACCCCACAATGCGCCCACTGCTCGGCGCAAACCCGTTGGCCGGGTCTTCGGCATAGAGCCGCGCCTCAATCGCGTGACCGTGTGCCACAATGTCGGCCTGGGTCAGCGGCAGCGGCTGCCCGTCGGCAATCTGCAGCTGCAGCCGCACCAAATCCAGCCCCGTGATCGCCTCAGTCACTGGATGCTCCACCTGGAGTCGGGTGTTCATCTCCAAAAAATAAAAGTTATCGTGGCCATCGAGCAAAAACTCCACCGTTCCCGCCCCCACATACCCCACCGCCTGCCCAATTTGCACCGCCGCCGCGTGCAGCCCCCGCCGCACGTCGTCGGCCAACCCCACCGCTGGGGCTTCTTCAACCACCTTTTGCCGCCGCCGCTGCACCGAACAATCTCGCTCAAAACAGTGGACAACGTGACCGTGCTGGTCGGCCAAAATTTGCACTTCGATGTGGCGAACGGCCGTTAAATACCGCTCCAACAGCAGCAGCCCATCCCCAAACGCCCGCACCGCCTCCTGCCGCGCCGCCGCCACCGCCTCCGCCAGCGCCTCCGGCACATCCGCCCGGCGCATCCCCACACCGCCGCCACCCGCCGCCGCCTTCACCAGCAGCGGATACCCAATCTCCGCCGCCGCCGCGCTCAACGCTGCCAGCGACTGCTCCGCCCCGTCGTAGCCGCCCACCACGGGCAGCCCAAGCCCCCGCACCAACTGCCGCGCCGCCGTCTTCGACCCCATCAGGGCGATGGTTTCCGGGCGCGGCCCCACAAAAATGAGGCCAGCAGCGACACAAGCAGCAGCAAATTCGCTGTTTTCGGCCAAAAAGCCGTAGCCGGGATGCACGGCATCGGCTCCCACCTGCTGGGCAGCAGCAATGATTTGGTCGCTGTCCAAATAGCCGCCCGTGCCAACCAGCGCTACGGCTTCGTCGGCCAGGGCGACGTGGGGGCTGTGCTGATCGGGGGGTGTGAAGAGAGAAACGGCCGTTATTCCCATCTCCCGACAGCAGCGAATAATCCGGCAGGCAATCTCCCCCCGGTTGGCAATCAACACCTTCTCAATCACGTCAACCGCCCCCACACCAGCTTGCCAACCATCGGCGCGTCGGCCGGCCCCATCGGCGGTGTCGTCAGCGTCAACTGGTCGCCACCCTCGCTAAACGCATAATGCCGCACCAGCTCCCGCCCCACCCAATTCGGCAGCAAGCTCCCCAAAACGTGGTGAACCACCACCCCGCGCTCGCCATCCACCGCATACGTCCCAAAATAAGCCGTATACCCCTCAAACGCCGCCCGCAGCACCGCCACCCCCTCCGCCGATTCGTCCCCCGCCCGCAGCCGCACCCGCTCCGGCCGCATCAACTGCGCCCCCATATTCCCCGCCCCATCATACCAAATCCGCCCCTCCGCC
>WBZL01001038.1_pt1 | contig 30178 bp, 26 predicted proteins | sample 5204291 | NCBI WGS metagenome assembly WBZL01 (sample SAMN12344345, study PRJNA552823) | activated sludge metagenome | biome: Activated sludge suspended growth; feature: Nitrification reactor; material: Wastewater; isolation source: activated sludge from nitrification reactor of wastewater...
AGCGGTCGGGGCAGCAGCCGCGACGGCCTGGTCCTCGCGCTCGTCGCGGCGCTGGCGGTCCCGGCCCCGGCCTCGGCGGCGCCCGGCCTCGCGCTCGCCACCTTCGCGTTCACCGCCGTCGCGCTCGGCGGCCGGCGATGGGCTCTCGGCGTCGGCGGCCGTCGCGCGCTCGTCGGGAGCCGGCGCACCCTCGGCGCGTTCAGCCAGCGTGGCGTCGTCGGTGCGGCCTTCCGCGCGCGCGTCGCCGCGGTCTCGTCCACCCCGCCGACGGCGCCGCCGACCTTCCCGATCCGCATCGCCGCCAGCGGCGGCTTCACCGATCGGGATGGTGTCGACGAACTCGTTCGTGCCCTCGGCCCGGGCTGCCGGCCGGGCGCTGCCGTCACGATCGCGTTCCGGCCGCGGCCCGCGTCGCTCGCCGCGTGCGCCGCGGTCGTCGGCCGGGCGCTCGCCACCCTCGGCACGCGGCCCCCGATTGCCTCGGCCGTCGCGACCCTCGCGGCCTTCGCGGGCCTCACGGGCTTCGCGACCTTCACGCGATCCGTCGCGCGTCCCTTCGCGTGCTCCGTCGCGTCCACCGTCACGCGCACCGCCCCGTCCGCCTCGGCCGCCGCGCCGACCGTCGCGGCCTTCGCGGCCCTCACGCCGCTCCGACGGCGCGGCCTCGGCGGGCACGGCCGGCGTTGCCACGGCGGCCACCGGCGCCGCCGCAGGGGCTGGTTCCGAGCCGCCGAACAGGCGGCGCACCCAGCCGAAGAAGCCGCTGCCGGCCGGTTGCGCCGGCGCGGGGGGCGCCACCGGCACAGCCGGAGCGACCGGGGCGGCCGGCGCCACGGCCACGGGGGCCGGCGCCTCGGCGGGGGGCGCCGGGCGCGGGGGCGCCGGCTGGTCGGGCAGCACGCCCTTGATGACCGGCTCCTGCTTGGCCTTGGCGCTCTTGTCGCGCCGGGTGATGCCGACCTCCTCGTCGGGCTCCTCGATCATCGTGTAGCTGGCCTGCAGGTTCTCCAGCCGCGGGTCGTCGTGGCGCAGGCGCTCGAGGCGGTAGTTCGGCGTGTCGAGGTTCTTGTTCGGCACCAGCAGCACGGTGACGCGCTGCTTGAGCTCGATCTTGGTGATCTCGGTGCGCTTCTCGTTGAGCAGGAAGGAGGTCACCTCCACCGGCACCTGCACGTGCACGGCGGCGGTGTTGTCCTTCATCGCCTCCTCCTGCACCATGCGCAGGATCTGCAGCGCGCTGCTCTCCGTGTCGCGGATGTGGCCGGTGCCGTTGCAGCGCGGGCAGGTGATGTGGCTGCCCTCGCTGAGCGCCGGGCGCAGGCGCTGGCGGCTGAGTTCGAGCAGGCCGAACTTGCTGATCGAGCTGAACTGCACGCGGGCGCGGTCGTAGCGCAAGGCATCGCGCAGTCGCTGCTCGACCTCGCGGCGGTTCTTGCTCTCCTCCATGTCGATGAAGTCGACGACGATCAGGCCGCCCAGGTCGCGCAGCCGCATCTGGCGCGCGATCTCGTCGGCGGCCTCGAGGTTGGTGCGGGTGGCCGTCTCCTCGATGTCGGTGCCGCGCGTCGCGCGCGCCGAGTTGACGTCCACCGAGACCAGCGCCTCGGTGTGGTCGATGACGATGGCACCGCCGGCCGGCAGGTTGACGGTGCGGCTGAAGGCGGTCTCGATCTGGTGCTCGATCTGGAAGCGGCTGAACAGCGGCGCGTCGTCGCGGTAGCGCTTCACGCGATTGGCCGTCTCCGGCATCACGTGGTTCATGAACTGCTTGGCCTGATCGTAGATGTCGTCGGTGTCGATCAGGATCTCGCCGATGTCGGCGGTGAAGTAGTCGCGGATCGCGCGGATCACGAGACTGGACTCCTGGTAGATCAGGAACGCACCCTTGCCGGCCTTGGAGGCGCCGTCGATGGCGTCCCAGAGCTTGAGCATGTAGTTCAGGTCCCACTGCAGCTCGGCGGCGCTGCGGCCAATGCCGGCGGTGCGCGCGATCAGGCTCATGCCCTTGGGGTAGTCGAGCTGCTCGAGGTTCTCCTTGAGCTCCTCGCGGTCCTCGCCCTCGATGCGCCGGCTGACGCCGCCACCGCGCGGGTTGTTGGGCATCAGCACCAGGTAGCGCCCGGCCAGGCTGATGAACGTGGTCAGGGCGGCGCCCTTGTTGCCGCGCTCTTCCTTTTCGACCTGAACGAGCAGGTTGTCGCCTTCCTTGACCGCGTCGCCGATCTTGGCGTTGCGCACGTCGACGCCGTCACGGAAGTAGTTCTTCGAGATCTCCTTGAACGGCAGGAAGCCGTGGCGGTCCTCGCCGTAGTCGACGAAGCAGGCTTCGAGCGACGGCTCGACGCGCGTGATCACCGCCTTGTAGATGTTGCCCTTGCGCTGTTCGCGCCCCTCGATCTCGGTCTCGAAGTCGAGCAGTTTCTGCCCGTCGACGATGGCCAGCCGCCGCTCCTCTTGCTGGGTGGCGTTGATCAGCATGCGTTTCATGTGCACTCCGGTACGGCGCTGCCAGCGAAGGCGGCGCCGATCGTCACGACCGATGCACGAAAACGGCGGGGAACCCCTGGCGCGAAATGCCCTGGACTGCGGGGTGCCGCCTCGAGGCGGCGTTCAGCCTCGCAGCGTTGGCGCGTGCGGCCGGTGGCCCCGGGTCGCTGCGGCACCCACTGCCCCGCACCGCGCATCGTGTGGCGGCCGCCCGTCGGGCACCCGAGCCGCGCCGGCGTGCAGCCGGGGCCTCGTGTGGTCAGGGCGTGGGGGGAAAGGGCTGAGCATGAACCGCTGGGGTTTCGGGTCGCGGGTGCAAGGCCGGCCGTTCGATGGCGTTCGGTCGTCTCGCACCGGTAATTTTCGGTGCCGCTCCCGGTGGCGGGGGCAGCAGGGTTCTCGCGATCTTCTGCCGCCACCGGAACTGCGCCGCCGGGTCGCTTCGGGACACCGGCCCACGCAACGGCCGATGGCGTTGCATCACCTGAACATGCGCGGTTCATCGCGCATGACCTGCCACGGATGCTGGGAGTGCCCGGGTAAACTCCGGAAAATCAAGCACTTACAGCACCAACGTGGAGCGCCGGATTATAGGGGGCAAAGCCGGCGCGGCGGATCCGGCGAAAAACAAGGGGCTTCCGGCTCCTGACGGTGCACCGACGGTGCGTCACCTGCAGGTGGATGCCGAGTCCGATGGCCAGCGCCTGGACAATTTCCTGCTTCGCCACCTCAAGGGTGTCCCCAAGACGCATGTCTATCGGGTGATCCGGTCCGGCGAGGTCCGCCTGAACAAGGGGCGCGCCCGCGCCGACTCGCGAGTCGCCGCCGGCGATCAGGTGCGCCTGCCGCCGCTGCGGCTGGCCGAGAAGCGGCCGCAGGCGCTGGTGCCGGCGCGCGAGTTCCCGATCCTCTTCGAGGACGAGCACCTGCTGGCCATCGACAAGCCGGCCGGCGTGGCGGTGCACGGCGGCAGCGGCGTCAGCTCGGGCGTCATCGAGCAGCTGCGGCGCTCGCGCCAGGACCCGGCGGGCCAGGCCCGGTTCCTGGAACTGGTGCACCGGCTCGACAAGGAGACCTCGGGCGTGCTGCTGCTGGCCAAGAAGCGCAGCGCGCTGACCGCGCTGCAGGACCAGTTCCGCGCCCGCGACACCGGCAAGCTGTACCGGGCGCTGGTCGTGGGCGACTGGCCGAAGAGCCTGAAGGTGCTCGACCAGCCCCTGCACAAGACCCTCGACGCCGCCGGCGAGCGCCAGGTGCGTGTGGTCGACGCTTCGCACGCCGACGCGCGCCGCTCGGTGACCCTGGTGCGCGAGCAGCGCCGGCTCGACGGCGCCACGCTGCTGCAGCTGTCGCTGAAGACCGGCCGCACGCACCAGATCCGCGTGCACCTGGCGCACGCCGGCCACCCGATCGTCGGTGATCCCAAGTACGGCGACTTCGAGGTCAACCGGCGCTTCGCACGCGGGCCCCAGCGCTTCGCCCGCATGTTCTTGCACGCCGAGGAGCTGTCCTTCGACCACCCGGCCAGCGGCGAGCGCATCACCCTTCGCGCGCCCCTGCCGCCGGAGTGCGAGACACTTCTGGCTTCGTTCTGAAACCCTGCACGGCGAGCCCGGCCGACAGCCGCCCTCCGCCCATCAGCTGCCTGCCGACCCTCGTGAGCGCCCGCCGATTCGACCTCATCGCCTTCGACTGGGACGGCACCCTGTTCGACTCCACCGGCCTGATCACGCGCTGCATCCAGGATGCCTGCCGCGACCTCGGCGTCGACGTGCCCAGTGACCAGGATGCCGCCTACGTGATCGGACTGGGCCTGCACGACGCCTTGCGCCACGCGGTGCCGGGCCTGCCCACCGAGCGATACCCCGAGCTCGGCCTGCGCTACCGGCACCACTACTTCGCGCGCCAGCACGAGCTGGTGCTGTTCGAAGGCACCGTGCAGATGCTGCACGACCTGAAGGCCCGCCACCACTGGCTCGGCGTGGCCACCGGAAAGGGCCGCCGCGGCCTCGACGAGGCATTGGCCCACTCGCAGCTGGCGGGGCTTTTCGATGCCACCCGCACGGCCGACGAGACGGCGTCCAAGCCGCATCCGCGCATGTTGCAGGAGCTGATGGCCGAGTTCGGCGTCGAGCCGGAGCGCACGCTGATGATCGGCGACACCACCCACGACCTGCAGCTGGCGGTCAATGCCGGCGCGGCCTGCGTCGCGGTGAGCTTCGGGGCGCACGGCGCCGACGCCTTCGAGGCCTTCGCGCCGCTGTTCGTTGCGTCGAGCACGCGCCAGCTGCACGACTGGCTGCTCGACAACGCCTGATGAGCACCGACGCGCCCGATGCCGTGCCGGAGCGGGTCTGCGCGTCCGCCGAGCTGGCCGAGCGCGGCCGCGCGGTGATCTGGGACGTGACGCAGTACGGCCAGCCGGTGCGCGCCTTCGTGCTGCGCCTCGACGGCCGGCCGGTGGCCTACCTCAACCGCTGTGCGCACGTGCCCACCGAGATGGACTGGAATCCCGGCGAACTGCTCGACAGCGAGCGGCGCTGGATCCTGTGCTCGATCCACGGCGCGGCCTACGATCCGCATGACGGCCGTTGCGTCGGCGGTCCCTGCGGACGCGGCCGGCTGGTGCCCGTGAAGGTGGCCGAGATCGACGGCGAGGTGTATTGGTATCCTTCGCGCGACATCCGGCCGGTGCCCTTCGACGAGCCGGCCCCAGGGAGCTCCCGATGACCCCCCCAGACGACAGCCCGCCGCCGGTGGACCCGGACACGGTGCCCTTCGGCACGCCCGCACCGGCCGCTTCGACATCCGCCCCCGCAGCGACGCCAGCGCCCGCTCCCCGGTCGTCCGAGCGCGGCTCGCTGCACGCCTTCGAGTCCGGCCTCGAGCGCGTGGCCCTCGAAGTGCTGCGCCAGCAACGCACGGACCGCCGCTGGCGGGTGTTCTTCCGACTGGCCTGGCTGGGTCTGGTGGTGGCCGTGGTCTGGGGCCTGATGAGCCAGCGCACACATGCACCGGTGTCGAACAAGCCGCACACCGCGCTCATCGAGGTGCGCGGCGAGATCGCCAGCGACAGCGAGGCCAGCGCCGAAGGCCTGGTCGGCGCCCTGAAGAACGCCTTCGAGGACACGGCCGCGCAGGCCATCGTGCTGCGCATCAACTCGCCCGGCGGCAGCCCGGTGCAGAGCGGCATCGTCAACGACGAGATCCGGCGCCTCAAGGCCAAGCACAAGAAGAAGGTCTACGCGGTGGTCGAGGAGATCTGCGCCTCCGGCGCGTACTACATCGCCGTGGCCGCCGATGAAATCTACGTCGACAAGGCCAGCCTGGTGGGCAGCATCGGCGTGCTGATGGACGGCTTCGGCTTCACCGGCCTGATGGACAAGCTGGGCATCGAGCGCCGGCTGCTCACCGCCGGCGAGAACAAGGGCATGCTCGATCCGTTCTCGCCGCAGAACGAACGCCAGACGGCCTATGCCAAGGCGATGATCGACCAGATCCACCAGCAGTTCATCGGGGTCGTCAAGCAGGGCCGTGGTGCGCGCCTGAAGGAAGGGCCGGAGACCTTCTCGGGCCTGTTCTGGAACGGCGAGGAGGCCATCCGCCTGGGGCTGGCCGACAAGCTGGGCAACCTGGACCAGGTCGCCCGCGAGGTGGTCAAGGCCGAGGAGATCATCGACTACACGCCGCGCGAGAACGTCGCCGAGCGGCTGGCCAAGCGCTTCGGCGCCGCGGTGGGGCAGGGCGCGGTGAAGGCGCTGCGCGAGCTGCCGCGCCTGCATTGATGCCGGTGTCGGGCGCGCCCTTCGGCGACCGGTTGGCGGTCGCGGTTCAGCATGGGCTGCCGAAGCTGGCGCTGACACGGCTGATGGGGTGGCTGGCCGGTGCCCGCGGCGGCATCTGGACGACGCGTGTCATCCGTTGGTTCGTCGGTCGCTACGGCGTCGACATGGCCGAGGCCGCCGAGCCCGACGTCGCGCGCTACACCACCTTCAACGAGTTCTTCACCCGGGCGCTGCGGCCCGGCGCGCGTCCGCTGGCACCGGCGGCGTGGGTCTGCCCGGTGGACGGGGCGATCAGCCAGTTCGGCCCGCTCGACGGCGACCGGCTGGTCCAGGCCAAGGGTCACACGTACACGACCGCGGCGCTGCTCGGCGGCGACGGCGCGCTGGCGGCGCACTTCCACGGCGGGCACTTCGCGACGCTGTACCTGAGCCCGCGCGACTACCACCGCATCCACATGCCCGCCGAGGGGCGCCTGCTGCGCATGATCCATGTACCCGGTGACCTTTTCTCGGTCAATCCGGTCACCGCACGGGGCGTGCCCGGGCTCTTCGCGCGCAACGAACGCGTGGTCTGCGTCTTCGAATCGCCGCAGGGCCTGTTCGTGATGGTGCTGGTCGGGGCCACGATCGTCGGCAGCATGGCCACCACCTGGCATGGCGTGGTCAACCCGCCGCGCCCCGGCACGCTGCGCGAGTGGACCTACACCGACCGTGCCCTGCGACTGGCCCAGGGCGACGAGATGGGTCGCTTCCTGCTCGGCTCGACGGTCGTGATGCTGTGGCCGAAGGGACCGCTGCGCTTCAACCCGCGTTGGACGCCGGGCGGCACCATCCGCATGGGCGAGGCGATGGCAGACCCCACGTGAGCCAGCGCAGCGCCCGCTGGGCGCGGGTCCTGTTGTGGGTCGTGCCGGGGCTCTGGTCGTCCAACTACATCATCGCCCGCTCGGCCGACGGCGTGGTCGCGCCGCACCAGCTGGCGCTCGGACGCTGGGTGCTGGCTCTGCTGCTGATGCTGCCCTTCACCGCCACCGTCCTGTGGCGCCACCGCGCCGCCTGGCGCAGCGAGTGGAGACAGGCCTTGGTGCTGGGTGCGCTGGGCATGTGGATCTGTGGCGCCTGGGTGTACATCGGCGGCCAGACCACCACGGCGGCCAACATCGCGCTGATCTACTCGGTGACGCCGATCGGCATCGTCGTGCTGAGTGCCCGGCTGCTGCACGAGCGCATCGGCGGCGCACAGCGGCTGGGCGCGGCACTGGCGCTGGCGGGATTGCTGCTGGTCATCGCCAAGGGCGACCTGGCGCACCTGCTGTCGGTGCGCTTCACGCGCGGCGACCTGTGGATCGTGGCCGCCGCCACGGCCTGGATGGCCTACTCGGTGCTGCTGAAATGGTGGCCGTCGGCGTTGGGCCCGGCCGAGCGGCTGGTCCTGATCATCGCCGGCGGCGTGGTCGTGATGCTGCCGTTCACGCTGATCGAGGCCTGGTCCGCGCCGCAGCCTGCGCTGGGCGGCCAGGCGGCCTTGCTGATCGCGGCCGCTGCCGTGCTGCCCGGCGTGCTGTCGTACGGTGCGTACTCGTTCCTGCAGCGCGAACTGGGCGCCGCGCGCACGGCGCTGATGCTGTACCTGTCGCCGGTCTACGGCGCCGCGCTCGGCTGGGCGCTGCTGGGCGAGGTGCCGCGCTGGTACCACGCAGCCGGCGCCGCGCTCATCCTGCCCAGCATCTGGCTGGCCACGCGCGGCAGCGCCACGCGCACGGCGTGAGCGCAGGCGCCTTCAGAGCGGCGGAATGCGCAGCATCTGTCCCGGATAGATCTTGTCCGGGTGCGTGAGCATGGGCTTGTTGGCCTCGAAGATCACCGGGTACTTGTTGGGGTCGCCGTAGAACTTCTTGGCGATCTTGGACAGGTTGTCGCCGCTGACCACGGTGTGCCATTGCGACTCCGGCTGCGGGCTGCTGACCACCAGCATGTCGTTGACCGCGGCCACCTTGTCGACGTTGCCGCAGCACAGCACGACCTTCTCCTTCGTCGCCTGGTCGGCCACGGTGCCGGCCACGGTGACGGTGGCGCTCGGTGCATCGAAGCTCACGTCCAGGCCGTCGACCTTCAGCCCCTGCGCGACGACGTAGGCGGCGATGGCGTCGCCCGCGGCCTTGCTCAGCGCCGCGACGTTCTCGGGCGAGGGCGACTGCGCGACCGCCGCCTCGGCGGCCTTGGCCTCGCCCTTGCCGAACAGCTTCTCGCCGGCTTCCTTGATGAACGACATCAATCCCATGTCGGATCTCCCCGTTGGATGAACATGGCGACCAATGTAGCCCATCGTGCGGCCCGCAGTCTGTCGGACAGCAGGCCGGGCTGGCGGAACCGTCGCCGGCCGCCGGGCGGGCCCCGGCGGCGCGATATCCGTACTCTCGGGGCGATCCGGGCCATCCGGCCCCCGGGGCCGTCGAGCAGACTCAGGCCGTCAGCAGGCCCCGCTGCTCGATGAAGCGCACCACCTCGTCCAGGCCGGTGCGGGTCTTGAGATTGGTCATCACGAAGGGCTTGTTCGGTCGCATGCGGCGCGTGTCGGCGGCCATCACGTCGAGGCTGGCGCCGACGTGCGGCGCGAGGTCGGTCTTGTTGATGACGAACAGGTCGCTCTTGGTGATGCCCGGGCCGCCCTTGCGCGGGATCTTCTCGCCGGCCGCCACGTCGATCACGTAGATCGTCAGGTCGGACAGTTCCGGGCTGAAGGTGGCCGCGAGGTTGTCGCCGCCGGACTCGATGAACACGATGTCGGCGTCGGGAAAGCGCTCGAGCATGCGGTCGACCGCCTCGAGGTTGATCGAGGCGTCCTCGCGGATCGCGGTGTGCGGGCAGCCACCGGTCTCCACGCCCATGATGCGCTCGGGCTCCAGGGCGCCGGCCACGGTGAGCAGGCGCTGGTCTTCCTTGGTGTAGATGTCGTTGGTGACGACCACCAGGTCCCAGCGTTCACGCATCGTCTTGCAGAGCATCTCGACCAGCGTGGTCTTGCCGGACCCCACCGGGCCGCCGACACCCACGCGCAGAGGAGGCAGCTTCTTGGTGCGGCCGGCCAGCGCATGCAGCTTGATGTTCATGCGCGGCATGATGCATGAAGCGCGCCAGGCCCGCGCCGGCTCGCGACGCGGCCAGCACATGACCGGTCAACCGCAGGCCATCGGGGTCCGCTGGACCGGACGCGCCACGATCAGGACCGGAACAGCCGCGAGTACTGGCTCTCGTGCCGCGCCGACAGGATGGCCAGCCCCGGGCTGAACGCCTGCCGGTCGGCATCGCCCAGTGCCAAGGCCTGGTCGACGGCGGCCGGGATCGCGTCCAGCAGCGCGCCGAGGATGCGCTGGCCGGCGCTCTGTCCCAGCGGCACGCACTTGACTGCGGCCTGCACCGCGTTCTCGGCCCAGCCGAAGGCCATCGCCAGCAGCGCCGCGCGCTCGTCGGCGCCGCTGCGCTCGGCCGCCAGCGCGAACGCCACCGGCCAGGCCGGAGCGGGCCACAGCGCCGCCAGCGCCTCGATGCGGGCGTCCGGTCCCGCGGCGTCGGGCGCTGCCCGCTGCGCCAGCCAATCGGCCATCGAGCGGCCCATCTGTTCGCACTGGCGGCGCAGCTCGGCGCTCTCGCGCGTGGCCAGCACCCAGTCGTTGACCGCTGCGGCCTGGTCGCAGTCGCCATGGCGCCAGGCGCGAAAGGCGGCGGCACAGGCCGGCAGCTCGCTGCGCGCCTGCACCAGCGACAACTGCTGCAGCAGCCAGTCGCGGCTGCCCGGCTCGCTGTCGGCCAGACCGGCCTCCACGGCCGCCTCCAGACCCTCGGAGTAGCTGAAGCCGCCCACCGGCAGCGCGGGCGAGGCGAGCCAGATCAGGTGCAGCAACGACCGGTCCGTCAGGGCCGGCCGATCGGGCCGGGCGTCAGTGCCGGTGGCCCGTTCCATCGGAAGCAGGAGCCGCTGGTGCCGGGGCCGTCACGGCCTTGGCGTCGTGCCCGCACCCGGGGCCGTGCACGTGCGGGGTCACGGGCGCCGCGGTGCGCGGCGGCGCGTGGTCGTGGGCGTGGTGGTGGTCGTGGTGGTGGCCATGGTCATGGCCGTGGTCATGGTGCGGGTGCCCGTGATGGTCGTGTCCGTGGTCGTGATGTTCGTGCCCGTGGTCGTGGTGCTCGTGCCCGTGCTCGTGTCCATGATGGTCGTGCGCAGGGTGGTCGTGCGCGTGGCCATGGCCATGACCGTGCGCCTCGGCCTGCATCGCGTAGGCGCCGCCTTCGGGATCGAAGGGCGAGAGCTCCTCCCGGACGATCAGGTGCATGGCGCGCAGCAGGTCGGCCAGCACGTGGTCGGGCTCGAGCTTGAGATGATCCGGCGCCAGCTGCAACTGGACGTGGCGGTTGCCCAGGTGGTAGGCCGCGCGCATCAGGTCGAACGGCGTGCCGTGTTCGCTGCAGGGGCGCACCACCAGCACGGCCTGCGGCGCAGCGACCACGCGCACCAGCGTGCCGTCCTCGCAGACCAGCACGTCACCGCCGCGCGTCACGCTGCCACGCGGCAGGAACACGCCCAGGTGCCGGCCCTGGCTGTCGGTGGCCTCGAAGCGGCTCTTGCAGCGGGTGTCCCAGTCCAGTTCGACCGTGGCGGCGCGGCGCAGCAGCGCGCCGGCCAGGCCGCGCCCTTGCGGAATGAGTTTGCTGGCGGAGATCATGGGCTGCGCGCCGCGCAGGGCGCCAGGGTGGCACACGCGACGAGTCTAGCGGTCGCCGGCCGGCCCGTAGCGGGCGCGGTCCGCCCGGTGGTCGCCGGGTGCCCGATCAGTGCAGCGGCGGCTTGCGGTCGTCGGACTTGCGGAACTGCCGCGGGCGCAGCACGTTGCCCTCGCGGTCGACCTCGCGCTTGGCGCCGCTGGCCCGCCGGATGGCCTCGGCCGCCTGGTCCTGGGCGCTGCGCCGCGCGCGCAGCAGCCGCCACTGCCGCTGCAGCCACCGGCCGGCGCCCTGCAGCGCATGCCAGCGCGCCCGCCAGAAGGCGTCGAAGCGATGCCGCTGGGCCGGCTTGAGCGCCATGCGCAGCAGCAAGGCCAGACACACCAGCAGGCCGATGGCACCGACGAGACGTTCACCCATCGCCTGACTATAGGTCGCCGCGAGCCGGCCTGGCGAACCGGACGTTCAGGGCCGGGGGCCCTGGATGGCCCGCGCTGCGCGGGGCGCCGGGCCGCCCGACCTGGCGCGCACGAGTCAGGAGAAGTGAGCGCGAGCCGCGCGAATCAACGGCCCGTGACGCTGCGATTCGTCCAGGATCTCCCTGACGAACTGCTCGCGCGACTCGCCGCGTGGCTCGTTGCCGCTGTCCAGCAGCCGCTCGCGCAGGGCCGATCCGGCCAGCGTGCCGGCCACCAGGCCGTTGATGCGGTCCAGCACGTCCGCCGGCGTGCCCACCGGCGCGAACAGCCCGAACACCGAGCCGAGGTTGGCAGCCTCGAAGCCAGCCGCTGCCAGCGTCGGCACGCCCGGCAGCACCGGCAGGGGTGCGGGCGCGCCTACAGCCAGCGCCTTCAGGCGCTTGCGGCGGACCAGGTCGACCTGCAAGGCCGCGACGTTGCTGGACAGCACCTCGAACTCACCGGCCAGTGCCGCGTTGATCTGCGGGCCGCCGCCCTTGTATGGCACGTGCACGAAGTGGCCGCCGCTGGCCTGGCGCACATGCTCCAGCACCAGGTGTCCGGTCGTGGCCACGCCGGAGGTGGCCCAACGCACCGAGGTCTCGGCCCGGCGTGCACGTCGCAGCACGGCCGCGAAGTCACCCCCCGGCAGGGCCTGCGTGCCGAGCACCAGCACCGGCGTGGCCATCACCGCGACGACCGGCGCCACCAGGTCCGGCAGGTCGGCATGGGCGGCGCTGAGGTGCGGCTGCACCGTCAGCGGCGTGATCGCGCAGAAGCACAGCGCATGGCCATCCGGCCGCGCCCGACCAAGGGCGCGCAGCGCCAGCGCGCCGCCGGCGCCAGGCTGGTGGTCCACGGTCACCGGCACGCCCAGGCGCCGCGCCAGATGCGCGGCCAGCTCGCGCACCACGCCGTCGCTGACCCCGCCGGGTGGGTAGGCCAGGGTGATGCGCACCGGGCCGGTCGGCCAGTCGCCCGCCCGGACCGCGGCCGGGCTCGCGACGGTCGCGGCCGTCGCCAGCAGCAGGTGGCGGCGACGCAGCCTACCGGCGATCATCGCGGCGACCCCACCGGACGCCGTGCACGCTGCCGCGACGCGGCGCGCCGCGCCAGCGCGCAGAAGGTCGCGAGCACGCCGACCTGCTCGTCGGCGCGGACCACCAGGGTCAGCGGCGCCTCGATCGTGTCGGCCGGCGGCAGGCGGCGGAACGCCACGGCCTCGGGATGCAGGCCCTGCATCGACGCCGGCACCAGCGACACGCCGACGCCGGCGGCCACCAGGTTGAGGTTGGTGATCATGCGCTCGACCTCGGCGACCACCTCCACGTCGATGCCGCGCTGCTGCAGCCGCGCCAGCAGGTTGGCATACAGCCCCGGCGCGCCAGGACGCCGCACCAGGATCAGCCGCTGCCCTTGCAGCTCGGCCAGCGGCACCGCACGGCGCGGACCGTGGTGGCGCAGGATCGGGTGGTCGATGGGCAGCGCCAGCAGGGCCGGCTCGCTGAGCAGGGTCTCGAACACCAGGTCGTCGGGCCGCCCGACCGGCGCCCGCAGCAGGGCGCAGTCCAGCGTGCCCACGGTCACCGCCTGGGTCAGCTCGGCCGCGTTGCCCTCGCTCAGGCGCAGCTCGATGTTCGGGTGCTCGCGCCGGCAGTCGCGCAGCAGCGCCGGCGTGTAGGCGTGCGCCGCGGCCGAGCTGGTGAATCCCACCGACAGCACGCCGCGCTGGCCGCGCGCCACCTGGTGCATGTGGGCTCGCAGGGCGTCAAGGCCCTGAAGTTGCCGGCGGGCCAGGGGCAGCAGCTCGCGGCCGGCGGCCGTCAGCGTCACGCCCTTGGGATGGCGGCTGAACAAGGCGGCGCCGATTTCGCCCTCCAGCACGCGGATCTGCTGGCTCAGCGGGGGCTGCTGCAGGCCGAGCGCCTGCGCCGCACGCGTGATGTGGCCGGCCTCCGCGACCGCGACGAAGTAGCGCAGCTGCCTCAGATCCATCGCCGGGCCATATCAAGAACGTATCGAGAACCGCTCGAGCCGATATTTGACCGGGGGATGGTGCCTGCATATCTTTGCCCCGCCATTCACGAGATCCCGGAGACATCCCCCATGAACCGATGGACCACGCTGGCGTTGGCCGGCCTGCTGCCCCTGGCCGCGCACGCCGCGCCCGTCGACGTGCTGTTCGTCGGCAACAGCTACACCTTCGGCCGGGTCGACCCGGTGATGAGCTACAACGCCGCCAACGTCACCGACCTGACGGCGCCGTCGCGCGGCGGGACCTTCATCGATACCCGTGGCAGCAACGGCTTCGAGCCGCACCCCTGGGGCGGCGTCCCGGGCATCTTCAAGCAACTCACGGTGCAAGCCGGGCTGGACTACAACGTCTCGCTGTCCACGCGCAACGCCGCCTCGCTGCGTGGCCACTTCCTCAACAGCAATCCGGCGGGCTGGGACCTGCGCGGCAACATCGGCCTGCAGGCCTGGGACCAGGTGGTCCTGCAGGAGCAAAGCGATGAGCCGCTGGCGCGGCGCACCAACGCCCATGGCGTCGCGCTGGCGTCGAACCCGGAGTACTTCCGCTTCTACGCCGACAAGATCGAGAACTTCGTGCACTCGAGCGCCCCGTCGGGCACGATTCGCGACCGCGACGCCTTTCCCGGCGCCACCTCCGCCGCGCGGCAGGCCGCCTGCGAAGCTGCCGGCATTGCATCGGGCACTTGCAGCAACAACCGAGGCAACTTCTCCAATGCCAACGCCGACGGTGGCACCGAGCTGTTCCTGTACCAGACCTGGGCCCGGCCCAACCTGGTCGATGGCGCTTACGCCACCACCACCAATGCCGATGGCAGCATCACGCGCTCTTCCAGCCTGTCGACCGGCACCTTCTTCAGCAGCCTCGAAGAGATGACTGGCGAACTGGTGGCCAGCTACGAGGCGGCGATGGACCAGGCCGACAATGACGGATCGGCCGGATTCGCCGCCATCGCCCCCGTCGGCGAGGCCTTCCTGCGTGCCGTGCAGTCAGGCATCGCCACGCGCGACATGTGGGCCGCCGACGCGCAGAGCGACGGGCTGATCGACCTGTGGTTCGACGACGGCACGCATGCCAGCAAGTACGGCTCGTACCTCAGCGCGCTCGTGCTGTTCGGCCAGCTGACGGGGCAGGACCCGGCACAGTTCGGCGGTGGCGAGATCGCCGCGCGCGATCTCGGCATCGACGCCCGCAGTGCGCGCCTGCTGCAACGGGTGGCCAGCGACCAGCTCGGCTTCGCGCCGGTGCCCACGCCGGCGACCGCGCCGCTGGCGATCCTGGCCCTGGCGTGCCTGGCCGGCCCGTCGCTGCGCCGCCGTCGGCGCGCCGCCGCGGCCTGATTTCCCTCTCAGTGAGCCCATCCATGTACCCGATGCCCATGCCCACCCGTCCCGGCCTGCGACGGGCGACGACGTTGGCCGCCGGCGCGCTGCTGCTGGCCGCCTGCACCACCCCCCCACCGGCGTCGACCGAGGCCGCGCCGACCGCACGCGCCTGTCCCGACAGCGTGCCGGCAGGCACGCGCTGCTGGTTCGGCCAGGACAGCGCCGGTGCGCACTACCTCGTCGCGATGCCGGCGCAGTGGAACGGCGTGCTCGTGCTGCACGCCCACGGCGGGCCCACGCTCGGTCCGGTGAAGCCCGAGCGGGCACTGGACGACCTGAAACGCTGGAGCATCTGGGTGCGCAGCGGTCACGCGTTCGCGGCCAGCACCTACCGGCAGGGCGGCGTGGCGGTGCGCGCCGCGGCCGAGGACACCGAGCGGCTGCGCGGCATCTTCGTCCAGCACATCGAAAAGCCGCGCCGCACCGTGCTGCACGGTCAGTCATGGGGTGCCGGCGTGGCGGCCAAGGGGGCCGAGATGTTCACCCGCGGCATCGACGGCAAGCGGCCGTACGACGCGGTGCTGCTGACCAGCGGCGTGCTGGGCGGCGGCTCGCGCTCGTACGACTTCCGGCTCGACCTGCGCGTGGTGTACCAGGTGCTGTGCGGCAACCACCCACGCGCCGACGAGCCGGCCTACCCGCTGTGGATGGGCCTGCCGTCCGGCTCCACGATGAAGCCCGACGACCTGCGCCAGCGCACGCGCGAGTGCCTGGGCATCGGTCTGCCGGCGGCGCAGCGCAGCGCGGAGCAGGCCCGCAGGCTCAAGGAGCTGGCCACGGTGATCCGCATCCCGGAGTCCTCGGTGCAGGGTCACCTCAACTGGGCCACCTTCCACTTCGCCGACATCGCCCACCAGCGCACCGGTGGTCGGCCGGTGTTCGGCAACATCGGTGCCGAGTACCGCGGCTCCGGCGACGACCGCGCGCTCAACGCGGCGGTGGCGCGCTACGCCGCCGACCCTGCGGCGCTGAAGGCCTTCGCCGACGACACCGACCCGAGCGGGCGCATCCCGGTGCCGGTGCTGACGGTGCATGCGACGGGCGACCCCACCGCCTTCGTCGAGCTCGAGCACGAGTTCCAGCGCACCATGGCCGCCGCGGGCCGCGCCGACGCGCTGGTGCAGGTGTTCACCAGCGACCGCGAGCACAGCTACCTGAGCGACCCGGTCTACCCCGCGGCCATCGAAGCCCTGCTGCGCTGGGCCGCCGGCGGCGCCAAGCCCACCCCGCAGGCGCTGGCCGATCGCTGCCAGGCGCTGCAGGCCACCTGGGGCCCCGGCTGCCGCATGCTGCCGGACTACCGGCCGCAGCCGCTGGATTCTCGCGTGGTGCCCCGGCAGCGGCCCTGATGGCGCTGGCCGACTCCGCCGGCGGACCGAGGGGTCGACGAGGTCACCACACCAGGCCCGGGACTCGCCGAGCGACGGACCCGGTGGTCGGTTCCGCGGGGGGGGGCACTCAGAACAGGAAGTAGCGCTGCGCCATCGGCAGCACCGTCGCCGGTTCGCAGGTGAGCAGTTGGCCGTCGGCGCGCACCGCGTAGGTCTGCGGGTCGATCTCCATCGCCGGCAGATAGGCGTTGTGCACCATGTCGGCCTTCTTCACGCTGCGGCAGTGCTGCACGGCGGCCAGGCGCTTCTTCAGGTTGAGCTCCTCGCCGATGTCACCGCGCAGCGCGGCCTGACTCACGAAGGTCAGGCTGCCCTTGTGCAGTGCGCCGCCGAAGGCGCCGAACATCGGCCGGTAGTGCACCGGCTGCGGCGTCGGGATGCTGGCGTTGGGGTCGCCCATGGCCGCCGCGGCGATGAAGCCACCCTTGAGCACGAGGCTCGGCTTGACGCCGAAGTATGCCGGCTTCCACAGCACCAGGTCGGCCCACTTGCCGATCTCGACCGAGCCCACCTCGTGGCCGATGCCGTTGGCGATGGCGGGGTTGATGGTGTACTTGGCGATGTATCGCTTGACCCGCGTGTTGTCGTGGCGCTGGCTGTCGCCGGCCAGGGCGCCGCGCTGGGCCTTCATCTTGTGCGCCGTCTGCCAGGTGCGAATGATGACCTCGCCGACGCGGCCCATGGCCTGGCTGTCGCTGCTCATCATGCTGATCGCGCCCAGGTCGTGCAGCACGTCCTCGGCGGCGATGGTCTCGCGGCGGATGCGGCTCTCGGCGAAGGCCAGGTCCTCGGCGATCGACGCGTCGAGGTGGTGGCAGACCATCAGCATGTCCAGGTGCTCGTCGACCGTGTTGGCGGTGTAGGGCATCGTCGGGTTGGTGCTGCTGGGCAGGAAGTTGGCCTCGCCCACCACGCGCAGGATGTCCGGCGCGTGGCCACCGCCGGCGCCTTCGGTGTGGAACGCGCACAGCGTTCTTCCATGTGTCGCGGCGATGGTGTCCTCGACGAAGCCGCTTTCGTTGAGCGTGTCGCTGTGGATCGACACCTGCGTGTCGGTGGCCTCCGCGATGTCCAGGCAGTTGTCGATGGCGCTCGGCGTGGTGCCCCAGTCCTCGTGCAGCTTCAGCCCGATGGCGCCGGCGGCGACCTGCTGGCTCAGGGCCTCGGGGCGGCTGGCGTTGCCCTTGCCGAGGAAGCCCAGGTTCATCGGGAAGGCGTCGGCCGCCAGCAGCATGCGGTGGATGTTCTCCGGCCCCGGCGTGCAGGTGGTGGCGAAGGTGCCGGTGGCCGGCCCGGTGCCGCCGCCCAGCATGGTGGTGATGCCCGCGTACAGCGCCTCGTCGATCTGCTGCGGGCAGATGAAGTGGATGTGGCTGTCGATGCCGCCGGCGGTGAGGATCATCCCCTCGCCGGCGATGATCTCGGTGCCCGGGCCGATGACGATGTCCACGCCCGGCTGCACGTCCGGATTGCCGGCCTTGCCGATGGCGGCGATGCGGCTGCCCTTGATCGCCAGATCGGCCTTGACGATGCCCCAGTGGTCGACGATCAGCGCGTTGGTGATCACGCAGTCGGCGGCTTCGCCATGGCCGGGGCCGTTGACGCGCTGGCTCTGCCCCATGCCGTCGCGGATGGTCTTGCCGCCGCCGAACTTGACCTCTTCGCCATAGCCGCCGGCGGCGAGGGTGAGGTCCTTCTCGACCTCGATCAGCAGGTCGGTGTCGGCCAGGCGAAGGCGGTCACCGACGGTGGGGCCGAACATCTCGGCATAGGCCTGTCGTCCGATGCGGGCCATCTCAGATCGCTCCCTGCACGTCGCCGCGGAAGCCCCACACCTGGCGGTCGCCGGCGTACGGAACCAGCTCCACGGTGCGCTGCTGGCCGGGCTCGAAGCGCACCGCGGTGCCGCTGGGGATGTTCAGTCGCTGGCCGCGGGCGGCCGCCCGGTCGAAGCGCAACGCGGGGTTGGTTTCGGCAAAGTGGTAGTGGCTGCCCACCTGGATCGGGCGGTCGCCGCTGTTCTCGACCACCACGGTGGTCGTCGCGCGGCCGGGATTGAGTTCGAGCTCGCCGGGCTCGGCCAGCAGTTCGCCGGGAATCATCGCCACCTCAGCGCCTCCGCGACCACCACAGCACGGCCGCGCCCGCGGCCAGCGCCCATCCGAGGCCCCAGGCGTCGCTGGCATGCCAGTGGCTGCCGCTGCCCATGTCGTGCCCGGGATGGGCGGCAGCGGCCGCCGCGGCCAGGCTGGCGGCAGCGCCTGCCAAGGTCTTCACAATGGTGCGTGTCATCGCTTGCTCCGGTGAATCAGGCAATGGGTTGGTGCACGGTCACCAATTTGGTGCCATCGGGGAAGGTGGCCTCGACCTGGATCTCCGGGATCATCTCGGCCACGCCGTCCATCACGTCGGCACGCGTCAGCACCTGCTTGCCCGCGCTCATCAGCTCGGCCACCGAGCGGCCATCGCGGGCGCCCTCCATGATCGCGGCGCTGATCAGGGCCACCGACTCGGGCACGTTGAGCTTCAGGCCGCGCGCCTGGCGGCGTTCGGCCAGCAGTGCGGCGGTGAAGATCAGCAGCTTGTCCTTCTCGCGGGGCGTCAGTTCCATGGCGTCGGCCTTTGCAGGATGGGTGCCATGGTAGCCGCAGCGTCCGCCTGGCCTGCGCCATCGCCGCAGGGCCCGGGCCACCCGCCGGGCCCGCGCGGGCTGCCGACCGCACGCGCCGCAGGTCACCCGGGCCGCGCTGGCCGGCAGGGCTGGTGCGGTTCTTGAGTGCAGGGGCTGCATGCCCGTTGCCGAGTCCGTCGCCGCCCTGCCGCCCGCTGCCCCGCAGCGGGTGATGAAGACCCGGCGCGACTACAACAGCTGGGTCGCGCGCGAGTCGATGGAGGACTACGCGCTGCGCTTCACGCCGCACGGCTTTCGGCGCTGGAGCGAGTGGCGGGTGGCCAACACCGCGTTCGGCGCGGCCTCGTTCCTGATCCTCGAGGCCGTCGGCGCCACGCTGCTGGTGCAGTACGGCTTCACCAACGCGCTGCTGGCGATCGGGGCCACCGGGCTGATCATTTTCGCCGCCGGCTGGCCCATCAGCGTCTACGCCGCCCGGCACGGCGTCGACATGGACCTGCTGACGCGCGGTGCGGGCTTCGGCTACATCGGCAGCACGATCACCAGCCTCATCTACGCCAGCTTCACCTTCATCTTCTTCGCGCTGGAGGCGGCGGTGATGGCCTATGCGCTGGAGTTGGCCTTCGACATTCCACCGGCCTGGGGCTACCTGCTGTGCGCGCTGGTGGTCATTCCGCTGGTGATGCACGGCGTCACGGCGATCGGCGCGCTGCAGGTCTGGACGCAGCCCGTGTGGCTGGTGATGCTGGTGCTGCCCTATGTCTTCGTGTTCCGCCACAACCCCGACCTGCTGCAGGGCCTGAGCACCTTCGCCGGCCTGAACGGCAGCGGCCCGGGCTTCGAGCTGCACGCCTTCGGCGCGGCGATGACGGTGGGCATTGCGCTGATCACGCAGATGGGCGAGCAGGTCGACTACCTGCGCTTCATGCCCGCGCCGCAGCCCGGGCGGCGCGCCCGCTGGTGGGCGGCGGTGATCGTCGGCGGCCCCGGCTGGGTGGTGCCGGGCGTGCTGAAGATGCTCGGCGGGGCGCTGCTGGCCTACCTGGCGCTGAGCCACATGGTGCCGGCGGAGCGGGCGGTCGACCCCAACCAGATGTACCTGGCCGCCTACGAGACGGTGTTCTCGCACTACGAGTGGGCGGTGGCGGCGACGGCGCTGTTCGTGATCGTCTCGCAGCTCAAGATCAACGTCACCAACGCCTATGCCGGCAGCCTGGCGTGGAGCAACTTCTTCTCGCGGCTGACCCACGCCCACCCGGGGCGCGTGGTGTGGATGGTCTTCAACACCGGCATCGCGCTGGTGCTGATGGAGATGAACGTGTTCAGCGCACTCGGCCACGTGCTGGGGCTGTACGCCAACATCGCCATCGCCTGGATGATGGCGGTGGTGGCCGACCTGGTGGTCAACAAGCCGCTGGGCTTCAGCCCGCCGGGCATCGAGTTCAAGCGCGCGCACCTGTACGACATCAACCCGGTGGGCGTGGGCGCGATGGGCATCGCCTCGACGCTGTCGGTGGTGGCACACCTGGGCGCCTTCGGGCCCACCGCGCAGGCCTTCTCGGCCCTGATCGCGCTGGTCACCGCCTTCGTCGCGTCGCCGCTGATCGCCTGGGCCACGCGGGGCCGCTACTACCTGGCGCGCCAGGCGGCGCCGACGATCCCGATCGTCCCGCTGCCGCCCGCGGCGAGGACCGGCGCAGGGGCGTCGCCGAGCGTGCCGGACGCGCCCGACGCCGCCGTCGAGGCCGGCACCTATCGGCGCCTGCAGCGCTGCTGCATCTGCGAGCGCGAGTACGAGTCCGAGGACGTGGCCCATTGTCCGGCCTATCGCGGCCCGATCTGCTCGCTGTGCTGCACGCTGGACGCGCGCTGCGACGACCTGTGCAAGCCGCAGGCGCGCCTGGCCGCGCAGTGGACCGCGGCGCTGCGACGGCTGCTGCCCCGCCGCATGTGGCCGCAGCTCGACGCCGGCCTGGCGCACTTCCTCCTGCTGATGGGGCTGGTCGCGCCCGGCCTGGCGCTGCTGGTGGGCGTCGTCTACACGCAGACGGTGCGTGCACTGGCCTCGCAGGCGGCCACGCTGGCGCCGCTGCTGCCCAACCTCAAGGAAGGTTTCGTCGCCGCCTACCTGCTGATGCTCATCCTGGCCGGCATCGTCGCCTGGTGGCTGGTGCTGGCCCACCAGAGCCGGCAGGCCGCTCAGGAGGAGTCCAACCGACAGACCGAGGCGCTGACGCGCGAGATCGAGTCGCACCGCCGCACCGACGAGCAGCTGCAGAAGGCCAAGCACGAGTCGGAGCGCGCGCGCGAGGTGGCCGATGCCGCCAACCAGGCCAAGAGCCGCTACATCACCACCATCAGCCACGAGCTGCGCACGCCGCTCAACAGCATCCTCGGCTACGCCCAGTTGCTGGAGGAGGACGACGCGATGCCGGCGCACCGCCGCCAGGCGGTGAGCGTGATCCGCCGCGGCGGCGACCACCTGCTGGGCCTGATCGAGGGCACGCTGGACATCGCACGCATCGAGTCCGGCAAGCTGCGGCTGGAGGTGCGCCCGATGCGCTTCGCCGAGGGCATCGCCGAGATCGCGCGGCTGTTCGAGCTGCAGGCCGCCGGGCGCGGCATCGCCTTCCGCTGCGAGATCGACGGCCGCCTGCCCGAGGCGGTGCGCGCCGACGAGAAGCGGCTGCGCCAGATCCTCATCAACCTGCTCGGCAACGCCGTCAAGTTCACGACGCAGGGCCAGGTGACGCTGCGCGTCGCGCACCAGCGCGAGATGGCGCGCTTCGAGATCGCCGACAGCGGGCCGGGCATGACGGCCGAGGAGCTGTCGCGCGTGTTCGAGCCCTTCGAGCGCGGCTCGGCGGCCAGCGGCATGTCGGCCGGCAGCACCGGGCTGGGGCTGACGATCGCGCGCATGCTCACCGACCTGATGGGCGGCGAGATGGCCGTCTCGAGCACGCCGGGCGTCGGCACCACGTTCACGATCCGCCTGTTCCTGCCCGAGGTCTCGGCGGGCTTGCCCGACACCGGTGCGGCGCGCGGGCCGCGCACCGGCTATCGCGGCGAGCGGCGCCGCGTGCTGGTGGTCGACAACGAGGAGGCCGACCGGCGCTTGCTGCTGGACGTGCTGCGGCCGCTGGGCTTCGAGGTGCACACCGCGGCCTCCGGCGAAGAGGCGCTGGCCTGGCTGGCCGCGCAGGACGCCCGCGACGCGCCGCCCCACGCGGTGTTCATGGACCTGGCGATGCCCGGCATCGACGGCTGGGAGACCCTGCGCCGGCTGCGCGCGGCGGGGCTGACGATGCCGGCTGCCGTGGTGTCGGCCAACGCCTTCGACCGCAGGCTCGACAACCCGGTGGGCCTGCCGGCGGAGGACTTCATCGTCAAGCCGGTGCGCCTGCCCGAGCTGCTGGACTGGCTGGGGCGGCAGCTGGCGCTGGACTGGATCCATGCCGACCCGGCGCCGACGCCGCCGGCCGCACCGGCGCTGCCCGGGCGGCTGCCCGGCGCCGACCAGCTGCAGGCCCTGCGTCACGCCGTGGAGATCGGTCACGCGCGCGGCATCACGCGTCAGCTCGACCGGCTGCAGGCCGCCGATCCGGCCTACGGCGCCTTCGTGGAGCGGCTGCGCGCGATGGCACGACTGTTCCGCTTCGACGCCATGGCCGTCGTGCTGCAGCAGGCGCTGGCCGGCTCGCCGGCGGCGTCCCCGGCCGGCCCGGCGGTCGCCATCGCGCCCCGCCCCGCCGCGCCGCCATCCGATGCCTCCCACCCCACCCGCCATGGCTGACCCCGACGAACGATCCTCGCCCGCGCTGCCGACACTGCCCGGGGGCGCCGACGTGGTGCTGGTGGTCGACGACGTGCCCGACAACATCACGCTGCTCGAGGACGCGCTCGACGAGGCCGGCTACACCGTGCTGGTGGCCACCGGCGGCGAGGCCGCGCTGCAGCTGGCCGCACGCGCCCGCCCTGACATCGTGCTGCTCGATGCCGTGATGCCGGGCCTCGACGGCTTCGAGGTCGCGCGGCGGCTGAAGGCCGACGAGGCCACCGCGGCCATCCCGATCGTCTTCATGACCGGCCTGACCGAGACCGAGCACGTGGTGGCCGCGTTCGCCGCCGGCGGCACCGACTACGTCACCAAGCCGATCAAGCCGCGCGAGGTGCTGGCGCGCATCGCCGCGCACATGCAGGCCGCGCGCTCGCAGCGCCAGGCCCGCCACGCGCTCGACGCCTTCGGCCACGCGACGATGGTGGTGCGCGAGCGCGACGGCCGCCGCGTCTGGCAGACCGCGCTGGCGCGCCAGATGCTCGCCGAGCATTTCGGCGGCGACGAGCACCACACGCCGCCCGAGCTGATCGCCTGGGTGGCGCGCGAGGCGCTGCGCCGCCGGGCCGGCGCCGACCCGCTCACCTTGACCGTCGCACGCGGCCGCCGCCGCATCACCTTCGCGCTGCACGCGATGCCCGACGAGACGCAGGAGGACAGCGGCGACGGCGAATGGCTGCTGGTGCTGCGCGAGAGCGACGATGCGGCAGTGGTCGAGGCGGTGATGCTGGCCTTCAAGCTCACCGCGCGCGAGGCCGAGGTGCTGTACTGGGTGGCCAAGGGCAAGACCAACCGCGACATCGGGGAGATCCTCGGCACCAGCCCGCGCACGATCACCAAGCACCTGGAGCACGTGTTCGAGAAGCTCGGCGTCGAGACCCGCACCGCCGCGGCGGCGCTGGCCCTGCAACGGGTGCGGGAGCTGGCGCGCAGCTGACGGGCTTGCGCTCGGCAGGCCGCGGTTCGGCCCGGGTTGCGGGACGGCCGGTTCCCCTGGGGGGGGGCTGAGGCCAGCGACGCCGCGCTGCCCGTGAGTGATAGCTCAACCTTCCCGGCACACCGGCCGGGTAGGGCAGGAGCCACGCTCGCCCGCCCCAATGCCCCACGCGCGGCGGGTGATCACGGTCTCGCGCAGAATCCGCCGCTGTCGAGAGGGGAGTAGCCGGGCAGCCCACGCTGCCGCGACGCCCCGTCAATTCGGAGCACCGGTGCAAGGCCGGTGCATCCCGGGATCGCAGGGACCTCGCAGGTCCTGTTGCAAGACCTTTCGGCGCGAACTCAACCCCAACCAACGGGAGTGTCCGTGGACACCATCGCGCCGCTGTGGCTCTGGATCACCTTCGTCGGCTGCGTGCTCGCCGCCCTGTTCGTCGACTTCGTCGTGCTGCGCAAGCAGGGCGCGCATGCCGTCTCGTTGAAGGAGGCGGTGCACTGGTCGATCGTCTGGGTCGCTGCCAGCCTGGCCTTCAACGGCTTGTTCTGGTGGGCCGTGGCGCAGGACCACGGCGCCGCGGTGGCCAACACCAAGGCGATGGAGTTCCTCACCGGCTACGTCATCGAGAAGAGCCTGGCCGTCGACAACATCTTCGTCTTCCTGATGATCTTCACCTACTTCGCGGTGCCGCCCGAGTACCAGAAGCGCGTGCTGATGATCGGCATCGTCGGCGCCATCGTGCTGCGCACGGTGATGATCCTGCTGGGCTCGTGGCTGATCGCGCAGTTCCACTGGGTCTTGTACCTGTTCGGTGCGTTCCTGCTCGTCACCGGCATCAAGATGTGGTGGGCCGCCGGCCAGGAACCCGACCTCGAGCGCAACCCCGCGCTGCGCCTGCTGCGCCGCTGGGTGCCGGTGAGCGACGGCTTCGACGGCGAGCGCTTCTTCACGCTGCGCCGCGGCCGGCGCATCGCCACGCCGCTGCTGCTGGTGATCGCGCTGGTCGGCCTGACCGACGTGATCTTCGCCGTCGACTCCATCCCGGCCATCTTCGCGATCACGACCGACCCGTTCATCGTGCTGACCTCCAACATCTTCGCGATCCTCGGGCTGCGTGCGATGTACTTCCTGCTGGCCGCGATGGCGGCGCGCTTCCACCTGCTGAGCTACGGCCTGGCGGTGGTGCTGGTCTTCATCGGGTCGAAGATGCTGCTGATCGACGTGATCAAGATCCCGGTGCTGCTGTCGCTGGGCGTGGTGGTCGCCATCCTCGGGGCGACGATGCTGCTGAGCGTGCGCACCGGGCCGCGCGTCGCGGCGGCGCCGAACCCCGCCGAGTGAAGGCCGCCGGCGCGGTCGCCGGCGGGCTCAGGCCCCCTTGAACACCGGCTTGCGCTTGGCCAGGAAGGCCTGGCGGCCTTCCTGGAAGTCGGCGCTGCCGTACAGCACCGCCTGCGCATCCGTCTCGGCGGCCAGCAGGTCCTCCAGCGCCATCGGGCCGCGCGCCAGCACCGCCTTGACCATGCCGTTGGACAGCGGCGACAGCGCCGTCATCTCCTGCGCCAGGGCCAGCGCGTCGGCCAGGGCCTGGCCGGGCTCGGCGATCTGCTCGACCAGGCCCAGGCGCTGGCCCTCGGCGGCGTCGATGGTGCGGCCGGTCATCATCAGCAGCTTGGCGCGCCCGAGTCCCATGCGCAGCGGCAGGCTCCAGGCGCCGCCCAGGTCGGGGAACAAGCCGATCTTGTTGAAGGTGCACGACAGCCGCGCCTCGCGCGAGGCCACCACGATGTCGCAGGCGGCGGCGATGCACAGGCCGGCGCCGGCCGCGTGGCCTTCGACGGCGGCGATCACGGGCTTCTCGCCGCGGATCAGCAGGCGCACGACGCGGTGGATGCGCTGCATGCGCACCCGTCCGCTCGACGGCGTGATGCCGTCGAAGCTGGAGATGTCGCCGCCCGAGCAGAAGTGGCCGCCTTCGCCGGTGAGCACGACGGCGCGGCAGTCGGCGTCGGCCATGGCCTGCTGCAGGCGCTCTTCCAGCGCCTCGCGCAGCGGCAGCGACAGCGCGTTGCGCCGCGCCGCGTAGGCCAGCGTGAGGACGGTCACGGCGCCTTCGCGCCGCGCGTGCACGGTGCCGCCGTCGGTTCGGGGCTCGGTCATCGAGGTCTCCTGCATGGATGCGGTGGACGTCGATTGTCGGGTTGGCGGGCGGGCCCGCGCAGCGGGTCGATCCCATCGGGGTCCGGCCCCGGCGGCCGGTATAACCCGCGATCCGGGCTCCAGAGGCCCGATGCCCGACACCCGACACCTGATACCCGACGTCCAGCCACCGCCCGGGAGCGCCATGACCGCTGCACTGATCCACGACGACACCCTCACGGCGCCGGCCGCGCTCGACGCGGCGGTGGCACGCTCGGCCACCGCGCTGCGGCGGCTGGGCATCGGCGCCGACGACGTCGTCGCGCTGATGATGCGCAACGGCCCGCAGCTGGTGGAGCTGGTGCTGGCGGCGCGACTGACCGGCGCCCGCTGGTGCCCGGTGAACTGGCACTTCAAGACCGACGAGGTGCGCTACATCCTCGAGGACAGTGGCGCCCGGCTGCTGGTGGTGGACCCCGACCTGTGGCGGGGCCTGGCCGGCCTGCAGCCCTCGGCGCGGGTGGTCGAGTCGGGCGCGGCGTGGGCGCAGCTGCGCGATGCCACGGCCGCCGAGCCGCTGCGGCCGGTGGCACCGCGCGGCGCGATGTTCTACACCTCGGGCACCACCGGCCGGCCCAAGGGCATCCGCCGCGCGGCGTCGACGCCCGAGCAGGTGGCGCTGGCGCAACAGGTGGGGGCGCTGGCCTACGGCATCGAGCCCGGCATGCGCGCACTGGTCAGCGCGCCGATGTACCACAGCGCGCCCAATGCCTACAGCATCGGCGCGGCCCAGAGCGGCGAGCTGCTGGTGCTGGAGACCCGCTTCGATGCCGAGCGCACGCTGCAGCTGATCGAGCGCCATCGCCTGACGCACGCCTACCTGGTGCCGACCATGTACGTGCGCCTGCTGGCCCTGCCCGAGGCGGTGCGGCGACGCCACGACCTGTCGTCGATGCGCTTCGTGGCCAGCACCGGCTCGCCCTGCCCGCCGGCCGTCAAGCGCGCGATGATCGACTGGTGGGGCCCGGTGATCAACGAGTCCTACGGGTCCAGCGAGCTCGGCTACATGACGGTGCTGACCAGCGCGCAGGCGCTGGCCAGGCCGGGCTCGGCGGGCAAGGCCCTGCCCGGCGTGCGCCTGGCCATCCTCGACGAACAGGGCCGCGCGCTGCCGCCCGGCCAGGCCGGGCTGATCTACGCGCACCAGCCGGCCTATGCCGACTTCACCTACAACCACAACGACGCCGCCCGCCAGCGCATGGAGCTGGACGGCCTGAAGACCATGGGCGACATCGGCTACCTCGACGACGAGGGCTTCCTGTTCATCGTCGACCGGGCCGCCGACATGGTGATCAGCGGCGGCGTCAACGTCTACCCGGCCGAGATCGAGGCGGTGCTGCACGGCATGCCGGGTGTCGCCGACTGCGCGGTGTTCGGCATTCCCGACGACGAGTTCGGCGAGGCGCTGGCCGCCGCCGTGCAAGGGCAACCCGGCTCCGCGCTCGACGCCGCGGCCGTGCAGGCCTGGCTGCGCGAGCGGCTGGCCGGCTACAAGGTGCCGCGCACGGTGACCTTCCACGCCAGCCTGCCGCGCGAGGACACCGGCAAGATCTTCAAGCGCAAGCTGCGCGACCCATACTGGGCCGGGCGCGAGCGGCGGGTGTAGGGGCGCGGCTGCCGTCGATCGGCGCGCGCGCGGGGGAGGGCGTTCGTCTTTAGAACTTTGAAGCCGGGTTGAAGGACGGGCGACGCGGTGGCGACGGACAGTGCCGACTCTTCATCGACCCGGCCACGACGACGACGAACCATGCCTGCCACCCATCCCACCGGCCCACGGCCCACGCCCTCCCTGCCACGTCCCGATGGGGCCGAGGCCAGCATCCGCCTGCTGCTGCAGCACGGCCTGTTCATCAGCGCCGAAGCCCTGGCCCGCGACGAACTCGCGCGCGCCGCGGCCGACCGGCACGACGCGCTGCACTACCTGCTGGCGCTCAGCCTCGACGCGCAGGATCGGCACGCCGATGCCGCCCCGCACTACGCCAGCGCGATGGGGCGGCAGCTCGAGGACCTGACCGCGAGCTGAAGCGCGGCGACCTCCGGCCGCTCAGGGTTCACCCGAGGTCGGCCGCCTCGCGTGGTACGTCCGGACGCCCGGCACACAGTCGGATCCTTCCGCCGCGCAGCTGGTTACCGGTCGACAAGGCTTGTTCCGAGACCGGTTGTAAGGACGTCCCGATCGGCTTACGAACGCTGGCGCCGATGCCCCGCGTGCCTCGAAGATGCGTCCTCGATTCGGTGGAGGACCAAACATGCTGGGCACCTGGATGAGTGCCGCGCGGCCCGTGCCGCGCGCCGCGCAGCCCGTCGGCGGCTGGATGCAACGCGAGCAGACGGTGATGGGCACCTCGGTGTCGGTGCAGCTGTGGGCCGACGACCGCCCGCGTGGCGAGGCGGCGATGGCCGCGGTGATGGCCGAGATGCAGCGCATCGAGCGCGCCTACAGCCCGCACCGCAACGACTCGGAGCTGTCGCTGCTCAACGCCCTGGCGGGCCAGCAGCCGGTGCGCGTGTCGGAGGAGCTGTTCGAGCTGGTCATCCGCGCCCTGTCGTTCTCGCGCCTGTCGCGCGGGGCCTTCGACATCAGCTACGCCGCGGCCGGGCGCCTGTACGACTACCGCGCCGGCGTGGCGCCCGACGACGCCGCGCTGCAGCGCGCGGTGGAGGTGATCGGCTGGCAGCACATCGAGGCGGTGCCGATGACGCGCACGCTGCGCTTCGCCAGGCCGGGCATGGCCATCGACCTGGGCGGATTCGCCAAGGGGCATGCGGTGGACCGCTCGGTGGCCATCCTGCAGCGCCACGGCATCCGCCACGCCCTGGTCAGCGCCGGCGGCGACAGCCGCGTGCTGGGCGACCGGCGCGGACGGCCGTGGACCGTGGCGATCCGCGACCCGCGCAACGGCGAGGGCATCGTCGCCGTGCTGCCGCTGGAGGACGTGGCGCTGTCGACCTCGGGCGACTACGAGCGCTTCTTCGAGCGCGACGGCGTGCGTCACCACCATCTGCTCGACCCACGCACCGGACGCAGCCCGCGCCACGTGCGCAGCGTGACCATCGTCGCCGAGGACGGCCTGACCGCCGAGGCGCTGGGCAAGACGGTCTTCGTGCTCGGCGTCGACGAGGGCCTGGCCATCGTCGAGCGGCTGCCCGGCGCCGACGCCGTGGTCGTCGACGCCGAGGGCCGTCTGCGCGCGACCAGCGGCTTCGAGAACCTGGCCGGGGTCGTAGCGTGAAGTCCGTCACGAAACCGTTCACATACCTCGCTATCTGGACGGCATCGATCGGCGCCGCGCTGGTTGCCTGCAGCGGGTCGGGCGGCGGCGAGAAGGCCTCCGCCGGCGTCACCGTCACCGGCGAGGTGCCGCTGGTCTACGTCCAGCGCGCGGTCACGCTGCGCCTGAACCCGACCAATGGCGCGCCCTTTGCCGCCGGCGGCGACCTGATGCTGCGCGAGAAGAGCTCGCCCAGCGCCCCCGAGCACAACCTGACGGCTGCCATCACCCAGGGCGCGGGCGACGTCTCCGACCCCGAGGTGTCGTACGACGGGCGCAAGATCGTCTTCGCGCTGCGCTGCCCGACGAGCAACAGCGCCACCATCGGCACCGTGGCCGCCTGCACCGGGCGCTGGAACCTGTGGGAGTACACCCTCGGCGCGGCGCCCAACCTGCACCAGGGCACGCTGCGGCGGCTCACCGCCGCGGCCGACGCCGACGACGTCGATCCGGCCTGGCTGCCCGGCGGCCGCGGCTTCGTCTTCACGTCCAACCGCCAGACCCGCTCGCGCACGCTGCAGGCCCTGGGCCGCAACTACCTGGGGCTCGACGAGTACGAGCGCGAACGCGTCTTCAACCTGCACACCATGGGCGCCTCGGGCGAGGCGATCCAGCAGATCAGCTTCAACCAGAGCCACGACCGCAACCCGGTGGTGCGCCCCAACGGCGACATCCTGTTCTCGCGCTGGGACCACGTCGGCGGGCGCAACCAGTTCAGCATCTTCCGCATGCGCCCCGACGGCACCGACCTGTTCGTGCTGTACGGCGCGCACAGCGCCGGCAACAGCTTCCTGCACCCGCGCGACATGGACCCGGCCGGCGCCTTCAAGGGCCAGCTGGCCACCAGCCTGATGCCGCTGTCGGGCACGCAGGAGGGCGGCGCGCTGATGCTCGTCGACGCCGCCGGCTACAGCGAGCAGAACACCCCGGCCAGCCCCGACGTGCCCGCCGAGGGCGGGCAGCGGCAGCTGACGCAGCAGGTGCTCCAGCTGGGCGGCGGGCTGTCGCCGTACGGCCGCGCGACCACGCCCTACCCCCTGTGGGACGGC
>WBZL01001039.1_pt1 | contig 30078 bp, 42 predicted proteins | sample 5204291 | NCBI WGS metagenome assembly WBZL01 (sample SAMN12344345, study PRJNA552823) | activated sludge metagenome | biome: Activated sludge suspended growth; feature: Nitrification reactor; material: Wastewater; isolation source: activated sludge from nitrification reactor of wastewater...
GCCGTCATCATCAACGAGGCCACCCAGGCCCGCGACACCAGGGCCAAGCAGGCCGTCCGGGCCCGCGAAACGGCGGCCGAGCACGACCGTGGGATCAAGCGCACCGAGTTCGACCTCGACGCCCCCCTGTGCCACCACTGCCAGGGCGGGCTTATGTGGCTCACCGACGACGACATCACCTACTGCCCGTCGTGTAACAGCGCCCAGGTCCAGGACCCCCAGACGGGCCGCACCAAACTCACCCAGGCCGACCGCGAAGGACTGCGGGTCGCCGCCGGCCCCCCCGGCCGCCACATGCGACACCCCGGCGAGGCCGCGTGAACGTACCCCGCCACCAGCTCGACGCGATCCGTGCCGGCGCCACCCAAACCGTGCTGCTGCCCCGCCCACACGCCGTCATCGACGGCCAGACCATCACGCTGCGAGCCCGCGGCCTCGGCGACCGGCGGGGCGACCCGGACACCACCCGCGCCACCGTCATCACCAGCCACGTCGTGCTCCTCGGCCAGCTCACCAGCGGCGACACCCAGGCGATGGGCTGGCGTAGCTTCGCCCGCTTCCGAAGCGACTGGATCCGCCGCCACGAGCAGGACCGCCGGTGGGACACCGGATTCCGCGAGGGCCTGCTCGGCGACGACGACGCCGCCATGCGATGGGAGTCACACTGGGTGCAGCGCAACGGCTTTGCCGTCGTCCTCGCCCACGACCCCACCCACCTGCCGCGCCTGCTCGCTAGGCGTTCCGAGTTCGGCTACGTGGCAGTGCCAGCCCAGGCTCTCCCCGATGAACCGGAGGCGATGTGATGACTGCTGACCCGATCGGTTGCGCGCTGTCCGCACCCTGCGCTAGTGTGCCGGGCGTGACCTGTGACCCCACGGACTGGGGCAAGAGGGTCTTTCCCGCGCCGCGCGCAGCCGGCGGGCCTCCTGACCACACAGCACCGCAATACGGTGCCGATCAGGGAGTAGCCCAAGTGCGCCTTCGTTCAGGTGGACCGCCTTGCCGCTGAAAGCCTGCGCGACGTGCGGTCGCGGCTTCACGCCCACCCACCCGCGGCAGACACGGTGCCCAGTGCACACGCCCAGCCACACGGGCCGGGACTACCGGGCCGAGCCGCCCAGCCCGAGCAGCCAGGCCACCCGCCGCCCGGGATGGCGGGCGCTTCGCCGCCAGGTCATCGCCCGTGACACAGGCTCACCCTGCGCCCTGTGCGGCCGCCTTCTCGGCCCCGGGGACGCCCTGGACGTCGACCACATCACGCCCGCCTCACGCGGCGGGCAGAACACGCTTGCGAACCTCCGGGCCGTCCACTCGGCCTGCAACCGCAGCCGACGCGCAGGGGGGGAGGGTGAAAACCCCCGCCCGATTGGGGGCGCGTTCGACGGGGGACCTCAGTGTGAAAAACCTCCTCGTCGGGAGACGGTTAACCGGTGAAGCGTGTTGTGGTCGGGGTGAAGATCGAGCCTGATGAGAAAGCTCGCTTGCTGGCTGAGGCGAAGGCGGCGGGTCAGTCCCTGTCGGAGTGGTGCCGTGGCATCCTGCTGACCGGGTACGGCCGCCGTGCGGCGTTGCCGTGTGATGTTGCAGACCACGACGAGGTGCTGGGGCTCTTGTCGGTCGCGGCGCGGGCCGGTGACGTGCAGGCAATGCGGCACTTGGAGAAGGCGCTCGCGCCCGACCCGGACGTGGGGTCGAAGAAGCCGTTGTCGGCGTTGGACGAGTTGTCGGCTCGGCGGAAGGCGCGCACCAGCTAGGGGCGATGGAGGGGGTGCTGTGCGCGGCCTAGACCCCGATGATGTGGTGCGGTTCCTTTCGTTGGTGGAGCTCGACACGGGTGATCGGTGGCGGGTGGAGCCGTTTCAGCGGGCCGCGATCGAGGATCTCTGCGCCGGCGTGGACGTGCTGTGGTGGGAGATGCCTGAGGGCAACGGTAAGTCCTCGACGCTCGCGGGTCTCGCGCTCGCCCACCTGTTCTTCACGCCGGAGGCGAACCTGCCGATCGCGGCGTCGAGCGCGCAGCAGGCCACCGTGCTTTTGCGGCAGGCCACCGGGATGATCGCCCGGTCGGATGACCTGGCTGGGGCGTTCCGTCCGCTGGAGGGGTCGAAGAGGATTGACTGTCCCGGGTCTGGTGGCCAGCTGAAGATTCATGCGGCGGACGCCGGGACGGGTGACGGTGTGATCCCGTCGCTCGCGATCTTGGAGGAGCTGCACCGGCACCCGTCGCTTGACCTTTACCGCACGTGGCGGGGCAAGCTTGCGAAGCGCCGCGGGCAGCTGGTCATCATCTCGACTTCCGGGGCGCCGGAGTCCGAGTACGAGGTCGCTAAGGAGGCTGCGATTGCCCGCTGTGGCGAGATGGGGTCGGTGGAACGCACCCCGGGTCTGCTGGTGGCCCGCATGCCCGGGTTCGCTATGCGCGTGCATGGGATCGCGGCCGGTGAGGACAGCGACGACCTGGAGGCGGTGAAGCGCGCCAACCCGCTGTCGTCAATCACGGTTGAGACGTTGCGTGAGAAACGCCAGGACCCCAACTTTCTGCGTTCGCATTGGGACAGGTTCACGTGTGGCCGACCGGCCCGGGTGGAGGAGTCGGCGGTCAACGAGCAGGAGTGGTTGGCGTTGGAGCGGGAGGACATTCCGCCGGGCGTCGAGGTTGCGGTTGGGGTGGACTTCGGGTGGAAGTTCGACACGACCGCGCTCGTGCCGCTGTGGATGCCGTCGCCGGACCAGCGGGTGCTGGGAACGCCGACGATCATCGTGCCACCGCGGGACGGGACTTCGACATCCACGGCAGTGGTTCGGGAGGCGTTCATCCGCCTGCGCGAGCGGAACCCGATCAGTGTGGTCGCGATGGACCCCGCGGCGGGTGGCCGCCAGTTCGGCGAGTGGTTGGAGAGCCCCCCGACCGCCGACGGTTCGGTGCGATGGGAAGACGGTGGCGGCCTCGGTGTTGAGGTCGTGGAGGTAAGCCCAGGGAACGCCACGCAGTGCGCCGCCTACGCCGTTTTCATGGAGGCGATACGCACCGGCGTGCTGCACCACCCGCATGACCCCGACCTGACGCGGCATGTCCTGAACGCCCGGGCGAAGCTCGTGACCCACGACCGGTACCGGTTCGACCGTCCAGTGACGAGCCGGCATGCGCGGCTGCAGGACAGCCGGGTAATCGACGCCCTGATCGCGGCCAGCATCGTGCACTGGCAGCAGACCGCGGGCCTTGACGACGACTCGGACCCCTGGCGCAGCCGGCCATTCAGCCTCGACGACTACAAGGTGGTGACGCTGTGACACCGGCCTTGCTGGTCGTCAGCATCGTGGTGCTCTGCATGGGTGCGGTCCTGATGGCCGGATCGTACCTGCGGCTGCAGGTACAGGCCGGTGTGCGTGACCGGTTCGGGCGGGCGTCGAGCCTGCACGGCCGTACGGTGGTCGTCCACACGGCGGCGGAGTCGATCCGCGGGGTTGTGCAGGCCGACCATGACGATGTGCTGGTGCTGGCCGGCCCAATGCTCGTCCGGCCCGGCGACAACGAGGACATTCCGCTTAACGGCATGGCCCGGCTTCAGTGGTCGTCGATCACGTTCGTGCAGGTGGTTTGACGTGGCCGTGGTGGTCGCCGCCGACGGCGCGAAAGTCGGGGTCGCGGGCCTCGCGGACCAGCTGCTCGGCCCGGCGACGATCGACACGTCGGGCCTGTCAATGCCGATGCCTCTGGCCGGTGTGTGGGCGGATGGGTTCGTGGCGGGAATGCCCCTGTCGTTCTCGGAGATGTTCGCCCAGCAGGCGCTCGTCGGTACGGCGGTGATGCGACTCATCACCTGGTCGGTGCGGGTGCCGTGGAAGGCCTACGAGCGTGGCCCGAAGGGTGAGAAGTCAAGGGTAGAGCCGACCGGCATCGGACTGGGCCGGGCACTTGTGGAGCCGTGGCCTGGCGGGTTCCAGGCGCAGCTGGTTAGCCACATGCTCGGGTCGCTGCTGGTGCACGGCAACGCCCTGACGCTGGTGGAGAACACGTGGCGGGGCATTCGGTTCACGCCGCTTGACTGGCGTACCGTCACTCCGCTGCGCAAGGACCCCAGGGACCCGTGGTCCCCGATCGTCGCGTGGCGCAAGTACGTCGCCGACGACGATTTCCTCACGCTGTCGGCGACGCAGGTGCTGCACCAGCGGTGGTGGTCGCCGCTCGGGGTGTGCGGCGTCAGCCCGCTGATGCAGCTGGGCACCACAATCCGCAGCGAGGACACAGCCAGTCGGATGGCAGCCACCGGGTTGGAGAACGCGGCCCGCCCCTCCGGTGTGGTCCTGATGGACGAGAAGTTCCTGGGCCTCGAACCCGCCGAGCGGCAGCGCCTGTACGAGCAGACCGTCACCACCCTTCGGGGCGCCTACAGTGGGCAGCCGAACCAAGGCAAGCTCGCCGTCCTGCCACCGGGCCTCACGTGGACGTCGATCAGCTACGCGACCGCCGTGGAGGCCCAGCTGATCGAGCAGCGCAAACTGAACCGTGAGGAGGTCGCCGCGGTGTTCCAGATCCCGCCGGCCCTAATCGGCGTGATGGACGGCGCGACGATGAACAACATGCGCGAGTTCCGGGACATGGGAATCGTGGATGGACTCATGCCGCAGCTGGTCCTGATCGAGCAGTCCACCAACGCCTTCCTCCACGACGCCGGCCTAGTTCGGGGGGACGTGTTCAGCGAATTCGACTTCGCCGGGATCCTGCGCGGTGACCGCCTGAAGGAGGTCCAGGCGTTCAAGGAGGCGATCTCGTCCGGGCAGATGACGCCGAACGAGGCGCGCAACCGGTCGAACCTGCCGGCCGCGACCGCCTCGGGCGCCGACGACCTTTACCTGCCGATGAACAACCTGCAGCCGTTGGGATCCACCGGCCAGCCGACCGAGGGGTAGAGCAATGCCAGACACATCGTCTGCGCGGGATCTGTGGACGCCATCGAACCCCGATGGGCGGTTCCTCGCGGCCGTGCGTCCCGCCCGGTTCACGGCGGACGTCACGCCACCCGCCGACGGCGGCGAGGTCGGCATCCTGGACGCGGTCATCACCGTGTTCGGCGAGCCCGACAGCTACGGCCGGATCATTGAGGCGGGGGCGTTCGACGCGAGCATCAAGGCACACGGCCTGCCCGCGGTCGTGTGGACCCACCTGTGGGAGGAGACCCCGATCGGGGTGACTATGTCGCTCACCACCGACGGAGACGCCCTCATCGCCCGCGGCCGACTGTACGTCGGTGACAAGGACCAGGGCGGCTCGGACTTCGGGAGCGTCACGGCCCGCGACATCTGGCGAGCGTGCACCCTGAAGGGCGGTGACGGCCTGCCGGCGCTGCGCGAGGTTTCGATCGGCTGCTACGTCACAGCCGACCCGGTCGAGGAACGCCGAAGCGACGGAGGCTCCTACTGGCGGTTCAGCCAGATGGACCTGGTCGAGTGGGGGCCCTGCCTGCGCGGCGCTCACCCGATGGCACGCATCATCACCCAGTCCAAGCCCCAGGCCGACCCTGACCCCACCCCGCCGCCAGTCCACGAGCCTGACGAGGCGCCGGCCGCCGACGAGTCGGCCGACCAACCGGACCTCCGGTTGAGCGACGCCGACAAGGACGCCATCGCGAGCGTCCTGTGGCCCGCGGACTGACGTAGCACCCACCGGCCCCCCGGCGGGCCACCCAACAAGTTCCCCCCGCCCCACCTGGGTCCGGGGTGCGGAAGGTGCCTCCTGCACTCCGGGTGCACAGGCACACCAACCATAAACCCGGATACCACGGGAGGAGGGGGAGGCTCATGCCTGCCACTGCCACCGATCCCGGCGACCTGACGAAGGTCCAGGCCGAGATCAAGGACAAGGTCGCGGAGGTGCGTGAGCTTCACGCTTCCCGCGACGACGCCATCGCGAAGTTCCGTGCCGCCGGCATCGACGGCGGGGCGAAGATGAAGGACGCCCCGGAGTTTAAGGCGGCGAACGACGCCGAGGACGCCTTCCGGGCCGCCTCGGACGAACTCGCCGGCCTGCGGGACGTCGAGCGCACCCTGCTCGCGTTCCTGAGCCCCTCGGACGTCGACCTCGTCGGGCCCACCGACGGCGGTGCCCGCCGGGACCTGTGGAGCGTCGAGGCGCTGGAGTCCTCGCCGGAGTTCCGGCACCTGGCCAGCCACGCGAACAGCAAGGCGAAGTTCGGGCAGGTGACCCTTTTCGCCGCCGACCCGAACAGCCAGGAGGAGCGCGAGGAGACGGCCAGGCTGCTGGCCACCGGCCAGATCGCCGGCCGTTACCTTGCCGCTCCGATCGACTCGACCGGCGTCACGAACGCCGTCCCGACGGACCGTCGCGGCTACCTCGCGCCGCTGCTTCGCCAGCTGCGTTTCAGCGACCTGGTACCGATGGGCACGACGAACTCGAACGCCATCGACTACATCCAGATGACGACGGCGCCCGGCCAGGCCGCGGAGACGGCGGAGGGAACGGCCAAGCCGGAGGCAAGCTGGGTGTCGACGCCGGCGACCGCCCCGGTGCGGACCACCGCCGAGTGGAAGAAGATCGCCCGCCAGACGGCGGACGACGCCCCGGCGCTGATGACGTTCATCAAGCAGCTGATCGCGTTCGACGTGCGCCGCCGCCTCGACGCCCAGATGCTCGCCGGTGACGGCACGGGCGTGAACCTGCGCGGCATCCTCAACACGGCGGGTATCGGCGCCCCGGCATTCGTCGCCGGCGACGACGCGATCATGGCGGCCCAGCGGGCCATCACGGCCGTGTGGGCGGCGGAGGGCCAGCCGACGTTCATCGCCGTCAACCCGACGGTGATGCAGGCCATCCGGTTCGTCAAGACCACGGCCGGCGAGTACGTATACGACGCCCCCGGCGACGTGTCGGTCACCGGTCCGACACTGTGGGGCATCCCCCTCATCGTGTCGACCGCCGTGCCGGCCACCGCCGTGCTCGTCGGTGACTCCACCCAGGCGACGTGCCTGGTGCGGGAGGGCATCACCGTCAGGGTCGCCGACCAGGACCAGGACGATTTCATCAAGAACCTCATCACGGTGCTGGTGGAGATGCGGGCCGCGTTCCTGGTGTGGCGTCCGTCCGCGTTCGCGAAGGGGAGCCTCGCATGAGCATTCGTGACGAGAAGTACCTGTACGGCCCCGACGGCATCCGCCGGTTTTTCCCGGCGGGCGTCGAGATCCCGGAGGGGTTCACGGACCGCCCACCGGCGGAGGCCGTGTTCGACCTGGAGCAGCCCGCGACGGTTCCCGACCCGGGCGTTTCCACTAAGAAGGCGGCGCCCGCCAAGTAGCGGGTGCCCCGACGGTTGGGGGTGGAGCATGGCCGCACCAGCGTGGGCGCCGTCGCCCGACGACGTCGCCCGTGTGGCGTACGAGTTCACTAGGGAAGCGTGGACGACGGACCGGGAGTACGCCGGCATGGAGGCCGGCCGGTTCACGGACGCCACCACCCCCTGCCTCGATCACGTGCAGGCCCTCATCGAGGGGGCCTGCCGTGAAGTGGTGGGCCGGGTCGGCACGACTGAGATCCGGCCCCGGGACCATGACCTCGCTCGCCAGGCGGTGGTGTGGCATGTCGCCGCGGACATCGCCGCGATCGTCCTGCCGAACGGAACGGAGGACGCCACGGGCATGTACCAGGTGCACTCGCGTAACTACGCTTTCACCCTCGCGGAGCTCATCAGTCAGGCGAGGATGCCGACGGCCCTGGATGTCCTGTAGTGGCGCGCCAGGTGAACATCCGTGTTGAGGGGTTGAAGGACGCCCGGGAGATGGTCGGCGATGTCGGAGACCGTGCCCGCCGCCCGGAGGTGGCGCTGCGGTCCGGTGCGGTGTTGGACGCCCTGCATGCGTCGGAGCGGCGACGGTTCTCTCAGCCGTGGCGGCCTGGCATCACGCGCGCGTGGGCCGCCCGCAAGCGCCGTGAGGGACTGGACCCCAGGGTGATGCGCGCGACGGGTGCCCTGGAGCGCACCCTCGAGACGGGCCGGCCGCCGGCGGTGACGTTCCGGGCGTGGAACGGGACGCTTCGGTGGGGGCTGCCCGCCCGTTCCCCGGTGTGGTACGCGGCCGTGCAGGCCAAGCGGGGACGCAAGGCGGTGGTGATCGACAAACAGGCCAAGGCGGACATCGGCGGGCGTGTGCTCGTCTGGATCGTGGAAGGACGAACCTGAGATGGCGAAGCTCTTTCCCGCCCCTGGGGGCGGAGGCGGAGGCGGGGCACCGCTCACGACGACGGAGCCTGCCGCGCTCGGAACGGCGGCGGCCGGGTCGTCGGTTGAGGCGGCACGGGCGGATCATGTCCACGCGATGCCGACGGCAGCCCAGGTCGGGGCTCGGGACTCTTCATGGGTGCCGACGGCTGCCCAGGTGGGGGCTCTTGCGTCCACATGGACACCCCCCGCCCAGCTCCCCACGCCACCCATGGACGGTGCGGTGGAAACGATGAACCGCGTGACGGTAGGTGATTCATCCGCGAACCTCCTCGTGTCGGGCCGCCTGTACTTCACGTTCTTCACGGCGCTCTCATCGATCACCGCCACGAAGTTCAAGATTCAGTCCACCGGGACGGCGGCGGCCTCCATCACCCTTGCCCGCCTAGGCCTCTACACCGCCCCGAACGCCGACGGCTCTGGCATGACGTGCGTCGCGGCCTGCGCGAACACCACGAGCCTCATGTCAGCCACATTCACGGAGTACACGCCCGCCTTCGCGACGAACACAGTTGGCGGCACGGCGATGCCGACCAGCTACAATCTCGTCCAAGGCGCCAGGTATGCGGTTGGCATCCTCTTTGTGGGTACCACGATGCCACGCCTCTACGGCAACAGCTACATGCCGTCGTTCGCCTTCCAGCCGCCGCGTATGTGCGGCAGCCTGGCCAGCCAGTCGGACCTCGTGCTCAACCCCGGTGCGTTGAGCAACACCCCGACCGGCACCGCCTACGTGGCCCTCACCACGTGACGCACTCGAACCGGCAGGGGGAGCCATGAGCACCACCATTGCGAACGGAACCGCGACGCTCACCGTCGGGGCCGCCGCCACCATCCTGGCGACTATCACCACCCAGGGTGCCCACGCGATCCTCATCGACACGTCCGGAATGGCGTCCGGGGACACCGTGAAGGTCACCAAGCGGGAGCGGATCTCCGCGACCGGCACGTGGGCCGTCACCGAATCGACCCTCACCGGCGCCCAGACCCCGCCGCGTGCTGAGTCAGACAGCCTCGACATTGTTCCGCAGGGCGGCACCCTGGAGTACAGCATCCAGCAGACTGCCGGCACCGGGAGGTCGTTCACGTGGGCCGTCGCGAGGGCCTAGCCTGGGCGACCGCCGCACCCGCCCACCAACGGCTGACCACACCGTGGGACGTCGAGCACAGCGCCGTCGACACGATCCGGGCGTGGCACACCACGCATCTTGCGTCCTACGAGCGGGCCCTCGGGTTCCAGCCCCGCACCCTCGCCGGGTTCAAGACCGTCGACCACATCAACGGCTCCGACGGGCTCCAGGCAGGCATGGTCCCCCCCGCCTGCGTGTTCTATATCACCGGCACCCAGTCGGCCCCAGAGCCCACCGAGCTTGAACGCCTCGATGTGGTGTGGGCCCTCGCGATGGTCGTGCGGGTCGCGGCCGTCGGCCACCTGGACGCGGTACGCCGCCGTGACGCCCTGACGTGGACGGCTATCGAGTCACTGCTGTGCCACCCGGCCGGCCCGGTCACCGATCTGCGCCTCATGGACGTCGAGAACCTGGAGGCGCCCGACGGTGCCACCCGGTATATGGCGGAGTCCCGCACCATGCTGGCCGCCACCACGCCCCTCGCGGTCCACACGCGGTACGGGCTCGGCGACCAGCCGCCCGCGGACCCGTACGCGGACCCCGCGACGGACCCGGTGATCCGCCGCATCGACCAAGAGCTGCGCAAGGAGGAGATCACCGCATGGTGACGCTGACGAACACCACCAGCCGGAGTCTGCTGGTCCCCGGTGTGGGGGTGCTGCAGCCCGGAGAGTCCTGCGACGTTCCCCGCAAGCCCGACCAGCTGACGGCCCTTGAGGGTGCCGTGACCGTGACCCAGGCCGCCCGGCGGCGAACCAAGGAGAAGTAGATGTCCCCTATCGACATCGGGCAGCGCCTGGAGACCGTCCAGGAGCCGCCCATCACGACGGTGCAGGCCTCAACCGCCCCCCTGTTCCTCATCCACTCCGGTGCGGCCAGCGTCCAGACGTTCACGTCCCGTGAGGCGGCGGCCACCACCTTGTCGACCAGCACGGCGCTTGTCGCGATGACCGACGCGTACTTCGCCGAGGGCGGTGGCGTCGTGACGGTCGTTCCGCTCACGGGGGCGACGACGGTCAGCGATGAGCTGGCGCTCATCACAGACAGCATGGGGCCCGGCCAGGTTGTCGCCCCGGAGGTTGTCACCCCTGCGGCGGCCGTGACGATCGCCGACTGGGCGGAGCAGACCGGCCGGTTCTACATCGCCGACGCCGCCGACGGCGCCACCGACGCGGCCCTCTTGGCGTTGGGTGACGGCATCAAGGCCGGGTCCGCAAAGGGCCGGTATGCCTCCGTGGAGGCTGACACGCTCATCATCCCCGGCCGGGCGTCGAGTACGACCCGTGAGGTGCCCGCCTCCGTGGTCCGCGCCGGCATCCTCGCCCGCAACGACCGGGAGACCAGGAACCCGAACCTCGCGCCCGCCGGCGGGACCGGCATGTGCCGGTACGCGATCGGCATCAAGGCCGAGCACAGCAAGACCCAGCGCGACGCCCTCGCGGCCGCCGGGGTCAACACGTTCAAGATGGTCGGCCCCGCCGGGGGCCGCATCCCGTGGGGGTACGGCGTCCGGACGTGCGCGGACCTGTCGGTGTGGCCCGCGTGGGGTCAGATCGGCGGGACCCGCACCGTGATGGCCTACCGGGCCGGGGCGGACGTCGAGCGCGAGTCGAAGATGTTCATGCAGATCGACGGTGAGGGCACGAGCCTCGCGCAGCTGCAGACGGGTCTCGCGGCGATCGCCCAGGGGTTGCAGGAGGTGGGGGCCCTGTTCAAGCACGGATCGCAGCCCGGCTACCGCATCGAGTGCTCGTGGGACACGACGAGCCTGCAGGACGCCCAAGACGGCCGGGTGCGGGTCGTGACCCGGCTACGCACCAGCCCGTCGGCGGAAACGATCATCGAGACCTTCTTCAAGGTCCCTGTCACGGTGGAGGTCTAAGGCGATGGCGGCGATCACGGAAGGCGGCGGCGTCGTCGCCATGGAGCTGCTGAACCCGGACACGGGCCAGTGGATCAACATGGACAAGTTCGCGACGTTTGAGGGTGGCAACAAGACCATCGACTTCCAGGACGTCTACGACTGGGACGGTGCCCAGCCCCTGCCCGGTCAGGCGACCCGTGAGGAGGCGACGGTTAAGCGGCTTTTCGGCCGCAATGTGAAGGACATCTACGCGACGCTGGACCGTTGGACGCCGACGGAGGCGAAGGTAACGCGGATCATGGCTGGCCAGACGATCAGCTACGTCGGGTGGCTCAGCAGCGTTGAGGCCCCGAACACGGTCGCCGGGTCCTCGGACGCGGCGTGGATCACGTTTCACCTGCGGCTGAAGACGGACCTGGCGTGAGCGATGACGCGGCGCAGGCCAGCAGCTTCGAGTTGCTCGTCGCGGACGCTGACGCGGCATCCGCCGAGCCGGAGATCGCTTTCCCGGCCGGGGACACCGTCGAAGCTCCGCAGGGGCCGGGGGTGGACCAGGCGGCCGATGCCGCCGGGTCGGGGCTCGCGGCACGCCTGCAGGCGCACCTTGAGGTACTGAAGCGTGACACGGTCCGCGGGTTCCCCGCCCCCGGTTGGGGTGGCCGGATCATGCTGGAGATGCGCGCCGGCACCCCCCAGGAGCTGTCACGTGGCCGGGTACACGGCGAGTTCGTCGCGGCTTTCTGCACCCGGGTGGTGATTCACGACGAGGAGGTGGGCGCCGTCGAGCACCCGGGGTTCGGCCCCAGCCTGGCCGCCGACCTCGGGATGCCATCCACCACGCCCCCGGCGACGCTGGTCCGCACCCTGTTCGCCGACAACAGCATATGGCTCGCGGCGTTCGTCGATGACGTGGTGACGTGGATGGCGGGCAAGGCGTCCGACCATGAGGCGGCCCTGGGGGAATAGCGGCCGCCCATCCCAACGAGGTGGGGGCTGGGGCCGCGGCCCTCTCCTGGGGGATGGACTGGCGGCCTCTTCTGGGCGTCACCGACCGGACGCCGGATGTCGTGGCCCGCGTGCTGGCGGTCGCGGTGATGTGGCACGCCCACAGGGAACAAAAGCAGGAGGGGGGGTGAGGCTGTGGCGACCGGTGAGAGCGTGATCGTACAGCTCAAGCTCCTTGGCGCGGCGTCGATGAGCCGCGACGCGAAGGCGGCGGCTGGGGCCCTGCAGGGCATTGGGACTTCGGCGTCTCGTGCGGAGGCCCGCGGGTTGACGCGACTGAACCGGATGAGCCGCAACCTCGGGTCGGGCCTTGCGACGCTGCAGCATCACGCCCGCACCGCCGCCATCGGCATCGGCACTGTGGGGGCCGCGGCTACCGGGTTCGTCGCCCGGGCCGGGTTCGGGATGAACCAGACCATCGACCGTCAGCGGGTGAGCTTCGAGACGTTCACGGGGTCCGCGAAGAAGGCCGCGTGGATCATGGGTCAGGTCCAGAAGATCGCCAAGGACAGCCCCGCCTTGTCGGTGGACACCGCCGGGGCCGGTGTGCAGTCCCTCATGGCCTACGGGATGAGTGCGGAGAAGGCGATCAAGCTGACCCGCATCCTTTCCGACCAGGCCGCCGCCTCCGGGAAGGATATCGACCAGTCGATGTCGCTTGGCGCACTGGCTCTCGGTCAGATCGCCGCGAAGGGCAAGCTGTCGGCAGAGGAGCTGGGGCAGCTCACCGAGGGCGTCGCCCTGAACCGCGGTTTGGTTGCGAAGAACCTGGGGATGGCCGGGGCGGAGTTCGCCAAGGAGATGGCGGCCGGGAAGATCGCCGCGGTAGACGCGATACCGGCCATCGAGAAAGCGATGCAGCAGCAGTCACGCGGCGGCCAGGCACGCCTTGCCCGAACCACCGAGGGGCAGATCGGGAAGCTACGGGACGTGTGGTCCCAGGCGGCGGGGAAGCTCACCAAGCCGTTCTACGATGCCGCCGGCCGTCTCGCCGGCCGCCTCGCCGACCGGTTGGGGAACGTCAAGTGGGAAAACCTCGGCAAGCAGGCTTTCGCGTACTTCGACAAGGCCGTCCAGTTCATCCAGGGTATCGACTTCGGGTCGATCATCGACACGGTCACACGGTTCGGCCGGATCGCCATTGATGCCGGCCGGGACCTGCTCGACGCGTTTCGCCCCGCCATGCCGTTCATTCGCAACGTGCTCATGCCACTGCTGAAAGGCATCGGTGAGTCCGTCCTTGAGCTCGTCGTCGTCGGGTTCAAGATCGCTGTGCCCGTCATCCGCGTCTTCTCCACCGCCCTCGGGTGGATCGGCAAGAAGATGGAGCCGCTCCGCCCCCTGATGGAGGTCGTGGGGCGCCTCATTGGGTTCCTGTTCCCCGGTTCTGTGTTGAAGGCTGTCGGGGTTTTCGCGAAGGGCATCGCTGGGGCGGGTGGCGCCATCGGCGCGTTCGGCAGGGTCGGGGCGCTCGGAGTGAAGGCAGTGATGGGCCCGGTCAGGATAATGCTGAAGGTGGCCAAGAGCCTCGGGGGGCCTTTCAAGGCCGCTGGGGCTGTGATCGCCCGTGTTTTCGGCTGGGCGTGGCGCACCATCAAGCCGATAGTCACACGGGTTGAGTCGGGACTGAAGAAGGTGGGCCAGCTCGCTGCCGCACTGAACCCGGCGGAGTGGGGCAATGGCGACCCTAGCGGTTCGAAGAGCCCGATCCCGTACCAGGCGGCGGGCACGAACGCGATCGGCATCCGCCAGGGTGGCACCAGCGTCGCGGTGCGTGCACCGCGACGCGCCCATCCGACCCTGAACGTCCCACCGGGCCGCAAACACAGCCAGGAACTTCCGGTGCACACCACCGTGGTCATCGGCCACGAGCCGGCGGTGCGGGCGGTCACGAAGGGTGTGCGGATGAAGGAGGCGGTCAGGTGACCCCGGCGGACGGGTGGACGCCTGCGGGTGCCTCCCCCGCGGCTGTCAAGCAGGCCATCGGACGGAAGGTTGACGACCGCCTCGGTGACCGTCCACCGCCCGGGCCTGCGGCGGACCCCGCCCCGCCCGCGGTCGGCACGAACGGCGGACACCTGGTGTTGCGCGCCAACACTCGCCCCATGTGGCAGGTCAGCGTTGCCCTGCGGGAAACGCCGAGCGTCACGGGCGGGGTTGGCGGATGGACGACGGTGGACCGCCCGGGGCGGGACCCGATCGCCTGGTGGTCCGGTGGTGTCGCCTACACGTTGACCATCAACGGCGTCCTCGACGCCCATCATCACCCCGCCTGGGACGACGAGGACCTGCCCGCCCGGCTCCAACGCCTGTACGCCCTTGGACGCCGCTCCGGTGGCCGCCTCACCCCGCCGAGCATCGTCCTGCTGGGCGACACCCAGGACCAGCACACCCGCGACGGCGGGGAGTGGGTCATGACGGCCCTCGCACCCGGCCAGCGTGTCCACCGCCGCGGCCGCCTGGCGAGCGTCGAGGTCGACATCGAGCTTGCCTCCTACGAGTTCGCGACACCCGTGACCGGGGGTGCGGTGCGCCGCACCCGCCGCACCGCGACCTCGAAGGCGAAACGGGTCGTCACTACCCGTCGGGGTGACACCGTACGTGGTGTCGCGATTCGCGAGCTTGGCCAGCAGTCCGCATGGAGCGCCATCATCAAGGCCAACGGCCGACTCAAGGGCGTGATGCCAGACGAGCCACTACGGCCCGGGATGAGGCTGGTGATGCCGTGACGCCCCGCCCCCCAACCCCCGTAGAGCGGCGCCGGGCGAAGTCCGCCGGGGCGGTCATCAGCCCACCGCCAGCACGACGGCACACGCCGGATGCGTGCCGCGACATGGTCCTTGAATGGGCCGGTGGCCGGTGGCCGTGCGGGCACGCCATCGAGGGCGGGGTCTCCTGGGAGGACACCATTGAGGGGGCGGCGACCATCACGGTCCCGCTGCGCGACCCCCTGGAGGCCGTCGTCGGCCTGCTCATGGACCCTTCCGGTGTGGCCCGGGAGGGCATTGCCGCGACGGTGGACGGGGTGCGTTATCGCGTCGCCGGGTGGGACTCGGACGGCGCCGGTGGGTTCGTGCTGCGAATGGAGGATGAGGTTGCGGCCCGGCTGCGCGCCGTGACCGACAAGGTGTCCGGGACGCGCGGTACGTACACGCGCGCCGGGTTCGTCCGGCTCCTCGCCGAACGCCTTGGTGCGCCGCCCCGTCCCGAGCTGCGCGCCTACATCCCCGAGGTGCTGGACGCCCAGCCGGTCGCGAAGGCCCGCTAGGTGGCGGTCCGCCGCAAACGCGTCTCCGGTTCCCCGTCGGCCGGCGGGAAGGGTCTCGCTGGGGCCGGTGTCACGGTGAAGGGTGCGCGGGCGACCAGCACACAGCTGCAGACCATCACGGTATGCCTTCAGACCGCGACTGAGCTTGGCTGTTCCCGCCGGGTGCTGCAGGCGCTGGTGATGTGCATCACCCAGGAGTCGTCGGGGACGCCGCTGGATCATGGTGACACGGCGGGCCCGGATTCTTGCGGGCCGTTCCAGCAGCGTGACCCGTGGGGGCCGCGCGCCACACGGCTGGACCCCGCAGGCTCGACCCGCCTGTTCCTTACCGTCAACCGTGGGCCTGGCGTACAGGGGTGGCGTGTCGTGCACGGCAGCCTCCAGAACGCCCCCACGCCCCTTTCCCACGCCATCAACGAAGTGCAGCACAGCCAGTATCCGGACGCGTACGCCAGGTGGGAGGCGGAGGCCGGCCGGACCGTCGACGCGTTCCTGCAGGGCTCCGACCTCACGTTGGGTGCGGCGGCGGGGGCACCTGCCCGGTACGAGTTCCAGGTCGGCGGGGACTCATCCTCCTGGTGGGATGGGATGGGCAGCCTCGCCGAAGAGGTCGGGTGGCGTCGTTGGGCGTCCGGCAACACCCTGTATTTCGTCAGCGACGACGAGCTGCGCAACCAGGCGCCCCGCGTCGTCATCGACGGGGACGAGCCGTGGATCATCAGCCCGATCGCCACGGAGATAGAGCCACGGCTGGAGGCCGGCCAGGCCACCCTCAGTGTCGTGTCGGGTGAGCATCCGGTGGAGGTCGGCACCGTCATCCAGGTCCGCAAGGGCCCGGCGGTCGGCCGTTGGCTCGTGGCGTCCATCTCTGGTGACCGGTGGGACGGACCGGAGGCTGCCGTCACCATGACACGCCCGCAGCCGCGGCTACCCGAACCGGCGGCGGATAGGGCCGGGGGGGTTGGCGTATCGCAGCCGCTCCCCGATGGTGGCCGCGATCTTGTGGCGGCCTGCCGGTGGATCAGCGACGCGGGCGGCACCTACGAGCTTGGTGGCGGCCATAGGGGGGCGCCCATCGGCTCCCTCACCCCCGGACAGCCCCTCGATTGCTCCAGCAGCACGAGCCTGGCGCTGTGGAAGGCCGGCATGTTCACCGAGGCGACAGCCCAGGTTTCCGGGTGGTTTGCGTCATCGTGGGGGAAGCCCGGACGTGGCAAGGACCACACGGTGTGGGCCAACGGCGAGCACGTCTGGATCGAACTGCCCGGTGTCGGCCGTTTCGACACGAGCCCCTACGGGGATGGGGGCCGCGGCCCGCGGGTGCGGACAAAGCCGCGCAGCACGTCGGGGTTCACGCCCCGCCACTGGACATGAAGGGAGGTCACGGTGGACGGTCTGACGGACCTCGCCGCCCGGCGGGCGGTGATGCGGGCCCCTGCGCAGATGCGCGAGGGGATGGTTGCGACGCCGGCGCTCACCGCCGCCGGCCTCATGCGGATCGTGCTCGACACCCAGCCCGGGCGAGTGCGGGAAGCCCCGTGGCCGCCTAGGCCAGGTGAGACGCCGATGCCGGACGACGCCGTTCTGGCCTGCGAGTCCGACGCCGGCCAGACGTGGGTCGTGGCGTGGTGGCCCCAATGATCCCTCATATGCGGTGGCCGTTCGGGCTTTCCCCCGCCGCGGGCCTCGCAGTCGTCGACCAGGACACCATCCAGGACGTCCAGCAGTGCGTCCATGTCCTGCTGCACACACCGCGCGGATCCCGCCCCCTGGCGCCCCACATCGGCACCGACGACAACACGTTCCGGGCCGACTACCCGGCGGGTGCCGTCGCCCGTGAGGTCAGCGAGTGGGAACCGCGGGCCGTCGTCGACATCACGCCGACGACCAGCACCGACGGGCAGGTCATCCGCGTCAGCGTCCACACCACCCTGAAGGGGGGCTGAGTGCCGTACGTCGCTCCCGATGTGATTGTGGACGAGGGGGCGATGGCCGCCCTGTTCCTCGATGAACTCGCCGCCCGCATCCCCGGATGGGAGGAGCAGGAGGGCAGCATTGAGACACAGCTCGCCGAGGCGAAGGGAGTGTTGTCGGCGACGCTCGCGATGCTACTGGTCGACACGGCGGCCGACGCATACCGGGGGTTCGCCGAGCGGATCCTCGGTATGGTGTTCCAGCAGGCCACACCCGCGTACGCGGCTGCGACGTTCTCGCTCGCCGATGACGCGGGCTACACGGTCCCGGCCGGCACCCAGGTGACGGTCGCGGCCCCGGATGGCTCTCCCGTTGGGTTCACCGTCCTTGGTGACCATGTCGCGGCTGCGGGGACGACCACATTGGGTGGTGTCCCGGTCGCGAGCATCGAGGCGGGCGCCCACACGAACGGGTGCAGCGGCCCGGCGATCCTGGAGACCGGGGTGGTGGGCGTCACGGGCGCCACCATCACCACATCAAGCGGCGGGGCAGACCCGGAGACCCAACAGGAGTTCCTGGACCGGGCGACAGCACGGGCCCGCAGGCTTTCCGCCATTCCGATCACCGCCGGCGACCATGCGGCGGCCGCCCTGGATCATCCGGCGGCCGCCCGCGCCCTCGCGGTCAGCCTGTTCGATCCGGCGTCCCCGACGGACCCACCGGACAGCCCGGGGCACGTCACCGTCTGGGTGGTGGATGAGGCGGGGGCACCACTGCCGGCAGCGCAGCGCACAGAGGTGAAAGCGCTCCTAGAGCCCCCCGGCCGGGTCCTGAACGTCCAGGTCCACGTCGAGGCCCCGACGGTCGTGGCGGTGAACGTCGTCGCCTCCGTGTGGCCTACCGACGGTTTCAGTGCCGCGGATGCGATCGCCGGTGCGACCATGGCTATCCGCGACTACCTGGACCCCGCTCGGTGGGGGTTGGAGACCGAAGCCCCGGGCCTGTGGTCTACGCCTGACAGGGCGGCGGAGCGGATGGTGACGGACCTGGGTGTGGCCGCGGCGATCCGCAAGGCGTCCCCGGCGGTCGCTGGCGTCTCGTCGGTCACCGTCAATGGGGGGGCGTCGGTGTCGCTCGCCGGGTGGGCGACCCTGCCCAACGCCGGGACCGTCACGGTCACCGAGGCCGCCTGATGGCGACGCTCACGTGCACGCCCGCGACGCGCGCGGCGCAGCTCGCCGCGTGCGGGGCTGGCGACACCCTCATCCACCTCGCCGGCACCTACCCGACCTGGTCGTGGAAGGCGGGCGTCACGTTCCGCGCCGAGGATTGGGCACCGTATCGGGCGGTCGACTGCGCGAAGCTCCCCACCGGCGAGGTCATCGGCCACTACGGGCGAAGCTTCGCGTGCCGGATCACCGCCCCTGCGATCGGACCTTCGACCGGGTCGGGGTCCATGGCGGGCGCGAAGTTCGAGGGGTTCTGGCATGACTGCCGGGGCGACACGGCGGGGTATTCGAACCAGTGGCTCATCGACTCAGCGAACGTCGCGGGTTTCGAGGCCCGCGACTTCGTCGTGACGGCCCGCAAGACCAACAACACGCGCAGCATCTACTTGAACCTCATCAACCTCCCTGCCGGGGGAGGGGCTCTCTTCGAGCGGTTCCGCATCAACGGTGTCGGGCAGGCTGGAAACGCATCCGACCACGCCATCTACATGAAGTCGAAGAACGGGTGGAGTGGAGCACCGTTCACCTCGACACCGTGCGCCTCGTTCCGTGAGTTCATCATCGACCAGGGCGGCAGTTACCCCCTGCACTTCTACCCCGCATCCCGCGGCTTCGTGTTCGACGACGGCCTGATTTACCGGGCGATGCGTGGCATGACGTTCAGCGCCAACAACTCGGACTCGTCGGTTGGCTCCTCCAACTGGGGGACCACGGCGTACAACCGCATTCGCCGCGTCATCCTCAGCGACCGCACAAGCGCCATAGGCTCGTGGGAAGCCCACGTCGAGGGTCTGGACGAGTTTTCGGGGACCGACGCTGAGGGGTACAGCCGCCCACACGACAACCTGGTGGTTGACTCGGCGGTCTACCGCGGCAACGGTCAGCCCCAAACCCACCAGGCCGACAAGCTCACCGCCGGTTTCTTCACTTTCACGAACGTCCGGCTCAACAACACGGCGGGCCAGACCCCCGGATATGCGGACCCCGGAAACGGCGACTTCCGTCTCTCCACCGCGAGCCGCGCCTACCTGGACGGTGTCGCCGACAACACGACCCGGGGGCCGTCGACGATCTGGCCCGGATGGTCCACCGGGACGAACACGCCTCCGTCCGCGAGCATCAACGCGAGCGCCACCAGCGTCACGACCGGCACCTCTGTGACATTCACGGACACGAGCTCGGACCCGGACGGCACGATCGTCTCCCGCGCCTGGGACCTCGACAACGATGGGGCGTTCGACGACGGCACCGGTGCGACCGCCACCACCTCGTGGACGACGGCGGGCACCAAGACCGTCCGCCTGCAGGTCACCGACAACGCCGGGGCGACCGCAGTCGCAACCGCCACCATCACGGTGACAGACCCCGCCACCACCCCCCCGCCATCCGGCTCCCCGTCGCCCGCGGCCACCGGCACCGTCCTGATGAGCGACGGGTTCAACACCACCGACGGGGTGCTAACGAGCGTTACCGCCGGCTGGCAGGCCGGGCCGTGGGCGAGCGACCCCAGCATGGCCGTGCAGGCGGGGGCCGTCTGGTCCGGGTCCGCCACCGACGGCCAGAACGCCAACGACGTCACGACCCAGACGTTCAGCCTCGACGCATCACCGCCGGTGGGGGCGATCACACCGCCCAGTGGCCTCGGGTTCGACTTCATCATGCGCGACGTGCAGAACCCCAGCACGACGGGCAAACACGTCTGGTTGTACGCCCTGCACTCGGCGGGCTCACCGCAGAACGGGTACATGCTGCGTTACACGGGGTGGGCGGCTAACGACTCCTGCTACCTCATCAAGACGGTTGGAGGAACAGAGACGACGCTCGCGGCGTTCACCGACGCGACGTGGAGCGACAGTCCGAGGTCGTTCCGGCTCCGCATCCTGGCATCCGGTGCCCTGTCGTTCTTCATCGACAGCCCGTACGGCACCGGGTGGCAGATCCTCGGCGAGGTGACGGACACAGCGTTCAAGACCGGCCGGCTCGGGATAGCCTCCAACGGGCCCGGGGGGCGCATCGGGTCGGTGGAGGTCAGGGACGTCGCCGCCGTCTCGACAACCACGAACCAGCCACCCGCCGTCGCCCTCACGGCAAGCACCACGAACACCACCCCCGGCCAGGTGGTGACGTTCACCGCCGACGTCAGCGACCCCGACGGCACCATCAGCACCGTCGAGTGGGACCTCGACAACGACGGTACTTTCGACGACGCGACCGGGACCGGGGCCTCCCGGTCGTGGCCCACCCCCGGCACCTACACGGTGCGGGTGAAGGCCACCGACAACAACGGGGCTGCCACTACTCGCTCGATCACGGTCACGGTCGCGTACGCCCCCGTTGAGGCCGGCGTCCTCACGCTCACCAGCAGCGGTCCGCGCCTTCGCGAGTGGATGCTTGCCTCCACCGACGAGCAGCCCACCACGACCCCGGCGGCGCCCGGCCCCGGCGATGACCTGGCCGCCGCCGGCCGGGCCGCCCAGCAGATCGGGGCGTGGCTGGAGCACCTACGTGTCGACGAGGAAAGCGACGTCACGCTTGACGCGCTGTGCCACGCCCTCGCGGCGGGCGTCGGACGCGTCCACCAGGTCGCTGTCGGCGACGACGTTCTGCGCCCCTGGCAGGCCCTCACGGATCCGGGGGCCGCCCCCCTGTGGTCCATCGGCCACGCTGCACAGTACGTCGGTGGCCAGCTGCCGGCCCGCCTGCCGGGGGAGTCCGATGACGCCTGGCTGGCCCGGGCCCGGTGGATGACGGTCCACAGCCTCGGGATGCTCCGCGGTGGCCTCGAGGCCATCACCCGCATGGTGCAGGAGACACTCACAGGCCAACAGCGCGTGTGGATCCGCCAGGCCACCTCAGGCCCGTTCGAGGCGGTCGTGCAGACCATGGCGTCCGAGACGCCCAACCCGGCGGCCACGGCGGAGGCGGCCAACGCGTACGCCCCCGCGGGGGTGCGACTCACCGTCGAGACGATCACCGGCCAGACGTACGACGACGTTGCCGCCAAGCACGCCACCTACGACGCCGCGTCGTCCGCCTACGACGACTACGACGACATGTCGAACACCGCCCCCTAGGAGCATTTGGATGCCGTTGACGCCACGCCTCGGCCTGCCGATCCCGCTCGGCACCGACCCGGCGACAGTCCCCACCGACCTCAACGAGTTCGCGACCGCGTTGGAATCCGGCACCTACGCGGAGGGCCTCACCGTCGACCGGCCGGTGGCCGAGAAGAAGGGCCGCCTGTACCGGGCGACCGACACGGGCATCTGGTGGGGCGACACGGGCACCGGGTGGGCGCAGGTCGGCGGCCCCCACGCCGCACAACACGCATGGAACGGGTCCGATCCGCTCCCGGCCGGGCCGTCCGCCCAGTTGCGCCGCGTGTCGGCGATGCCGGACGTTTCCGTGCCGGCGGGGTTCGCCGCGGACGTCGTGTGGCGAAACGACGGCGCCCAGGCGTACATGGCCGCGGGTGACGCGACGGGCATCCACCTGCCCACCGGCGGCATGTGGCTTTTCAGTGCCCGGCTGGGCGTGAACTTCGAGGGCACCGCCGGTCTTGGCGGGTCGGTGGAGCCCACCGGTCAGGCCCAGTTCAGCCCGGGCAACAGCCCGGGGATCATGGTGATGGCCGCGACCTACACGCCGGTGCGGGTGACCCTGACCCTCGTCAACGAGTCGCCCTTCGCGGGAACCGTCGGGTGGAACACAGTGCTGAACGTCGCGCGGGTTAACTGACTGCAAAGGGGCGTCGGGTGCATGAGCGGAGAGCGCAAGCGCAAGCCGTCGTCTGGGACCGCCGGCGGCGGGTGGGAGCGGTGGTTTCCCCGGTTCGGGGCGGCCGTCCAGCTCTGCCTCGGCACCCTCGGTTTCGTGTGGGCGATGACCCACCCGCAGGCTCCACCCGCCCTTCTTTTCGCGAGCGTGTTCACGATCTTCGGGGCGCCATCGGGGGCGGTGGCGCTGCGCATCCTTGGGGACCTGGCCGCAGCCGCCGGGAGTGGGCGGGCTTCGCCTGGTGGGCGGCAATGACGACCGCGAGCCTGGTCACCACCGCCGGGTGGCTTGTGGGGTGGTGGCGATGAGCGCGGCCCGGCCACGCCTGGCGACCGTGGAGGACGTCCAGCAGGCCCAGGCTGAGGCCCGGCGCCGCGCGGACCTCGACTCCCTCGCCCTTTTCCTCGCCCTCCTCGGCATCGTCGCCGGCGTCGGCTGGGTCCTGATCAAGTCCGGGGATGACGCGTTCACTGAGTCGTGCCGGATGATGCAGGCCCGTGACCGGGTGGGGGCGGAGACGGCGGCGGCCCAAGCCCGGCGTGACGACATGGTGGCCGCATGGCACGCCCGGGAGGGTCGCCGCGACCTGGCCCGCGTCGTCGGGCAGGCGTCCGCCTCCGAGCGGCGCCTGGCCAAGACCCGCGCGAAATTCGCGGCCGCCGACTGCAAGGACCTTAAGAACTCGCCCGCGATCCCAGGAGACGCACCGTGAGGACGCTCGTGCTGACCACGCCGTTCACCAAGGGCGATGACGTCCGCCAGGTCCAGCGTATGCTGAACCAGCGGACCCCCGATTGGGTTCGGGCGGACCTCGCCGTCGACGGGGAGTACGGGCCCGCGACCGGGGCAATGGTGGCGGTGTGGAAACGGTATGCCGCCGGGTACCCGGAGAAGATGCTCGCCGGGGGGCGGGCGTCAGGGCTCGGGGAACGCGGGCAGCGGTGGCTCGCTGACCCGAAGCTGATCCCCGTCGCCTGGAGGATGCGGGCGTCGCGTCGCCGGTCGAAGCTCATCGGGGACCGCAAACAGGCCGCGGACATGGTGCCCATCGGGGAGAAGGCCGTCGCGACGATGCTCGCATGGGCCCGTACCGGGCTGCGCGAGGTCCCGGACGGCTCGAACATCGTGCCCGCCCTGCTACCCCTGGCCCGGGCGCAGGGGTGCCCCGCCTGGATCGTGGCGATGGGCTACCCCTGGTGCGCCATGAGCGGCTTCCTCGCCGCCGCTATCCACGGCGGCCAGACCGCCCGCGACGGCATCGTGCGGTGCGGCTTCAACGGCCTCTACACCGTCAGTATCCTCGCGGAGGCCCAGGCGGCCCGCCACGGCATGCGCATCGTCGGCCAGAGCCAGGCCCAGCGCGGCGACATCGTCCTCTACAACTGGCCCGGCGGGGATCCCCGCGTCGACCACATGGCCCGCGTCGTGTCCGTCAACCCGGCGGCCGGAACACTGGTCACCGTCGACGGGAACATCGGGAACCGCGTCGGCGTCCACGAGCGGCCGCTCACCCTCGTCCGCGCCTTCATCCGCGACATGTGACCACCGGCCACCCGCATCCACCCGAAAGGACCCAGAGCATGAACGTGCCCGTCGGAAGGACCACCACCTGGTCCGCGACCGTCGTCGCCGTCCTGGCGATCATCACCACCCTCGGCGTTGTGTGGGACGACCTCCGCGCCAAGCTGGAGGCCGCCGGCGTCCCCCCCGAGTGGACCGCCCGGGCAGGGGTCATCATCGGACTGGCCGTCGTCGTCGGCCGTTACGGCCAGTCCATCGCTGGCGTGTGGGGGCGCGAGTCGGGACCCGGCACCGGCGACGTGGTCGCCCCGCCGGACGACGCCGCCGCCCCCACCCTGCCGGCCGAGACAGACAGCCCGGGCCTCCCGGGTCGCGAGCTCGATCCGGACACCGTGGAGTAGATCCGCCACAAACCCACCGCGGGCCGGAAGGCCCGTGGTTTCAAGCAGCCCCCACAGGCCCATGCGCCCGCGGGGGCTGTTTGCGTTCTAGGCCGCGTCGACGGTGAAGACGAGCATGTCGCCGTCCTGGTGGTGACCGGTGACCTCGGAGCCGGGCCGCAACGCGTCCAGGATGCTTTCGCGGGCGGCCGCCTCCGGCTCACGTCCTCTTCCGCGGCGTGCGGTTCCCCATCCCCGGCCGGCTGGCAATCCACGCCTCGATGGTGTCCGGCTCCCACACGGGGGTGCGGCCCACGTGGGCGTCGGGTGGCGGCAGGGTCCCCCGGGTAGCGTAGGTGTGGACGGTGGCCCGGGTCACCCCGAGCCGGTCTGCCACCATCTGCGATGTCATCATGGGCGCGGTCACCCGTCCACCTCCGTAGCGGCGTCGGCCACGTCTGATTGGTGGACGTCCCCCGACGCCAACGTGCGCGGGGGCCGCCACTCGTTTCAGGCTTCGGAAAGGATGAACTCGCCAGGGGCCGGCGTCCCCGACTTGATGCGCCGCGGATCGAAAACGATGCCATCAACTTCGCGCGGCGGTGCCACCACCCTGACACCCCCGAAGTTGTCGCTCACCACCCGTGCCGGGGGGTTGTCCTCGGACCCCCAAAGCAGGACGCCCGAGCCGGGAGCTGAGGAAGGCTGGAACCCCTCGGTGTCCTGCGGCGCCCATCGGATTTTCCAAGCGTGGCGCTTGCCCCAGGCGTCGAACCCCTCAATCGTGGTCTGGAAAGTGGTCATGGCTGGTGTCTCCTTGCTTGGCGGTGTGCTTGCACCCACATATTCCCACATCACCCACATCATGTCAAGGTGACATGGACAAGATGGGGGTAAACCCGCAGGGGCTAGATGCCGGCGGGCGGCGCGTACCCGCGATCCCGGTACGCCGCGACGCGTCCGGCCTGCCAGGCGTCCAGCGTCTCGGGCCGCCACACGGGCCGCCGCCCCCGCCACCCATCCGGCACGGGGAACCGCCCCCGATGCCGGTAGCTATCCACCGTGGACTTCGTGAGCCCCAGGTACGCCGCCGCCTCCCCGATCGTCAGCACGGCATACCGGGTTCGCGCGCATGTGGTCACCGTACATCTCCAGGGCTGGCTAACCGTCTGCTGGTCGATCCTTGGCCCACGGGGGGTACATCCTCTATGGGCCGGTGTGTACCCTCTGCCTACGCGAACACTTGTGCGCGAATGCACAAGAGGAGCCGCCCATACCCACACCACGGCACCCCGGCCGAGACGAGAACCCCGACGCGCAATGCCCTTCCCGCCACGTCGCGAAGGAAATGCGCGCCCTCGTCGACACGGCGTGGGATCAGGGATGGTGGTGCTTCAAGGGCAAGAAACACGTCATCTGCAGAGACCCGGCAGGCGAGACCTCTATCCGTGTCGCCTGCACACCCAGCGACCACCGCACCCTCCAGAACACCCGCGCCGAGTTCCGCCGAGCCGGACTCAAGATCTGATCCACAGGGGACGACACCGTGAACATGCCGCCGAACACGTTCAACGACCTCGTGATGGAGTTCGAGGCCCCGGGGCCGCGCTCGCAGGAGTTCTTCGACGACGCGATGGAGGCCGTGATCGACGCGTTGGAGCAGCGCGCCCGGCTCGTGGCGCTTGGCCCCTGCGCGGCCGCCGACATGAAGCGGGGCGTGGTCCGCGTCCGGTGCTCCGTCGAGGGTGTCGGCGACACCCTCGACGAGCGCGTCCGGTCGCTTCTGGGGATCGTGCAGGACGCGCTCGTCGAGCTCGACGCCGCCGACGTGCGCCGCACCGGACTTGAGGTCCACGAGGAGCGCCCGGAAACCGTCTGCGCCTGAACCGGGATGGGCTAAGCCACCCGCCTGCTAGAGGTCCCCGAGCAGTTCCCCGCGTTTCGCCTGGTACTCGGCGTCCGACACCAGGCCATCCGCATGCAAAGCGGCCAGCCGGCGCAGGCGGTCATCCGCTGATGCGGCCGGCGGCGGAGGCGGTGGCGGCGTGGGGGGCGCCGGTGCGTGCAGCATCCCCCGGACGACGTCGGCGAACTCCACGCCAAGCGACCCGGGGTCGACGTACTGCACCTTGGCGTCGTTCCCAGACGCGTGGATCGTGAGGGTCCCCCATTTCATCCCCTTCTTCGACGTCACAGACGAGATACGCGAGTAGGGGAAGTCCTCGACCTTCGTAGGCGTAAGCATCCCGTGTTTGAAGAAGAACACGCGGCGGTCGGTGGCGACGATCAGCCCGTATCCGCCGCCGTACTCGCCGCCTGCCAGGGCGAGCACTCGCTCGCCGTCGGAAAGCACGTCGCCGAGGTGCTTCAGCTCGGCCCTAACCCGGGGGCGGATCAGCTTTCCGATGCGCTTCCCCATCTCCTGCACCGTGGCGGGGGTGGGTTCGTCTCCCATCCGTCTCTCCCTGGTATGGACCTGTGGACGTGGGCGTGGCGGAGGCCACGCCGTCGACGCTAGCCGTGTGAAGAAGTTGTGAGAACCCCCCGAATGGGCGGGTAGACGCCGCCACCCGGACGGGTCTACCGTGGCCACACCAGAACACACGTTCGCAAGGGGCGGTGCGCGATGGACGGATGGACACGCGAGGGATCAGCCCGCCGGACGGCTGACCACCACCTCACCGAGGCTCGCCTGGCTCACGCCGCGGGTGACGATGAAGCGGAGGCTATGCACATTCGTCTCGCCTCTTCCTGGCGTCGGTCGCAGGCCCGAAATCGTCCGCCTCACGTGCAGAGTCATCCTCAGGGCCGACTACGCGCCCTCTAACGTCATCCATGACCGCCTCGATGCGCGCCAAGGTGGTGGCGGCCTCCCCTTCCCCGAACCGGCCGCCCGGTTCATCCACGCGGCCGGCGAGATAGTCCAGCGACACCCGCAGATGGTCGGCGGCTCTCGCGACAGTCGAGAACGACGGGTCAGAGTGCCCGTTCTCCCACTCGGACACCGTGCCGACGTTGACGCCCAGAGCGTCCGCGAGGGCACTCTGGTTGACGTTGCGCAGCTTTCGTGCGCGCCGAAGGCGCTCCTGCAGGCGCTCGGACATTCCCGTCATCGTACGCCCCTTGACATTGGGTATAGCCGATATAATATGTCGGCATGTCCCGAAGTTGGTCGACAGAGCAGGCCAGAGCGGCGCGGAAGCGCGCCGGTCTTTCCCAGCGTGAGGTAGCCGACTCGATCGGCGTCAACGTCGCGACGGTCTCTCAGTGGGAGAACGGGCACGCCGAGCCGGCGTTTCGGTCCGCTCACGCCTTGGCTGCGCTGTACGGGGTGTCTCTCGACGACTTCGCTCATGCCCCGGAGGTTGACAAAACCTGCAACGGGGCTTCTCAGAAAATCACCCACGGGGCCTCAACCGCCAAGCCGGACCCCGTGGGCAACGCGACTGGAGCATAGCCGATGCCCGCACAGACCCGGGGGCGGGGACGCCCGAAGGGATCGTCGACCCGCGACCGGATGGACACTGCCCGCCTCGACCTGCACGACACTGCCGACGCTCTCCGCCGGCTGGACGCCGAGCTGGTCCAGGCGCGCCGCCTCGTTCGTGAAGCCTGGACGGCCGCCGCGGCCGCCGCCCAGGTGCTCGGGACCGACGAGCACCTGCCGGCCTGCGAGCAGGCCGCGACCCTGGCGGTGGCGTCGTGACCCGCCATCACGCCAAGCACGCCGAGCTGCGCGGCGACCAGCCCCGCGCACGCCACCGCGACCACTCGATGACCCCCAGCGAGGCGGCCCGACTGGTTGGGGCCTTCGGGGACGCCGTGAGGGCCGAGGAGCGCGCCCGCGCCAGCCTCCGCGGCGACGGGTCGCGGGAGATCACCACCCACCAGGCCCGCGAGGCGCTGCTTCGGGCCCTCACCGGTGGTGCGTCGTGAGCTGCCCAGTGTGCGAGGACCATGGTCTGCCGGGTGGATGCCTCGGGTGCGGGGAGGACAGCGAGTACGGGGCGTCGTGGCCGGAGTGGACGGCCCCCACGGTGTCCGTGGCGGCCGTGGAGGCTGAGCGGCGCCACCTGCTCGGGCTGGAGGACGTCGCCCGCGAGTGGCCGGCAGGGAACACCGCCGGGTGGCCACCGGACCGGTCCGACCGGGCTCTCGCGGCTTTGCTGTGGGCGATCCGCGAGACGCGCGAGCGAATCGAGGCGTGGGAGACGGACCGGTCGGTTGAGGCCACCACGCCCCGCGGGGAGGAGGCATGACCGTGCCGGACGGGCTTTTCAAGATCCTTGATGGGGCTGACAGGGTGCCCTGTTACGGGGGTGTGGGCCGGTGGCCCGTGCCTGGCGTGTGGCGTGAAGTCGAGGGGCCCATTGTGCCGTACCGCAACGGCTTGCACCTGTGCCGCGCCCGCCACCTCCTGCTGTGGGCGCGGGAGGGGGCGACTGTGTGGCGTGTCGAGGTGGACGGTGACGTGCTGGAGGGCGACAGCAAGGCCGTTGCCTCGCGGGCGCGTTTGGTGGAGCCGGTGGGTGTGCTGACGGCGCGTGTGCTGCGCCTGACGGCGGCGGACATTGCGGAGAGCGTCGCCCACCTCCACGACCACGACCCGGCGTGCATGGAAGCGATCCGGGTGGGCCGCCTCCACGCCCACGGGCTGGCGTCGGACGCCATGATGGACGCCGCGTGGTCCGCCGCGTGGGACGCCGCGTCGGTCGCCGCGTCGGTCGCCGCGTCGGTCGCCGCGTCGGTCGCCGACTTGGCCACCGTTCCGTGGCACACCCCGTGGGGCGCTGCCCGGTACGTCGCCCAGGACGCCAACGGGGCCTTGCTGCTCGACAACCTCACGCGCTACGGGGGTGCGTCATAACCCGCCCACTAGTGGCCGCCATCGTGGCGACCGTGGCACTCGCCGCCGCCGCCCCCGCCCAGGCCGCCCCGTGTCGGGAGAACCTGCCGTGCTGGCTGTGGCCCGTCATGGGTGACCACACCCGCGGCGGGGTGGTGCTCCACAACCCCGGCGGCCGCCCCCAGGTCGCCAAGCACGTGTCGCCGTGCGCATTCCGGTTCCTCGCGTCGCGCCGGTTCATCGACTGGCGGCGCACGAAGCGCCTGCGCGGCGATCGGATCGCGATGGACCCCCGCCGGGTCCGCTGCATCCAGGTGGCCGACCGGGCCCGCCCCACCCCGCTCGTGGTCCGCATGGACCGCAGCGTCGTCGCGGACTTGCAGGCGTGGGGAGTCCCCGCCCAGCCGTCCCCCATCCGCCTCGTCAACCACTTGCAGCAGGTCCCCGGTAGGAGCATCGCGGCGACCGCGACCACCGGCCCCGACGGGATCGCCATGCACCGCCAGCTGCTCATGGACCTTCCGGTGTTGCGCGTCGTCCTCACCCATGAGGAGCTCCACCGGGCCAGCCCCGCCGTCCAGGCTGGACTAGCCAGCCCGAAGGCCGTGTGCCACGAAGAGGCCGCCGCCGACGCCGTAAGCCTGGACGTGACCCGCGACCGGCTTCGGGACGGGTGGGAGGTGGTGCCTCCCGCCTACCCCGCGCTGACCCGCTGGCTTCGGCTCGTTTCCAGCCGTGCGACGGGGGCCAGGTGGGACACGCCGCCCGCGGCCGCGTGGCGCGTCGGGTTCGCCCGCGCCACCGCCGCCGGCCGCGTCGCCCTGGCCGCCACAGACCCCATCCCCTGCCCCGAGGAGACCCTGTGATGACCCGCCCCCATGCCCTCGCGATGTACGCCATCGGGTTCCTCGCC
>WBZL01000372.1_pt1 | contig 30071 bp, 29 predicted proteins | sample 5204291 | NCBI WGS metagenome assembly WBZL01 (sample SAMN12344345, study PRJNA552823) | activated sludge metagenome | biome: Activated sludge suspended growth; feature: Nitrification reactor; material: Wastewater; isolation source: activated sludge from nitrification reactor of wastewater...
GATACTTCGTCTTTGAAAAAAATTACTGTTTGATTGTTTGAATAAAATGATGTATTGATGTTGGCAAATCTTTACTTTGGTCTATTGCCTTAATAAATGCAGTACCAATGATTGCACCATTAGCATAATTACATGCAGTATCAAAGGTTTGTTTATCCTTGATACCAAATCCAATTACAGTTGGATTTTTTAATTGCATTTGTTGGATGCGTTTAAAATAATCTTCTTGTGCATGTTGAATGTCATTATTGCCACCTGTTATCGCATTGGAAGAAACGATATAAATAAAAGAATTGGAAAGATTATCAATTTTTCTAATTCTGTTTTCCGTAGTTTGCGGAGTAACTAAGAATATATTTTGTAAATCGAATTTTTCAAATTTTTCTTTGTAAAAAGTTTCATATTCATACATTGGCAAATCAGGAATAATGACACCATCAATTCCACAAGCGTGAGCATCTTTTAAAAAATTATCTATACCATATTGCAATGCTGGATTTAAGTAGCCCATCAACACCAATGGAATGTGTATTTTTGCTCGAACACCTTTTAATTGTTCAAACAATACTTTTAGCATCATTCCATTGTTAATAGCTATTGTGTTGGAATATTGAATCACAGGACCATCAGCTGTTGGATCAGAAAATGGCATTCCTATTTCTACCATATCCACACCATTCTTTTGTAATTCTTCTAAAATTGGAACAATATTATGTAATTCAGGAAATCCAGCTGTGCAGAAAACACTAAGTACATTTTTGTTTTTTTGTTGGAATAAATAATTTATTCTGTTCATGATTTAGTTATAAAATTATTTCACTACAGTTTTAGTTCTCTGATGTATGTATCCAAATCTTTGTCGCCACGACCAGAAAGATTAAGCACAACAATTTCATTTTCTTTTGCCTTTAATTTATCCAATGCAGCAATAGCATGTGCACTTTCTAAAGCAGGAATTATACCTTCTAATCGCGCTAATAAAAGTACGGCTTGCAAGGCTTCTTCGTCAGTGGCGCTCAAAAAAGTGGCACGTTTGGTATCAAAAAGATGTGCATGTAATGGACCAATTCCTGGATAATCTAAGCCTGCTGAAATTGAATGAGGCTCGACAACCTGACCATCTTCTGTTTGCATAAAAAGCGTTTTGCTACTATGTAACACGCCTACTCTACCGAGCTGTGATGTTGCTGCGCTCTTGCCTGAGTTCACGCCGTGTCCAGCAGCTTCCACTGCAATCAATTGCACATTTTGTTCGTCTAAATAATGATAAAAAGCACCAGCGGCATTGCTCCCACCACCTACGCAAGCGACAACATAATTCGGATTTTCGTTGCCTGTTTTTTCTTTCAGTTGTATTTTTATTTCTTTAGAAATAACGCTTTGAAAACGTGCAACCATGTCTGGAAATGGATGAGGTCCTACTACGCTACCAATTATATAATGTGTGTCAACTGGATTGGCAATCCAATCGCGCATGGCTTCATTCGTAGCGTCTTTCAGCGTGCGTGAGCCTGATTTTGCAGGACGCACTTCCGCACCAAGCATTTGCATGCGCTTGACGTTAGGGGCTTGTCTTTCGATGTCAACTTCGCCCATATACACAACGCATGGCAAATTCATTAAGGCGCAAACAGTAGCAGTAGCAACACCATGTTGGCCTGCACCAGTTTCAGCTATTATTCTTGTTTTGCCTAATCGTTTAGCCAATAAAATTTGACCTATTGTATTGTTCACTTTGTGCGCACCAGTGTGACATAAATCTTCGCGTTTAAGATAAATTTGCGTCTTAAAATGTGCAGATAATCGATTGGCAAAATACAATGGTGTTGGACGTCCTACGTAATCTTTTAAAAGCGATAAAAATTCTGTTTGAAAACTTTCGTCATAAATAATATCCAAATATTTTTGTTGTAATTCTTCAATATTTGGATGTAACATTTCAGGAATATATGCACCACCAAACTGACCATAGTAGCCATGTTCATCGACTTGAAATATTGAATTTGATTGTATATTTGACTTCGAATTTTCCATAAAAAAATAAAAGTACAATGTAGTAATAAAATTGAATGTTTGAGAAGTTAGTTCGTTAATACAATGTTACTTTGTAGCATTACGTATAGCATTTATCAGCAATTGACATTGTTCAATATCTTTCATTGCTGGTGAAATTTCTAATTTGCTATTAAAATCAAGTGCATGAATTGGTAATTGATTGGCTAATGATTTTAACTTTGGAAGGTCATTGATAGTCAAACCACCAGATAGGAAAAAAGGTTTTTGCAAATGGTAATTGATTAATAAATCCCAATTAAAATGCTGTCCTGTTCCACCGTAATCGCTGGTTTTAGTATCAAATAAAAAGAAATCGCAAACACTTTCATATTCATCTAATGAGGCAAATGAAAAATCAGCATCAACACCAAATGCTTTGATTACTTGAAAGCCTAAGAGTTGTAATTCTTCACAAAATTCTGCACTTTCGTCACCGTGTAATTGTATTATTTGAATGTTGTAATCTGTGGCAATTCGAATGATGTTTTTTAAAGATTCATTGACAAATACTGCTACTTTTTGTACACGCAAGTTATCATCATACATAAATGAATTAAATGCGTCTTTATGTTCATCAAGTACAAATCTTTTAGACTTTGGATAGAAAATAAAACCTAAATAATCAGGCAATAAATCGGCAACAGCCTGAATGTTTTCAGGATATTTCATGCCACATATTTTAATTTTCATCTAGTAAAAATAAGAAAAAAATATGCACAATTTTCAAGCCTTGAGTAAGTAGTAAGAACAAAACAATTAATAACGAATGCCGTCATTACCTGTTTTCATATATTTTTTCTCTTCTTTCTTTTTCACAATGTCAGCCAATTTTTTCTTGAAATTAGGAACATCTTTTAATTCAGGATTTGCGCCATCATTCTTAAATCTATCAAAGAAATATTTCGTAGCCATTACAGCAAAGGGAGCACAAGTGTTGTGGTCGAGTTTATCACTTAAATTATTTAATTTGATATGTTCAACACCTAAGCCTTTCATCGTATTATAAGCAACTTCCGAGTTTTTATAGTTCACTTCTCTGTCGCCTTTGCAATAGCATAATTGTACTGGAGCTTTTGGTTTCCAATTTGTCAAATTATTTTCTTTTAATTTTTCTTTAAAGAAGAAATTTGGTGTTGATTTATATACTTCAACAAAAGAATCGACCACTACTTCTGCCGGAATTTTAGGCATAATTTTATCTAAGTCTTCTAATGTTCTATCTTGATTGTCTGCATAAAATTTAGGTAATAAAGTATCAAAAGGCGGTTTGAAAATACTATAAATATTGTCAATGTCTATTATGTTATAAGCTCGTTGATAAGACACTAACAAATAAGGCAAATAAAATGGTCGAGGATACACTTGGAACATATATTTTTCTTGCTCGCCAGTCATATCATAAGCACCACTCATTGGCGATGAAGCCGTTACTTGAAAACGAGGATCGTTTAGTTCTTCCAAGTATTTGTGAGCAGCAAAGGAAGCATGACCACCTTGAGAATAGCCTGTTAAAAACAATTGACCATTTGTTTTTACATCAATTAATTTATTCAATTCATCAACAGCATACAACATATAGATAAACGACATTGCTTCTGTCCATGCATGTTGGTAAATATGTTCTTTTTCACCTTTGCCAATGCCATAATAATCAGGATAGCAAGCAGCATAACCATCAGTAGCAAAACCTAAGCAAATGCCTTGTTGTGCATCGCCATCACTTATTTTTCTTGCCTTTTGCAGCTGAGTTCCATGTCCATACATCACAATTGGTGCTGCTTTTTTTATATTTTTTGGTGCATAATAAATACCTGAGCAATTGATCCAAGTGCTGTCTATCCATTTTGCTTTATATATAATTTCATAAATATCTACATCGTTGTTTACTGGTAAAATCACTTTTGGAATTTTATGCTTTTTCCATAAAGCGGAAATCGTTTTTGTCGTGTGTGATTTTACTAAGTTATAGCTTACCAAATAATTTTTTGGCGCCAATGTGCTAATTTTATCAGTAGCAAATGATGAAAACGTGAGTAAGATAGAGATGAAAAATAATTGGAAACGCATGAATAGAATTTTTCAACAAGATATAACTGTTTTTAGTTACTTACAAGTCGATTAACTTTATTTAAACTTTTGATGATTTTTGTCAAAAAAAATTACAAGATTTCACCAACAACAAAAAAACTTCCACAAATTAGAATCAAATCATTGTCGGCAGCATTAGATTTAGCGACGCCTAAAGCGTCTTTCGGATGGTGGAAAATATTGCCAACTAAATCGAAAGTTTTTGCATTTTCATATAATTCTTCGACGGCTAATTTGCGTGGAATTTGTGGCTCTGTAAAATAGTATTGTGCATTCTTCGGCAGTAGATTCAATATCTTATTGATGTCTTTGTCTTTTACGGCACCAAAAACTATGTGTAACTTATTATAGTTTTCATGTGCCAATTGTGCTATAATTTTTTTAATTCCATCTTCGTTATGACCAACATCTGCAATTACTTTGGGTTCTATATCCAATGTTTGCCACCTGCCAAGAAGTTGTGTGTTTTGTTTAACATTGGAAAACCCTAATTGAATGGCTTTCTCTTTGATTTGAAAAAATTGATGTTGTTCTATTACTGACAAAGTAGTCAAAACAGTTTTTATATTTTCTACTTGATAGGTAGAATTTAAATCACAACAAACATTAACGTGTTTAGCTTGCAATGTGGCATCTACAATCAGAAATTTTGCCGTATTTATATATTTCACATTGCTTACAACATCATCAACAAAAGTCAAAGCAGCATTAACATCAGCAGCCTTCTGAATAAAAACAACATCTGTTTCTGCATCTTTTCTACCAATAACAACAGGCACATTGTTTTTTATAATTCCTGCTTTTTCGTAGGCAATCTTATTCAACGTATCTCCTAATAAATGTTGATGATCTAAGCTAATATTGGTAATGACAGAAAGAATTGGCGTAATGATATTCGTTGAGTCTAATCGGCCACCTAAACCTGTTTCGATGATAGCTATATCCACTTTTTGTTTTGCGAAATAATCAAATGCCATCGCTACCGTAATTTCAAAAAATGATGGCTGAATTTCTTCAATTATGGGCTTGATTTTATCTGTAAATTTTACCACATACTTCTCTTTGCATGGTTTTCCATTAACCTTAATTCGCTCTCTAAAATCTTTTAAATGAGGAGACGTGTACAATCCTGTTTTATAGCCAGCTTCTTGAAAAATTGAAGCCAACATGTGCGATACAGAACCTTTGCCATTTGTACCTGCAACATGAATTGTTTTTATCTTGTTTTGTGGTTGTTGTAAAAAATCGCATAAAGCAATCGTGTTACTTAAATCTTTTTTTATTGCAGCATCGCCAATGCGCGAAAACATAGGCAACTTATTAAAAAGATAGTCAATCGTTTGTTGATAATTCATTCACTAATGCTTACTAAATGTTTGCAAACATAAAATAAATAAAGCGATTACTGAACACTAAATTTGAAGGTAATTGTACCAAATTGTTCTTCATCAGCGCCTACATCAGCACTAAATTTAGATTTCAATGCTGCATCTTCCGCTAATTTGATTAATTGCGCATCTGTTGTTGTGCTTCCTTTTTGTTGATATTTAGCATAAACAACATTACCATTTTTGTCAACTTTAATACCTACCACGACTTTTCCTGTTTTTTGAGAATTATCAAAAACTAAAGGTTTTTGGCGCCATGTTCTACCTTTTAGGTCGTAGCTCATACCATTTCCACTACCAGGGCCACTGCCATTAGGACCGTTTCCAGTACCATTAGGAGAGCCGCCAGGTGTTCCCCATTGTGCACCTTGGTTTCCGCCTGGTTTAGTATTTCCTTGACCATTGCCTGGTCCATTACCACTCGCATTTCCGCTACCATTGCCTTGTCCTGTTTTGCCTTTCGTAAACACACTAGCCGTTTGCGCTTTAATACGTGCTTCTTCCGCCTCACGTGCAAGTCGTTCTTGTTCTGCTTTCTTCACCAACTCTGCAATACGTTGTTGCTCTAATAATGCTTTTTGTTGTCTGATTTTCTCTTCTTTTGCCGCTTGTGCAATTGCCACTGCTTGTGGATCGACAGCAGTAATAGTTGTATTCTGTGGCGCTTTTACTGGCGTAGAAGCTTGATGAATTGGTGTAGATGGCGCTGGAGGTGGTGGCGTTGGATTGGAAACACTAGGAGCTGGAGAAGCACTTTGTCCGCCTGCCTCTACTAAATTATCATCGCCTAAGCCATCAGGACTATCGCCAAAATCAATCATAACGCCAGAAATTGCATCATCAATAATTGGGCGACTCAATTTGATAAATAATAAGGTAATTAATATAGCCAACATGGCAATACCTGTAATAACAAAAGATTGCTGGTTGGATTTTCGTTGTTGTATTTGTATATCGTGAGACATTGTTATTCTATATATGAGCTTATTTGCGCTGAAAATTACGTGTTTATTATTTTATGCAGCAAAAAAAATACACACCACTGTTATTAAATCAAAATAAATGCCAAGACTATTAATTTAACTTCCTTTAGATAAATTTATTGTTTAAAACAATAACTAATGAATGCTAAAAAAAGTTAGCAACGAGCACTTTGTCAATTTTATCAGGCAATTCGCTTGGAGTTAGTGATTCTTTTTCTAAAATAAACTTTGTAATTAAGTGATTGGGTACTTCTTCAATGTGATTAAATACTACTTCTATATTTTCAGGTGCATTTTTCCAAATGCTATCGCCAGATTTTTCTTCACTTCCAATTAAGGAAGCTAATACTGATTGAGGGAAAAATTTTTTATTCAAAATTTTGCGACTATCTGCTAATACAAAAATGGGAATGTCATAATGCTTCGCAGCTGCTGCGATGACATGTGCGCCAGCATTAGTAATGAATGTTTCATGCATGATAATATCACAACCTAAGAGAATAACATCTATTTCTGGCAAGAATTTTCCTAAACCAGCATCGTCTATTACTTTTACTAAAATTCCTTTTGATGCTAATAGCGTTGCTTGTTCTTTAGCAAATTTCTTTTGAAATGAAATTAATTGTATGGCATTGAATTTCTTCTGATTAACATTTAACAAATCAACTAAAGATTGAATATTGATATCATTGCCAAGTAGCAAAATAGTCTTATTTTCAAAGTCAAATGTTTGGCTGGCAATCTCTGCTGTTTTTCTGTCCACATTCTTCCATCGCTCATGAAACACTTCTAATAATTCTTTGATAACTATCGGTTGATTTTCAGGATCAATTTTTAATAAAAAATGATTGATATAGTGATTGACAGACGTAATATTTGGTTTTTCTGAAATAACTGTTCGCAAACCTTGTAGCATTTCACGAACAGAATTTGATACTTTATTGTCGGCAATGAGTGCAATCAGATTATTGACGGTTTTAGTAGCGCGTGTAAATGCACGTGCACTTTCGACCAATGGATTTTCTGTTATCTTTTTTAAAATACTCATATGTAAGGTTTATTGCTGAGTGTATCTGATTTATTTCCATTTAATATTACAGCCAAGACTTGGCACTTGAATTTCACTTACGGCAATGCCTGCCAACATATTATCTAAAGCAGCACGTATATCATGTCCATCAGAAAAACTATCATTTTTGGGCCTAGAGTTGTCAAGCTGGCCGCGATATACACATGATAAATTTGCATCAAAAACACTAAAATCTGGTGTGCATGCAGCATGATAAGCCATTGCGACTTCTTGTGTTTCATCGTACAAATAAGGAAATGGATAGCCTTCTTCGTTTGCAGTTATTTTCATTAATTCTGGTGCATCTTGCGGATAATTGACAATATCATTGGAGCTAATGGCAATAAAAGATATTCCTTTCGATATATAATCATTTGCCAAGCTCACTAATTGTTTGTTGACATGTTTTACATACGGACAATGATTGCAAATGAACATTATCACGGTCGCCTTCTCACCTTTTAATGATTGTAAAGACAAAAATTTATCAGACACAGTATCGAATAAAGTAAAGTCAGGTGCCGTATAGCCTAAAGGAATTCTGATGGTTTCTGTTGCTGCCATGTGTATCTATCTATTTAATTATGGTAAATGTAGGCATATAAATTTATACATTATTTTCTTTTATAGACTTTAGCAAAAATTTCATTTTTAGGATGCAAGGTCACAAGTGGGTTTAAATCTGGAATAAAATCTTTATTGACTACAATTCTATATTTCTGCAAAACCATGACAATTACAACTTGCATTTCTTGAATGGCAAAATTATTACCAATACACAATCTTGGGCCACCACCAAATGGAAAATAGGCATACTTATGTTGTAATTTCACATTTTCAAAAGTAAATCTATCTGGATTAAATATCGATGGATTTTCCCAATATTGTTCATCGTGATGCACGACATAAATAGGCATAATAACATTAGTGCCTGCAGGAATTTCATAGCCATCAATGACATCTTTCTCTATAGTTTTACGACCTAGAATCCAAGCTGGTGGAAAACAACGCATCGACTCATCGATAACTTGTTTTAGATAATGCAAACTTCTAATATTTTGAATTGTTGGTGCTTCACCATGCAATGTACTATCTATTTCATGTATTAAACGTTGCAAAACATCAGCATTTTTTGTAAGCAAATAGAAAATCCAGCCTAATGCAATTTGTGTTGTTTCATGACCTGCTACAAAAATGGTAATGATTTCATCGCGTAATTGACGGTTCGTCATTGCCTCTCCTGTTTCTTCGTCTTTCGCTTCCATGAGCATCGACAATAAATCTTCGTGTTGTGTTGGATTTTTTCGCCTTCGCTCAATGACGGAAAAAAATATTTCGTCCATCTCTTTCAATACTTCTTTTTCTTTCATTCGCGATGGAGTAGGCAGCCATTCTGGCAATTGTATAGGACTATCAATTCTTTTCGTGATGTATTCATTGCCTTTTGATACTACCTTATAAATTCTATCCGTTGTATTATCAATTTCATTGTAGAATAATGTAGAATTGACAATATCCAAGGTGAGTTTATATAATTCTTTAGACAAATTTATGGAAAGATTAGTGTCAGCATATTTTTCTAATCGCTTTAAAGATTTTTCTGTTTGCACCATCATGTTATTAAACATCAAGGATAATTTCTCCTTATGAAATGCTGGCTGCGACAACCTACGTTGCCGTTTCCAAAATTCACCTTCACTTGTTAATAGACCATTTCCTAAAAACAACTTTATCGAATCATAAGCAAAGCTTTTGGTATAGTTTTTATTATTATCGACCAATACATATTTTATCCAATCAGGATTTGTAAGCACTACAATTTTTCGCGATGGCACTTTGATTTGATAAATATTGCCAAGCGCTTTTTTTTGTTCCAAAAAAAATTGAATGCGTTCATTTCTCAGCTGCAACAAATTGCCCAATAAAAAATGTAAAGAATTCGGATAAGGCAACTGATTCAACTTCTTCGTGGCTAACATAAAGTGGATATTTATTTTTCTGAAATTACATGAAGTTTCCCATCTTTGGATTAACAAAAGATGAAAAATATATTTAGCGTTTTCTGGAAGTGGCTTAAACGAATCGTTGCCGCATTTTTTATACTCAGTATTGTTTCCACTATTTTATTTCGATTTATTCCTGTGCCCATCACACCATTGATGCTCATACGCTGTGTAGAGCAAATTGCTGATGGTGAGTTACCAACATTAAAAAAAGATTGGGTGCCTTTAAGTGAAATCAATTCTAGCTTGGTGCTTGCTGTAATTGCATCTGAAGATCAAAAGTTTGCAGAGCATTTTGGGTTTGACTTTGAAGCTATAGAAAAAGTGGCCAAACAAAATATAAAATTACAGAAACGAGGCAAACCTATTAAAGGCGGCAGCACAATTAGTCAGCAGTGTGCAAAAAATGTGTATTTATTTCCTCAGCGAAGTTATATCAGAAAAGCATTTGAAGTATATTTCACCTTTTTGATTGAAGTATTTTGGAGTAAAAAGCGCATCATGGAAGTCTATCTTAATGTTATAGAAATGGGAAATGGCATTTATGGTGCACAAGCTGCTGCCAAGACATTTTTTAAGAAAGATGCCAAACAGCTCAGCAATGCAGAATCAGCAACGATTGCAGCCGTTTTACCGAATCCTCGTAGGTGGAATGCTGGCAAACCTACTGGCTATATCAACAAAAGGAAAAATTGGATTTTGCGTCAAATGAGTCATTTAAGAGGCAGTATTCAATTATAATTATTGAGTTTCCTTAACACAAGTATGCCTTAATTTATGGACGAATAATGCTATTTTTGCACCTCGCAACACAATAAATGACATTTTTAGACGCCAACATATTTTATTTTCGTTTCCAAACGCATTTACGATTTATCTATTTACATTGTTTCAAATACTTCACAATACGCCGTTTTTTTATTGGAATACTTTATGCATTGACAATACTTATCGTAAGCATACTCAATATCGTTACGAGATTAATAGATGAATTAATATTTCCAAATTACAGAAACATACATATCAAACAACCTGTTTTTATTATCAGCAATCCAAGAAGTGGCACAACATTCTTGCATCGATTGATGTGTTTAGATGATAATAAATTTGTGTATAATTTACTCTATCATACTACATTTCCTTCCATAACATTATATCGTATTATTCAGTTTTTTAGTACCATTGACAATAAAACTGGAAAAAATTTATTTCGTTTATTAGAATGGATTAATTCCAAAATGTTTGGAGGCTGGGACGACATACATGCTACTGGTTTTAACAAATCGGAAGAAGACGAAGGCTTGCATTTCATTTCCGGAATTTCTGCTAGTGTTGGTTTGGTTACACCTTTTTTAAGCGAATTTAAAGAATTATACATTCCAGATAAGCTCGATGAAAAAACAAAAGCATACATTAAAAAATATTATAAAAGCACGATACAACGTTGGATGTATGCTTTAGGAAGCGATAAAATATTTTTAAGTAAAACAGTAATGAGTTCAGGACGCTTAGAGATGTTACACGAAATATTTCCAGATGTAAAAATTATATTTTTAATTCGAAATCCTTATCAAGCCATACCTTCATTTACTTCCATGTTTGCAGAGCCTTGGAGTCTATTACATCCAGATATTAAAGAGCACTCAGAGGAATATAGAGAATGGGGCGAGTTAGGAATTCAATATTATAAATATTTCAACGAGCAGAAACAAAATTTCAAGAAAGAGAATTTAATTACTGTCGCATACACAGATTTGGTAGCGCATCCAAAAGAAACAGTAATTAAAATTTACGAGCAGTTAAAACTAGAAATAACACCTGAATTTTTGGCACGATTGGAAGTAGCTACTTCAACTGCCAAAAAATATAAAAGCACACATAGTTATTCATTAGAAACATACGGTTTTAATAAAGCACATATTTACGCAGAATTGCATTTTATCTTCGACGAGTTTGGATTTGAGGTTTAATTGCGAATTACCTTTATCACTAATTCTTTTAATAAATCAGCATTGGTATTTTTACCTGTTGCGTATAAGCCTTTTGCTTTAGCATCGTACTCACATAAAAGATGCAATATTTCTTGCGTTTTTTGAATAGAATAGTATTTAATGCCATTGCTAACATCTGACGGAATCCAGCCGATAGCTGCTGTTGCTTGTTTCACATCTTTTATATGATGCAATACAAATAGTTTGCTAAAATGGTTATACATAAATGCCAAAATAGCGATAATTGGTCCTGCTTTCGGATTTTTTTCAAAGTACAAGACCATTTTCATGGCCTTAGTAAAATCGCGTTTAATAATTGCGCTATTAAACTCCGTGATATTATATTCTTTTGAAATGCCGATATATTTTTCAATGATATCAGCCGTAATTATTGCATTCTCAGACAACATAACAGACAGCTTATCCATTTCATTGGCAATACGCGATAAGTCATTTCCAATATTTTCTGCTAGTATCTTTGCTGCTATATCATCAATCGTGAAATTTTTCTTTTTCACATATCCTTTTATCCAATTAGGCAAAGCATCTTCACCTATTTTTTTTGACTCAAAATAGACAGATTTTTTCTCGATGATTTTTGCAATTTTTGTACGTTTGTCTAACGTTTTATTTTTGTGGGCAAATACTAAAATCGTACTTTTTACAGGCTGTTCCAAGTATTTTTCAAAGAGCTCCCAATCTTTTACTTTTAGGTCTTGTGCTTCGCGCACTATCACCAATCTTTTATCTGCAAATGTTGGATATTGTTTTGCATCATTAAGCACTGCAATTGGGTCGGCATCTTTACCATAAAACATCGAAAAATTAAAATCTTTTTCATGTGGTTCTAAGGCATTGTTATTGATGAATTCTTCAATTAAATCAATATAATAGGGTTCTTCACCACACAAGAAATATACAGGTTCATACTGTTTATTATGTAAATTTTTCCAAATTGCTTCGAGTGTGCTTGCCATCTAAAATGAGATAAAATAGAATTAAAAGGAAAGATACAGAATTATGAAATATTAGCGTAAATGCTTTACTAAAACATTTCCACTATTTACAAGTAAAAATAAACAGTCTATTTTTCTTTTAAAACAGTAGTGATATCTTTTTGCATTTTATTTGCAATTGCATTTGCTGTTTGCTCTGTTGAGCTTTCAGCATAAATACGAATAATAGGTTCCGTATTGGAGCCTCTGAGGTGCACCCAATCTTCATCTATATCGATACGCAAACCATCAATTGTGTTTTGTGGATATTGCTTATACTTTAATTTTATTTTCTCAATAATATCATGCAAATCCATGCCTTCTTCTAACTGAATTTTATTTTTAGAAATGACATAATTTGGATACTGCGCGCGCAATGAATGTACACTCTTATTTGATGTAGCTAAATGAGATAAAAATAATGCGATACCAACTAAAGCATCTCGGCCATAATGCAACTCAGGTAAGATGATACCACCATTTCCTTCGCCGCCTACAACAGCATTTGTCGCTTTCATTTTTTCAACAACATTTACTTCACCAACAGCTGAAGCAGTATAGCTGACCTTATGTTTTCTGCTAATGTCGCGCAATGCTTTTGTAGAAGACAAATTAGATACAGTATTGCCTGGTTTGTGTTGCAATACATAATCTGCAACCGATACCAAAGTATATTCTTCGCCGAACGGAATGCCTTTTTCATCGATCAAAGCCAACCTGTCAACATCTGGGTCGACAGCAATTCCAACATCTGCTTTTTGTTGTTTTACTTCAGAGCATAGTGCAGATAAGTTTTCTGGTAATGGCTCCGGATTGTGTGCAAATTTTCCGTTTGGCTCGCAGTATAATTCATGAATAGCTTCAACACCTAATGCTTTTAACAATGCTGGAACGGCAATGCCACCAACACTATTAACAGCATCAACAACCACTTTAAATTGCTTTGCTTGAATTGCCTCGACATTTACGTAAGGAATTTCGAGTATTTTTTGAATATGATAATCGAGATAATCTTTATGTGTAACTTGTCCTAATTTATCTACATCGACAAATTCAAATTTTGAAGAATTTGCTTTTTTCAAAACATCTTGACCCACTTTTTCTGAAATAAACTCGCCTTTATTATTCAATAATTTAAGCGCATTCCATTGTTTCGGATTGTGTGATGCCGTAATAATAATTCCACCATCTGCTTGTTCAGCTGTTACCGCCATTTCTACTGTTGGTGTTGTTGCCAAGCCAAGATCAATTACATCTAAACCGATGCTTATTAAATTTCCGATGATGATATGATGCACCATTTCACCAGACACACGAGCATCTCTGCCTACTACTATTTTTTTTGCGTCTTTTTGCTTGAGAATAGTGCCGAATGCTAAAGTAAACTTTGCAATATCAATTGGAGTCAAAGCATCACCTGGCTTTCCACCTATCGTTCCACGAATGCCTGATATAGATTTTATTAATGTCAAAACAATAAATTTAGAGCGTCAAATTTATGTAAATAAGTACAATGAGTGTTATTGAAAATTAGTAACACTTGTTAAATAATATTACGATAAGAAAATAATACAAATAGTTTAATCTACTATAGTATTTCTTATGCTTTTGTTGTAATTGCTATTTTATTGGAAATAGTCTCGTAAATTCCAAACATTGCAAACACGAAAAACAAATCGCCAAGCCAGCTATATTTGTTAAACGGAATTGCCATAATAAAACATTTGATTAAACCAGACATATCATGTGTGTACATGGTGCCAAACATCCAAGTACCAAAATTAGAAAGTATAAAAAACAACAAAGAAGAGGAAAGTGTAACTGCTATAGTTTTACCTACATTGATTTTATTATCGTTTAATAATTTACCTAATAAAATAATCAGCAATATAGAACCATACGTAAATAATATCGTATTGTGAAATACGTCAAAATTATTTATGTATGCTAAAATCGCGTCACTGATGAACAAAGAAATTATCGGTACAAAAATCGCCCATTTTGTTTCTTTAAATTTTGCACCTGCAAATAATGCTACTGCAATGATTGGCGTAAAATTAAAAAGAGAAAATGCATTTGAAACAATTCTGAAAGCAACTGCGCTCAGTATTATGCCTACTATCAACCAAAAGTTATTATTGTTATTCGTTTTCATAAAACAAAGATATACAGAATCGATAAATTCAGCAAAGAAAATAGCAATTATTTCTCAGGATATGTACCTAAGTAAGTTTGGATATTTCCATTTTTTCTAGCTTCAAAATAATGGCGCAATGCGAAAGCTGACGAGGTAAATGCCATTTCATTCCAAGGAATTTCATCTTCACTAAACAATGCAGATTCAATGCTTTCTTCACCATTGCGTACAATTCCATCTTTTAGCTTTGCATAGAAATGTATATACACTTGATTGGCTTGCGGAATATTATAAACAGCTAAGACCTGTTGAATTTCAATATCTGTGCCTGCTTCTTCCCAAGTTTCGCGGATAGCACCATCTTCAGCTTTTTCAAAATCTTCTAAATAACCTGCTGGCAAATTCCAAAATCCTTTGCGCGGCTCTATGGCTCTTCGGCAAAGCAATACTTTATCTTCCCAAACTGACAATGCACCAACGACAATTTTTGGATTGGTGTAATGTATGGTATTGCAATGCTCACACACTACGCGATTTCTGCCTTCTGCAAATTTATAAACTACTTCATTTCCACAAAAACTACAATATTTCTGAATCGGCAACATTTTGGATTATTTTTGCAGTACAAAAGACTTTTGTGAATGTGGATCATTGGCTAATCGCTGATCTAATTGTGTTGTTTGCCATTTGATATCGCCTTTAACGAATTGGCTTTCAACAACAGCATTTGGATCGCGAATCTGTAAGAATTTAATGCCAAGATTGATGATGGCTCTGCCATCATTTCCAAACGATAATATATGCATGTTTGGTTTCCAATTTTTGAAAAACAAATCAGCCGTATAAACACAATTACCTGTAGCAGGATTATATTCATAATCATTGATAGCAATATCTAATGCTAACAGATGTGGTGTTTCCATGCGTTTACGAATAACGCCTCCTTTGCCTTTTGGTAGATTGATATCTATTTTAGAAATTAATGGTATGCCGACATGATAATCTTTATGCCCTTTTAAAACTTGATTTTCCAACACTTTATCTTTTCTGAAAATCTCATTTGGATCTATGTCAGGCCTTGTTTTGAAAGGCTTACGCCAAGTATAATCTTGTTGTAATTTAGCATTGCTTACATGCACATCATCTTGATAAGCTATAATTTGATATGCAACTTTCAACTGATAATCGAACCACTCATTGTCGCCAGGTGTAAAATTCAAACATTCTGGCGAATCGCAGTCGGCACCTAACATGACGTTTAAATCAAATTCGAATGTGCTATCTTGAATTTTAAAATTATTGACTTCCATAAATAATTTCGATAATTTATCTGCATTGCCAGAACCCATTACCTTGCCATTGTTGCTATTGCTACTATATAAATCAAAACCATTTAAAACCACTGTGCCCATTTTATAGTGCGCTAAGCTTGAAGGCCATTTTCCTTTAACTGCGATTACTTTTGTTGTTGTAGTGGCTTCTCTTCCACGAATTGTTGCAGTCGTTGCAGCAGAAAAAAATTGGGCTTTCTCTGTTTTTAAATAAGTAAAAAAAGTGAGATAATTCAGCACATCAGCGCCACTGCCAGACGCTGCAGTGTGAGTGAATACCGCACGCATGCTTCCATCTTTGTTTGACACATTGTCTATCCAGTCGCCTATTCTATTGACACGATGATTATAAGACCAATCGTGATAAAAGCCTTGCCAAAAAACAGTAGCATTAACTACGTCAAAAGAATCGCTTGGAAATTGAACTTTTTCAACTAAAGGAATATTGACTTTGCCTTTACGTGTATAGATAATACTTATGTTGCACCACAAAAGGTACAATGAAAAAATCAGAAATAAAGTAAGTAGTATATATCTGTTCTTCACATACTAAGTTTAAACAAAAGTATGTAATTATTATTTAATGCGAGAAGAAATGTATAAAAAAGAAAGCTGACTACAATTGCTTATCCACATTATATTGATTTATAAAATCTAAAATGCAGGATTCGCATAAGCAATTTGAATATTTTGAAGTTAAAATCTCTTTTACAGGCTGAGGTATGAGCATTTTATTGCAAAAACATTGCGAAATATACGCTGCATTGCACTCAAATGTTGAGTGACAATGCAGACATATTTTCTTCAAAGAGGACAATTTTACAAATTGAAATAAACAGCATTTGGAATAATACCAACTCTAAAAGTATCAACTGCAACTGCACTCGAATTATATCGAATAATTTTTCCAGATTCATTATAATTACCAGCATCAAGGCCCCAAATTTCACCAGTATAAGGATGAACGTCTAAACCATAAAATAAATGAGTGATAATAGGTGTTGCAGGCAAAGATGTTGCGCTATATGGCAATTGATACACTTTATCATCAACACAAACGAAGATTTTAGAACCATCGCCACTGATTGCTAAATTGTCAGCAGTGCTGAAATTATTATTTGACGCTACAATTTCTATTTCTTTATCGATTCCATCTAATGCAGGATTTATACGCACTAATTTTGCAGCTGAATGTCTTACAGGCATGTATGTTGGAGGCGAATACGTTACATTTCCTTTGCAAAGCACCCATAAATAACCTTGTGCATCGCGCTCCATTTCAGTAGGATTGTCGCCGACTGTAATACGTGAAATTTCTTTATCTGTTGCTGTGTTGATTACGCTAATCGTATTATCGGTACCAAATCCGCCGCTATTCGCTACAAACACTTTTCCGTTTGATGATAGCATTTCTTCTGGACCACCGCCAACATTGATAGTTTTAGTCACAGTAAAGTTCTTTAAATTAACGACCAATACTTGTCCAGAAAAACTACCATTTGAAATGTATGCTTTTTCATCATTTATAGCAATAGCAAATCTTGGATAATCTGTGCCTGTTGTAATTTCAGCGATTTGCTTAAAAGATGGCACATCTACAAAAACAACTTTTTGCGAATTGTTCACACACAAAATCCCAAGATTTCCAATGCGAGTAAACGACTGCAAAACGTCTCCTACGGTACGACCATCATTCGCTTGTTCGAAAATATTGTTGATTACCTTATTATCTCGAGAGATAAATGAAATACTGCCATTGTTTTTAGTAAAACCACCTTCATTAATAATCATGGCAGAGCCTTTCTCTAAGTAATTATCTGTGGTTTGGTCATTGTCTTTTTGGCAAGACATAAAAAAGCTAAGCGTAATAGCTGTTACAAAAATTTTGAATTTCATTTTAATGTTGTTTAATGTTTAGAAAATTTATAAATAAATGAGATTGTATAATTTCTCAAAGGTTGTGCATAAGAGCGTATTGATTCATAAGCCGTATTGGTGATGTTATTTATTCTAAAAAGAAATTGCAATGTATGTTTATCTTGAATTGTTCCTTTAAATGTGATAAATGCATCTAATAAATGAAATGGTTTGAGCATGTAATATGACAAGTTATCTTCGTCTGTATAACGCAATGATGTATAAGTATAATTAGCACCAAAGCCAACAAACATTTGTTCGACATACATATTCAGTTTAATGCTGTGTTGTGGTTTGTATCGCAAATATTTACCTTCCAGTTGATGTTGTAAATAATCTTGTAAAATCTGTGATTTATTAAACAGATACATAGCTTGTAATTGAAACAAAAATTTATCAGCATCGCGATAGCTATAATCTACAGCAGTCTCAACACCATACATTCTTGTTTTCTTCAGATTTTTAGGCGTCCAAATCGCATTTGTGATTGGCGTCCATACAATGTTGTTATTAATTATTGACACATAAACTGATGTGTTTACGCTGAACTGATTTTTATTTTTTAATAAGCGAAAGCTATTATCTACACTCATTTTCCAACCATGCTCTGGCTTTAATTTTGGATTTCCTCCAGGACTCCAATACCTATCGTTCATATCAGGAAAACGATAGGTATCACTGTACAATAATTGAATGGTATATTGTTTGTTAGTATTATTGGTTTTATAAGCAGCACTCCAAGTAAATTGTGGTCGAATATATTTGAAGGAAGAAAACGGCTGTGTTATAGATAAGCTCGAATTAAAATTATTATTTTCCCATTTCAGTTTAGCATACACATCTCCAATATGCTCTAAAACGTGTTTCTTTCCATATTCTTTTACTTGTGCAAATTGAATACAATATGTATATCCTGTCTGTAAAGATAGTTTGTATTTAAAATAGCTATTGCTTTTAAAGGTTGATGCAATTCTATGAGATTTATAATTGGAATTAATAAATAAAAAAGTATCTGTTGGCAGTCGCTTATCTGTATAAAGTAATTCATCAAAAGCATGTGAAAATGAAAAATTAAAATCGCCATTTTTAATACTCTTGTCTATTGTAATAAAATGCCTTAATGTTTTGTCTTTTTGAAATTTGCTACTCAATTCATTCGTTCCCATTATTGCTGGCAAGTCTTTGTCCTTTTTGTTATACAAGCTTCCAATGCTGATAAAAATTTGTTTACGAAATTGAAAAAAAAGTTGATTAATTGCTGCAATAGATTTTAATTGATTGTGATTCGCTGTATCAATTGGATTTCCAAATTTGTAGATATCTTTAAAAGTGAAATTGTTTTTTGCTGTATGGTAATAAACATCTGAATGAAATTGAATACGGCTATTGCCTACTTTCAATGAGATACCATTTTTGTAGTTATCAAAACTACTTAAGTCACTCTTCGCTTTTATGCTTACAATATTTGACCAATTCGGTCGAGTTTGCAATTGCACATTTCCACCAATTGCAGATGAATTATTATCTATCAGCAATGCATCTGTCGATTCTATTGGAATGATAGATAAATCTGTAGTTCCAAGCGTTAATGAATTTAGTTTTATACCGTTCCAATAAACATTAGATTGGTCATCATTTGTACCACGTATAGAAATACTTGCAATATTACCAGCACCATAAGAATTTACTTGAGCCGAAGTAAATCTTTGTAAAACATCTGCAATTCCATTTATCGTATTTAGCGAAGCAATGGAATTTTCTTTTTCTATTATCGAATAGGAATTAAACAAATTAGCAGATGGTTTATTACCATGGATTCTGACTGTGTCGATGTGTTGCACAGAGTCTAAAACATCAGCAGCATAATGGCACTTTGTAAGCAGTACAAATAAAACACCTATGATATATCCAATTTTCTTTTGCATACTGAAATGTTTCCTCAGAACATTTAATAGTTAATGAAAATTGGCAGGTCTTCTGACTTACACTTTATCGAGCCTTCCCATTTCGAAGAAATAGTGGTTGTAGTTCGATACCTTATTTAATAAGGTGTGCTTACAGCAACTGGGATTGTACAAGACTTACACTTGTTTCCCTTTTAATTCCGGATATGACACCGAAAACCAAATTACTTTGCAATATTACAACATATTTGAGATATCCAAGAACAAGTAATGTTTAAATTATTGTTGACTGATAAAAATCATACTATTTGGCTTTCAAGGCAGCATTTTTCATGGCTGTCGCAGTTTCTTTTCCCAAATAGATTTCGATAAAATAATGCACTATATAAATTACTGGAGTGAGTACAACAGCGATAATAAATTTATAAATATAATTGCCTATACAAATCGACATCACTAAGGCAAATGGCCATGCTTTTCCATTGGCTTCGCTGATATATTTTGGATACCAATAAAACGCAATCATTAACACAACAAAACTATCGATAAACTGCGAAACTATAGTAGAACCTGTTGCTCTCAGCCAGATGTATTTCTCGCCGCTCCATTGTTTTATTTTATGAAAGATAACAACATCGACAATTTGTCCAATTAAAAATGCCACTAATGAACCAACGATAATAGCAATACCTTGTCCGAATATTTGCGCATACGCGGCTTGCATATTTGGCACACCTTGTTCAACTTTTGAGCCATTCCACCAACTTGCCGGAACTAAATGTATAGCGAAGTAATACATGAAAAAAGCATACGCTAATAAACAAACCGTCAAATAAGATAAAAATTTAACGCCACGTTCGCCGTAATATTCATTTATAATATCTGTCATAATAAACACGACTGGCCATAATAAAACACCAGCAGTTAGATTAAATGAAAATGTATTTCCAAAAAGTGGAATGGCGAATGGATTTATTCCCATTGTATCTTCTAATGAAAATATTTTAACGCCAATTACTTCCGCAATAAAAGCATTTGTAATAAAAAAACCAGCCAAAAAAATGAACAGCTTTGTCGATTTATTTTTAATGATATTCGAAATCATAGAAATGCATTTTTGGAAAATTATACAAAAAAAATTATACTCAAAAAAATTGCTATTTATCTTTCAATTTTACTTCTTTTAAAACAACCAAGTTCATCGCATTGGGTTTTAATCCAACAACATGATTGTGTACAAAACGTGTGACTTCATCATAAAACAAAGGAACTACAGGTGCTTCTTCAATGATAAGCTGTTCCATTTCATGATATAATTGGCACGATGTACTTTGATTAGTTTCTCGCATGGCTGCTTCATATAACTTATCAAATTTTTCATTTTTAAAGAAAGTATAATTAGGTGGAGCGCCATTTTTACCATAAAATAAAGTCAGATAATTTTCACCATCAGGATAATCGCCAATCCAAGATGCTCTAAAAAATTCCACTTCATTTTTACGCATCGCTTCTCGGAGAAAAGTGGCAGGTGTATTTTCAATCTTACATGAAATACCAATATTTGCGAGCTCATTGGCAATATACGTTATCAAATCACTATACGTTGGATTGGAATATATTTTAAATTCGCCGATGCCTTTTCCATTCGGATAACCGGCTTCTGCCAGTAATTGTTTTGCTTTATCTATATTGTATGTATAGCCTTTCACGATGTTTGCATTATAACAAGGAATGCCTTTGGGAATCATGCCATTTTCAGCAGGAGTGCCGATGCCATTTCGCAGATAAGTTATCATTTTTTTTCTGTCGATTGCATAATTGATGGCCTGTCTTACTTTCTTATTTTTTAATGCCTTACAAGGTTGTTTCGCCATTGAAATTCCTAAATATTCTGTATTCAAATAGGGCATTTTCTCGAACTTAATTTTATCTTTCCACGCTGCTTGCAATTCACCTTCACGTGTTAATAGTTTATCTTTGTAGGCAATATCTAAGCCTGTTATAAACTCTAATTTTTTTTGTGAAAATTGTAAAAATTCAATGCCTTTATCGGAGATAAAACTTATGCGAACACCTTGTAAATACGGCAATTGCTGGCCTGTACTATCCTTTTCAAAATAGTTTTGATTTTTAGTTAAAATGAGCACATTGTTTTCTTCCCAGCGTACAAACTTAAATGGTCCTGTTCCGACTGGATGCTTGCGAAAATCTTTGCCATAAAAATCAGCTACTTCTTTAGGTACTACGGAGCAGTATTGTAAAGTTAGCATGCCTAACATTGGAAAAAATGGTGTTTTTAAATGTATCTGAAACGTCGTATCATTTATTGCTGTGAACGGATTTGATTTGTCTATTTTATCATTAAATAACCATCCACCAGTCGATGCAACTGTTGAATCAATTAGACGATTAAAAGAATACACAAAATCATGTGCAGTGACTTTTCTTCCTTTGCCATTTTCAAATTTTTCATGGTCATGAAAATACACATCATTGCGTAGTATAAATTCATATAAAAGACCGTCTGTACTAATTTTCCAATATTTAGCAATACAAGGCTGCACATTTAACTGTTCATCAATTTGCACTAAACCATTATATAATTGATTGTCGCACCACATGGTGGCTTGATCTTTAGAAAAAGCTGGATCTAATGATGTTAATCCAGCAGAAATATTCATGTGAAATACATCATTTTTTGAGCTTGTCGCTGAATCGCAACGAGTCAATAAAATATTGGCAAACGCAACAATAATTATATACTTAACGTAGTTGTTCATCTATTTAGAAATCTAACAATAAATCTATTTGCATATCGATGAGTCGTACTATTTCTGGGTTGCTAAGTTTGCCATTTTCGTCTAACATCAAGTGTACTTGTGAGATTGGAATTTTAAAATGCAGTACATTCATCTTCATGTGATTGAAAATATTTGTAAGGTGCTCGATGCCACGCAAGTTGCCGGCTCTACCTTCTGCAACACCTGTCAAGCTTGCTTTTTTATTGTGGAAGCAATTTTTTACATTACACGAGTCTATAAAACCTTTAAACATACCAGGAAAACTTCCGTTATATTCTGGCACAATAAAAATATATTTTGATGTAGGTGCAAGTATTTGCTCTTCAATCATTAATTGCTGTGCAGATTTTTCATTGTGAAATGTTTTATTAAACGTATCTGCTTCTACATTTTCTAATGTAAAAAATTGATGTGCTATGTTTTTGCTGCCTAATAGTTCGCTGTAAAAATCGGCAATTTTACGTGAATTACTATTTGGACGTGCTGTACCATGGAAAATTGTAATCATTTGATTTTGAAATTTCCATAAAAATAGTAGCTATAAAATCTATATCACATGATTTTTATCCACAAACAAGCTTACAACGTAGAATAAAACTTATGTAAACGAGCTTCGATTCTGGATTTTAAGAAACCGTCTTTCAGTGCTACTTCGATATATGGTATTAGAAATTCATCAGCTTCTTTGATGACAATTTTTTCTGTAATGCCATTATCTTCTAAGATTTGTGCGATAGATTTCTTACCTGAATGTTCGAAGAAGTGCGTCAATAGATGTTCATTTAATTCTGATATTGGCTCGCTGTTAATTGCAATATGAATAGCTTTTTCAGCAGAAGTAACAATTGCTGCTCTGTCTTTATCTGTCAGCTTCACGCCTTTTGCCAAGTCTTTTACCTTTGTTTCTTCGAGTTTTTCCCAGAGATTTTTTGCCATTTTGTGCAATTGTGCATCGCTTAATTTTTCTTTTAGCGTTTTCTCACTTTTAGCAATCGATTTTTGCAAATTATCTGCAATAAACTTTTTGATGTTTTTATCTATTGTATCAGATACGCCAGATAAAGCCGCACCTAAAATGCCTTTGCCTATATTGAACAAAGAGCCGCCCACTGTTTCATTACTTGGGCCACTTTGTGCTGCGAACGATTTAATGCCGTCATATAAAGTGTCTGCAATCATTTCGCCATAAAAAGGATTGTTCACTATGTCTTTGATAATGCGCTCGCGCATTTCTTTTTGTGAAATAATTTTTTCGGCGATGTCATTAAATGAATCTTCATTTATAAAATCGGCAACAGTATGTTTACTTTTTAATGCTAATTCATGAATAGACTCAGACAGTTCAACGATATATTCTTTTTGATGTTTAGTGAGTTTGCGCTCTTTAATATTGCGTTCTTCAAATGAAATTACAGCATCAACAGAGGCTACATCATCAAGTTTTACGGTATCTAACCATTTCCATGCAGCAGCAATTTCTTCTTTAATATTTGCCTTAAGATGTTTTTTGTCAAATTGTGATAATTCAAATGCCACATGTGCATCGTAGATGCTTTTTATTTCTGCTTTCATACTTTCATTTATTTAAACGAAAATAAAATTATTTTCTTAGCAGACAATTAACCTAGGAAAGATTACATATAATTTAATGCAGATTTGAGTACAAATCGAAATATAAACCTGCTGATTTTGACAAAAACATATTTCAAATTGCTGATTTTAAAATGAGACAGCAATTGTATTTTTCAATTATTGCGCTTACACATATCTTTTGTGCCAACTATTTTCAAGCGCACAAAGCCATTTATTTTCAAAATCCTTCTTAGTGATAATGGTATTATCAAACACCAAAGAATCATCTTGAATAACACCATTGTTATAAAGATTTTTCAAATCGTTGAAGTTGATGAAATGTATCTGCTCACCTACTTTATAACTTAGATTCATTCTGTCAACAAATGGAATTTGTAATTCATTTTCTAATTCTTTCATCAAGGCCACAGACGCTGATTGTGCTCTGCCGCAAAGCATTTGACCTTCGCCATCAGCAAAGATAACAACAAAGGCGTCGTGTAATAATGTGTAGGTTCCTTTCACCAAGCTGCCGTGCGATTCCCATTGCGCAATAAAAGATTTTACTTTATTCTCAATATGTTGTTTTTCTTCTTCTTTTAAAAATCTATTGGATTGATAAACCCAAACCATCGATTCGTCTGGATATTGTTTATATTCCGTATTCATTTGACAATATTTTGAAATACAAAATTAAGCATTTCTTTAATAAGAAATTATTGATTTGCGTCATTTATGCAGTCAAAAAAAAGGATAGTATAATATCATTTTAGCTTTCTTCTTTTGCGAATTATATACATTGAAATGAGTGTAATAATCAATAAAATTGGCCATGCACGAATAATGCCTAATATAAAATACAAGAAGCCTTTCCAACCTGCGACGAAGCTTTTTCCTATTTCGCCAAAGAAACCAACCGGTGCTGATGTGGTTTCATAAAAAGTAAGGCGCAAGGTGCTCATATTTACTTTATCTTTTAGATATTTCAGTCTGCCTTCTGCACTTTCAATTTCTGCACGTACATTATTTAATTGCTGTTCAACTTGTAATACTTCTGCAACATTTTTGGTTTGTTTTAATAAGTCATAATAATGCTGTTCCAGTTCTTTCTTTGTTTTCATACGTGCAGCAACATCAATATATTCTTCTGTTACATCAACAACATCTATTCTTTTTTCATCAAATCTTGTCACCTCTTTTTCTATGCTTGTTAAAAAATCATCAAGCTTATCTGATGGAATTCGCAACAACATTTCATTGGTAATTTCGTACTCCGTACGCGTTTGATTGTCATTAGCGATATAAGCATTCATTTTTTTTGAATGCTCAATAATTGTAGCATGTGTTTTATCGATATTGGAAGTTTCCCAGCGCAAGGTTGCTTCTTTAGTAAGCATGCGTTGAATAGAAGAATCAGCGCTTTGGCTTGGTATTGTCGAGTTTGTATTAGTTGGTGCTGCGCTTGCGTCTGTTGCTATTTCCTCTTTCTGCATAGCTACAGCATCATTTACTGAATAGGCAGAACTATCTGATTTTTGTTGGCATTGTGTGAATAATGCAAAGACAAAGAAGCTATAAAAAGCTATTTTAGTGAAGTTGGTTTTCATAATATGGATTGGTTTGCTTGAAAGGAAAACGTATTATCTTACAGCATATTGAATACTTGAAAAATATTAATATAAATTAACGAAAAAAAATCGTCATCTTAAAATATACTAGAGTAAAACATATTAAAGATTGGCAAATAAAACTGAAATAAAATTCGTGCTGTCAAGAAAATATAACGGAAAGTATAAACTACGCTAAATTATGAAAGACAGTTTGCACGTCATCGTCTTGCTCCAATTTATCAATTAGCTCTAGCACTTCATCTGTTTGTTCTTCGTTGAGTTCTTTATTAATGGTTGGAATACGTTGAAGTTCAGCGCTCACTACTTCAATATTTTTGTCTTCTAAGGCTTTTTGCAGAGAGCCGAAATCAGCAAATTTTGTATATAAAATAAGGTGATTATCTTCTGTTTTTTCCATGCTATCCAATCCAGCATCAATCAGTTCAAATTCTAATTCTTCTACATCGACATTAGCTGCAGAAATTTTAAAAACACCTTTACGTTCAAAGATAAAATCATGCATTCCTTGTGTGCCCATTGAACCACCATTTTTATTTAAAATGGCACGTAAATTTGCGACAGTTCTTGTTGGATTATCTGTGGCAGTTTCAATGACAATAGCTGTAGCATGCGGTCCCATTGCCTCATACACCACTTCGCTAAAGCCTTTTGTATCCGTAGATGAGGCGCGTTTTATGGCTGCTTCTATCCTATCTTTAGGCATTTGAGCTGCTTTGGCATTTTGTATAGCTCTACGTAAATTGGCATTTGTATCTGGACTTGGCCCTCCAGATTTTATTGCCATAGCAATTTCTCTTCCAGCTCTTGTAAATGCCTTAGCCATTCTGTCCCAGCGAGCAAACTTGGCTGCTTTTCGATATTCAAACGCGCGACCCATAAAAATATAATAATCTTATTATGTGAATTAATTAGAATGCAAAGATAAGCGAATACTTTTTTTTTGCAAAAAAATATAAACACTAAGTATGATTAGCATAATCCACATTAATTTGATACTTATTAATTGCATTAAATAAAAAAATGCCAATCATAAAGATTGACATTTGATATTGGATAAAAAATACGCTTAAGTAAATTTCAAGTATTTATCGTGAATACTGCGAAATTTAAAATTAGCAGCATCTAATAAATAATTTTGTTTTAGCTTCCAAGGATATTCTACGCCTTGACTTGGAAGTACGCCTGCTTGAATAGCACGTTGTACATATCCAGCACCAAAGTTTAAAGCTGGTTCTCTTTCAATTGGCTTATTTGACTTTACCACGAAGGCATTTTTTCCTTTGCGTTCAGTTTCGTTTATCAATCGGCAGAAGTACTCTCCTACCATATCAGATTTTAAAGTCCATGATGAATTCGTATAGCCTAATACAAAAGCAAAATTAGGAATATCTTTTATCATTAAACCTTTATAAACGATGCCATCAGATGCTTTAAATTCTTTGCCATCAATAGAGGCTTTAATACCACCTAACATTTGTAATTCTAAGCCAGTTGCGGTTACAATTATATCTGCTTTTAATTTTTTACCAGATTCCAACATGATGCCATCTTCGACAAATTTCTCTATATGATCTGTGACCACATTTGCTTTACCAGATCGTATTGCTTTAAATAAATCTCCATTGGGCACTGCACACAATCTTTCGTCCCAAGGATTGTATTTTGGTGTAAAATGTTTTTCAATGTCATAGCCTTTTGGTAGCTGGCGTTTTACATGGTCTCTGAAGTACATTTTCATTAATTCAGGCTGACTTTGGCAAAGATTATAGCTGGTAACTTGTAAGCCTATTTGTGCAGCTCTGTTTAAACCATACTGTACTTTTGTAGGCAAATTCTTTAGTAATTGCTGAGGAATTAAGCTTCTATTTGGAATGGAAGCAATATATGTCGGTGAGCGTTGTAACATAGTTACACTCTTAGCTTTATCGGCCATTGCCGGCACGAGCGTTACAGCAGTTGCACCACTGCCAATGATGACAACGTCTTTACCTGAATAGTCATAATTCTCCGGCCAAAATTGTGGATGAATGATATCACCTTTAAATTTCTTTTCCCCTTCAAATTTTGGGCGATGTCCTTTCTCGTAATTATAATAACCCATACAAGAAATGACATATTTTGCAGTAAACGTCTTTGTTTTATTTGTTTTATTATCTGTGCAAGTGATAGTCCATCTATTTGTCGTACTGTCCCAGTCTGCACTATTAATTTTAGTGTTAAAACGAATGTGCTTATCTATACCATTTTCACTTGCAGTTTCTTTGATATAATTCAAGATTAAACCACCATCAGCAATAGCTTCGTTATATTTCCAAGGTTTAAAGCTATAGCCTAAGGTGAACATATCTGAATCAGAACGAATGCCTGGATACCTAAATAAATCCCATGTACCACCCAATGATGGTCTGTTTTCTAAAATTATATATGATTTACCTTTGCAGTTTTCTTGCAAGTGATAGGCAGTGCCAATACCAGATAGTCCGGCACCCATAATAATAACATCGAAAGTGTTTTTTTCCATATCTAAATAATTTGATAATTCAAGATAGAATGACTATTTATAAAATGCACTTTACTATGGATAATTTATTAAATAAAGCTATTCTATAAGTCGTTTTAATAACAAATGTATATAGAAATATTAGGCAAAAACAGGTGTATTATTCAATTGTTTAATTGTTACAAGAAACGACTGCGCACATCAGGACTAGGCAGCATGCATGATTCTTTCTTACCAAACCATTTATATCTATTCTTGGCAATAATATCGTAGGCAAAATCTGTTAATGATGTAGGTAGAATGCTAAACAATTGCAAAACGCGCCAGAAACCACCAAAATAGTTCGCTATTTTAAATGCTGCTTTTGATTTAAAATAGGCTATATTATTTTCAATAAAAACAACGCCTTCAATTGCTGTTGACAGCTTATAATGTATCAATAATTGCTGTCCGATTTCTGATTGTAGGCTCGTAAATTTTAATGAGTTGGTTTTATCATGTTTGATAATAAACTGTACACTTGCTTCACAGAAATTACAAACGCCATCAAATAAAACTAATTTATCGTATTGTTGTAGATTTATGTTACTCATTCTTAATAAATTTTGAAGTACCTATTTGATTTGTATGTGTATTCGTAATCTTTATAACATAAACGGAGGAAGGTAGTTCATGTATATCAACATAGCCTGACTGTTGCAATGTGGTTTGCATCACCAAACTTCCTTTTATATCAAATATTTCAAGCAGTGTATTGTCATTTACACCTTCAATAAATAATTTATCTTTTGCAGGATTTGGATACACTTTTACTGTGTAGTTTTTAGCAGGTGTTTCTTTTACTGGTGTCAAATATCCTGGCAATGCTTTTCCCATAACTGGATTTATCATCATTGTACCTGGCAAGCCTGATTCGCGCCATTTATTAGTGTTGCCTTCAACATAATAATTATACGAAGAACGAATATTATTTCTATCAAAACCAACAACTAAACTCAGTTTATTATCTACAATTAAACCTACGACAAATGTATCATCCATGATTAATGGATAACTCGCTCCGTTTTTTACAAATTGTGGTTTAATAGGCGCATAATAAAAGCCATTTATTGTATCTACACCATACTCATTTACCAAATCTTCTATTTTTAAATTCGTTTCTTGATAAATTAAATCATTTTCATTATACACCGTGTTTCTTGTGAAATTTTTCCATACACACACACTGAAAACAGCTAGGTGATTATTCGGTTTGACAGGGAAAAATTGCAACTTAATAGCTTGTAATGTATCTGGATTTCTTAAACCATATTTAACCGCCATTTTATAAAAATCCATGCCTGTATTTGTTTTTAAATCACCAACAAGATAACCACGCTCAGCAGAGCCATCATCATAGGCAAAATAGTTGCTAAACACTTGTTGATGCGAAACCGCATTATTCGCCAATACTTTTGCGGGTTCGCCAGCTTCAGCAGAGACATTAAAATGATAATCAACATTTATAATTACCGTGTCTCCTACTAAATTTGTTGGAATATTGAATTTAGGATAATCAATTTTATTTAAAGTAATTGGACCAAAATCGCGTGAAGGGCCACTAAATGTTGCAATTGTACTTGAAGAAGACACATCTGTTGCTTCATAAAAATCAACAATATCTGTCGTTGTATTAATGAAATTATTTTTAACAAATAAACTCACTG
>WBZL01001040.1_pt1 | contig 30071 bp, 28 predicted proteins | sample 5204291 | NCBI WGS metagenome assembly WBZL01 (sample SAMN12344345, study PRJNA552823) | activated sludge metagenome | biome: Activated sludge suspended growth; feature: Nitrification reactor; material: Wastewater; isolation source: activated sludge from nitrification reactor of wastewater...
CTTCACGCCTTTTTATGGCGGCCGGCTGGTAGCACGGTATCGCGGTGGCTTTTCGGATACGTTTGGCTGGGAAATTTCGGTGGAAGGGCTGCCGTATCTGGTTAAATAAACTGTCGAGGCGCAGCATGTTGCGCCTCGACAGTTTATTTAACCAGAACGTCGGAGGCGGAAAAGGAGAAGGATGAGGCCGCCGCCAACGGTGAGAAGCAGTGGACCGATGAGAGGGGGGACCGTGCCGCTTTTTGCCTCGGTTGGTGTGGGGGTAACAACGGCCGTTTCTTCCACCACCCTCGTTGAAGTCGCCGTCGGCGGCGGCACCAGCGTCGGGGTGGCTGTAGGCGTAGCCGTTGCCGTGGGGGTAGCCGTGGGGGTGGCAGTTGGCGTATTGGTTGGGGTGGGCGTGGGCGTGGGCGGAAGCTGCTCTACCAAAAACAGCGGTGGCCCACCCACCGCACATTGCCCCTGATCGCAACGCGCCCCTTCCAGATTGAGCGTATAGCTGCCGTCGCTGGCTTCGATGGGGAGGAAATCACCAACGGCCGTTAATAAGCTCACCTGCCCCATCTGCAGCACCGGCAGCGTCACCGTCACCGGTCGCGAGCTTCGCGCCCAAATGACGCGGGTGTTGCCAAACGGCCGTTCAAACGTCACCACAGTGTGATCAGCGGTTTGGGTTTGGGAAACGGCCGTAAAATCACGCAAATTCTCAATCGTCGCCTTGTAGGCAAAATAGGCCGGCCGCTTACTAAAATCGGGGCGCAAAATGCCAAACGACTCCCCCCCTTCCGGCAGCAAAATATCCACCAGCTTGTAAACCCCAATGTGCGATGCCCCGGCAGCAAACCCCAGAGCGTGCGCCTGGATAATGTACCACGCCTGCTGGTCAAGGTCAGTCGGAAACTGCGGCCTGTCCACCGGCCACAGCGGATCCATGTTGGGCGAGGCGTTGGTTTCGTTGATCCAGATTGGCTTGTTTAGCCCATACTTTTCCTGCGTCGCCTGCACTTCCTCTACCAGTGTTTGCACTGTCTCTACGCGAAAGTAAATGTGGAGCGAGAGGGTGTCAAAGAAATAATTGTTGGCCTCGGCTTCAGGATCGGCCGTTGCCACCTGCAAAAAGTCATCCAAAAAGGCGGGATCGTGCCAGTATGACCAGCCCGCCAGATGAATCGTCGCCTCTGGGTCAACCTCCTTAATCACCTGATACGACACCTTGAGCAGGCGGTAATACTCCGCCACCGTGCCGGAAAACTCATGCCCATAAACGCCGGGGGCAATTTCCGGCTCGTTCCACACCACCCAGTTGTGAACGCCACGCGGGGCATAGTAGGTGGCGACTTTGCGGACGTAGCTGGCCCACAGGTTGTCGGGGTCGTCGAGGGGCAGACCGAGGCCACGCGGCACGCCGGAGAAGGGCTGGCCGTCGGTGGCCCAGGCGGGGGTGTTTTTTAGCAGCCCCAGTACGGTGCGCTGTTGGGCGTTGGCTTCGTTCAGCCACTCTTCCAACACATGGAGGGTGTTCCAGTCGTCGGGGCCGGTGGGCTGGATTTCGCTCCAGTAGAAGAGGATGCGCTCCCAACCGACGTTGAGTTCGGCGGCTTCGGCGGGCGCCCAAAAGGATTCTATCGCCCCAAAGCGGGGGTCAGGCGGGGGGGTGATAGTTGGATCCTGGGCGTGGAGGATGTGGGGGGAAACGGCCGTTAATCCCGCCAACACCACCAACCCAGCCAACCACAATCGTCTAGCAAATTGCCACACAGATCTACAATGCTCCTCTTCTCAAATGTTACACAAACGGGGGAATTATAGACAGGATTAACAGGATTGACAGGATTTTTGGCTGTGGTTTACCAAAGCATCAAATATCCCATGCCCAAATCCTGTAAAATCTTGTCAATCCTGTCTAAAAAAATATCATTCAGGAAAAATCGGCCGTTGGCGGTCGGTCAGGTTGACGACAATGGCCGCGCACGCCTGCACCAGGTCGGCCGGCCGAATCATAATCTCATACCCCCACACGCCAGCCCCCACCCCCAGCACCGGCTCATCCAGCAGCGACGCTTCGAGAAAGGAACGAAACCCGGCCGGCTGCCAGTGAAACGGCGGAATCGAGCCAACCTCATACCCGGTCACCGCCTTCACCGTCGCAAAATCCGCCATTTTGATGTTTTTAGAGCCAATCGCCTTTTTGAGGTGGCCGGAAATCGCCGATTGATCGCCGCCAACCATCACCAGAACGCGCTCGCCGTGGCCGGCCTCAAAAATCAGCGTCTTCACCATCTGTCGTTCGCGGTAGCCCAGCGTCCGCGCCACGCTGGCTGCCCCTTTGTCAATATCGGGGGAAAAGATGAGCGGGGTATAAGGAATAGCGCGTTCGTCGAGGAATTGGTGGGGTGGTAGCTTCATGATTGTGTCTCCAATTGTAAATAGAGATTAGGAGATTGAGAGATTAGGAGATTCAGTCTCCCAATCTCTTAATTTCCATTTGCCAGTACGGTTTCGCCGCATCGTGTCTCATGTGGGATAATTGTCTATCATTTTGCCACTTTTCGCATCTTTGGAGGTGTATGATGACGCAAGAACAAGGGCGCAAACGGCCGTTTGGCCTACAACGTCTCTTTTTCCGCTTTCCCATTTATCTTTATCGCGCTCACTTGGGTTGGCTGTTGGGTAAACGCTTTCTACTGCTAAACCACACCGGGCGCAAAAGCGGTCTGCCCCGGCAAACAGTTCTCGAAGTGGCTCACTACGACGTTGCCAGCGATACCTATACTATCGCCTCCGGCTTTGGCACCCGGTCTGACTGGTACCGCAATTTGCAGCACAACCCCGATGTCGCCATCCAAATCGGGCGGCGCAAAACAGCAGCCCACGCCCGTTTCCTGTCGCCCGACGAATCGGGGCAGGCAATGGTGCGCTATGCCCAACAGTACCCCCAGATGGCAAAGCGGCTGATACAGGTACTGGGGTTTGAGGGGGATGGTTCGGATGATCGTTATTATCAAATTGGCAATCAGCATATTCACTTCGTTGCTTTAGCAAGCCAAAGCAACCGGGCAGCCGATTAGGGCTTGTCAAATTTGTGTCTGTCTACTACAGTACCTACGATTCTGACTGGTTGGGAGATTTATTGGAATGACAACAGATAACAAGCGTAAAAGCTGGCACTCACGCATTTTTCAGGGTGAGAATGATGGCGACGAGCTGCTGGCACGGCAGAAAAAGATGCAAGAGGCGCGTTCAGCCAGCGCAGAGGTACGGCTGCGAGCGATTGAACAGCGCAAATTGGTGGAGGGGGAAAAAACGGCCGTTTTACTCACCCACCACATCGTCCAGCCCGGCGAAACCCTGGCCGATATTGCTCTCCACTACTATGGGTCTGCCACCCGCGACAAATGGATGCTGATTTATGAGCTAAACAAGCAGGAAATTGGCGACGACCCGGCCTTTACCCAGCCCGGTCAACAGCTACAAATCCCGTCGCTGGTATAGTCGCCCCCGACCATCCATGCTCATCCCGCTCATTGCCGGAGCCATCGGCCTCATCCTTTTAGCCAACATCATCACTGCCCACCCCAACCCCAATGGGCAGCGGCTGTTTTATGTCATGCTGCTGTCGCTTAACCTGACGGTGGTGGCGGTGGGGCTGGCGTTGGTGGGCTGGCTGCCGCCGCTCAACCCCGACATCATGCGCGAAAGCGGTTTGCTGGCCGAACCGGCGCGGGCGGGTTGGGTGCTGCTGGGGTTGGGGGCATGGGGGGCGGCAATGGGACAAACGGCCGTTCGTCGCGCCCTCGCCCGCTGGCTGCCGCTCAATCCCACTTCCCCCGTCCACATGCTGGCACTGATGTTCAGCGGCTATCTGGTTGGCTCCACGGCCATTGCGCTGGTGCAAGGCGGGTTAGAAGGGCTGGCAGAAACGGCCGTTAATCTCTCTGTAGCCGATGTCGTGGTGCAGCAGCTCATGTTTGTCCTGCTGGCACTCTTTGGCGTGGGGCTACTGGTGCGCCGCCACAGCGATGCCATCAACCAACGTCTGGGGCTGGAACGCCCAACCCGCCAACAGTTAACCACCGGGCTACGCTGGGTGGGGCTGCTCCTGCTGCTCCAATGGGGCATAGGCGCTCTCTGGCTGCTCCTTAGCCCTGATCAGGCTGAACTGCTGGGCAACCTCTCCGGGGCACTTTTTGGCGAGTTTGACACGGTGTGGGAATGGTTTGCCCTGGCACTTGTCAGCGGCATTGGCGAAGAAATGCTCTTTCGCGGAGCTATCCAGCCTGTTTTTGGCCTTGTCCCCACCGCCCTCCTCTTCGCCATCGCCCACGTGCAATATGGCATCACCCCCGCCACGCTCGTCATCTTTCTCATCGGGTTGGCCTTGGGCCATCTGCGTCGCACCACCAACACCAGCACCACCATCTTCATCCACTTCTGTTACAACTTCTTGCTGGGCTTGCTGTCACTACTGGCAATGTCCATCGTTTAGGGTTCAATCAACAATAACTTTGCAGTTCCAGAAGTTCAACTTCTCTCAGAAGTTGAACTTCTAAATCCCAAGTTATTAACGAACGACCCCTTAGGAGCGCATTGCAGGGGAAATGTTTGCGCTGTCACCAACATGCTCAGTAACGCATTGAAACCACACAAAAAATTTGCTTTCACCCTTACAGAATGCTATAATGCCATCCGTTCGGGGCATGGCGCAGCCTGGTAGCGCGCTTCAATGGGGTTGAAGAGGTCGTGGGTTCGAATCCCGCTGCCCCGACAGATAAAAAGTATAAAAACGCCGCGTTTCTGAACGCGGCGTTTTTTATTACCAAATTTGGGTGGGCAAAACTGCCTTCCCGTCAACAATAAGAGAGGCTGTCGTGAGTCAAAAAAGGGTTGTGCAATTGCGTACAGCCAGCATCATCGTTCTGCTGGTTATAGGGCTTGCTCTTGGCGGGCTGGCGCTGGCGGCAGAGCTTTTGGGGTTGGATATTACGCCGGGCTTTGGCATGGTGCAAATGTTCCAACTGCTAATCGGGATCACGTGTTTAACGCTGGCTGCGTATTTGCATCTAAACGGCTTGCGCCCCAAAGATACGGCACGCTCGCTGCAAGCAGATATTGGCGTGCGGCTAGCAGCCACAGGGCTGGTTTTTGCCTATGTGTGCGGTTTGTCTGATTTGATGGGCATTGGGACGCACATTGAGCCGAGCTTTGAACGGCCGTTTGTCGGCCCCTTACAGCTTGGGGGGCTACTGCTGGGGGGAATCACCATTATCATTGGCCTGCTGCTCTACCACACTAGCCGTGGCATCCGCAAAAACTCGTCTATGGAGTTTATTATCCAGAAAGACAGGTAGGGAAAAAGACTGGGAGATTGAAAGACTGGGAGATTAAACAGAGCCAATCTCTCAATCTCCCAATCTCTTATCTCGCTTCTCTATTGCAAATTGCTTAACTGAAACGGCTGGTTGAGGACGGTAAAGATGGCGGTGTCAGATTGTAACGGCCGTTGAAATGTCACCGTAAACTGGCGCGTTTGCCCTGCCGCCACCGTCCAGGGGAACGCCGGGTTGGTTGAAAGCATCAAGTAGGTGGAGCCATCGGCGGTGCCGAGCGAAATTTCCCGTTCTGTTATGACCAGCGGCTGCTGCCCCAGGTTTGTGATCTGGCCGGTGAGAATCAGACTGGTGAAATCAGGGGAAACATTGACCGTTTGCAACGCCACGCTTGCGTCACGCCCCACATTTTGTCCCCCATTAAACGGAATTGCCACCTGAATTTGGCTGCTGGTTTCCGGCCAGTTCACCAGCCAATGTAAGTTGGCGCTCACCAGCCCGGAGGGGATTTGGTAGCCGGCCGTTGCTTCCACCAGTTGCCCGGCGTTAAGAAAACCCGTCGCCGGCCGATGGTTGCCAATTTGGCTGGCAATGGGGTTGAGGGCATACTGGTTGCCCAAATCGTCGCTGAGGAGCAGTTGCAGGGTGTCGAGATTAACGGCCGTTAACCCCGTGTTCTGCATCTGGTAATCCACCAAATAAAAGGCAAACCCAGGCGGTGCTTCTGGCCGATCCGGCACAAACGTTGCCCCTGTGACCGTTGTTTGCAGGTCGCCAAGCTGCACCGTCTCACCCAACTGCACCACATTGCCCGCCGCCTGCTCGGTCGTATCCGGCACCACATACCGCCCACGCACCACCAGCCGCTCCTGCCCCTCGGCACCCAGCAGCACCAGCGTCACGCCCGGCATCGTTTGGGCAAATACGTCGCGGTCGGTGCTGGGTACAAAGGCGCGGTTATCAAAGGAAAAGGCATAGGTTTTGTCTTGCTCGGTTCGCAGCACCATTTCACTGCCGGGTATCAACCCTTCCAGCATGGCACGGTTGTCATCTGAGTTGGGCAATCCGATGATGTAGTTGACGATGGTACCATAAACCCAAACGGCCGTTCCTTCCTGCGAAAAAGCGGGCGACCAGATGCCATCGGCTGCAATCGCCTGCGGATCGAGTACGTAGTCACGCCCGGCCAAGCTCAACAGCACGGGAATGTCCACCGTCATGGAAATGGTGGAGGAACCGTCTACGACTTCGATAATGGGTTTATTGAGGTTGGAAACGGCCGTTTCCGGGAACGGCGTTGGCGTCCCTTCAGAAACCGCGTTACTCGATGCACGCAGCAAAAGCACGCCAAAAACAATAATGGCGATCAACGCCAAAACAGCTATAACCGCCAGAAATAGCACCACAGGATTTGAACGCCAACCTGGTGGCGGAGGAGCAGGAGTAAGTTCTTCCTCTATGGACATGAAAAACAACCTTCGGATGAGGTAATCAGTAATCGGTAATCAGTAATCAGTTGCAACTGATCACTGAGAACTGTTCACTGTTTACTGATAATCAGGGAATGCCAATGGGAAGCGGCTGCGGCGCAATACGCACTAAAATATTGGCGTTACTTCCCACAGCCACCTGGCTATAGTTGAGATAAGGCACCACAATACGCACCGCTCCAGATGTAGCAATCGCGTCAAAACGAATCATCCCCGACTCACTGGTATAACCAAATGCCAGCAAGCCACCTGTGGCGTTGTCATAAAGTGCCACCGCCACATCCATCACCCCTTCATTTAGCTCTGGCGTAAAGTTCCCATTGCCATCGTAATACACCGTCACATTTATCGAGGCAAGCTGCTGACCTCCAGCAATGGGAGTTGATGTAGGCAGCGGTTCAAACACAACAACCGGCGGCGGTTCTGGGGTAGGCGTGTTCAGAAACGACAAATCAATGGGCGTGGGCGTGGGCAGCGGTGTAGGAAATTCAAAAGGCGTGGGTGTTGGCACAAAGCCCCCCCCCGTGCCACCACTGCCCGTTCCCGGCGCATTCGTAGGTAATGGGGTCGGCGTGGGCGTTGCTGCTTCAGAGGTACAGGTAATATCGTAAGTATGTTTAGAGGATTCCTCGTAGGCAGGGGGATTTACGGGGCCGACTATTATGTAAAGCCAGCCTGTATAAGTGGAACGATAAGACAAACGGCTACCTAAATCACCCGGCTCCTTATCGTCATTCCCCAAATTCGGCTGAAAATCATTCCCATTTCGATCCAAAAAAATCATGTTGGTATCAGTAACGGCCGCCAGGTTAAGTGTCTCGCAGGTATAGGTAATGTTAGGCTTCATCCACAGCTTAAAAATATCTGTATCCTGGCTGCTGCCCAACGTTGGCACAAAGCTCATGCTCAAAGTTTGCCCAACCCCAATCTCACAAGCAAATTCTATCTTGCTGTTAAATTCACAATCATCAGCCCCAGCCACAGGTGTGTTAGATGGCGTTGCCGTGGGACGATCCAGCTCATCTATCTCAAAACAATAGGTGCGGTTGGTGGCATCGCCCGGTGCCAAATTTTCCACGCGGGCAAAATAGAAGCCATCTTTTGGTGCCGTAAAAATGACCTCAGAGGCACGGCTCGTGTCTTCAGCATCATCGTTTTGACCTATAACGTTTCCATCTGGGCCATAAATGGTTAATCTGGTGTCCAAACCCGCCTGTAAATCGTGCGTAAAAACGCGGTAGCGGGCATCTTTTTTGCCAACAAAGCGGAAATAATCCACGTCTCCGCTGGGCCAGAGCGTGGCATTACAAAGACCGGTTGCGCCCGCAGCCGTGGTATAGGAATCGGCCAGGCTGTCATTCGGCTCATATTGGTCAACAAACACGCCGGGTGTTGGCGTGGAAGTCGCACCGCTGGGGGTTGAAGTGGGCGCGGGATCATCGTCATCAATGAGGATTTTGAGCTGCGTGGGAGAACCGGCAATCACACCGGCTGGAAGGATTAGCTCAACAAAGAAAAATTCATCTGGATTGGGTTCGTAGAGAGAGTCATTACGAATGATGATCTTAAAGGTCGCGCTGAGTTGGTTAGGGGTGAAGGTTAATTGAGAGGAGGCGTCAATGGTTGTATAATCGCCGGCCGTGCCTGTGCCACCAATAGCCGTTCCATCAAAGCTGCGGTAATGGACTACCAGATTTTGGGTTGGTGCCGAGTCCAACTCAACGGTTACAACAATTTCTGGGTCATCGTTATCAACACCATCGTTGTCGTTCTGGTTTTCAAAAACCGGGATCTCACCGTTAGAAGCAATGGAATTGGGATTGCCATTGTCTCCAAATCTGTAGGAGGCAAAGCGAATGGAGGGGGTGGTTTGTTGGGCTGGGGCGGCATAAACGGCCGTTTCCCCCCCTTGCCTTGTGCTAGTCACCCAAACCGCACTCAACAGCAAACTAATTAACAACAGCGTCAGACGCGCAACAGTTCGTCTTTCCATAAACACCTTTCACTCGCGCCAAAAATCAAGCCCTCTGTTTCACTGTCCCAAAGTTCATTTTTTGCGACACCAGAGTCACACTATCAGGCATCTGCCAACCCGCAAACACCCAAACAGAGGCAACCAATGGTTGGATTATAAGGAGTGTCCAGACAAAAGCAAGTATCACTACCAGATGATGCCTAATCAAGAGTGAGCTTCGCCCGATAGTGCCACAACCACCCTCAACAAAACATCAACTCCCCGTGAATTTAAAAGCCAGTTGTCAGGACAAATGTACCAGCCCCAACAAAAAAGGCGGCCTGATCACAAGCCGCCCTTCCTCATATTTTCAATAAACGCTGCTTATTTCGTCCCATTTTGCCGTGCTGTCGTTGTGGCATTCGACAAAACCTGATCCACCAAACCATAATCCATGGCCTGCTGCGCCGACATATACAGATCGCGATCCGTATCCTTCTCAATCGTCGCTACAGACTGTCCAGTATGGTGGCTTAGAATCTGATTAAGATCGGCTCGTAAGCGCAGAATTTCCTTGGCCTGAATCTCAATATCGCTGGCTTGCCCTTGCGCCCCACCCAGCGGCTGGTGCATATGGATGGTAGCATTGGGCAGCGCGTAGCGCATGCCTTTCTGCCCAGCCGCCAGCAGAATGGTGCCAAAGCTGGCTGTAAAACCAACGGCCACCGTAGAAACCGGCGCACTCACCTGCTGCATCGTGTCATAAATTGCCATGCCGGCATAAACTTGCCCACCGGGCGAATTAATATACATGCGGATCGGAGCCGAGGGGTCTTCCGCGTCCAAATAGAGCAGTTGCGCCACAATCAAATTGGCAATCTGGTCATTAATGGGCGTTCCCAACATGATAATCCGCTGACGGAGGAGCAGAGAGAAGATATCAAAAGCACGTTCACCCCGCCCTGTTGTCTCCACAACCATTGGCACGAGCGACGTTGGAATCTGCATCATAATCGTTCTCCTTGGCGATATTGTGAAAACATCGCGCTCTGGCAGGAAGCCGTTTTCTGTTAAAACAAAAAACGGCCCCTGATATTGTTTGTGACTAAACCAGAAGTTTACCCACAAACTATAAGATTTACGTTATTCTTCCTCATCCTCGTCCACAGTTTCGGCCGCTGCCAAGACAGCCAAATCAGGTGCAGTGCCGGTGACAATAGCGCGAATGCGCCCGTTGACTTTATCGTTCAAAATCTGCCCTGACAGCATCTCAAATCCTTGACCCTGGGTAAAATATTCCCGCATCCCGATCTTTAATTCTTCGTTATCGCCAAAGCGAGACAGACGTTCCTCCAGGGCAGCATCCACATCTTCTTGCTCAATGGTGATTTTTTCGTCCAAAATCATTTGCCGCATCACTAAACGACGCTTGAGCCGCTTGTCGGCGGATTCACGAAAGCCCTCGCGCAGGTCGTCTTCGGTTTGAGCCTGCAAGCGCATAAAATCCTGGAAATCCCAGCCGCTTCTGGAAATTTGTTGCTTGAAGTTGTTAACAAATTCATCAATTTCCAGTTCGACGGCTGCGGGTGGGTAGACCATGGCGGCGTCAACCAGCAAATCATCTATAAACGCTTCGGCAAGATCATCGGTAGCTTGTTGCTCGGCTTGTTCGTGCAAATCTTTGCGTAGACCTTCGCGCAGTTCATCAAGGGTTTCAAAACGGCCGTTTAATTTCGCCAACTCATCATCAATCGCCGGCACTTCCCGATCCTTGACCTCAATCACCGACAGGTGGAACGTAATCTCACGCCCCACTAAAGATTCTTCTTCATAATCTTCCGGGAAGACAAAGCTAAATTCTGTATCTTCACCTGCTGACAGCCCCACCAGATTCTCAACAAAGGGCGTACCGGGGAACACCTTCTGACTGTCTAGTAAAAAGTCACGCCGCACTTCATCAAAAATGACTTCGTCGTCCTCCTCATCCACCAGATCTTCGTCAAAGTCATCGTTGGTTGTCTCGTCGTCGGTGGGTTCAGCATCAGAAACGGCCGTTTCTTCCTCCTCAGCCACTGTCTCCTCAGCCACAACTTCAGCTTCTTCAGCCACTTCCTCTTGCGGCTGCGGCGTCAACACACCCGTTCCTCGTAGCGTCACCACATCACCCAATTCGGCCGGCCGTTCCACCGTCTCCAGCTTTTGGTGTTGGTTCTGAATTCGCTCAAGCTCTTCCTCAACCGCCGCATCTGCAATTTCAATCGGCTCAATTTCCTTGCGAATTGCCCGGTAATCACCCAGCGTCACAATGGGCGACAGCGGTATCACAAACTCCAGGTTCAGCGGCGAGATTTCCATATGCTTCAGCGACGGCTGCCCATACATATCTTCCGCCACATTCGCTTCGGCAATTACTTCCTCAAAAATAACCGGCACCAGCTCTTCAACCGCTTCTGCCCGCACGGCGTCGGCTCCAAAACGGCGCACAATGACATTATAGGGGGCACGCCCCTGGCGGAAACCCGGAACCCGAATATCTTTTGCCAGCTTACGCGCCGTCTCTTTCATTGCCTGCTGAACCCGAGATTCAGCCACTTCAACTTTCAGCGTCAGTTGTCGCTGTTCATCCTCTTCTCTATGGATTGTCAACGTCACCAGGAATTACCTCTCTTTCGCAATAGTTTTGCTCATTTAAATGGCTCAAATATCCAGCGACACATTAACGTGCCGCGCTTAGTTACAAAAACGCAAAAAAAGCGTTGCTAAAGCAACGCTAGTGCTGTTAACGGCCGTTCTCCCAACAATGTGTACTGAACGATCTATGTTGTTGGCCTTGCTAAACAGCAAAGCCAACAACATAGATGAGGATGGAGGGACTCGAACCCACACGCCTTGCGGCACATGATTCTAAGTCATGCGCGTCTGCCAGTTCCGCCACATCCCCGCAAGATGTTAATTATACCATTGCAACGAACATTGCCAAAATAAAAATGCACCCCAATGTTCCCCCACAGCCAAATTTTCAGCTAAACTACCCGCAGACAACATAAGGGAACAAACTGTATGAAAATTGGAACAAGTGGTGTTTTGGTCAATGGCTTGGGGTACGTGCTGCTCATGCAGCGCGACGACACCCGCACCTTTGCCGCCCCCGGCGGCGGGCTGGAGCGCGGCGAACTGCCCACCGATGGCATTGTGCGGGAGATACAGGAAGAGACAGGGGTGCTGGCAATGCCAGTACGGCTGGTCGCCGTCACCTATTGGCGGCAACCTCCCAACGGCCATCTGTTCCTCATTTTTCGCTGCCTGCAACGTGGCGGCGAACCGCAGCGTACCGATGAAGCCATTTCCGTGGGCTACTACCCCACCAACACTCTGCCCAGGCTGATGGCGCGAATGCACCGTGAACGGCTTGAGGTGGCGCTAAACCATCAGGGGGAAGGGCCAACGTGGCTGGAACACCAAACGGGGTGGAAGGAGCGGCTGGGCTGGGCTGCCATGCAGCGAATTATTTACCCAATTAAAAATTGGCAACTGCGACGCGAAGGGCTGGAACCGCCCACGCCGGCACCAGGCTGGCAAACGGGCGCGTTTGTGGTCATTCGCAATGAGTTGGGGCAGGTGCTTTGGGTGAAGCGTACAGATAAGGATGTGTGGAATTTGCCGGGTGGCGGCAGTGAAGAGATGGAAACGCCGTGGGAAACGGCCGTTCGTGAAGCCCATGAAGAAACCGGCCTCACCGTGAAGCTAGACAAGCTGGCCGTCATCAACGTCTATCATGGCGAAGCCGGTATGGTTTTCACCTTCACCGCCCACCCCACCGGCGGCACACTCACCACTGGCCCCGAAGCCGCCGATTTTGCCTACTTCACCCCCGGCGCCGAACCCACCAACAGTATGCCCCAGCACGTTGAGCGCGTGGCTGACGCGCTCAACGGTGGGGAGACAGCCTTTCGGCTACAGGAACAGTAAACAGTAATCGGTAATCGGTAATCAGTGACCAGTAAGACCGATTACCGATTACCGATTACTCGTAAAGACCAGTCGTCCATAAACCAGCCGTTATTGAGGATGGCGTAACGGCCACGAATGGCAACACCGAGGCGCACGGTTTGGTTTTGGCTGATGGTGAAGGTGTGGCTGAGGGTGTTGCGCTGACCAACGGCCGTTTGTTGCCACGCCGTCCGCTGCCCACCCACTACAAAGGCCACCTCACCCGCATCAGCAGTTGCCCACACTTTGGTCGTGCCATTAACGGCCGTTACCAAATCCGGGAACAAGTTCACCGTCAACCGATACGTCCCCGGCGACAAGGCCACATCCGTCAGCAGCCGGTAGCTAATCGCTCCCCGTCCCTTGAAAATCTTCACCGTTTGGATGCCATCCCAAATAAACAGGCTATGTTCGCCAGGGGGCAAATAGGCCGCCGGTAGCACCCGCGTCTCTGGCCGCACATAGACATCCCACGGCTCCGTGCCAAAACCCGTCGGCCCCTCATCCCACTCAAACAGCCATTGATTAGGCAGTTGCAGCTCTGGCACCCCGTTCAAATTGTACCAACCCGCCTCAAACGAGCCGTTGGGCAGCAAATTGGCCCCCGTTGGCGCAGGCGGGGGCGGGGGCGGCGGGTTATCGCTGGGCGGCGGTGCTGGGGCTGGCACACTGCCGGGAATGATCAGCACACGTCCCACGTAAATCAAATTGGGGTTGCCGATGTTGTTGGCCTGCACCAGCGCCAGCACCGTGGTGCCAAAGCGTCGAGCAATGCCAGCCAAGGTGTCGCCCTGCTGCACGGTGTAGCGGGTTTCCCCACCCGTTGGCGCAGGCGGTGGCGGGGTTGGCGCACCGTTGGCATCAGGGATAACAAGCTGTTGCCCACTATAGATGAAGTCAGGGTTGGCAATGTTGTTGCGCTGCACCAGTGTTTGTACGGTGCTGCTGAAGCGGCGGGCAATGGCGGCCAGGGTGTCGCCATTTTGCACGGTATAGAGGGTGTCGGCGGCGGCGGTAACGGCCGTTAACAGCAACAACACCCCCACCAAGGTTAAAACAGGTAACTTTTTCATGGTACCTCCCACAAGATTTGTCGGAAGGAGCGTACCATACTGCGGTTTTGCTAATAGTGAATGGGCAGTTAATTGCTCGTAAAAGTGGAGATGAATATCCTACAAGTTAAATTCCCGCACAGTTAGCAAGAACTTGAAGGAACGAGGGTTATGCAAGAAGTTCAACTTCTCAGAAGAAGTTGAACTTCTTGCATTCAGCCCAGCCTGGCAAAAATCATCGTGTCCCGCAATTCGCCGCTGAGGTGGTGCCGGTCGTCCTGGCGCAATGTAGCCTCATGGGCAAAACCCACCTTGGGGGGAATGGCGGCACTGCGCACGTTGTTGGCATCACAGCGAATTTCCACCCGTTTGGCACCCAGGGTCTCAAAGGCGAAATGGGAAACGGCCGTTACTGCTTCTTTAATATACCCCTGCCCCGCAAACCGTGTTCGCACCCAATACCCAATCTCAAATTTCGGCACCGCCCAATCAATTCGGTGCAGCCCACTGCCACCCACTACCGTATTCGTTCCTCGCAAAAACAACATCAGCCACAAATCTTCCCGCGTCAAAAAGCGAGCATAACCCCGGCGCACATTCTCTTCCACTTTCGCCAGCTTCTGCTCCCCCACCGCCCACGGCAGCCACGGAGCCAATTCCGTCTGCGACTCCACAATCGCCTCCAGCAAAGCCGCGCCATCCCCCGGCAGCGGGCAGCGAATCGTCAGTCGTTCACTGTCAAAACTGTGCGGAAAATCCCGCAAAATAGGTGTTGTCATAAAAAAACCGTACCCATCCAGGTGTCATACCCGTGTAGGCGGGTATACATCGGCGGATTGCCCCACTAAATATCATCAGCCCAGGCATGGATTCCCGCTTTTGCGGGAATGACACCTGAATAGTGACAAAGATGAACAGAATGTCCATCATCGGTCGTCCATCAGCCGTCCACAAAATCCTCATCTATTCCACTTCGCTAAAACGCAATCCCGCTACCAGCGTCCGCAGCCCGGCGCTAATCCGCTCCAGCGAGAAGCCGCGTACCTGCCGCTGAAAGCGAAACACATTGGCTCGCAAGGATGCCAACAAGGCATCAGCAATGTATTCCACATCCAATTGAGGCGCCAATTCCCCCACCTCAATTGCCTGGCGCAGCAGACCGCTTGTGGTCATGTGCAGCCAAAAATGAGGCACTTGCAGATCATAAGTGCCGAGCAATCCTTCACGCTGCACCTCACACAGCAGCGGTGCATGGTCTTCAATAAAATAGACAAGGGCATCCAGAAACTGATCAAGCTGTTCCAATGGTGTCACGTTTTCGGCCGTCATCTTGCGCATTCGCTCCAGCATCACATTTTGAAAATCGGCCATCTGGCTGTCCATCAGCGCCAAACAGAGGTCGGCCTTGTTGGCAAAGCGGCGGTAGATGGTGCCCTTACCTACCTGCGCCTCCTGGGCAATTTGCGCCATATTGACGTTTTCTACGCCATGCTGCGCAAATAATTTTTCGGCCGTTGCCAAAATCAGCTTGCGATTAGCCGCTGCATCACATCGCTCCCCTTTGGATGCCGCACTGCCTGCCACTTCCAATTTGCCCAAAATGATGTTGTTCTGGTTGCTCATGCTCTCACTCCTGTCCAAATGGACAGTCTCTGTCCAAACCCTTGACAAGCGGACTCAAGTCCGCTATTATTCTAGCAGAAAAACGGACTCAAGTCCACTTCCATTTAGCAAATGTGTAAGGAGATTATAACAAAATGTCTTGGCAAATTGATAGTGCCCATTCAGATATTCAGTTCACCGTTCGCCACATGATGATTTCCAAAGTGCGCGGTCGCTTTGAAACTTTTAGTGGTACTGTATCTTATGATGAAGCTAACCCTACTAACACCACAGCTGACATCACCATTGATACCAACAGCATTAACACCCGTGAAGGGCAGCGTGACGGCCATCTGCGCTCGCCTGATTTCTTCAACAGCGAACTATATCCAGCTATTACTTTCAAAAGCACGCGGGTTGAGCAAACGGCCGAAAATAAAGGCAAACTCATTGGCAACCTCACTATCCGTGACGTAACCCAGGAAGTGGCTCTGGATGTAACCTTTGAAGGCAAAGCCCAAAGCCCTTGGGGAACCACCAGCGTTGGTTTCTCCGCCACGGCCAAAATCAACCGCAAAGATTTTGGTCTAACCTGGAACCAGGCTCTGGAAACAGGTGGCGTTTTGGTTGGTGATGAAGTAACGATCAATATTGAGCTTGAACTGGTTCAACAGGCAGCCACGGAAGCAGCATAATCCACAGAGAGTTAGCCGTGACGGCACAGTAAAACAAACATGAGTACCCAATCCTTACCTAGTACCATTGGCCGCGTTGTCCTTAGCGTGGCCGACCTGAGTCGTTCCCTCGACTATTATCAACGCGGCATTGGCCTAAAGTTGCACAAACGCGACAATGGCACCGCCTATTTAGGCGTTGGGGGCAACGATTTGCTGATTTTGCAGGAAAAGCCAGGGGCGCGGCCAGCGCGTGGCGTTGCTGGATTGTATCATTTTGCCTTGCTGCTGCCGTCACGCCGAGAGTTAGCCCGGACTATCCAGCATTTGCAGGCCAGCAACACGCCCATCGGCGGCGCATCTGACCATGCCGTTAGCGAGGCACTGTATTTAAGCGACCCTGACGGCCACGGCATCGAGATTTACCGGGATCGTCCGCGTAGTGAATGGGAGTATCCCGGTGGCAATTTGCTGCTCAATACGACGCCGTTTGATGCCGAAGGCGTGATGGGAGAATTGGACGACAGCGAGGCAAGCTGGACGGGGCTGCACCCGGACACGATTATGGGGCATATCCATCTGCATGTTGCCAGCATTCCCCACACAGAATTATTTTACAACCAACTGTTAGGTCTGGACAGAATTGCCCGGTATGGGGTACAGGCGAGTTTTTTCTCGTATGAGGGGTATCACCACCATTTGGGGACAAACACGTGGGCGGGTGAGGGGGCACCACAAGCGTTGGCAACTATGGCACGGTTGGAGTGGTATGAGCTGCGGATCCGGGAAACGGCCGTTTTTGACCACATTTGCCACCAGTTAGCCCGCACCAGCTACCCCCACCAACAAAGCGACGAAGGTATTCGGCTAGCCGACCCCGCCGGTAATCAGATTTTGCTCTCGCAAATTTAGAAAACAAAAACGGCCGTTTGTGAAAACGGCCGTTCTTTTCTCTCAATCAAGGCAAGACACCGCTATTTCAGCGAAGCCGGGTCAATCCCCGCCGCCTTCAGTGCTTTGTTATAGGCTGACTGTGCCTTTGAATTAGCAATCCGTGCCCGGCGTACCTCATCGGAAGACATGCTGTCCGTAATTTCAATCAACGCCGGTGGTTCAATCCCCACCGCTGTTGGTGCTGCCGCTGGCGCAGGAGCCGCCGCTTCAGCGGGTGGAGCCGCAGCAGGAACGGCCGTTTCGCCCACAGCATTCGGGTCAACTCCCGCTGCCTTCAGTGCTTTGTTATAGGCCGACTGCGCCTTCGAGTTCGCAATCCGTGCCTTCCGAACCTCATCAGGCGACATGCTGTCCGTAATTTCTATTAGCTTCGGTGGTTCAACCGCCACAGAAACAACCGGAGCTGCCACAGGAGCCGCTGCCGGGGCAGCAGCCACAGGTGCTGCCGCAACCGGCGCTCCTTGAACCCCCGCCGACTTGGCTGCCTTATAAGCTGCCGATTTAGCTTTCGCATTTGCAATCCGCGCCTTCCGCTTATCAGCACCAGACATATCGGCCGTAATAGGCTGCACAGGATAATCCTTGCCTGCCACCAGCACCAGCTTGCCCTGGGCAGCAGGCGCAGCCACAGCCGCCGCAGCCGGGACTGCCCCTGCCGCCGGAACGCCACCAGCCGGAATGCCAGCACGTGCGCCATCCCAACCGTGGTAACGGGCAATCTTAAACGCTGTAATCGGGTCATTAGACAGGTTTTTGCTGGCAGTGCGCAGGTTAGATTCACCCAAATGGCCGATACTAACATTCGCCCCACGTGGCTGTGCCGCCGCCCGCTTGGCAGCTTCCAGCCGAACCTGCTCATATTGCGCTTCCGCATCATCCTTGACACGGACTTTATAGCCCATGGTCAATGCTTTGTTATAAGCTTTCTCTTCTTCCTCGATAGCGGCTTTTGTGTCCGTGATCACTGTGTCCAGGCGACCAACGCCAGCCCAAAGCAGCGCCCCCAACAAGATTGGGAGCATCACAACCATCACCGCGATTACAAAGACAAGCATATGCGTATTCCTCAGGGTATAAACTTAACAAACTTTCTGGTGCAATTATACCGTTTGTACCAATTTTCTCAAATTGTAAGAGGGGGTATTTTGGGAGAAAACGGCCGTTATTCTCGACAGCCATCGACAAACACACCATTAAACACACGGGCGACAAAAAGCGTGTACTCCAAACCCGGAAAGATCATCCTGAGCGCACCAATGCAGCAGATCGTTGCCGCAACAACTGCTCTGCCTCAGCTACAATACGTTGGACAATGAGGCCAGCCGGTTCCTGCGAACGAACCAGCCCAACTGCCAAACCCGCGCTTATATCCACCACATCTTTATCATGCGCTTTGGCCCCTGTTTCCAATTCACGCTGCAACGCAGTCCGTTGTTCACCGATCTCTGCCGTGCGACCATCCCAAGTGGTGTTAAAACGATTGCGCAGCACACGGTCAGCAATACCTGCAGGGAACACAGCACCACGCACCTGGTCATAAACTGAAGTACGGATTGTGTCATCGGTATTGGCAGCCAGGACAGCTTGCTGCTCCCAGGCACCACCACCCCATTCGTCACTGGCAACAAAGCGCGTTCCCAAGGAAACACCCGCTGCGCCCAGCATCAAGACTGCGGCCAAACCCCGACCATCAGCAATACCACCCGCTGCCAGCACGGGGATGCCGCCCACGCTGTCCACCACTGCCGGCAGCAGAGCCAACGTGCCAGCCATACCCGTGTGGCCGCCCGCTTCAGTTCCCTGAGCAATGATGGCATCCACACCCGCTTTGGCCGCACGCTGCGCCTGTGCTAGGCTTTGCACCTGAGCAAAGATCAGCGTCCCCTGCGCCTTTGCTGCCGCCACATAGGGTGTGGGATCGGCAAAAGAATGGTTAATCACGGCTACCTGCTCATCAAGGGCAACCTGTACAAGATCATCCACATTTGGGAATGATGAAATGAAGCCAACCCCAAACGGCCGGCCGGTCTTGAACCGAGCAGCACGAATCTGCATACGTAACCAATCCGGCCCACCACCGCTGCCACCAATCATACCCAGGCCACCCGCATTTGAAACGGCCGCAGCCAGCGTAGCCGTTGCTGTACCACTCATTGGGGCATTCAAAACAGGGTGGTCAATCCCCAGAATATCGCATAAAGGTGTATGTATCATGCCAATCTCCCGTATTTACAGATAAAAAAAAGAGCCACTCACCTGGTAAAAGTTGAGTAGCTCTTTTCTGATTTATCCCGACAGCTAAATATTTCTATCTAACCATCAAATTGGATACCTGCTTTTTGCAGGTGCTGGTGCCGAAGGTGGGATTCGAACCCACACGGAGGAACCCCCACTACGCCCTGAACGTAGCGCGTCTGCCAGTTTCGCCACTTCGGCAGGACGATTGGCATTTTACCAGTTCGCGCATAATTGTCAATATTTTCATGAAAAGGTCAGGCAAGTAGATTCGCGTAAAACCAACTCCACCGGCATTTCCTGCCACGGGAATATGGTATCAGGCCGTGCCACCATTTCCAACAAGCGCGTCATCGCCTTGGTACCGATCATATATTTGTCAACGCGAACGCTGCTTAACGACGGTGACACAATCGAAGTCAGGTGAATATCGTCAAAGCCAATAATAGAAACATGTTCGGGTATATCTAACCCCATGTCACGGCAGGCTCGCATTGCCCCTAACGCCATCAGATCGTTATAGGCAAAAAGAGCCGTTAACTGCGGTTGGTGGGTCAGCAAATGCTTGGCAGCTGCGTAACCGCCAGCCAATGTTGGGGCGCCTGTGGCAATGACGCTTTCGTCGCAGGGAAGGTTATGTTGCAGCAGCGTATTGAAAAAGCCTTGCACACGCCGCACCCGGCTGTAGGAAATATTCTCATTGGTGATAATACCAACCTGCGTATGTCCTTGCTGGATAAAATGCTCGGCAGCCAATGCCCCACCCCGTATATTGTCAACAATAAGTTGGTTGATGTTGGGGTGGTTGACAAAGCGGTTGGTCATGATAATGGGATGGTAGGTATCGGCAAACTCCAGCAGTGCTTTAGCTCCCAAACAGCTTCCCAAAATGATGATGCCATCCACCCCTTGCGCCACCAGGGATTGAAGAATTTGGGTTTCAACCTTGGGGTCATCATCCGTGTTGCACAAAAAGACGTTGTATTCTTGTTCGCGGGCAACATCTTGCACGCCTCTGGCAACTTCGGGGAAAAAGGGGTTGAGAATGTCAGAGAAGACAAGGCCAACGGTGCCGGTGCGCCGGGTGACCATGCTTTGAGCCATGCGGTTGGGGCGATAGCCGAGTTCCCTAACGGCCGTTAATACCCTCTCCTTGGTCTCTTCACTAATCTCCCCCTTGTCGTTCATGGCGCGAGAAACGGTTTGGCGTGAAACCCCAGCCGCTTTGGCAACATCGTTAATGGTTACTTGTTTCATCGCCGTCTCATCTCCGTTTTTATTCACGTGAACGTTCACGGTAAATTTTAGGAAAAGAAACGGCCGTTGTCAAATTTATGCCATGGCTCAAAGCTTTGCCAGATTGGAGATTAGAAATTGGGCAATCTCCAATCTCTAATCTCGCATAAACAAATAAATGCTTTTAGCTACATACCTACCCCCAACCGCTCACCAACGGCCGTTAATTCCCCCCACGTCGTCTCATCCAACGGAATCCCGTCCCGGCAACGCATAAAGGCCGTTTGCTCCTCCGGCTCACCCGGCAGCAGCACCCCATGGCTGCCCGGCGCCGGCTTCGTGGCCGTCACCGCCTCGGCCAGCCGCCCCGCATCCAGCAGAAAATCGGCCAGCGGGCGGAACGGCTCAATAGCAAGCACGATAAACAGCACCCCATTGTAAAACCGGTCATACTCTGGCAGAGCCGGATTGCCCATGCCCGTTAGCACCCCACCCAGCAGTTCGATCAACAGCGACAGGCCGTATCCTTTATACAGTCCGGCCGGCAGCAGCATCCCGCCCTCGTACAAATCGTGGGGATTGGTGCTGGGATGCCCCGCCTTGTCCAAAATGACCCCCTCGGCCAGCGGCTTGCCGGCATTCCGCGCCACGCGCACCTTGCCTTCGGCCAGCACGCTGGTGGCAAAATCGAGGATGAAGGGCGAACGGCCGTTAATCGGCACTGCCGCCGCAAACGGGTTTGTCCCCAACTTCCGCTCCATCCCCCCATACGGTGTCACCAGCCCACCCGGCCCCGCCCCATTGCAAAACGCCAGCCCAATCAAATTCGCCTCCGCCGCCATTGCCACCCACTCCCCCACCCGGCCAATGTGGTCGCTGTTGTGGAGCGTTGTCGCCGCCACCCCGTGCGTTTTCGCCTTGGCAATGCTCACCTGCATGGCAAATTCAGCCCCCACCTGCCCAAAGCCACCCCGCGCATCCACCTTACTAATCGCCCCCATCTCCTCCGCTACCACCGGCGTGGCCTGCGGGTCAATCCGCCCCACCTCAATCGCCGCCACATATTGCACCGTGCGAATCACCCCGTGTGAATCATGCCCCGTCAAATTGGCCGCTACCAGCGAATTGGCTACGCGAATTGCATTCGCCTCCGTCGCCCCCGCCGCCATAAAGATGGCCTGAACCAGGTTTGTCAACCGCTCTGCCTCAATATGAATCATCTTCTCCACCTTTTCGGTAATCGGTAATCGGTAATCAGTTACCCCACTGTTTACTGTTTACTGTTTACCGATTACCATCCCACTCCCACCGTAACACACTAAACAACAACGCATCCCACCACCGCCCCTTAAACCACTCCTTCTCCCGCAGCCGTCCCTCCTGCTGCATCCCCAGCTTCCGCAGCACCCGCACCGACGCTTCATTTTCGGCAATGCAGGTGGCGGTAATGCGATGCAACTTTAGCTCAGTGAAGCCAAAATGCACCATTTCCCACGCCGCCTCGGTGGCATATCCCTGACCCCAACAGGCCGGATCTAGCTCATAGCCAATTTCCGCCTCGTATGATTCCACATGCCGCTGCCGAATACCGCAGTTGCCAATGAGTTGCCCACTTTCGGGCAGCACAATGGCAAGCTGGAAATGGATACGGGGCTTCGTTTTTTGCCGCCGGATAAACATGCGAACAAACTCTTCCACCTCGTCGGGCAGGCGGTGATCCCAATGGTAAAAGCGCAGATAGTCGGGGTGGGTTTGGTAGGCATAAACGGCCGTCCAATCCTCCGCCACAAAATCCCGCAGCAGCAATCTTTCCGTTCGTCGTTGCATCATACCTACCCCCCAATAAACTTTGTCTGGTAGCCCAACTGCTGCAATTTCTCCGCCACCTGATCCCGGTTCTCCCCCTGAATTTCCATGCCATCGGGCTTAACCACCCCACCCACGCCACACGCCTGCTTCAACGTCTTTGCCAATGCCTTCATATCCTCCGGCGTAAGCTGCAAATTGGAAATCACTATCACCGTTTTGCCGCCGCGCCCCTTTTTCTCGCGGCGAATATGCGCCGTCTGCTCGGCCGGCGGTAAGCTTTTGGGCTTGGGGCAGCGGCAAGGATAACTGCCGCACCGCTGGCACCGCTTTTGAAAGGCGGAATCGGTGGAATAGACAATGTTGCGGTTTTTCATGAAAAACTCCTTTGTTGACGGGACGCGGATAAAAGCATAGAGACGCAAAATGTTGCGTCTCTACATGCGCCATCATTCACATACACCCCAAATAAGGAACGCGGATTAAATAAGTTACGCAATAAGTTCAACTTCTTCTGAGAAGTTGAACTTATTCTGAGAAGTTGAACTTCTAAAATGGGCCAGTTATTTAATTTCCATTCCGAAATAACCTGCCGTCGGCCACCATTCTCACTCCCAAACCGAATGGTACGCCCTAATTTGGTCAAAATAGTCCAACAAACGGCCGTAAAATGGATCTGCCGTAATCGTCCCGCTGTCGCCAATGATCAGCAGCAACCGCCGCGCGCGGGTTAGGGCAACGTTCATACGGCGGGTTTCGGCCAAAAAGCCCACGTCGCCCGTTTCATTGGAACGCACCAGCGAGATCACAACCGCCTCTTTTTCTCGCCCCTGAAAGCCATCCACCGAACCCACTTCCACGGCTTCGGGCAACAATTCGCGCAAAAGCTCCACCTGCGCCGAGTAGGGAGCAATAACGGCTATATCGCCGGCCGACACCCCTGCCGCCATTAACGCCGTCACCTTTTGCGCCGCCAGGGTCGCCTCCTGTGGGTTGCGGCGGCTGGCACTGTCGCGGGGCTGCTCTTCGTCATAGCTGGCTCCGGCAGTGTCAATAAACAAAACGGCCGTTTCCGTCAATTCCGTCCCCACCACCCCCGGCAAATCAGCCAGCAGGTGATGAGAAACGGCCGTTGCCGCCACCAGCGTCCCCTCATAAAATTCTGCCGCACTAAACCCCATAATCTGCTCATTCATGCGGTACTGCACATCCAGCCGCCGCGCCAGTGCCGCCCCATCTCGCCGCATCAGATGTTCCAGCAAGCTGATGCCAAACCCCTCCGCCTGCGCCCGCTGTGACAAAATGGTGGGCGGTAGCTGTTGGTGATCCCCGGCCAGCACCAGCCGATCCACGCGGGGCAGCGGCACCCAACTGGCAGGCTCCACACTCTGCCCCGCCTCGTCAATCACCCCCAAATCAAAGCGACGCTGCCCCAACAGGCTGCTGTCCAATGCTGTCAGCGTGGACAAAACCACCGCCGCGCCATCCAGCACCCGCTCCACCGCCTGCGCCTCAAGCTGCCGCGCCTCATCCAGCATCACCCGCGCTTCCTCGCGCATCGCCTCTTTTGCTCCCCGTTCTGGCCGCGCCCGGCGGAATTTTCCCGCCTGGTTTTGCAGCCCAAACGCCTCTTTACGCAGCTTTTTTGCCTGCCGATAATTGTCGTGCTGCTCCACCAGCGCATCAAGGGTATAGGCTTGCAGTTCGGGCAGCACCCGCACCGGATGCCCCAGCCGCACCAGCGGCACGCCCGCCGCTGCCAGCCGTTCGGCCAAATTGTCCACGGCCAAATTGCTGGGGGCGCAGGCCAGCACCGTGTCGCCGCGCTGCACGGCGGTGGCAATGAGGGCGGCGACGGTGGTGGTTTTGCCGGTTCCGGGGGGGCCGTGGATGATGGCAAGGTGTTCGGCGGCGAGGGCGTGGACAACGGCCGTTTTTTGCGATTCATTCAACCGCTCGGCCAGCGGATGAAGCTGGGGCGGCACGCGGTTGGGGGTAAATTCAGCCGGCCGCATTCCCAAAATTACGTCGCGCAAAACGGCCGTTTGGCTGCCCTGCGCGGCCGCCGCCACCCGCGCCAATGCCCGCTGCATCCGCTGCCGCGCCACTTCGTCGTGGGCCAAATCGAGGCGAAAGGTGGAAACGGCCGTTTCTGGCAACTCATTTAACGCCACCTCCAGCCGCTGCCGCCCCAACCGGCTCACCACCCCACGCCACGACTCCGTACCCTCTTCCTCGCGCAAAATGACGGGCGACCCCACCGACAGCCGCGTGGCGGGCAAATGCGCCTGCTCGTTGCGCGGGGCAAGCTGCACCAGCACCCGCTCCCCCAGCCCCATTTCCTCACCACGAATCACCAGCCGCGTCAGGCTGGCATCGTCGTCGGCCGCTTGCTGCTGCCGTTCAGCCTCCGCTTCCAGTGCCAGCCAGCGCAGCAACTGGTCAAAATGGGGGTTTCTGCCCGTTTGCGGCTGCTGCCAAACGCGAATGCGGCGCGTCTCCACCTGCATTCCGTCCATCACCCGCACCAGCCGCGCCGCCCAGCCGTCGGCCACTTCCACGGTGGCGGTGCCGCCGCTGAGGATAATTCTGCCCACGCGGTGTTTGCTCAACCCACCGTCTTCAATCAGCAGCCGCAGCAGGGTTCCCTTGCCCACCGAGGGGGGTAGTCCGTCTATAAACAGGTATTCCATAGGGGCAAACTGTAGCGCAAACGGCCGTTTGTGACCAAAAACGCCCTGCCTGCCCAGGAAACGCCCTATTCCCACAACCAATTTGCAAGAGTTGCAGCAAAACTGTATCGCAGAGCCAATATGACGACGATGCTGGTCGGCTCACCCCATCATTACGAAACGGCCGTTTCTACCAAAACACACTCGATTGGCAAGACAGGCTAATTGCGCGTTTCGATTTTGTAAGCAGTCGCCTTAAGCTGTTTGGCACCCCCGGTGAGTAATAGTTGGAAAAGCCGAGTCACAGGCGAGGGCGAGATACGGCGGATGCTCATCAGCTCCATATCGCCCAAATCCCCTTCGGTGGTGTACTGCGCCTGCAAATGGATGCCCAGCGGCCGCGAAACGATGAGAGCGACAACCACGGACAACACGGCCGACGGCAAAGCGTTGAGCAAAACGGGCAGCGTCATGGTGGGGGATTGCCGCCGCTTTTGTTCCACAGTGAACGCAGCCTGTGCCGCCAGAGCCGCCATCGTGGCAGTGGTGAGCAGCACCGTGCCGCAATTGGGATGCACGGCAAGCTGGTGTTCCCCCCGCTTCATACGGGTAAACGCCTCTTCAACGGCATTCATCACCGCTTCTTCACTGACATCACCATAGATGTTGAGATGAAACCCACGATGATCGGAGTTCCCCTGAGCGCTAAAGTTTTTCTGCTTTTCACTTAACACGTGAATGGTGGCATGTTCCAGCCCGTGATTACGGCGAATTCGGCTAATGGTTTTGGCTAACATGGCTATCTCCTCTAAAAATAGGACGCGGACGAACACGAATGAACACGGATGAACCTGTGAAATCTGCGAAATCTTTGATTTGCATTCGTGATAGTCGGTTCAGATAGTGTCGTCTCCCAGGTTAAGCGAGGTTTGGAAACCTCGGCTACGATTTGTTACACAAAGGTTGGTAAACCAAGATCGGGCATTGGCTCACCGCGCAGCCAGGCGGTGAGGGCGGTGCGGGTGGCGTGGCGGTCATCCCAGGGATGCTCGACGGTACCAAAACACATGGATTGCTCGTGGCCTTTGCCACAAACCAGCACAATGTCATCAGGCTGCGCCAGGGTGAGGGCGAAATAGATAGCGCGACCACGATCCGGCACGCGCCAAAAAGTCTCTCCTTCACACCCCCCTTCGGCTTCACAAGCGGCGGCCATCATTGCCAAAATGTCGGCCAGCGATTCGGTGCGCGGGTCTTCGGCGGTCAGAATGGTAAGGTCAGCATGGCGAGCGGAGGCAGCGGCCATCAGGCGGCGTTTGGCAACGTCGCGTTTGCCGGCACTGCCAAAAACGGTGATCACACGGCCGTTTTTTCCCTCCGGCAGCATCGCCCGCGCCACCCCAATCACCTTCTCTAGCGAGTTGGGCGTGTGGGCAAAATCTACCACAACCAGGAAGGGTTGACCGGCATCAATGCGCTCCATACGGCCGTTTATGCCCGCCACCGCCCCCAACCCCTCCACAATGGCTTCGGCCGGCACCGCCAAACTCTGCGCCACGCCCGCTGCGGCCAGCATGTTGTAGACATTGAATTCGCCTAACAGATGGGAAGCGACGGGCAGCGGCTCATGATGCGGCAGATGCAGGTTAAAGCGGGTGGCGGCGGCGGCGTAATGAATGTTGGTGGCGGTGATGTCGGCCGGCCGATACAGCCCATAACTGATCTGGTGCGGCACAGGCATGACAGCCAATTGCTCATACGCTTGGTCATCGCGGTTGAGAACGGCCGTTTTTCCCCCCATTTCCTTTACCGACCACGCCGCCGTTAGTGCCTCAAACAGCCGCGCCTTGGCCGCAAAATACGCCTCATAGCTGCCGTGGTAATCCAGATGCTCATGGGTAATGTTTGTCACCGCCGCCACGTCAAACTCAATGGCCCCCACCCGCTGCTGTGCCAACCCATGAGACGTAGATTCCAGAATGCAGTGCGTCAGCCCCGCATTCACCATACGCCGCAGATACGCCTGCACCACCGGGGCTTCGGGGGTGGTGACGTGCAGCGCCAGCGGCTCCTCGGTAGCACCCACCACAGCCCGCACCGTACTCAGCAGCCCGGCCTTGATGCCGGCCGCCCGCAAAATCTCATACAAAATGTTGGCCGTTGACGTTTTGCCATCGGTGCCGGTAATGCCAATCATGGCAAGCAGGCGGCTGGGGAAGCCATGCCAGGCTGCCGCCAGCCACGCCAGCGCTTCGGCGGTGTCAGGCACGTGCAAATAACCAACATTGTCGGGCAAGGTCAGGTTGAAGTCGGTTAACGGCCGTTGGGCAATAACCAAACTCGCTCCCCGCGCCACAGCCTGCCCAATGTAGGGATGGCCGTCGCTGCCCACGCGCACCCGCGCCACAAAAGCGGCACCTGGCTCTGCCTGGCGGCTATCTTCAACAAATTTGCAAATCGTTACGTCGGGGCCGGTGTAATGGGGAGGCTGGGGGTGGTGTGGAGAAACGGCCGTTTGCCATTCTTGCAAAAGCCACAAAAGAGAGCGCGTTTCATTCTCAGTTTCTTCTAATGCCATTTTCCAAATAAGGACTTGATTTAACAATCTTTTTATAGTACTATGGTACTATAGTAGTACTTTGGTACTGATAATTCCGAGTATCAATTATTTGTTTGGTTCATATATGAAGGAGTTATATCATGTTTAAGACATCTTTGTCCATTGCAACAAGCCTGTTGCTCATTGTAATCAGCACCTCGCTTGTGCTGGCTGCACCCGCACAAGCCCAATCCGGTTCATCTGGCAGCGGACTATACGCACTGCTCATGAGCACGCTCATGACCTTCGGTTTGCTAACCGTCCTCACCATTCTTATTTATCGTCGCTCTGACTAACCTTTCTCCCTTTCATCTCTTTTTTCACAAAATCGCTCTCATTCACACATGATTTGGAAAACATCGCAGGCCAAACCTGCGATGTTTTCATTTAGTACCCCATCAGTCAAATTCTTGTATAACAAACAAGAAAATATTGTAAACACAGATGGAAAGCACACAGATAGGGGTCTTTTGAAAGTCAGCGTTTTGCCTATCCGTGTTTACCTTTTTGCTTCTGGCTTGTCCAGGTTAGGCTTTTTCAGCAAAATAATAATCCTGTACAAGATGAAAAAGCCGCAAGTCAAAACCAAAAACGTCGTTCTATTTGGATGGTTTATTCCTGGCATTGGCCTATGCCCCACAGCAAATGTGCCTGGCACCCTTTTTGAAGAACCAGTGAGATGTGCTATCATACAATAGTACTTTGAACCTATAAAGGTGCCTGCCTGCCCAAAATCTTTAACTTGTGAGGGCAAACAAACTGTGAAAATACTCATTGCCGACGATGACGTGCGTACACGCCAAATGCTATGCAAAGCCATGCAAAAAGCCGGTTTTGAGGCTGTTGATGCTAAGGACGGAGATAGTGCGCTGGCACATCTGCGGCAGCAACCTTTTTCTGTGATGATTCTGGACATGCACATGCCACACATGGATGGCGTAGAAACCATGCGCCAAGCGTGTCAAATTCAGCCAAATTTGCAAATTATTGTTCTAACGGGTAATCCAACCGTTGATAATGCTATTGCCTCGATTAAGGCCAACGTGGCTGACTATTTTGTGAAGCCAGTTGATTTGCTTGCGCTAGTGGCGGCTATTAGCCGGGCAGCAGCGGAACAAAGCTGGAGTGACAAGCAGCAAGCGTTGCTTGATCAACTGAGCAGTACCATCAACCAAATACCCCAACCAACTGGCAAGGAGTTGGGTAGAATTGAACAGGTTTCTCACGCTTCGGCTCGGTTGGATGAGATTTTGGTGTATCCGTTGACGCTTAACAAAAGCCATCGGCTGCTCATATTTACCGACAAACCTCATGAACCAATTAGGCTTTCACGCGGAGAAACGGCCGTTCTTTACACCCTCATGCACCATGCCAACCGCATCCTGAGCTGCTCCCAAATTGTCCAGCGTACCTTTGGCTATGATGCCAGCAACAGCAGCGAGGCCGAAAATGTCGTCCGCCCTTATATTTCCCGCCTGCGCCAAAAAATTGAAGAAAATGCCCGGCACCCAAAATATTTACAAACTGTACACGGGCACGGGTACCGCTTTGTTGGCAATAATAAGGAAAACATTCAAACTGAATGATTCGGGCTGGCTTTTTATAAAAATTCGCACGTTTTAGCCACCATTCTCCACTATGATAAAGGTGGCAAGCAGGAACTTTTGGTTCAAATAACTTAAGGTAACGGAGAATATCCTTACTTTTTTGTTGCCAGTCGCGCAGAAACCCGAGTTAGAGTCTCAACCCCTCTAACTCGGGTTTCTTCTTTATTACACGGTCTATACCACACCCAACCCTGCCCGTGCCATAATTGCCCGATGCTCAGGAAAATTGTTGAGAAACGTATAGCGATGCCGGGGTTCAAGCAGCTCCGCACGCTGCCACACCACAGACTGCATATGCGCCAGCAACTCAGCCGCACGCGGATGCCCACCCCGCGCCAAAATCTCATAGCAAAACCACGTCTGCTCCAGATGGGCTGTAGCCACATCGGCTGCTAACAGCCGGTCAACCAGCTTGGCGGCGTTGTCATACGCACTCTGCCAATCGCCAGCCACGGCATAACTATGTGCCAGGCTGCCCTCAATCACGATATGCCAACTGTCTGCCAACTCGCTGGCGTGGACATGATCTAACGCCACAAGCAACAGGCTTTGCGCCTCAACAGGCTGCCCCACTGCACACAACGCCAGCCCCAGCGCATCGCACGCCCAGAAGTAATAAGAACCCGCTGGTGCAAGATTGGCGGTGTGTTCAACGGCCAGTTGCCCATAGCGAAGCGCGGCCTCGAGATTGCCGCGCCGCCGCTCTGTATTCGCCAGCACATAGTAACCACCGTGCCGGATGAGTTGCCGGTCGTCCAGCGACACATCACGCCGCGCTGCGTTGTACACTTCAATAACTTGCTCGAAATCACCGCACCGGTAAGAAGTGAGCAGGATTCCAATGAAAGTCCCATCAATGCAGGTGTATTGACC
>WBZL01001041.1_pt1 | contig 30070 bp, 20 predicted proteins | sample 5204291 | NCBI WGS metagenome assembly WBZL01 (sample SAMN12344345, study PRJNA552823) | activated sludge metagenome | biome: Activated sludge suspended growth; feature: Nitrification reactor; material: Wastewater; isolation source: activated sludge from nitrification reactor of wastewater...
GTTGCACGGCTAAAGTGTCATCCTCTCCCGCTGGGTAAAGCAGCTCCCGAATGTCGAGGTCGAGCAACGGCCGTAAAATCTCCGCACACGCATCCACCGCCTCGCGGAAAATCGGCTCCGTTTCATACAGCTCGCGCCCCATGTTGACGTGCTGCGCTCCCTGGCCGGGGAACATAAAAACAACGGGCGGGTTTTTCTCTACTGCTTTGCTGGCGGGGGCGGTTTGGCGTAGGGCAGAAACGGCCGTTTCAACCCCATCAGCCACCACAGCGCGGCGGTAAGCGTGGTCGGTGCGACCCACGGCCAGCGTGTAGGCGGTGTCGGCCAAGTTGGGGGCGGCGGTTTCGAGGTGGTCGGCAAGCTGGTGGGAGAGATTGGAAACGGCCGTTTCCGTCTTCCCCGACAGCAGCAGCAGTTGGCGCGGCCGGGATGACCCACTGGGCTGTGGCTCCGGTGCTTCCTCCAAAATGACGTGGGCATTGGTGCCACCCACCCCAAACGAACTAACCCCAGCGCGGCGCGGCGTGGTGCTTTTCGGCCAAGGGGTTAGCTCGTTGACCACGTAAAACGGGCTGTTGGCTAAATCAATCTCCGGGTTGGGCTGCTCAAAATGGAGCGTGGCCGGGATTTGCTCGTGGTGCAGGGCGAGGGCGGTTTTGATGAGACCCGTCACCCCGGAAGCGGCATCCAAATGGCCGACGTTGCTTTTCACCGAACCCAGGCCGCAAAATTGCACCTGGTCCGTTTGTTTGCGAAACGCCTTGGTCAAACCGGCCACTTCGATGGGGTCGCCCAGCGGGGTGGCGGTGCCGTGGCCTTCAACATAGCTAATCGTTTCCGGGTCAACCCCGGCAATGGCGTGCGCCAGGGCAATCACTTCCGCCTGCCCGTCCACGCTGGGGGCGGTATAGCTGACCTTGTGCGCCCCGTCGTTGTTGAGGGCGGTGGCGCGAATGATGGCGGTAATGTGGTCGCCATCGGCCACGGCCTCTTCCAGCCGCTTGAGGACGACCACGCCTACGCCGCTGCTAAATACCGTACCATTGGCGTTGGCATCATACGGCCGGCAGTGGCCGTCGGCGGAGGTCATGCCCCCTTCTTGGTAAAGATAGCCGCGCTCTTGCGGCACGGCCACGCACACGCCACCGGCCAGGCAAATGTCAGATTCGTAGTTGAGCAGGCTTTGGCACGCTTGGGCGACGGCAACGAGGGAGGTAGAACAGGCGGTTTGGACGTTGACGCTCGGCCCCTTGAGGTCAAAGAGGTAGGAGGTGCGGGTGGGCAGGTAATCTTTGTCGTTGCTAATGAGGTTGATGAAGGAGTCGAGCGAACGGAAGCGGACTTGCCCTTCGATGGCGGCACGGTCGGCCATCAGGTTGTAGAAGACGTAGCTGTTGTAGTAGTTACCGGCAAAGACGCCAATCGCGCCGCTGGTTTTGCTGGGGGCATAAGCGGCCGTTTCCAATGCGTGCCACGCCGTTTCCAGCCACAGCCGGTGCTGGGGGTCGAGGGCTTTGGCTTCACGGGGAGTCAGGCCAAAGAAATTGGCGTCAAACAGGTCTATGCCGTCCAACATGCCGCGAGCGCGAACGTAGTCGGGGTCGTCTTTGACCTTGGCAAAATCCAGTTCAACGGCGGCAAGCTGTTCATCGGTGAGGGTGTCAATGCTTTCAACGCCGTTCACTAGATTGCGCCAAAATTGCTCGATGTTATGGGCTTTGGGGAAGCGCCCGGCCATACCAATGATGGCAATGCTATTGGGGTAGTAGTCGGGTTGTTCGTTCATAGTAGAGACTCAAGAAGTTCAACTTCTTTGAAGAAGTTGAACTTCTAAACAGTTTAACCGCGATCTCTGGCAAGCTGGCGGCGACGCTGCAGGGCGGCCTGGCGGTTGTCGGCGCGGTCGCTAAGGGCATGGGTGTCAATCAGGGCCTGCTTTTCGTCGGTGTCTAAATATTCGGCCAGGCTGTGGACGGTGCGATGTTCAAAGAGCTTATGAATGGGCAATTCCTTGGTGAACTGCTGCCGCAGTTGGCTGGCAACGCGGATGATGAGCAGCGAATCGCCGCCGAGGTCAAAAAAGCTGTCGTAGGCACCTACGCGGTCTACCATGAGGACGTTTTGCCAAACAGAGGCCACTTTTTGCTCGGCCGGGGTGCGCGGGGAGACGTAGTTGCTGTCCACGCTGGCGCGTACCGGTTTGGGCAGGGCGTTGCGATCCAGCTTGCCGTTGACGGTGAGCGGGAAAGCGTCGAGGGGGGTGAAGGCGGCTGGCACCATGTAGTCGGGGAGCTTGGTGGCGGCAAATTTCCGCAGGTCGCCGGGGGAGAGGGTGGCGTGTTCGGCGGGGATGAGGTAGGCGATGAGCTGGGTTTCGCCGGTGTTGGTTTTGTAGGACAGGACGACGCTTTCTTTAACGGCCGTATGTCCATTCAACACCGCCTCAATTTCCCCCAATTCAATGCGGAAGCCGCGAATCTTCACCTGCTGGTCAATGCGCCCCAGGTATTCCATATCTCGGTTGGGGAGGAAACGAGCGAGGTCGCCGGTACGGTACAGCTTTTCACCGGCGCGGAACGGGTGGTTAATAAACCGCTCGCGGGTCAGTTCGTCCCGGTTAAGGTAGCCGTTGGCAACCCCGGCGCCGCCGACGAAGATTTCGCCGGGTACGCCGACGGGGACGGGCTGGAGGGATGGATCGAGGACGTAGAGCTGGAGGTCGGGGATGGGTTCGCCGATGAGGCTGCCTTTGTTGGCAGAAACGGCCGTTTTATCAATCCGCCGCCAGGTCACATGCACCGTCGTTTCCGTAATGCCATACATGTTGATCAGCTGGGGCTGGTCGTCACCGTGTTTGTCCATCCACGGGATGAGGCTGGACAGATCCAACGCTTCGCCACCAAAAATGACGTACCGGAGCGCAAGTTGGGCGTTGCTATGGCGGTCTATGGCAATGAGCTGGCGGAAGCTCGACGGCGTTTGGTTGAGAACCGTCACTTTTTCCGCCGCCAGCAGCGCGTGGAATTGGTCGGGAGCGCGGCTGGTTTCGTAGGAGACGATGACCAGACGGCCGCCGTAGAATAACGCTCCCCAGATTTCCCAAACGGAAAAGTCAAAGGCGTAGGAATGGAAAAGTGTCCATACGTCGTTGCGGTCGAAGTGGTACCAATGCTCGGTGTTGTCAAACAGCCGGGTAACGTTGGCGTGGGTGACGATGACCCCTTTCGGCCGGCCGGTAGAGCCGGAAGTGTAGATGATGTAGGCTGGATGCTCCGGCACGGCGATGCAGCTCAGGTTGCCAATTGGGTGGTGGTCGCCCAAATTGTCGAGCAAAATGGGGCTGGCTTGGTGCGGCGGCAATGCGTCTAGCAGTCGGCGTTCGGTGACGACGAGGGGCATGTGGCTGTCTTCAATCATAAACGCCAGTCGTGCTTTGGGGTAGGCGGGGTCAAGCGGCACATAGGCCCCCCCTGCCTTGAGAATGCCCAAAATGCCGACTACGATGGCACTGGTGCGCTCGACGCAAAGACCAACAAAGGTACCGGGAATGACCCCCGCGCTGCGCAGCAGGTGTGCCAATCGGTTGGCTTGCTCGTTGAGGGCCTGGTAGCTCCACTGCTTGCTCTGGTCGGTGAGGGCAATGGCGTAGGGGGTTTTGGCGACTTGCTGCTCAAAACGACGATGGATGAGGCCGGGGGCGATGGTGGTTTGGAATGGCGGGTTCCATTCGTAGAGCAGTTGGGTGCGCTCGGCGCGGGTGAGGTAGGGCAAAGCCAGCGCGGGCTGGTCGGCACTGTCTACCATGCTGGCAAGCAGCGTTTGCAGGTGGTCGAGAATGCGCCGCACCTGGGTGGTGTCGAATTTGTCGCGCTGGTAGAGGACGCGCAACAGGAGCTTGTCGCCAGCGTATCCCTGGATGGTGATGGGGTAGTTGTTGAAGCTGTAGTCGGCGACGGCGCGGGTGTGCCAGTTGCCGCCTTCGGCTTGCAGGGCATCGTGGAAACGGTAGTTTTCAAAGACGAGCAGGCTCTCGAACAGGGAGGTGCCGGAGGCGACGCTGCTCCAGCGCTGGATGTGGTTGAGGGGGGTGAATTCGTGGTCGCGGAGGGTGAGGTGTTGGGCGCGAACGGCCGTTAACATCTCCCCCAACGTCGTCGCTTCGTCCACCTGCACCCGCATCGGCACGGTGTTGATGAGCAGCCCCACCATGTCGCGGGAGCCATCTACGGCACCGTAACGGCCGGAGCGGGTATTGCCAAAAACCACGTCTTTGCTGCGCGTATAGTGGCAGAGCAGCAGGCTCCACGCTGTTTGCAGCAGGGTGTTGAGGGTTACGCCTTGTTCCTGGGCAAAAGCCGTTAATTGCTCGGTTTGCTGGCGACTGAGCCAGAGGTCTTCGGGGGTGGTGGCTTGCTGGCTGGGTTCGGGGGTGCCGAAATTAACGGCCGTTACTGTCTCGAAACCCGCCAAGGTTTGCCGCCAATACGCTTCATTAGCCGCCAGGTTGCGTTGGCGCAGCCAGTGGACGTAGTTGGCAAAGGGGGCTGGCTCAGGCAAGTCGGGGGTTGTTCCGGCCAGAAGTGCTTCATAGGCAGTGAAGAGGTCGCGCAGGATGATGGTCATGGAACGGCCGTCTACCAAAATGTGGTGGACTGACCAAAGACATTTGAAATGGTTAGGCGCAAGCTGAATCAACGTCACGCGCAGCAGCGGTGGCCGGGTCATATCAAAGCCACGCCGCTGGTCTTCCTGACGAAACGCCTCCAGCTTTTCTTCCCACTGTTGTGGCTCAACCTGCTGCCAATCCTGCTGCTGTAGCTGGAAGGCAGCAGGTGCTGTCACGGTTTGCTGTGCTTCGGTCAGTTTTTCCCAAACAAATGCGGTGCGTAAAACTGGATGGTGCCGGATGACGACTTGCCACGCTTGCGCAAAAGCCTCTGCATTGATGGCATCTTTAATGGTGATGAGAAATTGCTGAATATCAACACCGCTGTTGGGTTTTGACAGCGTGTGGAGCAACATGCCTTGCTGGAGTGGGGTTAGGGGGTAGCGGGTCTCTATTTGCCTGTTTGTCATAAAAATCCCTCTTCTTCACCAAACCCTTTGTCTGGCAGCAGGCAAACTGAAGAAAGCGTGCTTGCTTTTTCACGCTGCGGCCGCAATCAAGAGTTTTGGCGTGTCTGTTCGTTCAGGTAAGTTGAAGCAGCTCCAAGGCTTCAGTGTGGTGGCAAAATTGTCTGTTAACTACTTCCCATTACATTTAATTGGTACTTTAGTACTAAAAGCAGTATAGAGAAGAAATGTTAAAAGAAGTATTACAGGCTAAACAGATTTTTAGACTTGTTGAGAAATGGGGTGGTTTCTGTATGTGTTTACAATTGGGCGTTTACAAAATAAGCGGGTAGAAAAACGAAATGCCTTTTCATGTCATTCCGAGGTCCTCCGAGGAATCTTTCTGCTTCTCTGAGGGGAAAGATTCCTCGCTCCGAAGACTCCGCTCGGAATGACATTTACCCGATTATTTTGTTAATCTACAAAAGTAAACGGCCAAACAGGAGTTGAGAAGACTGAATACAACTAAGGAACGAGGATGAAATAAGTTACGCAAGAAGTTCAACTTCTCAGAAGAAGTTGAACTTCTAAATGGGCAAGTTATTTAATTTCCATTCCTAATCTCTCAATCTCCCAGGCTCTGCTCTTGCCCGCTTAAATTGTTAATACCCAATAAAATGACTAACCAACGGGCTGCGGCGTTATCGGCAAATGGACGGATTCGGCCGGGGAGTGGGATGCAACAAGGTGTTGGAGGGTATGGGCGAGGTGCTGGCGCAGAGGTGCAATGTGGAAAAAGCCGGAGATGTGGCCTTGAGAAATGGTGTTGAGCTGGCAGTTGGCAAAGTGGTGCTGGTGGTTTTCATAGCGGAAGAAGAGGTCTTTTTCACCCAGCAGTGGATACACTTTGTCATTGCTGCACCGCTCAAAATAAGGGGAGAAGTCAAGCATTTGCTTTAACTCACGGCGCGATATGTCTATGGGGCGGCCAAACAGCTCGGCGATATCGAGCAGCACCTGAGCCAGATCGGGGGAGGAGAGCATGGGGATGACGGTGGCGGCACGCTGGAAAAGACCTTCGTAGAGCAGGCTGGTGATGCCGCCCCAACTGACACCGGCGAGGATGGTGTAGGGTGCGCCATTAGCCTCAAAATGGTTTTGCATGAGTTCTATAAGGCGCACTGAGCCGGCGAAGGTTTGGTAAATATGCAGCACGGAGGCCATGCTTTGCTCAAAGGGGGCGCGCCAATGGTCGTGGTAGGGTGCCTGAATGCAGACGGAGTGGACGGGGTAGGGATGGTTTTTGGGGAAAAGACGCTGCCAGGAGCCGTAATAGGGCATTTCGCTGAAGCCGTGATGGTAGATGAGCAGGGGGGCGTGGGGGTCTCGCGCCGGCCGAACGCGGACGTGGCAAGTAATGGGGCCAAGCATGGTGTTGAGCTGAATGGCATGTTCGCCAGGGGCGGAGAGGAGGTAGTCGGGGGTTTGGCTGAGATCAACGGCCGTTTGTGCCAGCACCGTTTCAAAAGCGGGTGTGTCTTGATAGGTTGTTTGCAGCGATTCCGGCACGCGCTGGTTCATGGTGTAGAGAACGAGTTTATCAAGCTGGCGAATGACGCTGTTGTTGAGTGATGAAAACATAGGTACCCCTTTGGCCGGGAAAAACGGCCGTTTTGCTCATCAAAATAGATTGTGCCACAACAAAGTGCTATTTGTTACCTTAGCACGGGAGCCGTCAAAAAGCTAATTTTCTTGGTGTGCGCTTATATCTGGTGTGGGCAATTCCCCGTGTTCATTCGCATATGTTTGTAGTTTGGAAAAACGGCCGTTTTCCCCGTATCTCCACACACAAAAATCCCACCCTGTCGCAAAAAACTGCCTACGGTATAATTCCCCCATGGCCGTTTTAACCATCAACAACATCGGACAATCATTTGGTGCCTTTGATCTGTTTCAAGGTGCCTCCGCCAGCATCCCCCACGATGGCAAAGTCGGGCTGGTGGGGCCAAACGGCGTGGGCAAAACCACGCTGCTGCTCATCGTTGCCGGCCGCACCACCCCCAGCAGCGGCACCATTCATTTGGCACGCGGCACCCGCCTCGGCTACCTGCCCCAGGATGCCTCGCTGGCGTTTGAAGGCAACGATCATACGGTTTACGACGAAATGCTGACCGTGTTTGCCGAGCTGCGCCGGGCGGAGAAGCAGCTTAGGGAGATGGAATTGGCAATGAGCAACGGCCGTTCCTCCCCCCAACTCCTTGAACAATACAGCAAACAGCAAGCCCAATTCGAGCAGGCCGGCGGCTACGACTACGAACTACGCATCAAACAAGTGCTAACTGGGCTAGGCTTCAGCGACGACAAATGTGCCATGCCCCTGCCCCACCTCAGCGGCGGCCAAAAAACCCGCGTCCTGCTCGCCAAGCTCCTGCTCGACAAACCTGACCTACTCATTCTCGACGAACCCACCAACCACCTTGATGTCGAAGCCATCGAATGGCTGGAAGGAACGCTCAAAGTGTGGGAAGGTGCGATCCTCATCGTCAGCCACGACCGCTACTTTCTCGACCGCGTGGTCAACACCATTTGGGAAATGAGCGCCGTTGGCATCGAAAGCTATCGCGGCAACTACACCGCCTATGTGCAGCAGCGCGAAGACCGCTGGCGGCAGCGGCTGCAAGCGTTTGCCGATTTCAAAGAGTACGCCGTCAAGGAAATGGATTTTATCCGGCGCAACATTGCCGGGCAGCGCACGCAAATGGCACAGGGCAAACTCAGCCGCCTGGCGCGGGAAGTGGAAGCAATTCGCGTGGGGGGGCTGGACGCGCTGGGCAAAATGCAGGGGCAAGGGTGGGCGCGTGCCGCCAGCGAGCTAGATTTGCGCCGCCCGGCCAGCACGGTCGCTGAACTGCAACAGCAACTTGATGCCTTGCCCCAGCCAACCCGCCCCCACACCCTTTCCATGCGGCTGCACCCCAGCCACCGCAGCGGCAACATCGTTCTGCGGGCGCAAAATTTGCAAATTGGCTATGCCGGGCATCCACCGCTCTTTGTGTCGGATGATATTCAGCTCAATCGGCTGCAAACGGCGGCACTAATCGGCCCAAATGGCACCGGCAAATCCACCTTTCTCCGCACCATTTTGCAGCAAATGCCGCCGCTGCAAGGGGAAATTTGGCTGGGAGCCAGCCTGAAGCTGGCCTACTTTGCCCAGGCACACGAAGCACTCAACCTGGACAACAGCGTGCTGGATGAGTTTTTGCGCCACCACCCGATGCTGGTTAGCGAAGCGCGAAGCTATCTGGCGCGGTTTTTGTTTCGTGGCGATGAGGTATATAACCAGGTGGCAACGTTGAGCGGTGGGGAGCGGGGGCGGCTGGCATTGGCGATTCTGGCGCTGGAGGACGGCAACTTTTTGCTGCTCGACGAGCCAACCAACCACTTGGATATTCCCTCGCAGGAGACGCTGCAAGAGGCGTTGGAGGCGTTTGATGGGACGGTGCTGCTGGTTACACATGATCGTTATTTGGTGGACAGGCTGGCTTCGCAAATTTGGGAGGTGAGAAACGGCCGTTTGCGTCTCTACAACGGCAGCTATCAGGAATATTTGGCCCAGCGTGAGGCAGAAACGGCGGTATTGAAGGCAGAAACGGCCGTTGTAAAATCCCCGGAACCAGACTCCGGCAGCAATGGCACCACCCTCAGCAAAAACGCCCAGCGGCAGCGTGCCGAAGCCATTGCCGCCGTCGAGGCCCAAATCGTCGCCGCCGAAGCGCGGATGGAGAGCTTGAGCGAAGCACTGCAAGCCGCCACCCAAGCCCAATCCTTTGACAAGATTCAAGAAATTAGCCTAGAATATGCCGCTACCGAAACCAGACTGGAACAGTTGATGACAAGCTGGGAGATGCTGCTGGATGGATAATCAACCGCCCAAACTAATCATTGGCCTTACAGGCAACATTGCCACGGGCAAATCGGCCGTTATGCGCCTGGCAGCCTCTCGCGGGGCGTTGACCATTGATGCCGACAAGGTGGTACACGATATTTTAGCCCACGACCCCAGTATGCAGGCGGCCATAGCCGTGGCCTTTGGCTCCCATGTACGCAAATCCAACGGCCAGATTGACCGTGCCGCCCTGGGGCAAATTGTGTTCAACGACTCTGAAGCCCTGCGCGATCTGGAGATGATGCTGCACCCGGCAGTGCGGATAGAAATTACCCGCCGCCTGCGCGAAAGCGATGCCCGCATTGTCATGATTGAGGCGATTAAGCTGCTGGAAGGTGGTCTGTCGCAAATGTGCCACCAGATTTGGGTAACGCGCTGTGCCCAGACGCTGCAAATTGACCGAATGCGGATTTGCCGAGGGATGGCACTGGAGGAAGCGGTGGCGCGGATTAAGGCACAGCCGCCGCAGGAAGAAAAGGTGGCGCAGGCCGATGTGGTAATTGACACAGGTGGGCTGATGCGCGACACGGAGCGGCAGTTTGATTTGGCGTGGCAGCGGCTGCCGTCGCCCGACAGCGTGGAGCCACGCGCCGTGCCAGATTTGCCGCCGCCGGTGGTGGTTCGGGCTATGGCTGAAACGCCCGCCACAGCCGCAGCCCCGCCCCCTCCACACATCGAACGGCCGAAAAATCTTGATGTGCGCCGCGCTCGCCCTTCCGACATCTCCTCCATCTTGCTGCTCATCCAAAAAGCCACCAGCGGCGCGGTCAGTATGAAGCGCGGCGATTTGCTGCTGGCCTTGGGCGAGCGCAGCTACTTCATCGGCCAAATTGGGGCGCAAATTAGTGCCATTATGGGCTGGGTGGTGGATGACATGGTGGGGCGCATTGACCAGATTTATTTGTATCCGCTGGACGAGGGAGTGGTGACAGGAACGGCCGTTTTGGAAGAAATCGAGCAATCCGCCCAAAACCACATCGCCGAACTCATCATCGCCGCCCTGCCCGACACCTCTTCCCCAGCCATTCATGAACTATTCCAGCAGCGTGGCTACCAGCCGCGCAGCAGCCTGCCGCAAAACCTGCCCCGCAACTGGCAAGCCGCCCTCGGCGAAGCCGAAGCCAATGCCGAGGAACAATTGTTTAAAGTGCTGCGACCAGAGCGAATCAGAACAAGATCGTAAGCGATTGGAGATAGATGAAGGTTAGCAATCTCCAATCTCCAATCTCTAATCCCTCAACATGAGGTATAGTTAGCATATGGATGCTGTTAAGAATTGGATCATCAACCACTCAAATTTAGCCGCCTGGATTGTTTTGGCACTGGGCATGAATATCTTGCTGGTTTTTGAGGCGCGGGATGTGGGGCTGCAAGGTAGCCAATGGTTTTGGCTCATTGTGGTGACAACCTTAGTCGCGGGTGCCTGTATCTGGATCATTAGCTGGGGCGATGACGAAGATGAGGGCGATTTGCTGGAAGAAGACGTTTAACCCTCATGTTTCCTCCCGATTTCTCTCGCCCCCCTATTGCTCTGGAAAACGCTGAAGCCCTGCGGCGCGTGTTGGGTGACTTGTTTGTGGTGCATGACACCACGCTCGACCGCCCGGAAGCGGGCTATGTGCGCTTTCGCGGCCATTTCTTGCAAGATCCAGCCGACTGTTTTCATGAATTACGGCGGCGGTTTGAGCAATTTGGTTTTACGCCGCTACTGCGGAAGGATGGGGATCAAACGGCCGTTATTGCCATGCCCTACGTCTTCAACCCACCCCCCTCCAACTGGGTCATCAACCTCGTCCTCTTTCTCGCCACCATTCTCACCACCCTCTTCATCGGCACCGGCTTTGAAGCCACCAGCGTGGATCAAATGTGGCAGCTCTGGCGCGGCTGGCCTTTCAGCCTTAGCATTTTGCTCATCCTCGGTGCCCACGAACTCGGCCACTACTTTGCCGCCCGCTACCATAAAGTTCCCGTCACCCTGCCTTACTTTATCCCCGTCCCCACCATTTTAGGCACGATGGGTGCTTTTATCCGGCTTAAAGCCCCTGTCCATAACCGCCGCGCCTTGCTGGATGTAGGCGTGGCTGGGCCTCTGGCGGGCATGGTTTTTGCCGTTCCCATCCTGCTTTACGGTCTTTACACCTCCCAAATTGGGCCAGTTATCACGGGCGGACTGCAAGAGGGCAACTCGCTGCTTTATATTGCCTTCAAATTTCTCGTGTTTGGGCGTTACTTACCAGCCAACGGTATTGATGTCCACATCACGTCGGTGGCGTTTGCCGGATGGGCGGGGCTGTTGGTTACGGGGTTGAATTTGCTGCCGGTAGGGCAGCTAGATGGGGGGCACGTGGCCTATGTGCTGTTTGGCGACCGTGCCAAACAGCTTTTTTGGCCGATTCTCATTGCTCTGGGGCTGTTGGCCGTGTTAACAGCCAACACCATGTGGGTGATCTGGATTGTCTTGCTTTACTTTTTGGGGCGCACCCACGCGCAGCCGCTGGATGATATTACTACTCTGGATCAAAGGCGCTGGCTGATTGCCGTCGGCACGCTGATCCTGTTCTTCCTCGTTTTTGTCCCCATTCCGCTGGTAGCAAATTGATTATCGTAGGACAATTTTACAAAATTGTCCTACTGCTTACTAAAACGATAGCCAATACCATGTTCCGTTAACAAATAGCGTGGTTGGCGGTGGTTTTTCTCCAGTTTTTGCCGCAATCGTGACAGGTAAACGTGGACATAATCGGTGCTGTCCTGATAATTTTGCCCCCACACATTTTCTAAAATTTGTGAATAGGTGACGACCCGGCCGGCGTTTTGTACCAGGTAGGACAACAGGCGAAATTCGGTTGACGTTAATTTGATTGGTTCGCCGTCAACCATGAGCCGCCGATCTTCCAGGTTGATTGACAGATAATCGTCTTTATAAACGGCCGTTTCTTTGCGTTCAGGCAGTTGCTTTTTGCTGCGTCGCAGCAGTGCCGCCACGCGGGAAATCAACACACGGCCGCTAAATGGCTTGCTGATAAAATCATCAGCACCACTGCTGAAGCCCTGGACAATGGATTCTTCGTCCTGTAGGGTTGTCAGCATGACAACGGGGGTGTCGGTTAACAGCCGGACGTGTTTGCACACGTCCCAGCCGTTCATGTCGGGCATCATCACATCAATGATGACCAAATCGGGGCGAACCGTATAGAGTTTGCGTAATCCACTTTGCCCGCCGGAGGCGGTATAGACGGTAGCTCCCGTTTCCGCCAGGATTAATCCAACGGCTTCGCAGAGGTTAGGGTCATCGTCAATGATCAGGATTTTGCGGTTGGATAGATTTTCGTTCATTTGTATGCTTCACGTAAGGATATTGTCTGTGGCGATTTGGTTTGTCTCCCTACACCAGAATCGCCCGCTTGTTTCGTTGCTCACTCAATCAAGAACCAATTTTTGGATAGTTTGAAGCATAACGGAAGAGTATTAAAAAAAACGTAACAATTAAATTATGGCTTGGCACGCTTGCAAGAAGTTGAACTTCTGCAAGAAGTTGAACTTCTAAATTGGGTTAAGATAGGGGCGCAAGAACTGGCCGGTGTAGGAGGTGGAAACGGCCGTTATTTCCTCCGGTGTCCCCACAGCCACAATTTCACCACCCCGGTTGCCACCCTCCGGCCCCATGTCAATGATGTGGTCGGCCACCTTGATGATGTCGAGGTTATGCTCAATAATGATTACCGTGTTGCCCTTGTCCACCAGCTTGTTCAGTGCCTCAATCAGCTTCGCCACGTCGTGTGAATGCAGCCCCACCGACGGCTCATCCAGAATATAGACCGTCCGCCCCGTGGCAATTTTTGACAGCTCCCGGCTTAACTTTACCCGCTGCGCCTCGCCGCCGCTCAGCGTCGGTGCTGGTTGCCCAAGCTGGATATAGCCCAGCCCCACATCCATCATCGTTTTCAGCTTGCGGCGAATGGTTGGCACATTTTCAAAAAACGTCAATGCCTCATCAATACTCAGGTCAAGCACCTGGGCAATGTTTAGCTCCTTGTAAGTTACTTGCAGCGTTTCCCGGTTGTACCGCGCCCCGTGACAAATATCGCACGGCACATAAATATCGGGCAAAAACTGCATTTCAATCCGGTTTTGCCCCTGCCCTTGGCACGCCTCGCACCGTCCCCCCTTAACATTAAAGCTAAAGCGCCCCGGCTGGTAGCCCCGTATTTTGCTGTCGGGCAGCCCGGCAAAGAGGTCGCGGATGGGGTTAAAGAGATTGGTGTAGGTGGCCGGGTTAGAGCGCGGTGTACGACCAATGGGGCTTTGGTCAATTTCAATCACCTTGTCCAAATGCTCCAGTCCCTCAATGGTCTCATGTTTGCCCGGCAGCACCTTAGATCCATAGAAATGCTGGTTGAGCCGCTTGCTCAGAATCTCGACCAAAAAGGAGCTTTTGCCGCTGCCGCTGACACCAGTAATGCAGACCAGCTTGCCCAGCGGAATGTGGATGTCTACATTTTTGAGGTTGTTTTCTTGCGCCCCCAGGACGCGCAAAAATTCGCCGGTGCCTGCACGCCGCTTTTTCGGCACGGGAATTTGCTTACGGCCACTGAGGTAGGCTCCAGTTAGCGACCGCTCCACCGCCATCACCTGTTCCGGTGTGCCTTCAGCCACCAGTTCGCCGCCGTTTAGCCCGGCTCCTGGCCCCAAGTCCACAATCCAGTCGGCAGATCGCATGGTGTCTTCGTCGTGTTCCACCACCAAAACGGTGTTGCCGAGGTCGCGCATCCCTTGCAGGGTGTGGATGAGGCGGGCGTTGTCACGCTGGTGCAGCCCAATGCTGGGTTCGTCCAGCACGTAGAGTACCCCCATGAGCTGGCTGCCGATTTGGGTGGCGAGGCGGATGCGCTGGGCTTCGCCGCCGCTGAGCGTGCCGGCCGTGCGGTCCAGCGTTAAATAATCCAGGCCGACGTTGATCATAAAGGAAAGGCGTTCACAAATTTCCTTGAGGATGGGTTTGGCAATCATTTGCTGGCGGTGGGAGAGGGGAGAACGGCCGTTTCTCAGCCCATCGGCCCACGGCAGCACCTCCTGCACCGGTTTGCGCGTTAACCCATCAATCGTCATCCCGTCAATGCTCACTGCCCGCGCAATCGGGTTCAGGCGGCTGCCATCACAGGTGCGGCACGGCAGATCCACCATAAACTCTTCCAGCTTCTCGCGCACATAGTCCGACGTAGACTCCCGGTGCCGCCGCGCCAGGTTGTTGATCACCCCCTCATACTGCGTGCGATACTGCCGCTGATCCCCCTGCCGATTGGTGTACGACACTGTGACCGTCTCTTCGCCGCTGCCGTAGAGCAAAATGTGCATTTGGGCGGGGGTTAGCTGCCTGACGGCGACATCGGTAGGAATGTGAAAATGAACGGCCGTTGCCTTCAACAACTGCCAGTAATACCCCGCCTTGTCATCCGTCGGCCACCCCGTAATCGCCCCCTCCGCCAGCGTCAAATCCTTGTTTGGCACAATCAGGTCGGGGTCAAACTCCTTCTTTGTCCCCAACCCCTGGCAGTCAGGGCAGGCTCCGTGTGGGCTGTTAAAACTAAAGGTGCGCGGCTCAATTTCCGGGATGCTGGTGCCATCATAGGGGCAGTAAAGATGCTCAGAGTAGAGGTGATCCGTGGGGTTGTCGCGGTTGGTCACATCGTTGATGATGACAATCCCCTGCCCCAGCCGCAGTGCCGTTTCGATGGAGTCAGTCAGGCGGGAGCGGTCGGCGCGGGCTTCTTCGCTTTGGTCATCTGGCTTGTAGCGAATAATGAGCCGGTCTACCACAATCTCAATACTGTGGTTTTTATACCGATCCAGCTCAATTTCCTCATCCACCTGGCGCAGTTCGCCATTGACGCGCACGCGCACAAACCCCTGCTTGCGGATGTCGTCAAACACACCCTGGTGCTGCCCTTTGCGGTCTTTGATGATCGGAGCCAGCACCTGAATGCGGCTGCGTTCAGGCATGGACATCACGCTTTCCACAATTTGTTCGGCCGACTGTGGGCTAACGGGGCGGCCACATTCGGGACAGTGGGGAGTTCCGGCGCGGGCATAGAGCAGCCGCAAATAGTCGTAAATTTCGGTGACGGTGCCAACGGTGGAGCGCGGGTTGTGGCTAACCCCTTTTTGGTCAATGGAAACGGCCGGGCTTAGCCCTTCGATTTGGTCAACGTCGGGTTTTTCCATCTGCCCCAAAAATTGGCGGGCATAGGCGGAGAGGCTTTCAACATAGCGGCGCTGCCCTTCGGCAAAGATGGTGTCGAAGGCGAGTGAAGATTTGCCGGAGCCGGAGAGTCCGGTGATCACGACGAGTTTGTCGCGGGGGATTTCTACGTCTATGTTTTTGAGGTTGTGTTCGCGTGCGCCGCGAACGATGATTTTATCAAGAGACATGCAGTTTTCCTGTTTATACAACATTCGTTCTAATCGCAACCGACTATTCTAGCATGAGAAACGGCCGTTTGCCATGTGGAGACGAAAAATTTGGCGGTTTCCCAGAAATACAGAGAAAAATCGGCATGGTTCAAGTTCGCTTTACAAATTGTAGAACGATTTTGCAAAATCGTTCTACACGTGGAGCCAAGCCGCATCCCCTACCAAACGATCCTCTCACGCTTTAGCCCACTCAATGGTAGAATAGCTGCATGAAACGGTATCCTATTCCGGCAGAGGAAACGCGGGTGGAAATTAAGGTCAAGAACTCCCGCTTTATTGCTACGGCCGCGCCTGTCTTTAGCGTAGACGAGGCCAGGGCGTTTGTGGCGCGGGTAAAGGCGGAATTTGCCGATGCTTCCCATAATGTCCCCGCCTACCAGGTGGGGTTTGGCGCGGCGGTAACGGCACATTGCAGTGACGATGGTGAGCCGGCCGGTACGGCCGGCCGACCTGCGCTGGCGGTAGTACAGGGGAGCGGGCTGGGGGATATTGCCGTGGTGGTGACGCGCTATTTTGGCGGCACCAAGCTGGGGACGGGGGGGCTGGTGCGGGCGTATGGCGACGCGGTGAAGGCGGTGCTGGATGTGCTGCCCCGCGCCGAAAAAGTGCCAACCTACACGGTGCTGATGACCATCCCCTACAGCTATGTGGAGCGGCTGCGGCTGCTGGTGGCGGAGCATAACGGCCGTTTACTGGAAGAAGCCTTTGCCGCTAACGTAGATGTATTGGCTCAATTCACCACCGAACGCTTCCCTGCCTTTCAAGCCGCTCTAATAGAACTCTCGCACGGCTCACTCACGGCCGAAATTGTGGAAACCAACGAAGAAACCATCATGCCTATCGGCTCTTTTGAGGCCTCATGATTCATCAACTGTTGACCTATCTAGACCCACGTCGCAGCCTGCGGGCGCAAATTGGGCTGGTTTCGGGTGGGTTAACCATCTTGCTGGTGCTGCTTATCAGCCTAACGGCCGAATTTTGGCAGCAATATGTTATTTGGGTGAGCCTGGGGCTGGGGCTACTGTTTGTGGTGGTGGGGTGGGCAGCGGCCGGCCGCATTGCCAAACCACTGATGCTCATTGCTCAACGTGCCAATGAAATTATCTCGGCTACGGAGCCAACCTACCTGCCGGTGTACACAGGGCAAAATGAGGTAGCGGTGCTGTCACAATCGTTGGCGCAGTTGGTGACTGATTTAACCGAAGCGAAGGCCGAGTTGGAGGGACGGGTGCTGGCGCACACAGACCAGTTAACGGTGCTGTATGATGTGCTGGCAATTGCTGGCGATATGGGGAGCCTTAACATGGTGTTGACCCATTCGCTGGAGCGGGTATTAACGGCCGTTTCCGCCCACGCTGGCACCATTCATCTGCTTAACAAAAACGGCGAACAGTTTGACCTGCTTGCCACTTACAACATTTCTGGCCTCAGCGGCGATTTTCTGGATCAGCTACCTGTTGGCGACCCGCTCTTGTCCGCCATCTTGGAAGCTGGCGAACCCACGCTCATTACTAATCTACCCGCCGATTCGCGCAGCAGCCACCTGGCGACCGCCATCGGCCACTGCATGTTCCTGGGTGTACCAATGCAGCAAGGGGGGCAGGCCATTGGGGCGCTCGGCATTATTGGCGATGATTTATCGGCTATTTCGGGCGAAGAAATGGGGTTGCTCAAGTCGCTGGCGGATCAATTGGTGCTGGTGGTGGAAAACCACCGGCTGCGCCAGCAAGCGCAGCGGCTGGCCGTTATTGAGGAGCGCAACCGGCTGGCGCGAGAGCTGCATGATTCAGTGACGCAATCGCTATACAGTTTGACGCTGTTTGCCGGGGTGGCGCAGCGTCTGGTGCAAACGGGGCGCACGCAGGATGTTACCGGTTATATTACCGAGATGAGCGAGGCTGCGCAGCAGGCGTTGAAAGAGATGCGCCTGTTGGTACACAAGCTGCGCCCGCCCATGCTGGAGCAGGTTGGGTTGGTGCGGGCTTTGCAAAACCGGCTGAATGCGGTAGAGGTGCGGGCGGGGATTAAAACACATTTGGATGTGGCGCACGATCTCGATTTGCCGCCGGAGTTGGAGGAGGTTGTGTACCAGATAGCGCAAGAGGCGTTGAATAATGCGCTGAAACATGCACGGGCCACGGAGGTGGCGGTGGAGATTGTGCAGGAGCAAGACGGGATGGTTTGTCTGTGGGTGCGTGATAATGGGCAAGGGTTTGATTGGAAAACGGCCGTTTCTGACGGCGGTCTGGGGCTAACCAGTATGCGCGAACGAGTAGAAGCCGTCGGTGGCACCATCACCTTTGATTCTAACGCCGGGCAAGGAACGACAATAGCCGTTAGCCTGTACCCATCCAGGTCATAACGTCACCTGGCAAGTTCTGTTGGCAAACGCGACCTGCCACCTGCTACTTGTAACCACGGAACAAAATATCAGTTTACGACCGTTAGCAGGATAAAATAAGGACAGTCAATGAGCGAAAAAATTCGGATTGTGCTGGCTGATGACCATGATGTGGTGCGGCGTGGGCTGCAGGCTTTAATTGGCATCGAGCCAGATATGGACATTGTGGCGATTGGGGGAAATGGGCTGGAAGCGGTACAAAAAGTACGCGAAACGAACCCGGATGTGGTGCTGCTGGATGTGCAGATGCCGCATAAAAATGGCATTGAAGCCATTGCCGACATCAAGCAGTTTAACCCGGCCATTCGCATTTTGATGCTGACGAGCTTTGGCGACGACGACATGGTTTTTGCTGCCATCAAGGCTGGAGCGCTGGGCTATTTGCTCAAGGATTCATCGCCGGAGGAACTGCTGCAAGCGATTCGCAATGTGTATCGGGGGCGTTCTTCGCTTCATCCCGACATTGCCCTAAAGGTGATTCAGGAGCTAAACAAACCGGTTCCGGCGACTCACCCGCTGACCGAAGAGCCGCTGACGGAGCGGGAGGTGGAGGTGCTGCAACTGGTAGCACGGGGGTTTTCTAATAATGACATTGCTGAAAAGCTGGTGGTAAGTGAGCGCACGGTGCGAACCCACATTAGCAATATCCTGGGTAAGCTGCATTTGGCAAACCGTACCCAGGCGGCACTGTACGCGCTGCGCGAGGGGATTGCCTCGTTGGATGATGAAGCGTAGGCTGGGATTGTTGATGAACCTACAGCAAATGACGTAGACATTTGGTTGGCAAATCGGTCTTTTGTTGGAGCAGGTTTTCGCCGTTCTGCCCATGCCTCGCTGTGGTCTTTTTTTTACAATCCAAGCTATGGCAGAACCGATCAAAATTTTGATTGTGGATGATTATGCGGTGGTACGGGCGGGTCTGCGGGCGCTGATCGAACTGGAACCAGATATGGTGGTGGTTGGTGAGGCGAACGGGGGGGTAACGGCCGTTTCTCAAACCCGCACCCTTTTGCCTGATGTCGTGATTATGGATTTGGTGATGCCAGAGGGGGATGGCTTAACGGCCGTTCGTGCCATTCGCCGTGAAAAACTCCCAGCCCGCATCCTCGTCCTTACCGATTTTAACGACGACGACCACGTAATGGCTGCTATGGGCGAAAATGTAGATGGCTACTTGCTAAAAGATGCCGCTTCCGACGGCGTTGTGGACGCCATTCGCAGCATTTACCGGGGCAAAATCGTCTTGCATCCGGCCATCGCCCAAATCGTCCTGTTTGCCGCAGAGAAAACAGTCAACCCCTCCAAAGCAACGATTCATGCGCTGACCCCGCGTGAAACTGACGTGTTGCGGCTGGTTGCCAAAGGCTTTACCAACCAAAGCATTGGGGAAAATTTAGGTATTGATGAGCGCACCGTGCGCTTGCATGTCACCCACATTCTGCATAAGCTACAATTAGAGAACCGCACCCAGGCCGCCCTTTATGCACTGCGAAACGGGCTTGCCAGCTTGCGCTAATTCAATAATAAAATGAAGCTGTAGCCGAGGATCCCAATCCTCGCTCTTGTTGTCTGGCCTGGGAGAGCGAGGATTGGAATCCTCGGCTACATTTATTCTTTTAAAGAGGTTTTTTTCTATGTCTCATTCAAACGATATTGTGACCGTTGATGTCATGGTTGAAATTCCCAAGGGAAGCCGCAATAAGTATGAATATGACCCGGCTAAGGGCATGATTCGCTTTGACCGAATGCTCTTTTCGGCCGTACATTACCCCAGTGATTATGGCTTCATTCTGGACACGCTGGGTGGGGATGGTGACCCGCTGGATGCGCTGGTGCTGCTGTGGGAGCCAACGTTTCCTGGCTGTCTAATTGAGGCCAAGCCGGTTGGGTTGTTTAAAATGCGGGATGAAAAGGGGGAAGATGAGAAGATTCTCTGTGTGCCGGTGGGCGACCCATACTGGAACAAGATTGAGACCCTGAATCAGGTTCCGGCGCATTTGCTCACCGAAATTTCCTACTTTTTTGCTACTTACAAGGATTTGGAAGAGAAGAAGGTAGGGGTGGATGGCTGGGCTGACCGGGAAACGGCCGTTGAGATCATTCGTGAGGCGCGACAGCGGTTTTTGTATAGCCAGGCAACACCATGAAACAATGGCTCCTCCTGGTGTGTGGGGTGGTGCTTGGTGGCTGGGTGGTTGGCTGTAGTGGGCAGCCAACCAGCTACATCATGATTTGGCACGGCTGGAGCGAGGCAGAAACGGCCGTTTTAACTCAATCCCTTACCCTCTTTGCCGATATTCATCCTGAGATCAAAGTCGTAGCCGTTGCCATTCCTGACGACGCGCTGCAAACCCGATACACCAACGCTGCTGCCAGCGGTCTGGGACCAGACATTCTCATTGGCACCAGCGACTGGCTCACCACCCTCCAGGCGGCCAATCTTGTGCGCCCCATTGCCGAAGACAGCACCAGCGGCAACATCTATCTCAAGAGTGCGCTTGATGCTCTGACCATTGACGGCCAACTGTATGGCATTCCCTTGTCGCTGCAAACGGCTGCCCTGTATTACAACACAAACCTGGTTGACACTCCGCCCAAAAGCCTGGAAGATCTGCTGGCTGAAGCAGAAGCGGGCAAGTTGGTTGCCCTCGGCACGCAATTTGAACGTGCCTTTTGGGGGGTTCAGGGGTTTGGGCAAAATGTGTTTGCCCCGGCCACAGAGGGAATGGAGGTGGAACCTTATCTCTCTTTGGTCAAGTGGCTGGTCTGGCTTAAAACAGCGCAGGAAGTGCCAAACATTATTATGGGGCGCGACGGGGTTGCTTTGCGCCAGCTTTTTGCCGAAGGGCGGGCAGTATATTATGTTGGCTTTCCCGAAGATTTGGCTTTGCTTGAGGAGAGCTTGGGGAAAACGGCCGTTGGTGTGGCTGTGCTGCCCTTAGGCCCTGATGGCCCCGCCGGCCCTGTGCTGCATGTTGAGGGGCTGCTGTTTAACCCGCATTCAACCGCCGACCAGTTTCAGGCGGCTCTGGTTTTGGGGCGTTTTTTGACTAATGAGGAGCAGGGGGCGGTGCTGATGCGGGAAACGCAGCGGGTGCCGGCTAACCGTCAGGTGCGGGTTAACCGGCAAACAAATCCGGTTGTGTGGGGGTTTTCGCAGCAGGCAAGAACGGCCGTTATTCCCCCCCCATCACCCGACTGGCACACTATTGCGGCGGCGGGTGATGAGGTGTACACTGCTGTGCTGGCCGGAGAAATGGAGGCGGGAACGGCCGTTTGTGAATTTATGACCACCATTCAGCAGAAACCGGCAACCTGTGAATAACCATGACTGATGATCGTCTGCAAAGTCTGATAGCCCAGCTAGAAACCGTCCTCATCCTGCTGGCTCGCCCTGTTGTCCAACGCCAACTGTTTGCCATAGCCCTCATCGTCATCACCACCTGGTTTTTGCTAGAGCGTCGCCGCCGCACAGCGGGCGGCGACCTGGCAACACCTGGGTGGCGGCAAAGCGTTTCGCTGCTTTACCTGCCCCTGCTTTATATCCTGTTTATTTATTTGGCAACGGCCGCTTTTTCCCTGCTCAACTGGCCGTCCGGGCTGCTAAAAGACTCGCTCACCTTTTTCTACATTCTGCTGCTCTATCGTCTTGCCCTCTTTTGCCTGACGCTGTGGGCGGGTAAGGCCACCATTATGCCATACCAACAGCGGCTCTTTGTGCCGCTGCTTTTGTGGTTTGTGCTGCAAAACCTGCTCAACCGCTTTATCAATCTGGACACATTGGCGCAAATTGAACTGCTGACGCTGTTTAATGTGCCAATTACGCTAGGTGGCTTGTTAACGGCCGTTGCTTTGCTTTATCTCTTTGTTGCGCTGGCCTGGGCCACCCAAAGTAGCCTTCAGCACAGCCTGGCACGCCGCACCGGGGCCGACCCCGGTGTTGTCCACGCCATCGTCACCACCGGGCGCTATAGCTTGATTGCCACCGGCTTTCTGCTAATGCTGAACACTCTGGGGCTGGATCTCTCAACGTTTGCCCTTATCGGTGGTGGGCTGTCGGTTGGCATTGGCTTTGGCTTGCAGCAAATCGTTGCTAACTTTATTAGTGGGATTTTGCTGCTGTTCGAGCAATCACTTCGCCCCGGCGATGTCATTGAAATTAATGACCAGCTTGGCACGGTGGAAAAGCTGAGTGTACGGGCGACGGTGGTACGCACCAACGATAACATTGAGATGATCATTCCCAATGAGCAGTTTTTGACCAACTCTGTCACTACCTATACCAAAACCAGCCGACTGGTACGCATTTCCGTCCAACTGGGGGTTGGCTATGACAGTGACCCGCATTTGGTGCGGCGGGTTTTGCTGGAAACGGCCGTTCTGCATGAACTCGTCGAACAAAACCCCGCCCCCGCTGTTTTTCTAACCGCCTTTGGCGACTCCAGCCTCAACTTTCGCCTGGCCGTCTGGACACGCCAGCCCCGGCAAATTCCCCGCATTCGCAGCGACCTTTTCTTTCTCATCTGGGATGCTTTCCAGCAGCACAACATCACCATCCCCTTTCCGCAGCGCGACCTCAATTTGGGCAGCGGCTGGGAGCCATTTTTGCCGCCATCGGCTGAATAGGTGTTTTTCTGCTCCGAAATGGAGGCAGATATACAACATTTGTACTAGACAAATTAGACAGATTACCGATGCCGCACAATTGCCCTTCGCTAAAATAACCAGGATCGAGAAACCATACAAATACGCCAGATGATCGCATTGCCCCTCACTGACGGATGAAGGAAGTTTTGATAATGTTATCTTACCCTAAATTAAAGCGGTTCCTCATTGGTGAACCGTTTCCCACACGAGCCGATATCCACGAACGATTAGACAAGGTGCGTGCCTTAGCCATCTTTGCTTCTGACCCCATCAGCAGCAATGCTTACGCGACCGAGGCGATCATGAGCGTGCTGGTGCTGCTTGGCACCCAGGCGTTGCGGCTAACGCTGCCCATTGCTCTGGGCATCATGACCCTGGTGTTGCTGGTGGTACTTAGCTATATCCAAACCATTTTGCATTATCCCGATGGTGGCGGTGCTTATACGGTGACCAAGGACAATATGGGAATTACACCGGCGTTGTTTGCAGCGGCGGCGCTGCTCATTGATTATATTCTGACGGTATCGGTATCGGTGTCGGCCGGGATTCGTGCGATTACTTCGGCGGTTCCGGCACTGCTACCATACACGGTCGTGCTGGCAATTCTGGCGATTGTACTGCTGACCTGGGTCAATTTGCGCGGTGTTCGTGAAAGTGGCTCCATTTTTGCCCTGCCAACTTATGCCTTCGTTGGTGGCGTGCTGGTGACGATTGGTTGGGGGATGTTGCGCTGGCTAGGTATTGCGGGCGAACCATTGGTTGAGGTACAAACGGCCGTTTCCACCGCCGAAGCCGTTCAACCCGTCACCCAATTCCTCTTCATTTGGTTGGTGCTGCGAGCCTTTGCGGCCGGCTGTACCGCCCTCACCGGCATCGAAGCCATCAGCAACGGGGTGCAGGCATTCCAACCCCCCGAATCCAAAAACGCCGCCAAGACAATGGTTGCGATGGGGTTAATCGCCATGTCGCTCTTCCTCGGCATCACCTTCCTCACCACCCGGCTGCACCTGATCCCGGTTGAAGAAGGCGAAAGCATTTTGTCGCAAATGACACGTGCCATTACGGGGGGCGGATTCCTGTACTACTGGGTGCAATTTTTCACCATGATGATTTTGGTTTTGGCGGCGAACACTGGCTATCAGGACTTCCCCCGCCTCTCCTCATTCCTGGCGCGTGACGGCTTTATGCCGCGCTGGATGCAAAACCGGGGCGACCGTTTGGTCTACAACGCCGGCATCGTGGTATTGGCCGTCATTTCTTCCCTCCTTGTCCTGATCTTCAAAGCCGATGAAATTAGTATGCTGCCACTTTATGCCCTGGGTGTTATGCTCAGCTTTACGTTGTCGCAAACATCTATGGCGCGGCTGATGGGGCGCATTGCCCATTTGAAACCAGGCGAAATGATGGAAACGCACGTGACGACAATTCATTATGAGAAGGGGGTGTGGTGGAAACGGCTGCTGAACGGTTTGGGAGCCATTGTCACTGGCATTGTTCTGCTTGTTCTTGTTGTCACCAAATTTACCGAAGGGGCCTGGGTGGTCGTTATTGCCATACCCTTGTTGGTGCTTATGTTCCGCGCCATCAATAACCACTATGCTGCTGTTGCCAAAACGCTTAGTACCCGCGATTTTGCAACTAACCAGATGCTGGAAATTGCTGATGTTGCTATCGTACCCATTGGTGATATGCACCGGGGTACGTTACGTGCTTTGGGCTATGCCCAGCGGCTTTCAAACAATGTGCGTGCCGTTTGTATTTGCACCAGCGAAGAAATGCGTGAAGCGGTGCAGCGTCGCTGGGATCGCTTTTTTGAAATCCATCAGGATATTGAACTGGTTCTGATTGATTATGAGTACCGTGATATTTTGACGCCGCTGGTTGACTATATTCAGCAGGTGAGCGATCAGGAGTATCCGGGATTGCTGACATCTGTTGTGATTCCTGAGTTTGTGGCTGATACGATACCGGCCCAGATTTTACATAACCAAACGGCCGTTGTGCTGCGCCACCGCCTGCGCCGCTCTGAAAACATTGTCCTCATTGACGTTCCTTTCCAGGTACATGGCTAAAAAAGGGGACGAACGGCCGTATTTTACGGCCGTTTGTCCCCTTTTCGGGTCATGCCCACTTGCCCAAAATTTGATATAGTGGATAACTGTATGCAACTCAACAAGGAGAAGCCATTCGTAAACAAACACATTCATGTTTCCTAAACAGTTAGCCGGCAAACTGATATCTCCGCAGGCCAGCCGCAAATTCGGCACCTTTGATGGCGTTTTTCTACCCACCCTGCTCACCATTTTGGGTGCTGTCATGTATCTCCGCACCGGTTGGGTTGTGGGGAATGCTGGGCTTATTGGTGCCATTCTCATCATTACCCTCGCTAATTTAATCACGTTTTGTACAGGCCTTTCTATCTCCTCCGTTGCCACCAACATTCGCGTTGGTGCTGGTGGCTCCTTCTCCATCATCTCCCAATCGCTCGGCCTTGAAGTCGGCGGCAGCGTCAACCTCCCTTACTATCTTGCCCAGGCCATTTCGGTTGCCTTCTACATTTTTGCCTTTACTGAAGGCTGGCTCTCCATTTTTCCCAACCACCCCGCCGTTCTCGTTCTCTTTCTCGCTTATGCCACCTGTTTTGGCATTGCCTTCATTAGCGTGGGGCTGGCCGCCCGCATTCGCTATCCCATCCTGTTTATCATTGCATTCTCGCTCTTTTCCATTTTGCTTGGCAGCTCTCCCAGCTATGGCAACCCTGGTGCCATTTACACCCCCGAAATATGGGGCAAGTTTCCCGCTGGCAACTTTTGGGTTGTCTTTGCTGTCTTCTTTCCGGCCGTTACCGGCGTTTTGGCTGGGGTCAACCTCTCTGGCACGCTGGAAAAGCCGCGCCGCAGCATTCCCACTGGCACCATAGCGGCCATTATGGTCAGCTATGTGGTCTATATTTCCCTCGCCTATTGGACATCACGGGTGGCGACGCCGGCCGAACTCATCAACAATTTTACGGTAATGGTGGAGAAGGCGGCGTTTGGCTGGGCGATTCAGGCGGGCATTTTGGCGGCTACGTTTTCGGCAGCGCTAAATTCGCTGGTGGGGGCTCCGCGTATTTTGCAGGCGATGGCGCAGCATGATGTGGTGCCGTTTGGGAACTTTTTGGCACAGGAAACGGCCGTTGGTGAACCCCATAACGCCATGTATATCACCGGAGCCATCGGCATTGCTACCCTGCTCTTTGGGCTTGGAGGCAACGGGCTTAACAAGATTGCCCCCCTCATGACCATGTTTTTCCTCATCACCTATGCCGTTCTCAACGGCGTGGTGCTGCTGGAACAATCGCTCAAGCTCACCAGCTTTCGCCCCAGCCTTCGCATTTCCCGCTTTGTTTCCCTGACGGGTCTGGTGGGGGCAATCATTGCCATGCTGCTCATCAACCCGCTGTTTAGCCTGGTGGCGTTTGTGGTAACTTTCTTGCTCTACGAATATCTTTCACTGCGCCACTTGGAAGCACCCTGGAGCGATGTTCGCAGTGGTATGTTTATCAATGTGGCAGAATGGGCGGCCAAGCGGGTTCTGAGCTTGCCGCAAGGGCAAGACCGCGCCTGGAAGCCTAGCCTGCTGGTGCCTGTGCGGGGAACGGCCGCTTTGCGCTACAGCTACCGTTTTCTCAATGCCATTACCCGCCCCAACGGCACCATCCACATCCTGGGCTGCTATGAAAACGGCCGTCGGGATGAAATAAAAGGCATTCTGGCCTTTGAGAACGCCTTTGCCAACGACGGGGTTTTTGCTCGTGTTGCCCTGGTCGAGGTTCGCAGCTTGCGCTACACCCTCCAAACAGCAATGGAGGTGTTCACCAGTGCCTTTTTCCGTCCCAACATCCTCTTCATGCCTATTCTGCCGGACACGGATCCAGAAAAACTTCAATTCATTTTAGATCGCGCCGCCGAAAACGAAATGGCAGCCGTTCTTTACCTCGACAACCCCAACACCGCCCTGGGGCGCGAAAAAGTAATCAATGTGTGGATTCGGGAACAAAGCCCGCAATGGGAAGTTGGTCTACGCCTTACCAACCTGGATCTCACCCTTCTGCTGGCTTTTCAATTGGCGCGAAACTGGCATGGTCAAATCAACCTTATCACCGTTGTCCATGATGAAGCAGAGAAAGCCAATGGCGAACATTTTATGAGCCAACTCATTGAATACGGCCGTATGCCCAAAAACACCAACGCCATTGTAGCTGTTAATACCTTTGCTTCCTATTTACCCCATGCCCCACAAGCCGATTTGAACATTTTTGGGCTACAGGAACGGGCCGACGTTGAATTCGCCCGGCAAATGACTGTTGCAACTGATTCATCCTGTGTTTTTGTCCGTGATTCTGGAAATGAAAGTGCGCTCGCGTGAGTGATTTTACGCTTCCTAAACTCCATATATGCAGGAAAAAAGATGAACCACACGACTGGTCCTCAAATAACGAATGCTAATGAACCCGATTTGGAACATTTATGGCAATTTGCCGGTCAAGGTCTGCGTAGCAGTGATTTCAACACTGCAATGGTGCATTTTTATCGCGGTGAGCTAACCCGCTCTAATGTTTGGCGCCAACGCCTGGACAACACCACCAACTGGGCGGTCATTACAACGGGTGCAGCCCTCACCTTTGCCTTTGGCTCAGCCGATAACCCCTCAATTGTCTTGCTCATCAACACCTTGCTTGTGCTGCTTTTCCTGTTTATGGAAGCCCGCCGCTACCGTTATTATGAACTTTGGACGAATAGGGTACGCATTCTGGAGCGGAATTTTTTTGCGGGTCTTCTTTCTCCCCCATTCTTACCCCATTCAGACTGGGCTGATCAGTTGACCGACAGCCTCAACCATCCGCGTTTTCCCATCTCGTTGCTAGAGGCATTCGGCCGGCGCTATCGGCGAAACTACGCGCCCATCTTCTTGATTCTAGCCCTGGCCTGGATAGCAAAAACATATTTGCACCCTACCAATGCCCTTACATTCTCCCATTTTTTGCAGCGGGCAACCATTGGCCCCCTTCCTGGCACAGTCGTATTGATCGTTGGGATTGTCATTCACGTCGCATTGATTGGCGTTGGCCTTTTCACTGTTTCCATGCAAGCCTCCACAGGTGAAGTGTTTAGCGATACTACCGGTAAGCTGGCACGTCTGCTGCATATGTTTCGCCTGGCAACGGCCGAGGCCCTTGAAACCGAGCTGCCACGCCTGGTACGTACAGACACACGCAAACAGCTTGTCTACATCATTTCTGATGCCGTTGAAGCCATTGGTCACGCACTCCTGGAAGACCTGCACCGTGGTGTAACACTTTTGCATGGTACAGGAATGTATACCGGTAAAGAACACGGCGTATTGATGTGTGCGTTGGAGGCAAGACAAGTGGCTGACTTAAAAAAAGTAGTGCTAGGTATTGATCCTCAAGCCTTTGTAATCATTATGCCAGTGCAGGGTGTCCACGGCATAGGTTTCCAGCCATTGGAAGCATGACATGGTAGGAGCAGGAGCTTTTATCTACGTCAAATGTTATAGATAAAATCCATCATACCGCCGATCTAGTCACTTTGGTTCATCTGTATGATCTTGTGCATCCTGGGCACAAGCAATTTAACTCATGTGTCTAACAGGGTTTTGCCGCCCCTACTGTAGGATAGCAACATAATTCTCAAGACCAAGAGAGGAGAACATTCATGGCAACAAAAAGTTTGACAACCCTTTGCCCAAATTGTGACGAAGAAATAAGGTTCCGTCAGCAGCCAAAGCTGCACGATGCCGTTACTTGCCATCATTGTGAGGATGTTTTTGAGGTAATACGTATATCACCTATCGTTCTTGACTGGCCCGAAGAAGATTTTGACGATTATGAATATGAGGACGATGAAGAATGGGACTATGAAGATGGTGATGATTACGATGATGGAGATTACGACGATTAGCTTTTTGTATTGTTGTTAGGCCAGAAGGGGAAATTGCCGTGAGCATAGCCATTTCCCCTTCTTTGGTTTGTGTGTGGTGGCTTAAGCTACCACACGATATAGTCCCCGAAAGAAAGCACCCCCCTGGATTCAGGCTTAGACAAACAATGGCTCTAATACCACCCTTGCAATCGCGGCATCCGCTTCTGCTTGAGTTTGTGCCTCATAGCGGCTGGCCGCATCCAGCACCTTCGGCAGAATATAGATGTCGCCAACTGTGTTGAGAAATACGTTAGGCCGTGTAAAGACCCAATGCACAGCGCGATCAATATCTTCCTGGTCATGCAGCGGCTCATACCAAGTGGCATCGGTGCGGGTTTTATCGCCCCATGGCCCCCGTGTAATGGCTTTGATGGTTTGCACAGCCACTTGGTGTTCATGGCAGGTAGCGACTACCTGCTCAAAGTCAGATGCGTATTGCGGGTTTTGCATCATCGCATAGTTGTAGGGTAACAGAATAGAGGCAAAGGGAAAGGCAGCCAGGCTTTTGCTGTGCATGGCGGCGATGTGGGTTCCATGACCGGTCACCCCAACAAAACGCACCAACCCTTGTTCCTGTGCTTCAACGGCCGCTTTTAACGCTCCATCCTCCCCCATCGTCATTTCCCACTCATCCTGGGCACCCAGGTTGTGCAGCTGTAGCAAATCCACCGAATCCACCCGCATCCGCTCCAGCGAACGGTGAATTTCCTCTTTTGCCCTGGCATAGCTGCGCTCACCCGTTTTTGTCGCCAGGAAAAAATCACCCCGATGCTGCGCCATCCACGGCCCAATCCGCAGCTCCGCATCCCCATAGCTGGCGGCTGTGTCAATGTGATTAACCCCATATTCCAGCAGCAAATCCAGCGTGCGGTCTGCTTCCGCCTGGGTTACACTGCCCAATGCCGCCGCACCAAAAATGGTGCGGGTGCTCATATGGCCTGTCTTGCCAAAAGGAATTTTTTGAATCATTTTATACCGTCCTCAAATGAGGTAGGTATAACACGTAGTTTTGAGGCACGCCTCAAAACTACGTGTTATACAAATAACTGTAAAATTTTGTCTAGTCTCGCTACCGTTCGTTCGCGGCCTAGTGCCAAAATGGACTCAAACAGCGGTGGTGATACCTGCTGCCCTGTCACCGCAAACCGCATTTTGCCCAAAAACGGGCCAGCCTTGCCGGTAGTCGTGTGCTTTTCACCAATTTCCGTCAGCCCGCTGCTCAACTGCTCGGCCGTAAATGGTTCAACCGTGGCGATGAAGTCACGGGTGGCGACAAAGGCCGACTGTGCCAGCGGCAGCGGCATTTGCTTGGCATGGATCAACACATCGGTGCTTTCTGGCAGCGGTGCCTCTACAAAGAGAAAGCGTAGAAAATCAGCTGCTTCGGTAAACCGCTTGAGCCGCACCGACATGGGGGGCATGACGGGCAAAAGCTGCGCCACGTCCACGGTAAACCCTTCCCGCTCCAAATAAGGTTTGATGGCTTCGGCCAGTGCCTGCGGCTCCATTTCCTGCACATATTGCCCATTGAGCCAATCCAATTTACTGTAGGGCAATGTGACGGGA
>WBZL01001043.1_pt1 | contig 30060 bp, 21 predicted proteins | sample 5204291 | NCBI WGS metagenome assembly WBZL01 (sample SAMN12344345, study PRJNA552823) | activated sludge metagenome | biome: Activated sludge suspended growth; feature: Nitrification reactor; material: Wastewater; isolation source: activated sludge from nitrification reactor of wastewater...
CGGAGGCCGTCGATGTGGTCCACCGCCAGGTCCAGGGCCGTGTCCGAGACGACCTCGTAGGCCGACAGCAGCGGCCCGAGCGCATCCTCCAGGATCCGCAGCGCGTCCAGTGCCGCGGCGGCGTCGACCGGGGCCAGCAGGCCGCACGCCGACTCCCGGGGGACTCGGGCCAGCTCGACCGCCACCCGGGTAACGACGCCGAACGCCCCGCCCGAACCCACCATCAGCGAGGTCAGGCGAGGTCCGGTGTTGTCCTTGCGCAGCCGCGTCAGGTCGTCGATCACGGTTGGACCGGACCCGTTGGTCAGCTCGACGTCGGCCAGGACCGCCTCGACGCCGAGCACCCGGCGGCGCATGTCGCCGTGCGCCAGCATCCGGGCCCCGCCGGTGTCGGTCGCCACCATCGCTCCCAGGCACGGATCGGCCCCCAGGTCGATCGGCAGCGACAGGCCCAGCGGAGCCAACCGGTCGTTCAACGTCGAGAGCCTCACCCCGGCCGGGACGATCGCCACCCGGTCATCCGCGAAGACCTCGATCGGGTCGACCAACCGCTCGGTGCTGAGGACCACGATCGGTCGAGGGTCGGATCCCGACGGAACGGTCGGTGGCACCGACGCGCCGACCAGGCCCGTGTTGGCGCCCTGGGGCAGCAGACGGAACCCGTCGAGCACGGCGCGTCGGACGACCGTGCACACCTGCGCGGTCGTCGCCGGGCGCAACACCGCCGCGGCGGGACCGCCCCGGCCGCGGGCGGGCTCCAGGTAGCGGTCGAGGACGTCCCGGCCCGCTCGCAGCACCGACCCCGCTCCGAGCGCGTCCTCGAGGTCGTCGAGCAGCCGGTCGCCGAGCAGTCGGTCGTCGAGGGGTGTCGCGGTCTCGCCGTCGGTCTCCTCCACGTCGCGACAACATAGGGGTCCCAGTCCGGCCCCGGAGGAGCGACCCAGATGACGACGACCGACGCAGAGGATCCGACCGCGCCGTACGCCGGCCACGAGGGCCGGGTGGGTCGGGTGTTCGCCACCTCGGAGCCGTGGTGGCCCGAACGTCGTCGGCCGGCCGAGGGCGCTCCCAACATCGTCGTCGTGCTCTGCGACGACCTGGGCTACTCGGACCTCGGTTGCTACGGCTCGGAGATCCCGACGCCCAACATCGACGCGATCGCGGCCGAGGGGCTGCGCTACACCGACTACCACTCGGCGCCGATGTGCTCGCCCACCCGGGCGTCGCTGATGACCGGCCTCGAGCCGCACCGCGCCGGGGTCGGTCACGTGGCCCACTCCGATCCGGGCTTCCCGGGCTACGCCATGGAGCTGACCCCGTTCGCGCCCACGCTGCCGGAGCTGCTGCGTGAGGCGGGCTACCAGACGCTGATGGTCGGCAAGTGGCACCTGACCAAGGACAGCGAGGTCAACGACGCCGGGGACCGCTCGTCGTGGCCGCTGCAGAAGGGCTTCGACCGCTACTACGGGTTCCTCGACGCCTTCACCAACTTCCACCACCCGCACCGCCTGATCGAGGACAACCACGCGGTGCGCACCGACGAGTACCCCGAGGGCTACTTCGTCACCGACGACTTCACCGACCGGGCGATCGACATGGTCCGTGAGTCCAAGGCGTCGGATCCGACCAAGCCGTTCTTCCTGTACTTCTCGCAGGCCGCGGTGCACGCCCCCTTGCAGGCCAAGGCCGTCGACGTCGAACGCCACGCCGAGACCTACCGGGCCGGGTGGGACGCCATCCGCCAGGCCCGCTACGAACGCCAGGTCGACCTGGGCGTGATCCCCGACGGCGCCGAGCTCGCGCCCCGCAACACCGAGCCCGGCGACGACGTCCCGCCGTGGGACGACCTCGACGACGACCAGAAGCGGCTGTTCGCCCGCTACATGGCGGTCTACGCCGGTCTGATCGACAACCTCGACCAGAACATCGGGCGGCTGCGCGGCGCGCTCGAGGAGATGGGCGAGTGGGACAACACGCTGTTCATCTTCACCTCCGACAACGGCGGGTCCCGCGAAGGTCAGGAGCAGGGCACCTCCGCGTACTTCCGGACCCTGCACTGGGAGCGCAAGGGCGCCGCGGAACCGTTCGAGGAGGACCTGGCCCGACACGACGTCATGGGCGGGCCGACCACCCTGCCGCACTACCCGCGGGGCTGGGCGATGGTGTCGAACACGCCGTTCCGGCTCTACAAGATCAACGCCCACCGCGGCGGGCACTCGGTTCCGTTCGTCGTGTCGTGGCCCAGGGCGCTGGCCGACAGCGGTCTCGCCGGCGGCGGGCTGCGTGACCAGTACCTGCACGTCACCGACCTGCTGCCGAGTTTCCTGGAGCTCGCCGGGGTGACCCGCCCCGAGGAGTGGCGCGGCAACCCGGTGCTGCCGCTCGCCGGTGAGGCGGTGTTCGGAGCGACGATCACCGACCCCGACGCCGTCGGGCGCAGCCGTGACGTCGTGGTCGAGAACGAGGGTCACCGCGGCTATCGCCGCGACGGCTGGGAGGTCGTGACCCGCCACCCGGCCCGGACCCCGTTCTCTGCTGACCACTGGGAGCTGTTCGACATGGCTGCGGACCCGACGCAGCTCCGGGACCTGTCCGACGAGCACCCCGATCGTCGGGACGAGCTGGTCGAGGCGTGGGAGTCCGCGGCGTGGGAGAACCAGATCTTCCCGATGGACGAGGGGACCGGCTACCGGTTCCTGCTGCGTCCGCCGTGGGTCGAGCGCTACGACGAACCCGTCGTGCTGCACGCGGGGATGCCGACCCTCGACCGCTGGCGCTCCCAGCGGCTGATCCTCTGGCGCGACGCCGCCATCATCGCGGACGTGACGCTGGGCGAGGGTGACCGGGGGATCCTGTTCGCCCACGGCGACCAGGGCGGCGGCTACTCGCTCTACGTCGACGACACCGGCGAGCTGGTCGCGGCGCACAATGGCTACGGCCTGGAGGGAGAGGTCCGCGGACCTGTGGTCGGTCCAGGGCGTCACGAGCTCGAGCTGCGCATCACCTGCCCGGGCGACGACCTCTGGGACCTGGCCGTCGCGGTCGACGGCGAGGCGGTCGCGGCCGGGACCGGGTTCCGGTTGCTGATGGCGATGGCGCCGTTCGAGGGGATCGACGTCGGCCTCGACCGCCGGTCCCCGGTGTGCTGGAAGGTCTACGAGCGCCACGGGTCGTTCCCGTTCACCGGGACGATCCACTCGGTGCGCTACCAGCCGGGTGATCCCGCGCCGGACAGCCCGACCAACTTCCTCGAGGTGCTCCGCGACTGGGGCCGCAGCATGGAGTGACCCGCCCCCGCGTCGCCCCCGACCCCGCTTTGTCCCGCACAGACGCGGTGATCACCGCGTCTGTGCGTGACAAAGCGGTGGGGTGGGCTCAAGCTGGAGGGACCGATGTGACGACACCCCGGGGTGGGACCGGGACGACGACAGGAGCAGGTCATGGACGGAGTGGACGCGGGCGGCGGGAGCCCGAGCCCTGAGCAGGGCGACCCGACCGGTCGCGGGTCGAAGGCCCGCGGAGCGCGACGCGTGGTCAGTGGGGTGGCGGTCGCCGCGGCGGTGGCCGTCGGTGGACTGACCGTCGCCGCGGTCAACCCGCTCGGCGGTGCCGGCGCCGAGGAGGGGACCCCCACCACCGAGGTCGCCGCTGGTGCTGCGAGCGCTCCGACGACGCCCCCGTCGCCCGATGCCGACGCGGCCCCGGCCGAGTCGGCTGGACGCGACCACGGCGGCTCGCACCGCCTCCTCGACGAGGCCCTGGCCGCCCTGGTGCACAACGGCGTCCTCACCCAGGCGCAGGCCGATGCGGTCACCGCCGAGGTGACGCAGCGAGCGGAGGCGGCCCGGTCCGAACGGCGGGATGCCTGGGACGCCCGACGCCAGGAGATGCTCGACGCGGCCGCGTCGGTGTTCGGCCTGACCGGAGAGCAGCTCGCCGACGAGCTGAAGGCCGGCAAGACGCTCGATCAGCTCGCGTCCGAGCACGGCGTCGACGCCCAGAAGATCAGCGACGCCCTCGTGACGGGCGCCAACGAGCAGATCGATGCTGCCGTGGCGGGCGGCCACCTCGACGCCGCCCGTGCCGCGGAGCTGAAGGAGAAGTTCGTCCAGCGGATCCCGGACCTGGTCGACGCCGGTGCCGCGCTCTTCGGCGGACGCGACTGACGAGTCCCGGGCCTGGTCAGGACCGGGACTCGATGGCGGTGGTGGCGGGCACCACCGTCCGACCGACGACCGCGATCTGGGGGATGTCGCCGAGGGATCGCCACGTGATCCCGTCGGTGGTCCACTCGGCCCGCCAGATCACGGTCAGCTCGCCGTACCAGCGGTCGCGGCGGCCCTCGACCCCGGTGCGGGTCAGGTAGGTCACCGCACACGTCCCGGCCCGGCGGGCCTGGCGGCCCGGCGGGGCGGGGTCGGTCGGGTCGAACGGCCGGCCCGGCCCGTGGCAGATCGCCATCCGGTTGTCGGCGGGATCTCCGCTGCGGACCCGGAACGACACCGGTCGGGCCCGCACCCGGGCGGTGACGGCCCCGGCGGTGAGCGACCGGTCGACGACGGTCGCCCAGGTCCCGGGGTCGAACGAGGTGAAGGCCGGCTCGCCGATCACGACCGGAGTCGCGGTCGGAGGGCTCTGGACCGGTCGAAGCGGGGGCAGGCTCGTGATCATGCGGCGGGCCAGGACCTGAGCCGGGGCGGACCGGTCGGTGGGCACGGCCCGGGTCTGCCCGGTGAACCGACCTCGTCGGATCTGGACCTGGACGTCCGCGGTCCAATCCGGTCCGGCGTCGGCCAGCGTGCTCATCACGTCGACGAAGTCGCCCTGCAGGCGGGGGTCGTTGGCGAGGACGGCCAACAGGAACGACAGCTCGGTGTCGGTGAGAGTGAGCCAGTAGGTGCTGGGGGCGGTTCCCCGGCCCGGGTAGCGGATGGCCGTCCGGTTGATGATCGACGTGATGATTCGCCCGTCGCGGGTGACCCGCGATGAGGCGGTGGAGTCCCCGGCCGCTCCCGCCGACGACGGGCCACCGAAGGCCATCACCGCCGACACGACGGCGACGGCGACCGCGACGGCAACGGGCCGGCGACGGCGACGGGGGATCACGGCCGGCTCCGATCCGCTCCGGGGCAGGGGTCGGCCGTACCGGCGGGAAGCAGGTCGAGAGTGCTCTCGTCGAGCGACGCGAGCATCCACGTCCCGTCGATCCGCTCCGCCACACCCGTGCCCGTCCCTTGGCCGACGGTGTCGTCGACGACTGCCCCGGTGGCGGTGTCGCGCACCACCCCCGGCGACCAGCTGCACCACGTGAAGGTCACCCGGTCGGCTCCCTCGACATCCGCGTCGATGCCGTGGTGCACGTACGGGAGCTGGCGGTCCTCGACCGGGATCGACTCACCCCGGGCGGCCCGGCCGGCCAGCTGGGACCGGATGTCGTCGAAGAGGACGGCCCCGGCGGGCACCACCCGGCCCAGCTCTCCCAGCAGCTCCGAGCCGACGGGATCGCCCGGGCGGTTCATCGCTGCGGGGTCGGCGTGGAGCCGGGCCAGAACCCGGTCGTAGCGGTCGAGGACGTCGGCGACGATCCGACCGGGGCCGTCGCCGGGCTCCGGTGCGGTCGTGGTCGGGCCGGCGGGCTCTGGAGCGCTGGGCGTGATCGACGCGGGCGGAGTCCCGGTGGGGTCGGTTGCGGCCCCGGGGGTGGTGGCCCGTGGGGCCGAGGCGTCACCGAGCGGGCGGAGCGGCTCCACCGGCCCCGTCCCGCACGCCGACGTGAGCCCGGCGAGAAGCACCAGAGCCACCCAGGTGGCGCCGGCGCGCGGCGCTCGACGTGGTGACGCTGACCTGATCCAACCGACCCCGGACATGGCGGCCAGTGTGACGACTCAAACCGCCTGATGCAACACCAAAGATGTTGAAATGCTGTGAAAGCTGTCGGTTGGTCGGCGGCCCGGCCCGATCCCCCGATCGATCACCAGCCGCGGAACTCCGGTGACCGACGCTCGCGGAAGGCGGCCAGACCCTCCTGGAAGTCCTCCGAGTGCATCAGCCACTCCTGGGCGGCGGCCTCCTCCTCGAAGGCGGTGTGGCGGCTCGACTCGAAGGCCCGGTTGACCAGCCACTTGGTCAGTCCGAGCGCCTTGGTCGGCGCCTGGACCAGGCGCCCGGTGAGCTCGTCGACGGCCGCGTCGAGCTCGGCGGCGGGCGCGACCCGGTTGGCGATGTTCAGCTCGCGGCACCGCTCGGCGGACACGTCGTCGGCCAGGAACATGAGCTCCTTGGTGACCTGCGGCCCGACGATGCGCGGCAGCATCCAGGCGCCGCCGGCGTCGGGGAGGATGCCCCGTCGGACGAACACCTCGACCAGCTTGGCGGTGTCGGCCATGACCACCAGGTCACACGCCAGCACCAGGTGCGCGCCTCCGCCCGCTGCGGTCCCGTTGACCCGGGCGACCACCGGCTTCTCCGAGTCGAGGATCGACGCGATCAGCCGCTGCCAGCCGCGCCGGATCATCCGGGCGCCGTCGCCGAGCAGGCGGTCCGGCGCGCCCTCGGGTCGGGGCGGAGCCGGCTTCTGCGGACCGCCCAGGTTGGCGCCGGTGCAGAAGTGGCGCTCCCCGGCGCCGGTCAGCACGATCGCCCGCACGCCGTGGTCGGCCGAGGCCCACTCGACCAGCTCAGTCATCCCGTCGCGCATCGATGACGTCAGGGAGTTGCCCGCATCCGCGGCGTCGATGGTGATGGTGGCGACGCCGCCGTCGACGGCATAGGTGACCCGGTCGACTGCGGGCGGGGTCGGGGTGGGCTCGTCGGTCATGGGTACGTCCTCGGTGGTCGTCGCCGTCGGGTTCGGGCGGGTCGCGGGCCCGAGCCGTGGCGGCCCGGACACGACTGACAGTGCCGTCGCGGTCGGGACCGGCGCAACCCGACCGGAGGGGCTGGGTACCATCGCCGCCGTGATCCGGACCCGTCGTCGCCCCGTGCTCTGGCTGGTCGTCGGGTTGGGCCTCCTGGCCGCGGCCGGGCCGTTGGCGGGCACCGCGTCCGCTCACGCGTCGCTCGTGTCGTCCGCCCCCGGCAACGACGAGGTGGTGGAGCAGGCACCACGGGAGGTCGTGCTCACCTTCGACGACGGGGTCAACGTCGACGACGGCGGCGTCAGGGTGCTCGACCCGGCGGGTGAGGACGTGGCCGAGGGGTCGCCGAGCACGACGGCGGACGGGACCGAGGTCCGTCAGCCGGTGGCGAGCGGGCCCGAGGGCACCTACACGGTGTCGTACCGCGCCCTCTCCGACGACGGCCACGTCATCGCCGGCTCCTACGTGTTCCACGTCGGGCGACGCACCGGATCGGCCGCCGCGGCCGCCGCCGGCGGCTTCGACGCCCTCCGGGTCCTGAACGCGTTCGGGCGGTGGATCGCGCTCACCGGGGGCCTGCTGGTGGGAGGCGTGCTGGCCATGGCCCTGTTCGTCGACGGACCCCGGGTCCGCAGGCAGAACCCAACTGATGGCGACGCCGACGCCGACGCCGGAGCGGGTTCCGGACCCCAGGGGTGGGGCAGCGAGCTGGCCTCGGCCCGGTTCCTGCTGCTGCCCGGAGCGGTGTCGGTCCTGTTCGGTGTCGGCCTGAGCCTCCTGGCCAGCGCGGCCGACCTGGCCGGCGGGTCGATCCTCGACGGGCCGGGTGCCACCGGCCGGTTCCTCGGCGCCAGCTGGGCGGGCACGGTCGCGGGTCTGCGGGTGTTGGTCGCGCTGGTGCTCGTGCTCGCCGTCCTCCCGCCCCGGGCGTTGCGGCGGGCGCCGTGGCTGGCCGCGATCGGGATCCTGGCCGCGCTGGCACTTCCCAGCCTGGGTGGTCACGCATGGACGGCGAGCCCGGTCGGACTGGCCGTCGCGTCCGACGCTCTCCACGTCCTGGCCGCCGCGGCGTGGGTCGGTGCTCTGGGCGTGCTCGTGCTCAGCTGGGACGGCACCCGCGAACGCGCCGCCGCGTTCAGTCGGATGGCGTTGGTCGCGGCGCCGCTGACCGTGGCCACCGGCGTGCTCAACACCGCGCTTCAGGAGCGGTCGCTCTCCGCGCTCACCGACACGACCCACGGGCGGCTGGTGCTGGCCAAGGCGTTGGGGACGGTGGCGCTGCTGGCCTTCGGCTGGGTGCACCGACGACAGCTGGCCGACGCCGCCCGCTGGAGCGCCCGGGTGCTCCGCACCTACCGGGCCGAGGTCCTCGTCGGCCTGGCGGTGGTCGCGGTCACCGCGGTACTGGTCGGCACGCCGCCGGGCCGGGAGGCGGCCCGATCCGCCGAGCCGGTCCAGATGGTCAAGCAGGCCGGCGACACGACGGTTCGCATGGAGGTCTCGCCGGCCGCTGCCGGTCCCAACGACGTCCACGTCTACTACCTGGCCCGCGACGGATCCCTGGCACGGGTCGACGCGGCCGAGCTGAAGGTCTCCACCGGAGGCGTGGCGCCGCGGGCGGTTCCCATCACCCCGGTCACCGCCAGCCACGGCGTCGCCGAAGGCGTGCAGCTCACACCCGGCGACTGGACCTTCGAGCTGACCGTCGTGGTCGGGGGCGCACCGGCGAGCACGACGTTCCGGGTCCCGATCGCCTGATCGCCCCCGCCCGTGGTCGGGCGTTCGGTCGGGGTGTTCGGTCCCGTCGCAGCGGCCGGGGCATGATCTGGGGATGCAGAAGCCGCTCGTCCGCATCGTCGCCGCGCTCCTGGCCGTCCTGCTCGTCGTCGGGGTGGGCGTCGCCGCCATCGCTCCGATGGCGGGAGCCCACGGCGACGACGGCGTCCTCGCCGTCGTGTCGGCGACACCGTCGGGGTCCTCCAGCACGATCACGGTCAAGCTCACCTTCGAAGGCGACGGGCACCCGGTCGACGGCGCCACGGTGACCGCCGTGGCCGACGACGGCGCCGGAGCGGCCATCGATCCCGTCCCGATGACCGCGGCGGGGTCCCCGGGCGAGTACACCGCCCGCCTCGAGTTCCCGTCCGCCGCCGTCTGGAACGTTCGGGTGACCGCCGTGTCGCCGTCGGCGACGGTCACGCTCACCCAGGACATCGCCGGTCCGGCCTCGACCTCGAGCACCCCGACCGAGTCGACCCCGACCTCGGGGTCGACCCCGGGTACGACCCCTGCTTCCACCAGCGGGGCCCCGGTCGACGGCGTCACCGCCACCCGTGAGGACACCGCCGAGGAAGCCGTCGAGCAGAGCGACTCCAGCCCGCTGCCGTGGGTCCTCGGGATCGGGGCCCTGGTCGTGGTGGTCGGAGCGGTGGCGTGGGTGGTCGCCCGCCGCGGGTCGGGTCCCGACGGCCCGGACCGCCCCGACGACTCCGCCTGACCGACGTCGGTCCTCAGCGCCTGACCTTGGCGGCGATCGCCTCCGCGGCTCGTGCCGCCGAGCCCGGTGAGCTGGTCAGGAAGAACGACGGCTCGCACAGCTCCAGCTCCAGCAGGACCGGCGAGCCGTCCTCGCCAGGCAGCAGGTCGACCCGGGCGTATAGCTCGGTGAAGCCGGTGCGGGCGCGGGCGGCGTCGAGGACGGATGCGGCGACAGCGAGCTGCTCGTCGCTCGGCTCCCGGGCCGAGATGGTCTCCTCGGCGTACAGGCCCGTCACCGGATCGGCGCCGAGCGCCAGCAGCGGTCCCTTGCGGAACGCGTGGCTGAAGGTGCCGCCGAGGAACACCAAGCCGGTCTCGCCGCCGTCGGCGCCGTCGTCGTCGACCGAGTCCAGGTAGGGCTGGACCATGACGGCCCGGCCCCGGTCGAGCAACGAGGCGGCATGGGTGGCGGCGGCGCCGAGCGCGTGGGGATCCTCGGCCCGGGAGGCGTAGCGGGCGGTGTCCTTCGACCCGGCCGACACGGTCGGCTTGACCACGATGCCCCGGTCCGACCCGACCGACTCCGCGATCCGCTCGCTCACCTCCGCCTCGGGCATCGGCGTGGTCAGGAACGTGGTCGGGGTGACGGCGACGCCGTCGTCGGCGAGGTCGGCCAGGTATCGCTTGTCGGTGTTCCAGGCGATCACCGCGGCGGGGTTGCGCAGGTCGGTGACGGCCTGGACCCGCTCGGTCCACTCGATGAACTCGCGGTGGCGGGTCGCGTAGTCCCAGGTGGAACGGATGACGACCAACTCGAAGGCGGACCAGTCGACATCGGGGTCGTCCCAGACCACCCCGCGGGCGTCGAGACCGACGTCGGCCAGCGCCGCGGTGAGCAGCGGGGCGTCCTCGTCGAGCGACCACGCCTCGGTGCTGGTGGCCAGGGCGACCCGGGGGCTCCGGGGTCGGGGACGGGGGTCGAGGGCATCGTTCACCCCCGCTTTGTAGTGCGAGGACCACACGAACGTGTGATCCTCGCACTACGGAACGGGGTGGGGTCGATAGGGTCCTGGCCGTGAAGTCGCGACGCCGGACCGCCGCCGCCTGGGTGATCCGGGTCCTGGTGCTGGCGGCGGTCGCGGTGGTCTGGTTCGTGCCGCCGCTGTCGGAGAAGACCAGCGACACCGCCACCATCTCGCGCTACGACGCCGTGTTCGACCTGTCCGCGGACGGCTCCCTGAAGATCACCGAGACGATCGACGTGCAGATGCCGTACGGCAAGCACGGGATCTTCCGCATCTTCGACACCCGCGACGAGCGTCGCAACGGGGTGGAGCACCCGGTCCGGGACCTGACCGTCACCCGCGACGGCCAGCCCGAGCCCTACCAGTGGGACGATGCCCCAGCCGGCCAGGAGTCGCTGCGAATCGGCAGCGCCGCGGTCACCCTCACCCCGGGGCAGCACACCTACGTGATCACCTCGACCACGACCGACACCCTGGAACGCGGTCCCGGCGGAACCGTCCGCTGGTGGTGGAACGTCGTCGGCACCGGCTGGCAGATGTCGATGGAGTCGGTCACCGCGACCGTGCACCTGCCCGCCGAGGTGACCCGGGTCGAGTGCGTGCAGGGCAAGGACACGCCGTGCCGAGCCGACGCGTCGGAACGGACGCTGACGGTTCGGACCGGCCCGCTCGACCCGTACACGCCGGTGACGGTCCGCGCCACGTTCCCCGAGGGGGCGCTGCCGCCACCCGCGCCCGACCCCGCCGACCGCACCGTGCTCTGGTCGATCGTCGCGGCCGTGGCCGCGGTCGCCCTCGGAGCATGGTTCATCGTCGCCACCCGGGAGCGGCCGCCGGGCTTCCCGGTGCTGTTCGAACCACCGTCGGGCGTGTCGCCCGCGCTCGGGGCCATGGTGCTCGACGAGGTCCCCTCCGACGACGACCTCCAGGCCACCTTCTACGACCTGGGAGCCAAGGGCGTGATCCGCCTCGACGGCAACGACTCGGCGTGGAACATCAACCTGCTCGTCGACCCGCAGGATCCCCGGGTGTCCGAGATGGAGCGCGGCCTGCTCGTCGGGCTGGGCCTGACCGCGGCGGGCGACACGTTCCTGGTGTCGAAGTCGGCGGACGCCGGCGAGAAGCTGACCACCGCCCGCGCCACCATGCGGGCGATCGTCGCCCGCCAGTCCGGGGAGTACCTGAAGCCCTCCGGGGTCGGCGTGCTGGGCACCCTGCTCGGGTGGGTGGCCACCGTCGGCGTGTTCGTCCTGGCCGGCCTCCGCCTGTTCGGCCAGGGGACGTGGCTGGGCTGGCCGCTCTTCTTCGGCCTGGCCGCCTTCTCGTTGGTTGCGGTGACGGTGTCGACCGATCCGGGCAGCCGCAGCAAGCGGACCCCCGAGGGTCGTGAGCTGTGGTCACGCGCCGGGGGCTTCGCCCGCTTCCTCACCACCGACTCGGCCGAGTCCCGCTTCGAGGCCGCCAAGCACATGGACTGGTACCCGACGTACCTGGCGTGGGCGCTGGTGTTCGGATCGGCCGATGCCTGGGCCCAGCGCTACCTCGACCAGGGCGTCGAGCCGCCTGCCCTGCCGTGGATCTACTGGACCGGCACGCACCACTACGGCGCCGCGACCTTCGCCTCGTCGATGGCCAACTCGTTCGACGCGGCCATCAGCTCGGCCAACGCCAGCTACGCCGCGTCGCAGGCGTCGTCGGGGTCGGGGAGCTTCGGCGGCGGAGGGTTCTCGGGCGGCTCGGGCGGCGGTGGCGGGGGCGGCGGCTCGTGGTGACGCGGCCCAGCGGTGACGCAGCACTGCGGTGACCTCGCTCGGGCCGGGCGCCACATGGGCTCGACCCCGTGTCAGACTGGGCGCCCGATCAGGGAGGAACCACCGTGTGGATCGTGATCATCGTCGTCGTGGTGCTGGTGGTCGTCATCGGCCTGCTGGTCGTCGTCGCGCTCAACAAGCTGCGCCAGCAGCGGGTGTCGGTCGACGAGGCCTTTGCCGGCATCGACGTGCAGCTCACCCGTCGCGCCGAGCTCATCCCCAACCTGGTCGAGACGGTCAAGGGCTACATGGGCCACGAACGGGGAACGCTCGAGGCGGTCACCCAGGCCCGCGCTGCGGCGCAGTCCGCCAACACGGTGGGGGAGAAGGCGGCGGCCGACGGCCAGATGCGCCAGGCGCTCGCCAACCTGTTCGCGGTCGCCGAGGCGTATCCCGATCTCAAGGCGTCGACCAACTTCCAGCAGCTCCAGGGTGAGCTGACCCGCACCGAGGACCAGCTCGCGTTCGCACGTCAGTACTACAACGACGCCTGCGCCACCCTGAACCGGACGATGGTCACCATCCCGTGGTCGCTGTTCGCGGGGATGTCCGGAGTGGAGAAGGGTGTGTTCTACGACGCCCCCGAGGGCCACTCGGCACCCCCGACGGTCTCGTTCGGGTAGAGCTGTCGTTCGGGTAGGGCTGGCCTCAGCCGGGCTGCGCCAGGCCGAGGGTCGTGCGCAGGTCGTCGAACATCCGTCGGGCGTCGGGGAAGTCCTTCATCTCGGCGCGGTGTGTGATGCGGAGGTCCACGATGCCGTGCGCCCAGGTCCACACCTGGTAGGCGACGTAGCGGGCGTCGGTGCTGCGGGTGGTCGCACCGGCATCGATACAGTCCTGGACGAGCCCGACCAGGGCGTCGAACGCCTCGTCGCCGGCCAGGTGCAGGTGGTCCGAGTCGACGTCGAGGTCGAACGGAACCGGGTTGGAGAACAGGACCCGGTACCTGCCGCGCTGCTCCTCGGCGAAGTCGATGTAGGCCCGGCCGGCCTCGGCCAGTCGTTCGAACGGGTCGTCCACTGCGCCGGTCCGTTCGACGAGCAGCTCGGCGAAGCCCTGGAAGCAGCAGCCGACCGCCTCGCGCACGAGCTCGTCCCGGTCCTCGAAGTGCCGGTAGGCCGCGGTGGGCGACACGCCGGCTTCCCGGGCGATGGCCCGGATCGACACGTCGTCGGGGTGGGGGGCGTCGGCGAGCAGGCGAAGGGTGGCATCGACCAACTCGGTGCGCAGCCGCTCGCCCTGGCCGCGCGGGTTGCGGGTCCGGACGGGACGCTCGTCGGGTGGGACGGCGCCGGCAGGTGGCGGTGCACCGGGTTCGGTGACGTCGGTCATGTTCAGTCGGAATCTACCCCTCGGGGGTTGACATCCGTGAGTGTACAAGCGTAAACACCCAACTGTAAATGAACAGATGTCAATGCACGTCTGTTCACTCCCAACGACCGCTCACCCCCCAACGACTGCTGCCACCGACAGCGGAGGCCGACCTGCCGGAGGTCCCCATGTTCCGATCGATCGCTCTCCTGGCGCTGCGCCGGCCCCGTACCGTCCTCGCCGCCACCGCCGTCTTCCTCGCCCTGGCCGGGGCGGTCGGAACCGGGGTGTTCGGACGACTGTCGGCAGGCGGGTTCGGCGATCCGGCCGCCGAGTCCACCCGGGCCGAGGCCCTGCTGCGGGACCGGTTCGGCTCGGGAACGCCCAACTTCGTGGTCGTCGCCTCGGTCGGCGAACCACAGGTCGACGAGGCCGGCCAGGGTGCGGCCGTCGACGACCCGGGCGTCGTGGCGGCGGGGGAGGAGCTCACCCGCCGGCTCCGGGACGACGCCGCGGTGACCGAGGTGCTCGGCTACTGGAACCTCGGTCGGATCTCGGTCCTCCGCAGCGACGAGGGGACCAGCGCCGTCGTCGCCGCCCGACTCGATGGCGACGAGGATGCCGTGCTCGCCGAGTCGTCCCGTCTCCGTCGGGAGCTCGGCGACCGGCTCGGACCGCTCGAGCTCGGCTACTCCGGGCAGGGCCCGGTCTTCTCGGCGGTCTCGGATCGGATCGAGTCGGACCTGGCCACCGCCGAGTCGCTCGCCGTCCCGCTCGTCGTGCTGCTGCTCGTCGTCGTCTTCGGTGGCCTGGTCGCGGCCGGCCTGCCCCTGCTGGTCGGTGCGGTCTCGGTGCTGGGCACCTTCTTCTCGCTGTGGATGGTCACCTTGTTCACCGACGTGTCGATCTTCTCGATCAACCTCGTCACCGCCCTCGGCCTGGGTCTGGCCATCGATTACTCGCTCTTCATCGTCAGCCGGTTCCGCGAGGAGCTCGCCGCGCGCCCCCGGTCGCACTGGGCTCCCGACGAGCACCGGGCGGTGCGCGCCGCGGTGCTGCGCACGGTGGAGACCGCGGGGCGGACCGTCGCGGTGTCCGCGCTGACCGTCGCAGTCAGCCTCTCGGCGTTGCTCGTCTTCCCCCTGTACTTCCTGCGCTCCTTCGCCTTCGCCGGGGTGGGCGTCACCCTTGTCGCCGCCGCGACGTCCGTCGTGGCCCTCCCCGCCCTCCTGGCGCTGCTGGGGCGACGGGTCGACCTCCTGAGCCTCCGCCGGCATCCGGGAACCCGAGCGGCCGCAAACGGTGTTGCCGCGAAGGAGCGGAACATCGCGGACGGCTTCTGGTACCGGCGTGCGCACGCCGTCATGCGCCATCCTGTCGTCGTCGGAGGCGCTGTGGTGCTGGTGCTCCTCGTCCTCGGCTCACCGTTCCTGCAGGCGCGGTTCGGGGTCCCCGACGAGCGTGTCCTGCCCGCGGGGGACCCCGCCCGCGTCGCCACCGAGCAACTCCGGAACGACTTCGCCTCGGACGAGGTCGACGCCATCGCCGTCGTGTTGGACAGCGAGAGGGCAGGAGGGGATCCCGCCGACACCGAAGTCGCTCGCTACGCCTCGGCTCTGTCGAACCTCGACGGCGTCACCCGGGTCGACGCACCCACCGGTCGCTACATCGGAGGGGTCGAGGTCATGGCGGCCGATGCGATGCTCGCCGCGTACCGGGTTCCGGGAGCGATCCGGCTCGGGGTCGTCTCCGAGGTGGTCCCCATCTCCGCCGATGGCGAGCGGCTGGTCGCGGACATCCGGGCGGTGCCCGCACCGGCGCCCGCCTTCGTCGGAGGTGGGGCGGCCGAGTTCGTCGACTCCACCGCGGCCATCGCCGAGCGACTGCCCTGGGCGGTGGCGATCATCGTCGTTGCCACCTTCATCCTGCTGTTCCTGATGTTCGGGTCGTTGCTCGTCCCCCTCAAGGCGATCGTGCTCAACGTGCTGTCGCTGAGCGCCACGTTCGGCGCCATGGTCTGGATCTTCCAGGAGGGCCACCTCGCAGGCGCCCTCGGCGTCACCGCCACCGGTCTGACCGACACGACGACACCGATCCTCATGTTCTGCATCGCCTTCGGGCTCTCCATGGATTACGAGGTGTTCCTGCTGTCGCGGATCAAGGAGGAGTACGACCGCACCGGCGACAACGCTGAGTCGATCGCGGTCGGACTGCAGCGCTCCGGTCGGATCGTGACCGCGGCTGCCGCCCTCATCACCGTCACGTTCCTGGCGTTCTCGGTCTCGGGAATCTCGTTCATCAAGCTTTTCGGTCTGGGTCTGGCGCTCGCTGTCGTCCTCGACGCGACCCTGATCCGGCTGACGTTGGTGCCGGCGTTCATGGCGCTCGCCGGGGACACCAACTGGTGGGCGCCCGCGTGGATGCAGCGGATCAGGGACCGGATCGGCCTGTCCGAGGGCGAGTCGCCGGGCGACCGGGACGACCCACCGAACCCCGCATCGGCCACCGCGCCCGATCCAGCCGACGAGTCCCCAGCACTGCGTGCGCCCACCCCGGTCGGATGATCGAGCCCGGCTCGGTCATCCCGAGCCGGTAGCGTGCGCGACGTGGACCACCGGGGGGCGGCCGCCGCCGAACGATGGGGACTCGACCCGTACGGGGTGGGCGCCGCCGCTGCTGCACCGGACCCTGCGGAGGTCGACCTCGACACGATCGACCTGTGCGACCTGGCCCGCTTCGAGCACGGCTTCCCCCACGACACCTTCGCCGCGCTGCGGGAGCGCCGGCCCGTCTGGTACCACCCGCCCGGCCCCCACGTCCCCGGCGACGACGGGTTCTGGGTCCTGAGCCGCCACGCGGACGTGTTGGCGGCGGCCTCGGATCCGGTCACGTTCTCCAGCGTCGGCGGCCCCGGACGCGAGGGCGGGGGCACGCTCATCGAGGACCTGCCCGTCGGCTACACGGGTGTGCTGCTCAACATGACCGACGACCCTCACCACCAGCGGTTCCGGTCCCTTCTCACACCCGCGCTGTCACCTCGTGCGATCCGATCGCTCGAGGCCGACATCCGGAGGCGGTCCGACGGCATCGTCGCCGCCGCGCTGAGCCGCTCGGAGGAAGCGGGCGAGGTCGACCTGCTGGTGCACGTGGCTGCCGAGCTGCCGCTGCAGGCGGCGGCGTCGTTGATCGGCGTCCCCCAGGAGGACCGGGCCCGCCTCATCGAATGGGCCGACGCCACCCTCGACCACGACGACCACGACCTCGGAGGGACCTCGGATCGTGCCGTCGCGGCCAGCGCCGCGATGTTCGAGTACGGGACGACGTTGATCGAGGCTCGTCGTGACGATCCCCGCGACGACCTCCTGTCGAGAGCGGTCCACGGCGAGATCGACGACGAGTCCGCCCCCGGGGGACGTCGGCGCCTGCACCCCGACGAGCTGCAGCTGCTGTTCTCGCTGCTGGTCGCGGCGGGCACGGAGACGACGCGCAACACGATCGCGGTCGGGGTCGCCGCGCTTGCCGCCCGCCCCGACGACTGGGTCAGGCTGCGTGAGGACCGGTCGCTCCTGCCCGGCGCGGTCGAGGAGATGCTCCGCTGGGCGTCCTCGACTCCGTACAACCGTCGGACCGCCACCGTCGACGTCGATGTGCACGGCCAATTGATCCGGGCCGGGGACCGGGTGACGTTGTGGTGGGCGTCCGCTGACCGCGATCGATCCGAGTTCGCCGACCCGTTCCGCTTCGACGTGACGCGAGCACCCAACCGCCACTTGGCCTTCGGCCACGGATCGCACTTCTGCCTGGGGTCGCGGCTGGCCCGCCTTGAGATCGCCGCGATCGTCGACTCGCTGCTCGACCGGGTCGAGCCGCCCGAGCAGCTGGGACCGATCGAGTGGACGCGTTCCAACAAGCACACCGGGGTCCGACACCTGCCGGTCCGGATGGTCGCGCGACGGTGACCCGGCCGGGGACCGGCCGCACGAGGAGGAGGGGGGAGCGGTGAGGGGACCAGCGGGCGACACGCCCAAGGGTCGGGCCGCGCGAGCCCGGATCGTCGAGGCCGCCTGGGATCTGCTGGTCCACGACGGGTCCGTGCCGTTGACCGCGGGCCTGACGGTTCGCAGCGTCGCCGCGGCGGCCGGGATGTCGCCCGGCGCGGTCCAGCACCACTTCCCGACGATGGCTGACCTGTCCGACGCCATGGTCGACGCGGTGCTGGTGGGGGTGAGCGTCGAGCCGGTCGAGGCGGCCGGCCTCGGCATGGAACGCGTTGACGAGAGCGGTTTCGCCGAGGCGGTTCGGGCGGGCGCCCAGGCCAACTGGGACGTCCTCTCATCGGCGGATGAGTCGGAGGTCGAACGGCGACTTCGACGGCTGTACGCCCTCGCCGTGGGCCGGGGAGCCGATTCGGAATCCATGCGAGCCAGGCTCGGTGAGGAGCTCTGGGGTTCGTACAGGCCGACCGTCGAGTCGATGATGGATTCGCTGGTCGAGGCTGCGGGCCGGCGGCCGGTCGATCCGTTCACGGTGGGCGATCTGGCCCAGCTCACCGGTGCGCTGGCCGAAGGCCTTCTCGCCGAGTCGATGTGCGGCGGCGTTCCGGTCCGAGCGGGGCTGTATGCGGACTCGGTGGTGGCGCTCGCGCTGGCACTGACGGTCCCGGCGCGGCGACGATGGACCTTGGCTGACGTCGATGCGGGTCTGCACGAACCCGCCGGGACGGCGCTGGACCGCGTCGATGTCGCCGTCGACGCGGCCTGCGCGGCTGCCGGGCTGTTCTCGGAGGGGTACGCGGACGTCGGCCTGGCCGCGGTGGCGGCAGCCGCGGGCGCAGACGTCAGCGTCGAGTCGATCGTGGACGCCTTCGGCACCAGCCGGTCGGTCGCCGCGGTGTCGTTCGCCCGACACCTGGACGCATTGGTCGCTGCTGCCGTCCGACGACGAGACACCTCGGTCGAGGTCGCCCTGTCGGACGTGGTGACGGAGCTCGCCCGACGGGCCCAGGCGGAGCCGTGGGTGGCCGCGGCGCTGGTGCACGAGCGCGTCCTGGCCCGAGCCTCCGATCCCGATCGGCTCGTCGGCCTCGACGTCCGCCGCGCCGTCCCCCTCGACGACCTGATCGGTGACCTGCTGGCCGAGCTGCGTCCGGGCTGGGAGCGTCGCGAGGTCGACGCGACCGCGGCGCTCGTGGTCGACACCGTCCTGAACCAGTCCGCCGGCCGTTCCGAGGAGGCGCTGGGGGCCCTGGTCGCCCGGGTGCTGCGGCTGGTGCCGTCGGACTGACAGCACTTCTGTCAGAAGCGGCGCCGATGGCCCCGCTCGGGCTCTGTCCCGCCGCAGGGCGGAGCCGGACGGACCGTTCCGATGCAGCCGCGCGGGAATTCCGGGTCGATCGGGAGCGGATTCGAGGATTCGGCCCTCGATCCGTGGACGCCCGCTGCGGTTCCGGCCACGATCGGGGCGTTCGACCGCACCCCCCGGTGCAGGTCGACCCACCGGTGCCGGTCCGACCCCGCCCCATCAGTCGGACCGGCACCGGTCGTCCCGGCAGCCGGACCCGCGCCTTCGTCGTTCTGTAGTGCGAGATCCAGGTGAACACCTGGATCTCGCACTACAGAGCGGCTCGGGAGCACGGCTCGGGAGCACGGCTCGGGAGGTCGGTGTGGGCCATTCGGCCCATGTGTGGCGTCGGGCACGTCTGCTCAGATCCCAGTGTCCGTGGGAGTCGTTACGCTGAGCCGGACGTAAGGATCGACATCGGCCCGCCGAGCCGGTCCATGACCGACAGCAAGCGACTGGGGACACGGAGCGCATGTTCCGTCGACCCTGTGCACGGAACGACAGGATCTACGAGGCGCTCGACGTGGCCATCACCGACCCGAGGAACGACGTGACCGAGCCGAGCGCGGCCGTCGTCGTCGATGGCGGTGCCGTCGAGATCGCGCCGCCGGATCTGCAGCAGATGTCGGTGCCCGGACGCCACGAGCGCGGCCCGGTCCTCTCGCACCTGTCGCTCAAGATGGTCCTGCTCAAGGCGGGGGTCGTCCTCGCGGACGTGCTGACCATCGTGGTCGCCTACACCGTGACCACGATCGTCGTCGGCTCCGGAGCCGCGTGGAGCACGGGGCAGATCGACGACCACCTTCGCATCGCGGCGCTGACCCTGCCGGTCTGGCCCGTCCTGTTCGCCCGTCAGCAGATGTACGCGTCCAGGTTCCTCACCCGCCTGATGGATGAGCTCCGTCGGGTGGTGCACGTGGTGTTCGTCGGCACGGTCGCGCTGGTGCTCATCGGGTGGGTCGCCGGGATGGATCTCGATCACATATGGGTCCTCTGCTTCCTGCTCGTCGCCCTGGCCTGCGTGACCCTCGAGCGGTTCCTGATCCGACGGTGGTTCGTGCACCGGCGCCGGACCGGTCGGTCGCTGCGCGACGTGGTGATCATCGGGACCAACGCCGAGGCGCTCGACCTGGCCGAGGCACTCCAGAACCCGGCCCTCGGGTACCGGCTCGTCGGCTTCGTCGCCACGGACCCGGCTGAGCCCACCGACCCGGCCGACGTCGGGGGTCTGCCGGTGCTGGCCGGCACGGCCGACACCGTGTCCTTCGCCCACGCGCTCGAAGCCCAGGGGGTGATCCTGGCCACGACCAGCCTCGAGCTGGGGTTGTCCAACCGTCTCCTGCGTGAACTGCTCGACGGAGGCCTGCACGTCGAGATCACCTCCGGCCTACGCGACGTCACGCCGGAGCGGATGACCGTGCGTCCCCTCGGTCGTCACCCTGTGGTCTACCTGGAACCCGCCCGCCGCTTCGGATGGCGAGCCGTGGCCAAGCGCATCTTCGACACGGTGCTGTCATCGGTTGCGCTCATCGTCGCCGCCCCCGTCCTGATCGTCGCCGCGATCGCCATCAAGATCACCTCGCCCGGACCGGTGCTGTTCCGGCAGGTGCGCGTCGGTCGCGACGGCGAGCCGTTCTTCGTCCTGAAGCTGCGGACCATGGTCGTCGACGCCGAGGACCGTCTGGCCGAGCTGATGGCGCAGAACGAGGCCGACGGTCCGCTGTTCAAGATGAGCGACGACCCCCGGATCACCCGGGTCGGCCGGATCCTGCGCAAGCTGTCGATCGACGAGCTGCCCCAGCTGTGGAACGTCGTCAGGGGTGACATGAGCCTGATCGGTCCTCGCCCCGCCCTGCCCCGCGAAGTGGCGCAGTGGAGCGACGAGTTGCACGAGCGGTTGCGGGTCCGACCGGGGATCACCGGCATGTGGCAGGTGAGCGGGCGCAGCGACACCGGCTTCGAGGAGTACCAGCGACTCGACCTGTTCTACGTCGACAACTGGTCGATCCTGATCGACATGGGGATCCTGCTGCGCACGGTCCCGGCGGTCCTCACCGGCCGCGGCGCGAGCTGACCTCAGGCGTCGTTCCGCGGGGCGGGATCGAACTCGGGTCTGCTCCTGCTCAGACGATCGACGCCGCGCCGCCCCCGGTCGCGGGAAGTCGGAAGGCGATCATGAAGCCGTCGGTCCCACCTCCGGGCGGGGTCGCCCCGAGCTGGCCCGTGGTCGAGCCCGACACCACGAGCAGTCCCGACTCGGTGCGGGTCATGGCGGTGGTCTGCTCCTCGCCGGCGGTTCCGAACTGAGCCACCCACCGGACCTCACCGGACGCGGCGTCGATCGCGGCCAGGAAGCTGTCCCGGCCTCCACCGGTCGGGGGTGCTGTGGTCGGGGGTGCTGTGGTCGAGGGTGCCGTCGTCGGGCCCTCGCCCGGGTCCGGCTCATCGGTCGGCGTCAGCGAGATCCGTTCGGCCCCGACGATCTCGCCGTCGGTGGTGCCGCTGACGTACACGGTGGACCCGTCGACGACGACCCCGGTGACCTCGTCGTCGAGTGGTGAGCCGAACTGGCCCGACCACACCAACCGTCCGGACGCGTCGAACGCAGCGGTCATGGCGTCGAGACCGCCGAGGCTGGTCGTCGATCCGATCGAGCCGCCGGTGGAGCCCCCGCCGACGAAGAGCTCGGTTCCTCGCAGTGGATCGCCTCCACGACCGACCGCCCGCACCCGATCGGCGCCTGGTGAGCCGAACTGGGTCAGCCACCGAAGGTTCCCGCTCGGGTCGATCCGAGCCATCCAGGCATCGCGGGCCCCGAGGGTGCCGACGAGGTCGCCATCGGTGCGGCCGTCGGTGGAGCCACCGACGATCACGTCTCCGTCGTCGCTGGTCGTGACGGCGTCGGCCTCGTCCGTCGCGACCGTTCCGAACTGGCGTGCCCAGCGGACCGAACCGGTCGGATCCAGCCGGAGGACGAGGGCGTCGCCCTCGCCCAGATACCCGCCGGTCGGATCCTTGGCGCCGGGGAAGAGCCCGCTGGTCCGTCCCACCGCGAACGCAGACGGATCCGGGGTTCCGGCGCCGGCGGAGTCACCCAGATCCGAGTGGACGGTCACGCCGGCAACGGTGTCGTCGGCGTCGCTGCCGATGAGCTGCGCCGGCCCGAGCGTCCCGTCCTCTCCGACCGGGGCGCACCAACCGTCGCTTCCTCCGGCCGGAGCGACCACGGCCGGGTCGGGTCGCTCGGAGGAGGGTGTCGAACCGCACGCCATGCTCACCCTCGAGACCTGGCCCCCGCCCCCTCCCTGGCTGTCGGGTGTCGGTTGCGTCGTGCCGACGGTCCCGCTGGCGATCGCTCGGCCGTCGGTCGTGCGGGCCTGGTCCGAGCGCGTGGTCGACTTCGGGACTCCGTCCGCCGCGGCCACGACGTCCACGAAGGTGGCCGAGCGGGTTCCCGGTCGAGGAGGATCGGGAACCACGCCGGTCGTCGTGCCGATTCCCAGCACGACGTCGTCGCGGCCGGCGACGCCGGTCACCGTCTCCTCGCCCGGGCCGCCGACCTGGCGCACCCAGGCGACCGGGAGCGGCCCGTCGTCACCGGGAGGCGTGGTCGAGCTCGTCGGAGGGGCAGTCGTCGTAGGTGCAGTGGTCGTGGTGGTCGCGGTCGATGAGTCGTCCGAGCAGCCAGCGAGCAGGACCGTGGCGCTCGCGACGACCATCAGCCATCGGACGGTCACCGGTCGCAGACGCATCCGAGCAGTATCACCGCTCGTGACCCGTCATCGGTGTCAGGAGCCCGGCATCGCGCTCGGACCGCAGTCGGTACGCTCCCCGCCCGTGAGGACGGGCGGCCGATGGAGCAGGTGCGCATGCATGCGTCGAGGTGGCGTCGCACTGGTGCTCGTCGGCCTTCTCGTCGCCGGGGTCGTTGCGTCGTGCGGGGCCCGTGTCGACGTCGGAGTGGACGGGGTGTCGACACGCTGGATCCGGGTCGCGGCACCGCAGCCGCGCCGGGCGCTGCTGGTCACCGACGCGGACCGGTCGCCATCAGACTCCGACGGTCTCCCGCTCGTGCTCGTGCTCCACGGACTGGGTCAGAACGCCGAGATCATGGCCCCGCTCGGGGCGTTCAGCTCGCTGGCCCGCGACGGCCGGGCGGTGGTGGTCGTCCCCGACGGCTGGCACCGCAGCTGGAACGCCGGCCGGTGCTGCGGTGACGCGGCGGCCGAGGGAGTCGACGACGTCGCCTACCTGGACGCTCTGATCGACGAGGTCGTCGATCAGACCGGCGCGGATCCCCGGCAGGTCCACATGGTCGGGTTCTCCAACGGCGGGATGATGGTCTACCGCTACCTCTGCGAAGGGGCGACCCGACTCCGGGGAGCGGCATCGATCGCCGGCACGAACGTCGACGGTTGCACGCCCACACGGCCGACCGACTTCATCCAGATCTCCGGGACCGACGACGACGTCGTCCCGTTGGGGCCGACACAGTCGCCGGCCTCGGTCGCGGCCCTGGGGCAGGTACCTCCGGTGCGGACCTCGGTGGAGCGGCTCGCTGAGGCGTTCTCCTGTCCTCCGCCGGAGACCACTCAGGTGGCCCCTCTCACCTCCACGCGCTGGGCGCCGTGCGCGGGCGGGACCACCGTGCGCCTCGACGAGGTGACCGGACTCGTGCACATCTATCCGATCGTTCCCGGCTACCAGGGCACCGACCAGATCATGGCGGTGTGGGGGTGGCCGCCGTTCGACCCCACCGGCCGAGGGTGATTCCCGGTTCGAGCTTCTGACGCACCCGGGTCTCGGGAAGCGCCGCAGCTGTGGCAGGCTGCACGGATGAGCGATCTTCCGCCCCTCGACCAGCCGCAGGCCTACGTGGTCGTCGGCCCCAACGACCAGCGCGGTCCGTACACGCTCGACCTCCTGATCGGTGAGGTCGTCGCCGGCCGGCTCCATGACGCCACCCCGGTGTGGTGGCCAGGGCTGGCCGAGTGGACCACCATGAACGGACAGGCGGCCGTCGCCGCCGAGATCGCCCGTCGTCGCGGTGTAGAGGTCCAGGCCGCTCCGGCTCCGGTCGCCCCCGCTCCGGAGGCGGCTGCGGCCCCGGCGAGTCCCACGGCCACCGATCCCTACTCGGGCTACTCGGCTGCGCCGGCGACCGACCCGAGCGCCAGCTATTCGGCCCCTGTCGATGCGGCGCCGATGGCGTCGCAACCGGTCGAACCGGCTGCGGCCCAGTACGGCGAGACGGCCTACGACCCCGCCGCCTACGGGGCAGCTGAGCCGGTCCAATCCGGCTCGGGACAGGGCTACTCCTACGATCCCGCAGCGGGGGTTCCGGTCTCGGCCGATCCGCAGGCGCCGCTACAGCCCGGGCCTGAGCCGGAGCCACAGGCTCCGGCTCCGGCCGCGGCTCCGGTGACGTCAACCCCCGCTGGGTGGACGGTCACCGACACCTCCACGCCGGTCGGAGCCCTCGCTCCGGAGTCCGAGGTGTTGACCCCCGAGGTCGTCACCGCGGCCGAGGTGCCCGCTGCCGTCGAGGCTCCGCGGGCGTCCTCGGTCACCGACGAGCACCGCTCTCTCTTCGCTGACCTGGTCGACCGCTCCACGCGTCGGGCCGAGGCCGGCGCGCAGATCGAGGCTCTCGACGCGGCTGTTTGCGATGCCGTCGTCTCCGGTGCGGAGTCCCAGGGGTTCACCTCGACCGACCGCAGCACCGGGGAGACCAACCACGAGCTGCGCTTCGAGGGTGGGCCGGGTGAGACGCTGTCGATCACCGTCGGGCGGATCCGGGGCTCGGACCCCGCCGCGGTGCGTGACGGCCACACCCCGCTGACGGTGCGGTTCCAGTCCGCGACCTACGCCGGAGGACTCGAGGCCGGGATGGGAGCCCACGGCGAGGTTGTGATCGTCTCCGACGAGTGGAGCGGCCAGGCGACGTCCACCGTGTCTCTCCTGCTGCCACTCGCCGACTACGTCGCGGCCGACCTCACCCTCGACAACGTCGCGCTGCTGCGTGACGTGGGCGCCACCGTGTCGGTCGTCAGCGACCGGCTCCGCTGAGACCGGGTTCGGGCGTTCCCCGTACCGGCCGACTGCCGTGCCGGTGGCCGGCGGGGACCCGGCGGCCCGCGTAGATGGGGCCCGCCGCCTCCGGTAGGTTTGTCCGACCATGCCTTCCGACCACGCGCCAGAGGGCTGCCCTCCGCTGCCATCGTCAGAACCGGGTGACGGTGCCGTCGTTGGCGAGGTCGCCGCAGGCTGGCACCGCATCTCCGGGGCGGCCGCCGCACGCCGCCTGTCGGTCGATCCCGACCGGGGACTGAGCTCGGCCGAGGCGGCCGACCGCACGGAGCGCTTCGGTGCCAACCGGCTCGCTGCACCGCCGCGCCGACCGGCGTGGCTGCGGTTCCTCGGCATGTTCAACGACCTGCTGGTGTACATCCTCATCGGAGCGGCCGTCGTGTCGGCCGCGGTCGGCGACCTAAAGGACCCGATCGTCATCGGGATCGTCCTGTTGATCAACGCCGTCCTGGGCTACGTGCAGGAGTCGAAGGCCGACGACGCCCTGGCCGCCCTCCAGCAGATGCTCGAGGTCACCGTGAGAGTTCGTCGTGACGGCGGGATGCTGGAGCTCCCGGCGTCGGAGCTGGTTCCCGGCGACGTGGTCGTCATGGAGGCCGGGGACCGGGTCCCCGCCGATGGCCGGTTCCTGGTCGCCCGCTCCCTGTCGGTCGATGAGTCGACGCTGACCGGTGAATCCGTTCCTGTCGACAAGACCTCCGACGTGATCGAGGTCGACACGGACAGCGGCGGCGACGTCCCCCTCGCCGAGCGCGCCAACTGCGGCTACATGAACACCACCCTCACCAGGGGTCGGGCCGAGATGGTGGTGACCGCCACCGGCATGTCCACCGAGGTGGGTCGGCTGGCCGGCCTGCTCAACACCGCCGAGGACAGCCAGACGCCGCTGCAGGAGCAGCTCGATCGCCTCGGCAAGCGCCTGGCCATGATCGCCGGAGTAGCGGTGCTCGCCGTCTTCCTGGTCGGGCTGTCCCAGGGCGACGAGATCGGTGACGCCGTCCTCGGTGCCGTGGCGCTGGCGGTCGCCGCCATCCCCGAGGGCCTGCCGGCGGTGGTCACCGTCACCCTCGCCATCGGCGTGTCGCGGATGGCGGCGGAGCGGGCCATCGTCAAGCGACTGGCGTCGGTCGAGACCCTCGGCTCGACCACCGCGATCTGCTCGGACAAGACCGGCACCCTCACGCTGAACCAGATGACCGCCACCCGGGTCGTGGCGGCTGGGCGGACGTTCGGGTTCTCGGGGCTGGGATACGGCGACGGAGGCGACGTCTCCGTGATCGCCGGATCCCCGGAGCCGGACCCGACCACGGACGACGCGTTGCGGTGGGCTCTGACCACCGCAGTGCTGTGCAACGACGCCCACGTCCGCACCGGCGACGACGGTGAGGCCCAGCTCGTCGGCGACCCGACCGAGGGTGCCCTGGTCGTCGCCGCCCGCAAGATCGGACTGGATCCCGACGCGGTCCGCTCCGAGGTGCCTCGGCGGGCCGAGGTCCCGTTCGACTCCGCGGTCAAGTTCATGGCGACGCTGCACCCGATGGACGACCAGGGCTCTCTGCTGGTGGTCAAGGGCGCTCCCGACGTCGTGCTGAGCCGGTGCACGGCCAGGCGGCTGGCCGACGGGGTCGTGCCGCTCGACGGCGACGGCCGCCAGCGGGCAATGGACGACAACGACGCGCTCGGGGTCGAGGGGTTGCGAGTGCTCGCGGTCGCCACCAAGGTCCTGGGCGACCGGGTGCCCACCGTCGCCGGGACGGACCCGACCGGCTCCGACGCCGAGGAGCTCGACCTGTCGGCCGAGATCGACGGTCTCACCCTCGAGACCCTGGTCGGGATCCTCGATCCCGCCCGACCCGAGGCGGTGGCGGCGGTCGCGGAGTGCCGGGACGCCGGGATCGGGGTGCGGATGATCACGGGGGATCACGCCACGACAGCCGGGGCGATCGCAGCCGAGCTCGGCATCCCCGGTCGGGTGATCACCGGCGCCGAGCTCAACGACATGAGCGACGACGACCTGGCGGCGCAGATCGAGGAGATCGGCGTCTGCGCACGGGTGTCGCCCGAGCACAAGGTCCGGGTGGTCAAGGCGCTCCAGTCCAACGGCGAGGTCGTGGCGATGACCGGCGACGGAGTGAACGACGCGCCGTCGCTCAAGCAGGCCGAGATCGGCGTCGCGATGGGGATCACCGGGACCGAGGTCACCAAGGAAGCCGGTGACATGATCCTCACCGACGACAACTTCGCCACGATCGTCAAGGCAGTGGAGCGCGGTCGGGCGATCTACGAGAACATCGTCACCTTCGTCCGCTTCCAGCTGACGACGAACATCGCGGCGATCGCCACGATCCTGACCGCCCGCCTGGCCGGCTACCCGGCGCCGTTCAACCCGATCCAGATCCTCTTCGTGAACATCCTCGCCGACGGCCCACCGGCGATGAGCCTCGGGATGGACCCGCCGCGACCCGGCGTGATGGACCGGCCTCCCCGGGACCGGGAGGAGAGGATCCTCTCCGGTGCCCGACTGGTGCCGATCCTGCTGATCGCCGCGGTGATGACGGTGACGATCATGGCCATCCTCATCGGCTGGTCGGACTCCGCCCCCGGCACGGCCCCCGAGGACGACCCGGCGTTCACGATGGCGTTCACGTCGTTCGTCTTCCTGCAGATGGTCAACGCCCTCGTCGTCCGCTCCGGTGACCGTTCGGTGTTCAACCGGTTCAGCGTCACCAACCGGACGTTCTGGTACGCCGTCGGCGGCGTGGTCGCCGCCCAGGTGCTGATCGTGGTCATCCCGTTCCTGCAGAACGTCTTCGGCACCACCTCGCTGACCGGCGAGCAGTGGGCGGTCGTCGTGGTCTCGACCCTGCCGCTGCTCGTCCTGGCCGAGCTGGCCACGCTGGTGGGCCGGTTCCGGCGCCACCGCCGCCCGCGGGAGCTCGCGCCGGCTGCGGTGTCTTCCTGATCACCCGACGGTTCCTCGTCGGGCCAGCCGGCTGTTCGTCGGCGCCGTAGGGTCCCGGGATGCGAGCAGCGCTGTTCACCGAGGTCGGACGCCCCCTCGACGTGGTCGATGACATCGACATCCAGGGTCCGGGGGTCGGTCAGGTACGGGTGCGCATCGCCGCCTGCGGGGTGTGCCACTCGGACCTGAGCCTGGTGCAGGGGCACATCCCTCTGCCCGGGCCGACGATCCCCGGCCACGAGGCCGCCGGCGAGGTGATCGAGCTCGGGGCCGGGGTCGACTCCCTGGCGGTGGGCGATCACGTGGTGCTCAGCCCGAACCCGGCGTGCGGCCGCTGCGAGTACTGCCGGCGGGGGGAGTCGTCGGTGTGCACCGGGTCGATCTCCATCGCCATGCCGATGTTCCCCGACGGTTCCACCCACCTGTCGCGCCGGGTCGGCTCAGGCACCGATGCGCGATCCGACGTGGTGTACCGCGGTCTGGGCCTCGGCGCCTGGGCCGAGGAGGTCATCGTCGCCGCCTCGGGGGCCGTCGCCATCCCGGTCGACGTCCCGCTGGACGTCGCCTGCGTGATCGGCTGCGCCGTGCAGACCGGGGTCGGCGCGGCGATCAACACCGCGGCGGTGCGGCCCGGTGACCACGTCCTGGTCATGGGTGCAGGTGGGATCGGCGTGTCCATCGTCCAGGGCGCGGCGATCGCCGGCGCCGCGCGCATCGTCGTGTCGGACCCCTCGGAGTCACGCCGGGAGCTGGCCATGCGCTTCGGCGCGACCGACGTGATCGATCCCGGCGAGACCGACGTGGTCGGCCGGACGATGGAGATCACCGGGATCGGCGCCGACGTCGCGTTCGACGCGGTCGGCTCGGCGACGCTGGTCGAGGCGGGACTCCAGGCGGTGCGCAGCCGCGGGACCGTCGTCATGGTCGGCGCCCCGCCGCCCGAGCAGAACGCGTCGGTCAACGTCGCCCTGACGATGTTCACCGAGAAGCGGCTCGTCGGATCGTTGCTCGGATCCTGTCACGCTCCACGTGACATCCCCCGACTGGTCGACCTGTGGCAGTCGGGTCGACTCGACCTCGATGCCATGATCACCGCTCGTCGGCCGCTCACCGAGGTCAACGAGGCGCTCGAGGACCTGGCTGCCGGGCGTGGACTGCGAACGGTGCTCGTTCCCTGAACATCAGGAGTGCTCCGATCGGGGGGTGTTCCGATCAGGGAGCGTCCTTGATCAGAGAGTGTCCTTGATCAGAGAGCGGCCTCGATGGCGCCCGTCACCTTCGGGTCGTCGGGAACGACCGTCGGGTTGAAGCGCGCCAGCACCTTCCCGTCGCGTCCGATCAGGAACTTCTCGAAGTTCCAACGGATGTCGCCCACCGAGCCGTCGTCCTCGTCGGCCACCGTGGTCAGCTCGACGTACAGCGGGTGGCGTCCGTCGCCGTTGACCTCGACCTTCTCGGTCAGGGGGAACGTCACGCCGTAGGTGACGGAGCAGAAGGTGGCGATCTCCTCTGGTGAGCCTGGCTCCTGCTCCATGAACTGGTTGCACGGCACCCCGACGACGGTGAACCCGCGGTCGGAGTAGCGCTCCTGGAGCTTCTCCAACTGGGTGTACTGAGGGGTGAGGCCGCACTTGGAGGCGACGTTGACCAGGAGGGTCACCTTTCCGTCCTGGTCGCTCAGCACCCCCGGGGTGCCGTCGAGGGCGGTCAACTCGGTGTCGTAGACGGACATGGCGGGCACCCTACAGGTCGCATCGATGGGCCCCGAGGTCACCACGGCGCGGTCGGGCCCGGTCCGTCGGCGCCGTCGATCCTGGACTTCCGCTCAGCCATGGGTCACACGGACCCTCGGTAGTCCGGTGAGGAATGCCGCAGCCGTTACCCTCTACCGGACATGTCGAACGACACGGTCAGCCTGTTCCTGGCGATGCTCGCCGTGCTGGCCCTGGCCTTCGTCGTCGCGTCCGCCGTGGTCGCGCTCGTCGCCCGCACGAGGGGACTGGGCCCGGGTCTCGCCTCGTGGCGCGACGCCGCATCGGACGCGTCCCTGCTGTTGGCCCTCGGAGTCGCTGCGACCTGCATGCTCGGCAGCCTCTACATGTCCGAGGTGCGCCACTTCGTGCCGTGCGACCTGTGCTGGTACCAGCGCATCGCCATGTACCCGCTCGTGGTCGTGCTGGCCGTCG